>OLSB01003245.1_pt1 | contig 12035 bp, 9 predicted proteins | sample 1672071 | NCBI WGS metagenome assembly OLSB01 (sample SAMEA3136642, study PRJEB25190) | human gut metagenome | biome: human gut; feature: human-associated habitat; material: faeces | place: Austria | collected 2013
CAAAAGAAAATGCTGTGCCGCACCTGCAAATTTGCTGCAGTGCATCGGCCTTTATGCAGTTTTCCCGAAACGCCAGAGGCTTCCCCTCATAGGGGAAGGCTTTTTCCCAGCAAAAAGCCCCTCCCGTGCGGGAGGGGCTGGGTTTTGCTTATGCGAACGGATTCTCTGTGGGGTACGGGAGGGACTTCGGCTGGTTGTAGGCAATATCGCCCACGCCGAGGAACTTGAAGACCTCGAACAGGAGCTTGCCGTAGTGGCCGAAGGCGACCGCGCCGTGGTGCGGGTAGCGCTTCTGCACGAGCACGTGGCGGTAGAAGCGGCCCATCTCCGGGATGGCGAAGATGCCGATGCCGCCGAAGGAACCGGTCTTGACGGGCAGAATCTCGCCCTCGGCGATGTAGCTGCGGAGGTTGCCGTCGGAGTCGCACTGCAGACGGTAGAAGGTGATCTGGCTCGCCGCGATGTCAGCTTCGAGTGTGCCGCGGGTGAAGTCGGGCTCGGAGCCTGCCGGCTCGAGCAGACGGTGCTGGATGAGCTGATACTTGATGGCACGGTCGGCGCACATCTTGCAGCTCGGGGTATTGCCGCAGTGGAAGCCCATGAAGGTGTCGGTGAGCGTGTAGTCGAACTTGCCCTTGATCTCGGATTCAAACAGGCTCGCCGGGACGGAGTTGTTGATGTCGAGGAGCGTGACGGCATCCTTCGAGATGCACGCGCCGATGTACTCCGAAAGTGCGCCGTAGATATCGACCTCACAGGCGACGGGAATGCCGCGGGAGGCCAGGCGGGAATTGACATAGCACGGCTCGAAGCCGAACTGCTCCGGGAACGCGGGCCAGCACTTGTCGGCAAACGCGACGTACTTCCGTGCGCCCTTGTGGCCCTCTGCCCAGTCGAGCAGAGTCAGCTCAAACTGCGCCATGCGCTCGAGCATGTCGGCGTAGTACTTGCCCTCGCCCATTTCCTGCTTCATATCCTCGCAGACGGCGGGGATGCGCGCGTCGCCCGCGTGTGCCTTGTAGGAGACGAGCAGGTCCAGCTCGGAGTTCTCTTCGATCTCCACGCCGAGCTCATACAGGCCCTTGATGGGCGCGTTGCAGGCGAAGAAGTCCTGCGGGCGCGGGCCGAAGGTGATGATCTTGAGGTTTTTGACGCCGATGACGGCGCGGGCAATGGGGATAAAGTCCGCGATCATCTTTGCGATATCGGCAGCCGTGCCGACCGGGTATTCGGGGATGTAACCCTTGAGGTGGCGCATGCCGAGGTTATACGAACAGTTCAGCATGCCGCAGTAGGCGTCGCCGCGGCCGTTGATGAGGTCGCCGTCGCCCTCGGCGGCAGCCACGAACATGCACGGACCGTCAAAGTACTTTGCAATCAGCGTTTCGGGCGTCTCGGGGCCGAAGTTGCCGAGGAAGACGACGAGGGCATTGCAGTCCGCGGCCTTGACGTCGGCGACGGCCCTGAGCAAGTCGGCTTCGTTCTCGACGGTGACGGGACATTCGTACACGCCGCCCTCGCAGGCTTTGGCGATGTTCGCGCGGCGCATCTCGGAGAGCGTGCGCGGGAAGCAGTCACGGGAGACGGCGATGAGGCCGAGCTTGACATTGGGGATGTTTTCAAACATGATACCTTTCCTCCTTAGTTTTCGGTAATATCGATATTTTTGCCGGTCAGGCCGATGTGCGCGCCGGACTTTGCTTCACTGGATTCCGGATGCGCCAGCAGCCACTTGTTGCGGGCGGTCATCCAGATGTCTTCTTCGCTCTGCGGCTCAAACGCGGGCTTTTCCGTGTTCGTGCCCTTCGGCAGGACGACGGCGACGCGGAAGCCGGTCTTTGCGGTCTGGCAGGGTGCGTAGTGGAGCGTCGTGCCGTAGACCTCGACGGCCGTGCCCGCCGGGACGCGGAAGGCCTTGACCTTCGCGGTGTCGAGCTGGCCGTCTTCGATCTCGTCTTCTTTTGCAAGCAGGAGAATAAAATCCTGCTCGCCGACGTTGATCTCGCTGTCCCGGTGGTACTCAAGGCAGTTGAGCTTCGTGTTATAGCCCCAGCACATGCCGATCTGGATGGGCAGACCGCCATAGGCCCGATTCTGCATCGCGTCAAAGATGCCGCAGGTCTCGAGCGCTTCGATGGCCGGTTCGTAGGCCGTGCCGCGCTCGGGCATGGGGACGGTCTGCATGGCTGCGACGAGCGCAGATGTGTCATACCCAGTCAGGACCTTGCCGTAGGGCCGAAACTCCGGATCGGAAACGGAATAAATTTTCATAGTTCCTCCTTATACCGTCGCGGCAAAGAAACCCTTCAGCGCGGGGTAGAGCTTTTTGAAGTTCTGGTAGCGGGCTTCGTATTTGGCGGCCAGTGCTGCATCTGGCTCGGTCGTGGACGCGACCTCGACAAGCGCATCGGCTGCTTCCTGTACAGTTTTGAACCTGCCGCAGCCGACCATCGCCAGCATCGCCGCGCCGTAGCCGGGGCCCTGCTCGGTCTTGACCATGTCGAGGGGGATGCCGAGGACGTTGGCGAAGATCCTGCGCCACAGGGGGCTCTTCGCGCCGCCGCCGCAGACGTTCGAGCGCGGGATGGCAATGCCAAGGGACTTCGCGACCTCAAACGAGTCGCGGATGGCAAACGCCACGCCCTCGAGAACCGCCTGCACCATGTCAGAGCGGCTCGTGTCCATCGTCATGCCGGTGAAGGTGCCGCGGGCGTTCGTATCGTTGATGGGGCTGCGCTCGCCCATGAGGTACGGCAGGAAATAGACGTGGTTCTCACCGAGCTTTTCGTCGGTGATATCCGCCTGTTCGCCCGCAAAGTCGGAGGTCTTCAGAATTTCCTCGCACAGCCACTTGTTGCAGCTCGCGGCTGAGAGCATACAGCCCATCAGGTGATAGCCGCCGTCGGCGTGGGCAAAGGCGTGCAGGGCGTTGTTGGGGTCGACGCCGAATTTGCCGGACGAGATGAAGATCGTGCCGGACGTGCCGAGCGAGATATTGCAGCCGCCCGCGCCGACCGTGCCGGTGCCGACCGCCGCCGCGGCGTTGTCGCCCGCGCCGGCCACAACCTTGACGGTCTCCGGCAGGCCCAGCGTCTGCGCGGCTTCCTTCGTCAGCGTGCCGACGACCGCAAAGCTCTCAAAGAGCTGCGGCATCTGGCTTTCCGAAACGCCGCAGATGTCAAGCATTTCCTTTGACCAGCACTTGTGCTGCACGTCAAGCAGCAGCATGCCGGAGGCGTCGGAGTAATCGCAGGCGTGGACGCCCGTGAGCTTGTAGGTCAGGTAGTCCTTCGGGAGCATGATCTTTGCGATCTTTTTGAAGTTCTCCGGCTCGTTTTCGCGCATCCAGAGGAGCTTCGGGGCGGTGAAGCCCGCGAAGGCAATGTTGGCCGTCAGCGAGGACAGCTTGTCTTTGCCGACGACGTTATTGAGATAGTCGACTTCTTTGGACGTGCGCCCATCGTTCCACAAAATCGCTGGACGGATGACGTTGTCGGCTTCATCCAGCGCGACAAGGCCGTGCATCTGCCCGCCGGAGCCGATGCCTGCAACTTCACTTGCGTCAAAGCCGCGCAGCAGCTCGGGAACACCGGTCACAACTGCGCTCCACCAGTCCTCGGGCTTCTGCTCCGACCAGCCGGGGTGTGGGAAGATGAGGGGGTACTCGTGCGTGACCTCGTTCACGATCGCGCCGGCCTCGTCGACCAGCAGCAGCTTGCACGCGGATGTGCCGAGATCGATACCGATAAAATACATGGCTGCCTCCTTTTCCGCCGCAGCCGCCGGGGGCAAACTGCGCCGCAACATTTATGAACTGATTTTATAATTCTTTTTTATAAAATTCAATCACCTGCGCGGATTTTTTTCAATTTTTGTTGGTTCTGCTCAAAACTGCATGGAAATCTTCGTATATTCTACACGGCTGCTTCCGCTTTCAGAAAAATCGAGATCTTGACTTTTGCAAAAGTTCTGATAAAATAGAGGCAGTATTACAAGAATTTTGGAGGTGACCGGCATGGCGGAGGTCTCTGCCCTCGACCAGACCATCAGCGCCCGCCGCAGGCAGACGCGCAGCAGCATCTACCGGTATTTGTACGAGGCGGGCGTCCCCTGCTCCAAGCAGCAGATCGCCGCGGCCCTGGGCCTCAGCCTGCCGACGGTCTATCAGAACCTGACGGAGCTGGCCGCGGCCGGGCTCATCGGTGAGGCGGGCATGCAGCCGTCCTCCGGCGGGCGGCCGGCCACGCAGCTTTCGATCCTCGCGGACGCGCGGCTCTCCGCGGGCGTGTGCATCACGCGGCAGCGGCTGCGCTTCATCCTGACGGACCTGAGCCGCCGCGAGCTCGGCTATAAGGACGTCCGCCACCAGAAGGACGTCTCCGACCCGGACTACAGCGCGTTCCTCGCCGCGCAGCTCGAGCGGTTTCTGGATGAGAATGGGGTCGACCGGGGGAAGCTTCTGGGCGTCGGCGTTTCGCTCGCGGGCGTCATCTCCGCGGAGAGCCGCTCGATCCTCTTCGCGCCGACGCTGGCGCTGCGCGACGTGCCGTTTTCGCAGCTCCTGCAGGCCATCCCCTACCCCACGCGGCTGGAAAACGACGGGACCTGCGGCGGCTTTGCCGAGTGGTTCTCCTCACCCGGCACGCGAAATATCGCCTTTTTGTCCATTGAGGACGGCGTGGGCGGCTCTGTGCTGGTCAACGGCGCGCAGTTCACCGGCGACAACGGCCGCAGCGGCGAATTCGGCCACATGTGCGTTGAGCCCGGCGGGCTGCCGTGCAAATGCGGCCGCCGCGGCTGTCTGGAGGCCTATTGCTCCGCCACACGGCTGACGGAGGTCTCCGGTGTGACGCTGCGGGAATTTTTCCTCGGCGTCGAGTGCGGCAACAGCGCCTACCGGACGCTGCAGGACGATTATCTGCGCCATCTTGCCATCGGCATCCACAACATCCGCCTCGCGCTCGACTGCGACGTCGTACTCGGCGGCTTCATGGCGAAGTTCCTCGAGCCCTATCTGCCGCAGCTGCGCGACCAGCTCGCCCAGCTCGACCCCTTCGACGCCGCCGGCGCCTACCTCCACCTCAGCCGCTACCCCAAGCACGCCGCCCTGATCGGCGCCGCCCTCTACTTCGTCAAACAGTTCCTCGATCAGGTGTGAGACGCAGCTTATGCCTTCCTCTATGAGGGGAAGGTGGCACGGCGAAGCCGTGACGGATGAGGTGGGGCAGTTTCGTCTACGCAGCGCTGTCCACCTCATCAGTCAGCCTGCGGCCGACAGCTTCCCCTCGTAGGGGAAGGCATTGGGTGCCTGTAAATTCATAAAACTTCCCCGCAAAAAGGTGCAGCCTGACAAACTCAGACTGCACCTTCTATTTGTGGCAAATATTCTAAGGCAACCAGCTGCAAATTCGACACCCCCGTATCAGGCGGCGCGCAGCAGAACCTCGTAGGATGACTATCGTGTGGAACGACGCCTGAAACATTGGGACTTGCCTGAATTTAGAGGCAGGAAGCACCAAACGCTTCCAAGCGCCCCTTTTCTCTCCTATCTTTTCCCGCGCATGGGAAAAGATAGGGCCGTCGGAGACACGTCAGAAACGACCACGGCGGAACGAGCCGCCGCAAGCGACGTCTCTTATCCTCTGTGCTCGTTTCTTCCTTTCCAAACCGCAAACTGAATTTGCGGTTTGGGTTTTTCTATGCAAATCTGTGACAACCTCTCAGTCTCGGCTGCGCCGAGCCAGCTCCCCTGGGAGGGGAGCCTTGGGATCTCATGCTTCCCGGGCGGGGATGGTGATCTCGGTGACGAATTTTTCGGTGTCGTTCGTCAGGCCGTAGTCGATCAGGGTGATCTCGCGGGAGAAGCCGTCCGGCTGCAGGCCGTTTGCGCGGATATAGTCCATCAGGCGGCGGTTGGCGATGAAGGAGATCTGGATAAACCCGTCCTGCACGGAGATGGGGACGCCAATCTTCAAGATCGCGTCCATCACCGGCTTCTGCGAGCGCAGGTCCGCCTTTGCCAGCGGCATGGTCCTTCTGCGCACGATCACCGCGAGGCTGATCGCCACGCTGATGGCCTGCGAGAGCGACGTGCCGAGCGCGGCCCCGGCAGGACCAAGGTGCAGCGCGCCGATAAACAGGTAGTCAAGCGCGATATTGGCCAGGCAGGCAATGAAGATAAAGATCATCGGGCTTTTGGAATCGCCCATGCCGCGGAAGATGGCGCTGAGGATATTATACGCCGTAATGCACGGAATGCCAGGAAAACAAATCGTCAGATAGCGGATCGTCCCCTCGACCGCCGCCTCCGGCGTCGACATGACGGCCGTGATCGGGCGGCGGAGCAGCAGCAGCCCGGCCGTCAGCACGAGCGAGAGCGACAGAAACAGCGTCACCGTATTGCCCGTGGCCGCGGCGGCCTGCGGCCGGTCGTCCGCGCCGATGGCCCGCGCGATTGAGACTGTCGTGCCCATCGCCAGCCCCACGATCATGACCGTCAGCATATGCATGACCTGTGAGCCGACGGCGACGGCCGTCGTCCCCGCGACGCCCTCATACTGGCCAATGATGAACAGGTCCGCCATCCCATAGAGCGTCTGCAGCAGGTAAGACAGCAGATACGGCAGCGAAAACCCGATCAGCTGCCTTCCCACGCTGCCGGTCGTCAGATTCTTTTCCATCCGGATCCCTCCCTTTTGCCCCGTATGATAAACCCTGCAATCGTTGCAAAGTCAAGTCCCGCACGCAGAAAAACGCAGAGGAGGCGGGCGACTTGCACCTCAAAACCAGATTTCACGGGCAGATGTCCGACACGTTCCATGCGGCCGTGTTCGTCACGCGCTCGGGCGGCTTTCAGGACGCCTATACCTATATCTGCCGCGGGCAGGTCTTTGCCAACGCGCAGACGGGCAACATCGTGCTTCTGAGCGCGGCGCTGCTGCGGGGCGACTGGGCCGTGTGCCTCAAGTATGTGATCCCGCTGCTGTCCTTCGTGTTCGGCACGATGGCGGCGGAGTGCATCCACATGCGCTTCCGCAATTTCCGGCAGCTGCACTGGCGGCAGCTGGTCCTGATCCAGGAGATCGCGTTTTTGCTCATCGTCGGCTTCCTGCCGCACAGCGTCGACCCGCTGGCCAACGCGCTGGTCTCCTTCGTCTGCGCCATGCAGGTGCATACGTTCCACAAGGTCCACGGCCACGCCTACGCCAGCACGATGTGCATCGGCAATCTCCGCTGCGCGTCCGAGGCGCTGAGCGAATACCTCCATTCGCATGACCGCAGATCGTTCGAAGCCGCGCGGACGTATTTCGGCGTCATCCTCGTCTTCGCCGTCGGCGCGGGGCTGGGCAGCTTCGTGACGGAGGCGGCGGACATCCGCGCCATCTGGGTCTGCTGCGGGCTGCTGCTGGTGAGCTTCGCGCTGATGTTCGTGCGCGACGAGCGCGAGAGCTGAGCTTCCTATCAAAAAAGTCAAGGAATGTTCACAAAACGTTCCTTGACTTTTCATTTTTTTTGCTTATAATTTAGTTCAATATTGAACAGTTCGATATTGGAGGTCTTTTGTATGCCGGAACCGATGCTGACCGCTTCGGCCATGTTTGCCAACGCGGCGAGATTCGCCGACGCCTATCATACCGCCATCGCGCCGCTGTGCGCGTCGACGGGGCTGCCGCCGGCGGCGGCCGACATCCTGCTGTTTCTGGCCAACAACCCCGGCTGCGAGACGGCGGGCGAGATCTGCCGGATGCGGGGGATGAAGCCCGCGCTCGTGTCGTTCCACATCGACCGGCTCGTGGGCGAGGGCTATCTGCTCCGCCAGCCCGTCCCCGGCGACCGGCGCAAGACGGCGCTCGTGCTGACCGCGCAGGCGCAGCCCATCGTCGCCGAGGGGCGCGAGCTGCAGCGGGCCTTCGCCGACCGGCTGGCCGAGGGGCTGAGCGCGGAAGATCTGGCGCACTTCCGCCGCTGCGTCGCCATCTTTGACCGCAATATCGAGCAGATCCGCGCCGAAAAATCCAAAAGAACGGAGATCCAGAACCCATGATCCAGCTACTCAAACGTATGCGCAGACGCGAAGCGCTGATGGCGCTGCTCTGCGCGGTCCTGGTCGTCGGGCAGGTCTATTTTGACCTGCGGCTGCCGGACTATATGACCGAGCTCACCAAGCTCATCAAAACGCCCGGCAGCAGCACGGGCGATATCCTGTCCGTCGGCGGAGAAATGCTGCTGTGCACGCTGTGCAGCGCCGTGCTCGCCGTCGGCTGCGGGTATCTGTCCGCGCGGACGGCTGCGGGCTTCAGCTTTTCCGTGCGCCGTGACCTGTTCCACCACGTGATGGACGCGGGCAGCGAGGAGATGCAGACCTTCTCCGTCCCCAGCCTCATCACGCGCACGACCAACGACATCACTCAGATCCAGATGATCGTCGCGATGGGCCTGCAGATGCTCATGAAGGCCCCGATCATGGCCGTGTGGGCCGTGATCAAGATCCTCGGCAAGAGCTGGACGCTCTCGGCCGTGACGGCGGGCTTCGTCGTGGCGCTGGTCACGCTGGTGCTGCTCATCATGTCGAGCTGCCTGCCCCGGTTCCGCAGGGTACAGAAGAAGACGGACGAGATCAACCGCGTCGCCCGGGAGAATCTGACCGGCATCAACGTCGTACACGCCTTCGGCGCAGAGGACTATCAGAACAAGAAATTCGACGGCCCGAGCCGCGATATGATGGACCTGCAGCTGAAAAACCAGCGTCTTTTCGCTCTGCTGCAGCCCGCGATGGGCCTCGGCATGAACGGTCTCGCGCTCGCCATCTACTGGGTCGGCGCGGCGCTGGTCGAGTCGATCGCGCGGACGGATATGGCCGGGCGGCTGACGATGTTCACGAATGTGCTCGTGTTCAGCACGTATGCGACGTACGTGGTCATGTCGTTCATGATGCTCGAGATGATCTTCATGCTGCTGCCGCAGGCGCAGGTCTCGGCGGAGCGCATCAACGAGGTGCTGAACACGAAGCCCCACGTCGTCGAAGGCTCGAAGACCGAAGGGCGCGAGACCGGCACGGTCGAATTCCGCGACGTCTCCTTCCGCTATCCCCATGCAGCCGCCGACGAGCTCGAGCACATCAGCTTCCGCGTCGAGCGCGGCCAGACGCTCGCCATCATCGGCGCGACCGGCAGCGGCAAGACGACACTCGCCGGCCTCATCCCGCGGTTCTATGACGCGACGCAGGGCACCGTCCTGGTCGACGGCGTCGACGTGCGGGATTATACCTTTGACGCCCTGTACGACAGGCTCGGCTACGTGACGCAGAAGGCCGTGCTCTTCTCCGGCACCGTGCAGGACAATATTTTCTTCGGCCAGAGCGAAGCCGCGGATACCGACGAGACACTGCAGCAGGCGCTGCAGCTGTCGCAGGCGGCAGAGTTCGTGGACCGCTACCCGGAAAAGGCCGCGCACCCCATCGCGCAGCTGGGCCGGAACGTCTCCGGCGGGCAGAAGCAGCGGCTGTCGATCGCGCGGGCGCTGGCAAGACGGCCGGAGATCCTGATCTTCGACGATTCGTTCTCCGCGCTGGACTATAAGACCGACGCGACCCTGCGCGAAGGGCTTGCAAAGCAGCTGCCCGGCACGACGAAGATCATCGTCGCCCAGCGCATCAGCACCATCCGCCACGCGGATCAGATCCTCGTCCTCGACCGCGGCGAGATCGCCGGGCTCGGCACGCATGACGCGCTGATGGCGTCCTGCCCCGTCTACCGGGAGATCGCCATGTCGCAGCTGAGCGAGGAAGAACTCAAAAAAGGAGGCGCATCCAAATGAGACCCAACATGCGTCCAACGGAAAAAACGGACCTCAAGGGCGCGCTGCGCAGTCTGACGGTCTATCTGCAGAAGAGCCTCGGCGTGATTCTTCTCGCGCTGGTGCTGGCGGCGCTCAGCGCCGTGCTGACCATCATCGGGCCGGATCAGGTCGGTAAGATCGCGACGCTCATGTCCGAGGGCCTGGTCGGCGGCATCGACCTTGCCGCGGTAGCAAGGGTCGGCGTGCTGCTGGCCGTGATCTACGGGCTGAGCGCGCTCTTCGGCTTCATCCAGCACTATATCATGGCGAGCGTCACGCTCAAAATGTCCTACCGGATGCGCGGCGAGCTGTCGGAAAAGATCAACCGCGTGCCGCAGAAGTATTTCAACTTCCACGCGCAGGGCGATATCCTCAGCCGCATCACCAACGACGTCTCCACGCTCCAGCAGGGTCTGACCAACAGCCTGCCGACGATCATCTCGGCCGCGACGCAGTTTATCGGCTGCCTCATCATGATGTTCGTGACCGAGTGGCGTCTGGCGCTGGCCGCGCTGGGCATCACGCTGGTGGGGCTCCTGCTGACGGTGCTCATCATGTCCCGCTCGCAGAAGTACTTTACCGCCCGGCAGGAGAGCCTCGGCGCGCTGAACGGCTATGTGGAGGAGATGTATTCCGGCCACGAGGTCGTGCGCATCTCCCGCGCCGAAGCGCCCGTCGGGGAGAAGTTCGACACGCTCAACGACGCGGTCTACGACGCCAACTGGCGCTCGCAGTTCCTCTCCGGCATCATGCAGCCGCTCATGAACGTCATCGGCAATCTGTCGTATGTCGCCGTGTGCGTGCTGGGGTCGATTCTGGCCCTGCAGGGCATCATCGACATCGGCGTCATCGTCTCGTTCATCCTGTACGTGCGCCTGTTCACCTCGCCCCTGACCCAGATCGCGCAGGGCATGACGAACCTGCAGACGGCCTCTGCCTCCGCGCACCGCATCTTCGACTTCCTCGCGAGCGAGGAGCTGCCGGACGAGCGGACAAAGCCGCAGCTGCCCCGCCCGGTCCGCGGCGCGGTCGACTTCGAGCACGTCCGCTTCAGCTACCCGGATTCCCCGGATAAGATCATCATCAAGGACTTCTCCGCCCACGTCGCCCCCGGCCAGAAGGTCGCCATCGTCGGCCCCACCGGCGCGGGCAAGACGACGATGGTCAATCTGCTGATGCGCTTCTACGAGCTGACGGACGGCTGCATCAAAATTGACGGCGTTCCGACGACGGACATCCAGCGCGAGGATGTGCAGCGCCTGTTCGGCATGGTGCTGCAGGACACGTGGCTGTTTGAGGGCACGGTCCGCGAAAACCTCGTCTACAACCTCCCCGGCGTGACCGACGCGCAGCTTGAGACGGTCTGCCGCGCCTGCGGGCTGGATAAATTCGTCCATTCTCTGCCCGAGGGCTTCGACACCGTCCTGTCTGAGCGCACGAGCATCTCCGCCGGGCAGAAGCAGCTGCTGACCATCGCCCGCGCCATGCTGCAGAACGCGCCCATGCTCATCCTCGACGAGGCGACGAGCTCCGTCGACACGCGCACCGAGCTTCTCATCCAGCGCGCGATGGATCAGCTGACGGAAAACCGCACGAGCTTCGTCATCGCCCACCGCCTCTCGACGATCAAAAACGCCGACCTCATCCTCGTCATGAAGGATGGCGACGTCATCGAAAGCGGCACCCACGACACCCTCATGCAGCAGAGCGGCTTCTACGCAGCCCTCTACAACAGCCAGTTCGAGCAGGCGTCGTAAAAGGCCTTCCCCTATGAGGGGAAGATGGCACGGCGCAGCCGTGACGGATGAGGTGGAGGCACTTGCGTCTACGCGGCGCGGCCCACCTCATCAGTCAGCCTAACGGCTGACAGCTTCCCCTCATAGGGGAAGCCTTTGGGGGGAGCAACCTCAAGCCTCCCCTTTCAGGGGAGGTGGCTCGGCGCAGCCGAGACGGAGAGGTCGTTTCGAATTTGTGACAACCTCTCAGTCAGCCTTCGGCTGCCAGCTCCCCTGCAAGGGGAGCCTTTGGAGCCTGCAAATTCATAAAACCTCCCCGCAAAAAGGTGCAGTCTGACAAACTCAGACTGCACCTTCTATTTGCTGCAAATATTCAAAGGCAACGACTCATAAAACTGATTCCTACATATCAGGCGGCGCGTACCAAGACGCCCGTGAGGTGACTATCGTGTGGAACGACGC
>OLSB01003246.1_pt1 | contig 12035 bp, 6 predicted proteins | sample 1672071 | NCBI WGS metagenome assembly OLSB01 (sample SAMEA3136642, study PRJEB25190) | human gut metagenome | biome: human gut; feature: human-associated habitat; material: faeces | place: Austria | collected 2013
TTAATTATGCAAAATTGGAAAGATAATAATTATAGTTTTGATACGCCAATTTCTGTTAATACTGAAATGGTAAGTACTGAGCCTAGTGATAATTCTATTGATAAAGTATCTTCTATTACATTTAATTTATATGCAGGTAATGTTAAAAATGTTTCTTTACCTGAACCTATTGGTAGTTTTACTACTACTGAAAATATTAGAGATTTATATTATAATAAGGAATTTACTTTAACTTCTAATATGTTTGGTATTGAAAACTTAGATGCTTTAAGAGAAATATCTGGTGGTAAATTATATAAGAATTATACTATAGAAGTTACTGATGCTTTAGATGAAACTGGGACTAATGAGTTTACAATATTAAATAATATGTATGTATTTAATACACCTTCTATTCTTTTACTTGAAGATGAGGTTAGTAATCCGGAAATTATTGTTAAAGAAATTACTAATAATATGACTAATTCTGGTGATTATGTTGGTATTTCATATGATAGTAGACTTGATAAAGATACTATAAGAGGATATAAAGTAACTGCTAATTTTGATAGTGACAAGATTAGTAGTGTACTTAAACTAGTTGATAATCCTATTAAGAATGTTAAATTCTATGTTTATAATAAAGATGGTAATGTTATTATTACTAAAGATATTGCTTTTAATAATGATAATACTGTTGATGCTTATTTCTTCTTGGATTATGGTACTGATTCTTCAGTAGAAGATAATGATCTTAGAAGAGGTAATACTTATAAGTTTGCTTTTATTATTAATCTTGATACTGATAACGATGGTAAAGCTGATAGTACTTTTCCTTCTAGTATGCCTACTAGTGGACTATTTAATGCCATAAAGAAAGATCCAGTATTTAAGTTATATATTGATAATAGTACTAGTAATTCTATTACTTATAAATATTTAATTACTGATATTGATAATGCTTTAGAAAAAGATGAGGAATCTGGTAAATACTTATTATATTATGATATTGAAGATAATAGTTATTCTAGTGTAATAGAAGTAGCAGATACTTTTAAAGATGTTACTCTATCTAATTTGAATTCTTCTGATATATATTCTATTAGTTATAGTAGAAGAAATTTAAAGGGTAGTGATGCTAGTAAGGTTGTTTTAGATAAGTATTATTTTGATGGATATCATGATGGAAAGACTGCTAATTTAAGTTATAGTTTAGAATATGGTAATTTTGATAATAGATTAAAGATTGTTTTAGAGGATAATGATTTCTTAAATAGGGTATCAGCTTATTTACTTACTTTGAGTTCTGGTAAAGATAAATATGAAAAAGTTATTTCTGATTTTAAAGCTAGTGATATTAAAGATTGTGGTGATAAGAAATGCTTTATTGTGGATTATGCTGAACTTACTAAGAGCGATAAAAATAAGACTGGTGTTGATTTAAAAGGTAAGGATGTTAAGGTTAGTTTAAAGGCTTTTTATGATACTGGTTATGTTGGTTTTAGTCAAAAATCTTTAGTAGGTGATTACTTTAAAAACTTAGGCTTGGTATCTGATAAAGATGCTAATAAGGTTGGTTATTTATATCAAAATAATGGTACTGATAGTAATGGTAAATATATCTATGTTCAGAGTAATGGTAGTAATGTTGTATTTAATACTTCTATTAAGCCTATGGGAATATTAGGAAGTGAGTTAATTAAAGGTGATGTTGGTACTGCTACTTGGAAATTTAATGTAAATAATATGATTGATATTGATAATAATAAGTTTGTTTCTTTTGGAGATATTAATACTTTAGAAACAGGATTTGCATTTATTAGAAATGGTATATTTAGAACGGATGTAGGTAGTATTAATCTTAAAGTTGTTGATATGGTTGATATTAATACTGATAATAATAATTTTAAATTTACTAGTTTTACTCCTAAAGTTAGTGCTAGTGTTAGTTCATTAATTAATGGTGGTATATTTAATATTGATTTATCAGTTGATGAGGAAACTTTAAAGAGTGATTTTGTTAAGACTGATGGTAAGTATAAATTTTATATTGATATTTATAAGAAAAATGCTTGTGAAGAGGGAACTGAATGTGAAGATGAAACTTTTGTTAAAACAGAAGAGACTTATTATGATGATTTAGGTAAGGTAGTTGTTACTGGACTTGATCCTGATACTAGTTATGTTTATAAGATATCTGCTGATATGAATAAAAATGGCACTAAGGTTATAACACCTTTATTTGATAATGGTAGAAGTGGATATGTTGAATTTAAGAGTAGCTTTAAGACTTTAAATAAGGATAAGATTCTTAAAGGTTTAAATCTTAAATATACTTCTAGTATTGGGGATGATACTTATAGTAAGAGAGTATTAAATATGAAATATAATCTTTATACTGATGTTAATTTTGATATTTTATATGAAATATATGATATAGATGGTAATAAAAAGTATGATGGTACTATTGTTAATGGTGATTTCTCTGTATCTAAAAGTGGAGCTATATCTGCTTCTTATGACAAAGATATTTCTGGTAATGATTTTGTATTTGGAGCTAATTATTATACTTTAAAAGTTTATGCTGTTACTACTGATTTACATAAAAAATTAGAATTATATAATGATGTTATTAAACAGATTTCTACTGATAAAATATATATGGATGTTGCTGAACTTAGAAATCCATCTATTATGGTTAATAAACAAGAGGCTATTATTTCTGAAGATTATAAACATAGTATTAAGTATAAGATTACGGTTATTGATAGTAATAGAGTTATTACTGATGGTAAATATTATATTGAACTTCAAGATACTTCTTATAAAAATGTTTGTTCTAATTCAAAAGATTGTCAAGTTACTGTTGATATGAAAAATAATACTTGTACTTTTGGTAATGGTAAATCATGTACTGTTAATCCTGTTAATGATGGCTTAGTGGTAGAAGTTACTTTTGATAATTTGAAGGCTGATACTAATTATGTTATATATGCTTATGCTGATGTTTATCGCAATAATGTATCACTTAATGATAGTGAAAAGTTGTCAAAAGTATATGTTAGAAAGAGTCAATATACTAAGAGTGATTTAGGATTTTCTCTTGGAGCTGTTACTCCAACTGCAGTTTCTAAAAAAGAGGTACATCTTACATTTGTAGGAGCTGCTAACTTAAATGAAAAGATAAAAGGTATTGAATATAGTATTACTGTTCAGGGTGGTGAAAGAATTGCCTCTGGTGTTATTGGTAAGACTACTAATACTGGTAGTGATGAGATTACATTTAAATTAGATAGTGATAGATATCCTTATCTTGATATTGCTATTCCTGATGGTAAGGAACTTGGTGTTAATAATACTATTAATATTACTTATTATTATTTGGATAATGATGGTACTATTAGTGTTCTTAAATTAGGAGATAAGACTACATTTGATTATTCGTTTAAAAATGAAAATAAATAGGAAAGGTCGTAAAATAATATGAGAAAATATGATATTAAGAATAAGAGAAACATTGGAATAATTATAGGAATTTCGATTATAATTATAATCATGTTTTCTCTAGTTATTAAATTGTTTTTATCAAGTGATAAAAAGGAATATACTGTTCATGATGGGGCTTTAGTTTTTGATAAGGATAAGTCTATTATTAAAGTTATTGAAGATAGTACTATTAAGAAAAAATGGAATAATGAGTATTATCTTAAATTTAAAGATAATAATTATGAACTTGGTAATACTGCTATTAGTTATAATGAAAAGACTGGAGAAATTATTTTATATGGAAAATATTATGAAATTGGTTCTGGTGATTTGATTGATGTTACTGATGGTGAAACTGTTATTAAGAGTTCGGTTATTACGAAGTTTTATAAGTTAGCGGATAGAAAGTATTTGGTTGTTGATAAAGATATTAAAACTTCTGATGGTCTTTTATCTACTAATGAGTTTTTAATGATTGACTTGGATAAAGTTGGTAATGCTACTTTAGTTAATCATAAGGTTAATTTAAAGGCATTTGCAGCTACTTCTATTGTTACTTCTAATTATACTTTTGATATTGCTAATGAGATTCTTACTTATGGTAGTAATAAGATTGATTTAAAGAAAATTATTGGTTCTTCTAATACTTATACTAAAGAAGATTTGATTCCTGAAGAAAATGATAATAGTTCTTCTAATGATGGGGTTACTAATATTACTGATAATACTACTGGTGGTAATGGTACTACTGGTGGTAATGGTACTACAGGAGATAATAAGGGTACTGATGATGGTAAGAATAATAATTCTGGTAATGTTATTGAAGAAATTAAGAAGGCTACTAAGAGAACTTCAGTTATTTCTGTTACTAGTAGTGTTAGTAAGATTATAGTTGATTATGTTGTATATGATCCTTATAATGAATATACTAATGTTTATATGGAAGTAGAGGAAGCTGGTAGTAATAAGATTAATACTATTTATTTAAATAAAAATGATACTAGGTATGAGTTTACTAACATTTTTCCTAATACTAATTATAGAATTAAGTTTAAATATTCTTATATTGAGGATGGTAATGAGGTTATAGATACTTTTGATGATATTACGATTGCTACTAAGAGACCTAAGGTTAATATTAAGGCTACTAATGTTAGTTTTGGTAAGATTAGTTATTTGATTACTACTGATAATAGCTATAATATTGAATCCGGTATATTTACTGTTAAGGTTAATAATGAGGTTGTTAGTAGTAATAGTGTTAGTATTAATGGTAATACTACTGATAGTGTTTCTATTTCTGCTAGTAGTGGTGATATGGTTGAGCTTATTTTATCTGATATTAAAGCTGGTGGAAGAATTATTAGTGGTGTTAGATCTAGTGATAAATTTATATACTAGGAGGTATTGTTATGAAAGAATTTATTAAAAAATATTATAGTATTTTGATTCCAGCATTTTTAGTGATTGTTATTTTGATAGCGGTTATTCTTTATGCTATGGAATATAAAAATAATAGGTATGCTATTGTTACTGATACTAAGGTTTATCAATATTTTTCTGGTAATAAGATGGAATATACTGCTAAAGTTGGTAGGAATAGAAAGAAAGTTATTCTTAATTTTGAGGCTAAAGATTTTTCTGTTAATTTAGATAGTACTCCAGTATATGTTAAAAAGAAAGAGGGAGCAGATGTTATATTTCCTAAGGAGATGATGGCTTTCTTTCCTTTAAATGATAAAGCATATGTTGTTGATGCTTTATCTGAAGTATATACTAATTATGATTTGAATTATTTGAGAATTAAAAGACTAGATAAGTCTTTTGAACATATGTTTTTATATGATGGTAAGGATTTATACTTCTTCCTTGATGAGGTTACTTTGATTGTTGGTGATAAAGAAATTATTCTTAGTCCTATGTCTTATGTTAGTTGTTCTTATCTTAATATGGTTGAATACTATGATTATAGTAATGATAAATATGTTACTATAGAACTTGGTAATGAAAATGTTTATGTTAAGAATGATTATATGAATATTGATGTTTCATTAGATAAGGTTATTTATAAGGATAGTTTTAATTTAATAGGAGGAAAGTTAAGTAATTATAAAAAAATTACTGATATGGAAGAAAAATAATCATATACTTTGATAGGTGAGTATATGAAAAAAATTGATTTATTATATTTGATAGTAGTTATGTTTTATTTGATTAGTGGGTTAATTAAGTGGAATATGACTACTATTTTTGCTTGTGTATTATCTTTGATATTTATGGTTATTACTAATGTTATTAGTAAGAAGATAGGGTTTGGTAATGGTATTAAGATACTTATATATGTTTTTATTCTTGGTACTGAGATATTGGGAGAAATATATCATTTTTATGTTGATGTATGGTGGTTTGATATTGTTATGCATACTTATTTTTCTTTTGTTATTTCTTATGCTGGATTATATTTGATAAGATATTTTAATATTAAGAAAAGTATTTATTTTGTGATATTATTTATTTTTTCTTTTGCTATGATGACTGAAAGTATTTGGGAGATATTTGAGTTTTCGATGGATAGGGTTATTGGTACTGATATGCAGAAGGATACTGTTATTAGGAATATTAGTTCTACGTATTTATCTCATGATATATATGTTGATAAGGTTATGGTTAATGATATTGATTTTATGGATAGATATGGTGGATATTTGGATATTGGTTTATATGATACTATTGGTGATATGATATGTACAGTAGTGGGTAGTTTTATGTTTATTGTTATAATGAAAAAAAGACTAAATTGCTAGTCTTTTGCTTCTATATAAATACTTTTATCAAATTTATGGGTACCATCATTTATTTTTTCTAAAGTATTAGTAGTTATTAAGAAGTAAGTATCTCTATTTACATTGATATCACTTATTGGGTCGTCCCAAGTTAAATCTAGGTGATACCATTTACCATCTAGGTATACTAGGTTCCAAATGTGTTCTTCATTACTTATTTTATAATTTATGACATTTAATTTATTTAAGAAGATAGCCATGGCATCGGCATAGCCATTACATGTACCGTATCCTTCAATTAGGACTCCATATGCAGTGTTAGATTTGTAAGTGGTATCATTTTTGTTTTCATATTTTAATTTATCATATTCGGCATTATCTATAATATAGTCATGAATTACTTTTATTTTTTCTCTAGTAGGCATATTATTGGTTATTTTTTCTTTTATTACTTTATCTACTACTTCGTTTATTTTTGTTATTTCTTCATTGCTATAGGCTTTGTTTATGGTTATTCCTATTTTATATTCACCACCATAATTTAATTTGATATTATTTGAACTGATATATGGATGAACAAAATTATTTAGTAATGATATTGTTTCTTTAAATCCTTCACCATTATTTATTGTTAACATATTAATATCATTTAAATAGTTTGTATAATCTTTAGTGATATATCTTTCGGTATGATGAATGCCACTATTTAAGGTGTAGTATATAAAATTAATTAATTCTTTATGATTATTTATGCCCATACCGGTATAATTATCTACATAGTTAAAGTTATCATCGACATAATACTCGTTAGTAGTGGAAGAAGAGTATTTTTTTTCAATTGAATATTCATAATATTTATATCTAAGGGTATTTTTGTTAAAAGCACATACTGTTACTATGATAATAGCAATAGCTCCCATAATTACAATTAATCTTCCGTTTTTATTCTTTTTATTCATATCTTCCACCTCTAATTAGATTATATCATTTTATAGGGAATTTTATCAAGAAAAATATTAAGTTTTTTTAATAAATTTACTAGATGTAAACTTTTAGTAAAATAATATGAAAAAAATAATTTACTTATACCTTATTATTTGGTATAATTAAAGGGAAATATCTTGAGGAGGAATAGTATGAATATTGAAAATAAAAAACCTAAAATTTATTTAATTTGTGGTAGGGCTAGACATGGTAAAGATACGATAGCGGGATTTCTTAAGAAGTTCTATGAAGAAGATGGTAAAAAGGTTATTTATTCACGAGCGGGTAAGTATATTAAGTTTTATGCAATGGAGATGACTGACTGGGATGGTAGTGATGAATCTAAACCTAGAAAATTACTTCAAGAGCTTGGAACTGATGTTATTAGAAATAAACTTAATAAGGCTGAGATGTTTATTGAAAGACAACTTGATGATATTGAGATTTATTCTTATTTTTATGATGCCATTATTGTACCGGATATTAGACTTCCTAGAGAGATAGATAGTGTTAGAGAGAAGTTTGATAATGTGGTTGTTATTAAGGTAGAGAGAATTAATTTTGAAACTAGTTTAGATAGTAAAGAACAGGCACATGTTACAGAGATAGCTATGGATAATTATAATGATGTTGATTACATTGTTACTAATGATACTTTAGATAAATTAGAAAAAGATATATACGATATATATAAGGAGACGAGATAATATGAAGAAGTTAACAGGAAGAGAAATTATTAGAATGTATTTGGATTTCTTTTGTGAGAGGGGACATACAGAAGTTGATTCTGCTCCTTTAATACCAATGAATGATCCAACAGTACTTTGGATTAATGCTGGTGTTACACCACTTAAGAAATATTTTGATGGAACTGTAGTACCTAGTAATAGGAGACTTACTAGTTGTCAAAAATGTATTAGAACTGGGGATATAGAAGAAGTAGGTAAGACTGCTAGACATCATACTTTTTTTCAGATGTTAGGTAATTTTAGTATTGGTGATTATTTTAGAGATGAGGCTCTTACTTGGGCGTGGGAATTACTTACTAGTCCTAAATATTTTGATATGGATAAAGATAAACTATATATTACGGTTTATACTGATGATGTTGATTCTTATAATAAGTGGATTAGTTTAGGTGTTAAACCTTCTCATTTAGTTAAATTAGATGGTAATTTTTGGGAGATAGGGCCAGGACCTTCTGGACCTGATACGGAGATTTTTTATGATCGTGGTGAAAAGTATGATAAAGAAGGCAAGGGTATTAAGTTATTACAAGAAGAAATAGAGAATGATCGTTATATTGAGATATGGAATAATGTTCTTAGTCAGTTTAATGCTACTGAAGGTTTGAAGAGAGAAGAATATCCTGAACTTCCTAGTAAGAATATTGATACTGGTATGGGTGTTGAGAGAATGGCTTGTATTATGCAAGGTACTGAGACTAATTATGAGACTGATTTATTTATGCCTATTATGAAGAAAATAGAGGAAATTTGTTCTATTCCATATATGGGTCAAATGGAATTTAAGGTAATAGCAGATCATATTAGAACACTTACTTTTGCCTTATCTGATGGAGCTGTATTTGAAAATGTAGGTAGAGGATATGTTCTTAGAAGACTTCTTAGAAGAGCTTCTAGAATGGGAAAGAAACTTAATATTAATAGAGAGTTTTTAAGTGATATGGTTGATGTAGTAGTAGAAAATTATAAATATACTTATCCTGATTTAGTTGGTACTAAGAGTAAAGTTAAAGAACTTATTGCTAAAGAAGAAAGATTATTTCAAAAGACTTTATTATCGGGTGAAAAGAGATTAGAGGAATTATTTGATAGTGGTACTAAGGTTATTAGCGGAGAAGATGCTTTTAAATTATATGATACTTATGGTTATCCTATTGAACTTACTATTGAAGCTGCTGAGGAAAGAGGATTTAAGGTTGATACTGATAGTTTTAATGCTTATATGAGTGCACAAAAGGAACTTGCTAGAAATAGTAGAAAAGTTGAAGCTAGTATGAATTTACAGAATGATTTACTTATTAATTATAAGAAAGAAAGTAAATTTGTTGGTTATGAAAAATTGGGATTAGAAACTGAAGTTATGGATATTATGAAGGATAATGTATTTGTGGATTCTTCTAGTGAGGACTGCTATATATTTCTTAAGGAAAATCCTTTCTATGCTGAGAGTGGTGGTCAGGTATCTGATTCGGGATATTTAAAAAATGATAATTGTAAGTTAGAGGTTATGGATGTTATTAAGGCTCCTAATGGACAACATTTATTATATGTTAAGGTACTTGAAGGTACTGTAAATAAGGGAGATAAGATTCTTACTCATGTTCTTAAAGAAAAGAGACTTGCTATTATGAAGAATCATTCTTCTGTACATTTGCTTCAAAGATCTTTACAAGAATTACTTGGTAATAGTGTTCATCAGGCTGGTAGTAAAGTTGATGAAAATATGCTTAGATTTGATTTTAATTATCAGGGTAAGTTATCTGATGAACTTATTGTTAAAGTAGAGGAACTTGTTAATAAGAGAATTAATGCTGGGTATGATGTTACTATTGAGTATTTACCTATTAAAGAGGCTATTAAGAAGGGGGCTATGGCTTTATTCTCTGATAAATATGGAGATATTGTTAGGGTAGTTACTATGGGTGATTCTATTGAGTTATGTGCTGGTACGCATATTGATAATACTAAGAATATTGGCAGGTTTGCTATTGCTTCAGTAGAGAATAAGGGTACTGATACTTATAGAGTAACAGCGGCTACTGATAATAATATTGTTCCTATTCTTAAGGAAGAGATATCTAAATATAATGAAGAGATGATTAGATTACTTGATAAGGCTAAGAGAATTATTAATGAGGCTAAGGAAAATGATATTGATATTAAATTTAATTTTAATATTGATAATAGTGATCCTGAAAGTTATAAGGATATTGTTTATAATAAGAATGAACTTGCTATGTTAAGAGAAGAACTTAAGAAGTTAGAGAAAGAATTTAATACTAAGAAGAGTGAGAAGTCTGTTAGTGATTTATCTAGTTTCTTAAATATTAAAGAAGATATTAATGGTATTACTACTATTATTAGTATTACTAATGGTTATGATATTAATACTTTGAGACAGATTGTTAGTGCTCTTAGTAATCAGCTTGATAATAATTTTATATTACTTGCTAATATTAATGATGATAATTCGGTTAATTATATTGCTAAATCTAATTCTAATAGGGTTAGTTGTGGTGATATTGTTAAGGATTTGGCTGTTAGATCTTCTGGTAATGGTGGAGGTAATAAGTCCTTTGCTCAAGGTGGAGGTACTGATGGTAGTATTACTTCTAAATTACTTGAAAATGTTAAAGAAATTATTAGAAATTTATAGAGACTTTAGTCTCTTTTTTCTATGAAGTGGGGGTTACTTTACAAAATGATAATTTTCTGCTATAATTATTTAAGTCTTTTACTTTAAAGAAAGGAGAATTATTTTGAGTAAAATTAGAATGTTTTCACTAGGTGGACTAGATGAAAATGGTAAAAATATGTTTGTTATTGAAGTTGATAAGAATATATTTGTTTTTGAAGCAGGGCTTAAATATGCTGATGAATTAACACTTGGTATTGATTATATTATACCTAATGTTACTTATTTAAAAGAAAATAAAAAAAGAATTAAGGGAATATTTTTAACACATGGTCATGATGAAAATATAGGGGCTTTAACTGATATTGTTGATGATTTAGGTAATCCTTATATATATGGGTCTAAATATACTTTAGAGATTGTTAAAGATGAATTTGATAATTCTAATATTAAGTATAAGAATATGAAAGAGATAAAGGCTTATGTACCAATAGAGATTGGTAATGTTAAGATTTTTCCTGTAAATTTATCTCATTCTACACCTGATAATTTTGGTTATGCTATATATACTAAAGATGGAGTTATTTTTTATGCTTCTGATTATGTTATTGATTCACTTATGAAAGGGGCTTATAAGACAGATATTGGTAAGTTGGCTTATATTGGTAAGCAGAATGTATTATGTCTTCTTACTGAATCTTTCTATGCTGGTGTAGAAGGATTTACTTCTCCTAGACATAGAATAGCACCTTTAATTAGAGAGACTTTAAATAATAGTGATGGTAGAATTATTTTTAATGTCTTAGATTCTCATTTATATCGTATTCAGGAATTATTTACTGAAGTAGAGAAGACCAATAGAAAAATTGTAATTATGGGTAAAAGACTTAAGAAGATAATTGATTTTGCTATTGAAAATCATTATCTATATATATCTAAAGATATTATTGGTGATTTATCTAATATAAATGATAAGAATGTTGTAATATTAAATGCTAATGAGAAAGATAAACCATATTACAATATTATGAGAATCGTTAATGGCTATGATAAATTTATTAAGTTAAATGAAGATGATACTGTGTTTTTAGCTACTCCTATTTATGATAATAGGGAGAAAACTTTTTATAGTTTACTTGATGATATTGCTAAGACAGGAGCTAATGTTGTTAGTTTATCTTCTAAAAAATATTTATCACATCATGCTTCTAATGAAGACTTAATGACTATGATTAATTTGATGAATCCTAAATATTATTTTCCGATAAGAGGTGAATATAAAAATCAGGTTATGAATGCTGAATTAGCAGAAATGGTTGGTATACCTAAAAGTAATATTATTCTTAAAGAAAATGGTGATGTTGTTACTTTTAAAAATGGTGTAATGTTAGATACTTTTGAGAGGGTTCATAGTGGTTCTGT
>OLSB01003248.1_pt1 | contig 12025 bp, 11 predicted proteins | sample 1672071 | NCBI WGS metagenome assembly OLSB01 (sample SAMEA3136642, study PRJEB25190) | human gut metagenome | biome: human gut; feature: human-associated habitat; material: faeces | place: Austria | collected 2013
CGCACGATGCGAGTGTGCGTAGCACATGGGATTCTTGATGAGATGAAATATTTTATCAAGAATCAGTATTATTCGCCCATCAGCTCACCCAAATAATCGTAGGCGGTCAGGAGCTTTTCCAAATGGTAATTCATCACAACGGTATCGTTCGGATCGCAGTGCCGCCGCATCGAGGTCGGAAGCTCCTCGCCGAGCAGCCGCAGCCGTTCCGCGTTCTCCTCACTCAGCGCCCCCAGCGAGTCCATGCCGCAGAGGACCTCCAGCTCCTGCACCATGCGTTGTGCAAGCTGGCAGCAGCCGCCGAGAACCGCCTCATCGTCCTTTTTACGGAAAAAGCGCTGTGAATGGTACAGCTCCAGCTCCCTGTCCAAGCTCCGCAGCAGCTCCACCAGCGGCTGAAGCTCGGGGATTCGCTCCTGTCCGACGAGAGACGCTGCGCTTTGCGGTATCTGCTGCCTAAGCTGCGTCAGGAGCGTGAGGATACGGCGGTGATTGTTATAGGGGCGGATCGCGACGTTGACGAGCAGCGCCGTCGCCAGCCCGATCGCCGTACAGAGCAGCCGCTTCACGCTGTCATCGACGACGTTCTCCGTCGGCACCATGCAGGCAGAGAGAAAAATAATACAGGCAAGCGAGGCGGAAAAATTCAGCCGCAGGGCGTTGAGCAGGAACAGCAACAAAAACACGCCCAAGCCGATGACCCAAAACGGTGCGGGCGGCGCAAACAGCAGCACGGAGACATAGCCCAGCAGCGTACCGCAGACGACACCGATCAGTTGGGTCAAGCCCTGCCGCAGGGCGCGGGAAACCGTCGTCTCCATTGCGATCAGCGCACCGAAGGCAGCATAGAACAGCGACAGCGGCTCCGAGGTCAGCAGCCGTGCGGGAAGTACCGCAAGGGCGACTGCCAGCGCCGTTTTTGCAATGCGCGGTCCGGGCAGCAGCCGCTTTTTTACGACATTCACAGCAAGTCTCCTTTCCGTTGCCGAATGTAAGTCTACTATACCAAAAATTCTATTTTTTGCAAGCCCCGTTTTCGCTCTTGCCGCAGTCGGTCGAATCTGCTACAATGCAGAAAAAGGAGGCGGTTGCTTTGACCATTCGTGACGCGGTGTTCTCCGATGTTCCCGCGATGCTTGAAATTTATGCGCCGTTTGTGCGGGATACGGCGGTGAGCTTTGAATATGAGGTGCCGAGCGAGGCTGCGTTTCGGCAGCGGTTACAGGAGCATCGGCGTCTTCTTCCGTGGCTGGTATGCGAGGAGGACGGCAAGGTGATCGGCTATGCCTATGCCGGTCTGCCGTTTGAACGCGCCGCATACCGCTGGAATGCGGAGATTTCCTGTTATCTTGCTCCGCAGGCACGCGGTCACGGCGTCGGACGGCAGCTTTACGAGCGTATCGAGCAGAGCTTGACCGAACTGGGCTATCGCAAGCTGTTTGCCGTTGTAACCTCCGCAAACCAAGCCTCCGTTGCCTTCCACCACGCGCTCGGTTTTCGCGAAACGGCGCGTTTTCCGTCGGTTGGTTACAAGTCAGGACAGTGGTACGACGTCATCTGGTTGGAAAAACGGCTTCAACCCGACGGAAATCCAAAAAATTTTCCGAAACCCTATTGACAATTCCGAAATCCACGCTATAATAAGCACATGATTAGAAAATGAATTTTTGCTTAGGCGGTGATGGCATGACACAACGTGAACGGCAGATTCTGCAATGGATCGAGGCGGACCCAATGATTTCGCAGGAGCGCCTTGCGGAAATGGCAGGTATCACCCGCTCCTCGGTCGCCGTACACATTTCCAACCTGATGAAAAAGGGCTACATCGCCGGAAAGGGTTACGTCCTGCGCAGCGGGAGCTATGCGGCGGTCGTCGGCGGCGCGAATATGGACATCGGCGGCGTTTCCGCTGCGGCACTGGTCGCCGAAGACTCCAACCCGGGCAAGGTCACGATGAGTCTCGGCGGCGTCGGGCAGAATATCGCGCGGAATCTGAGCCTTCTCGGTGTGGACGTCCGCTTTTTGACCGCGCTGGGCAACGACCTTTACGGTCAGCGTATCACGGCGGCGTCCGGTGAGCTGGGGATCGACATCACCCACGCGCTTCAGGTCCCCGACGCGGCGACCTCGACCTACCTGTTTATCTGCGGTCCGGACGGCGACATGGCGCTGGCGCTGAACGATATGGCGATCTGCGATCGAATCTCCCCCGCGTATTTGCAGAGCAACCTTCCCCTGCTGAATAATGCACAGGTCGTCTTGGTGGATACCAATCTTCCCGCCGAGTCGCTGGAATACCTCTGTCTGCACTGCACCGCGCCGATCTTTGCCGATCCCGTTTCGACGATCAAGGGCGAAAAGCTCCGTCCGCTGCTCGGCAGACTGCACACCCTCAAGCCGAACCGATTGGAAGCGGAGCTGCTTTCCGGCGTTGCCATCACGGATGAGCAAAGCCTCTGCCGCGCCACACGGGAGCTGCTGAAAACAGGGCTGCATCGCGTCTTTATCTCCCTCGGCTCGCACGGCGTTTTCGCGGCAGATCGACGACAGATGCTGCTGCTCCCGCCCTCGAAGGCGACGATGCGCAATGCGACCGGTGCGGGAGACGCTTATATGGCGGCGCTCGGTTGGGCATATTTGGAGGGAATGGAGCTGACGCAGACCGCCGCCTCCGCTGTCTGTGCCGCCGCGATCGCCGTGGAATCCACTCAAACCATCAATCCGCGTCTGTCAGCCGACGCCGTTCGCGCTCGGATGACGGACTACGATATAAACTTAGTAAAGGAGCTTTGAATCATGCTGAACAAGTATTTGGACATTAAACCCGAGGTTGCCGAGGCGCTTGCCGCCGGAAAGCCCGTCGTGGCGCTCGAATCCACCATCATCTCTCACGGTATGCCCTATCCGCAGAACGTCGAGACCGCGCTTGAGGTCGAGCGGATCATCCGCGAAAACGGCGCAGTCCCCGCCACGATCGCAGTCATCGGCGGTCGTCTGAAGGCAGGTCTGACCCCTGAGGAGATCGACTATTTCGGCAAGAAGGGCACGGCGATCGCCAAGGCTTCCCGCCGCGATCTGGCAGTCCTCTGCGCACGCGGCGAGGACGGCGCTACCACCGTTACCACCACAATGATTATTGCGCATATGGCGGGCATCAAGGTCTTTGCCACCGGCGGCATCGGCGGCGTGCATCGCGGCGCGGAGACAACCATGGACATCTCCGCCGATCTCGAGGAGCTTGCGCATACCCCCGTTATGGTCGTCTGCGCCGGCGCAAAGGCGATTTTGGACCTCGGTCTGACGCTGGAATACCTCGAAACGCACGGTGTCCCCGTCATCGGCTACGGTACAAAGGAGCTGCCCGCCTTCTATTCCCGTCATTCCGGCTTCTCCGTCGATTACGAGATCGACACGCCGGAGGAGCTTGCCGCAGCGTTCAGAACGCAGCATGAGCTTGGCTTGGGCGGCGGTATGCTGGTCACCAACCCCATCCCCGAGGAATACTCGATGGACGAGAAGGTCATCAACGCAGCCATTGACGAGGCGATCAAGGAAAGCCGCGAGCAGGGCATCCACGGCAAGGCAACGACCCCGTTCCTGCTGGCAAAGGTCAAGGACCTGACCGGCGGTGACAGCCTGAATTCCAACATTCAGTTGGTGTTCAACAACGCCCGCCTTGCCGCAAAGACCGCAAAGGCATATTGCGAAAACAATTAAAGCAAAACGTGAGCGCTTCAATTCCGAAGCGCTCCCGTTCTTTATTCTTCTGCCAGTCGGCGGACCACATAGCCCGCGAGCATCAAGCCCGCGCACGACGGCACCCACGACACGGACCCCGGAACCGTCCGTCTGCCCGGCGGCGGTGCTTCCGTTGCGGCGGGCTTCTGCGCCGGTTCCTTGCTGTAGAGGACGGTATGGTGCTCAATTCCCCGCGCCCGCAGCTCCCGACGCATAATTCGCGCCAGCGGGCAGCCCGAAGTCTCGGAAATATCCGTGATGCAAAACTGCGTCGGGTCCAGCTTGTTGCCCGTCCCCATTGCGCTGATGATCGGGATACCGCGCTCCAGCGCTGTTTGGATCAGGCTGAGCTTGCAGGAAACAAGGTCGATCGCGTCAACGATATAATCATACCGCTGCGTAAAAAACCGCTCCTTGCTCTCCTCATTATAAAGCGCAGGCAATGATGTAACGCGGCAATCCGGATTGATGTCCGAAATGCGCTGTGCCATAACGTCGGACTTGAATTGCCCGATCGTAGAGCCGAGGGCGCAGAGCTGGCGGTTTATGTTGCTCTCCCCCACCGTATCGCTGTCCACCAGCGTCAGCGCGCCGATGCCTGCACGCGCCAGCCCCTCCGCCGCGTAGCTGCCTACGCCGCCGATGCCGAAAACGATCACATGCGCCCGTGCCAACCGCTCCATTGCAGCGCTGCCGAGCAGCATTTCCTCCCGTAGGAATCGCTCGCTCATGGTGATTCTCCTTCTCCCATATTTCAAAAAATCAGCCCGCCGAAAAAGCGGGCTGATTTTAATGCAGTGTCAATCAGCTGTTGTTGCTGCTGAGGATGCGGTTCACCGCTGCATTCATTGCGGCGTCCTCATCGTAGTTGCAGGCGTCGATGGCAGCCTGCGTCGTCTCGGTGTACCAGTCGTTTCTGAGCTGGTTGGTAACGTTGTAGAAACGGAGCGTGTGCTCGTTCAGACCGACGAAGTAGACAAAGTAGGTGCCGGAGGTGCCCTTAAACACGTTCCAATCGCCTTCCTTGCGCGTCTCAAAGGCGCCCCACGTCAGCGCGTCCTTGGAGTAAGCGGCAAGAGAGTTTCTGCCCGCAGCCTCCAAAACATCGGTGGAGCTGGAGGTATACTCGCTTGTCAGCGCGGTGAAGTTCTCGCGGGAGCCATCGGCCTCCAGAGACTCCTTGATCGACGCGACCTTTTCCTCGGCGGTCGGCTCGTCGCTCTCGGTATCCTCGGTATTCTCGGTATCCTCGGTGTCGTCGGAGGAGGTCGAGTCATCGGGAACGTACATATAGAGCAGATCGAAGGTGTTATAATCCTCCTTGTCCAGCAGCTTCAGGACATAATAGGTGTTGCCGTCCTCGCTGGCAAAGAGCTTCACGTCGCCTGCCTTCGCGTCGCCGAACATCCACTCTGCCGCTTCCTCGGTGAAGGAGGAGGTGACGCTGGTCTTGGTATAGTCGGCGGAAACGGTAACCTTGTCGCTCTCGACGTCGAATTTTGCCTGCATTTCCTCAGCTGCCTTCTTCGCCTCGTCGCGGTTCTCGTCGGTCGGGTCGAGCGTCTCACCGGTTTCCTCGTCGGTCGTGCTCTCCATGAACTCGGAGGCTCTCACGGTGTAGCTGTAGAAGGTCGCCTTGTCAAAGGTCTCGGGGCTTTCGTCATAGCGGGTGGAAAGCTCCTCATCGGTATAGTCGAGGCTCTGGGGATAGTGGCTGGCGATATGCGTTGCCTTTAGGTATTCGCGGTAGCCGCTCTCGTTGCAGCCGGTGCCGAACAGCAGCCCGATATACTTATTGAGGCTGTAGCCCGCCTGATCCGCGTAGTCGGCAATGGCGTCGATCTCTTCGTCGATCTCGGCAAGCTCGTCCTCGTCAAGCTCAAAGCCGTTCTTTTCCGCCTCGGCGCAGACACCATAAACACTGGCTGCATTTTCCATGGCGGCATGGGCAAGGAACTGCGCCCATGTCACGCTGTAGTATTCGTCGGTGCTGTCAACCTCGGAAAGATAACCGGAATCCAGTCCGAACAGACCGAGATAAGTAGCCGCGGAGGTCTTGACATACTGGTCGGCAAGGCCCGCACCGCTCTCGATGCCGAGATAGGAGGCGTAGTTGCCGATATTGCTGACGAGGGAGTAATAGAAGTAGTTGAATTCCTTCACGGAGACCTCATGACCGCCGGCGGTCAGAACGGTCTTGTTGCGCTGAACGGCGCGGTAGGCAAACAGCCCGCCGAAGACGATCGCCACCACCAGCACGATGCAGATGGCAAACACCCAGCCCTCGGACAGCTTTTTCGACTTCTTCTGCTGCGGGACGGCAGGTTCATTGACCTGACCGGCACGCTTTTTTCTTTCGCGGGAAGCACTCATTTTCCTTTTACCTCTTTCGTGCGTAGTTTCGGGTCATCCCGAACGGTATAAGCGAGAGATATTATACTATCAATTTTGCCGACTTGCAAGTGAAAAGTCAAAGAATACAAAAAAAGTTTACAAAAAAGGGCAGAAAACCCCCGCCGCGGCCGTGTAGCTCTGTTTATAACCTGCACAAAACGGCAGGTGGGTTGTCTCTTCATGACTTATCAGCTTCCAACGTCCGTTCTCGGTCGGAGCCGGAACGGGAGGCCTGCACGCCGTCATGAAAGTAATCCGACATCCCGAAAAAATGATGTGGGTTTAAAGAGAGCTATCACGCACCCGGCAGGGAACTTTTTCCTTTGCTTTTCGTCAAACAGGCGGGAATCAGTCGTCCTCCGTCTCTTCGTCCTCGAACATCTGATCCAGCAGCAGGTCGTAGACCTCCTCCAGCTCCTGATCGTCCTCGACGACCTCAAGAATCGGCTCGCCGTGCTCATCCTGTGCGGAGCGAAGAATACTGATCTCCAGCTCTTCTTCCTCGTCAGAGGCGTCCGCGGGCGTCAGTGCCAGATACTCCGCGCCCTTGTAGGTCACGGAGGAGAGCACCTCCAGCTCGTATTCCACGCCGTTTTCGTCTGTGATCGAAATAATATCCGCGCCGTACTCCTCCATCGGACGACCTCCCATGTCTTGGTTTCTGTCTCTATTGTAACCGCTTCGCGGCAGAAAATCAAGAGGAAAACGGACGAAAAGAATTTCTGCCCCCTTACGGGCTAAGGTCCTCGATGCAGGCGGCAAGCTCCCGACGCGTTTGGCAGACGATCCCGCTGCGCAGGCGCTCCCGATCCGACACGGGCAGGGAGCAAACGCGCACATCGGTCCGCACCGTCTCGCCGCTGTCCGTGTCCTCCGCAGCGACATAACCGTCGCGCTCGCAGACCACATACGCTGCCGAAATTTCGGCGCTCAAAATTCCCAAAAACAGGAGGCTGACGCATACTATGCCAAAGATACGACGCATGATCTTCACCCCACCGTAGTTTTTTATAAAAACGCTTGATTTATCCAACAAAAAAAGCGATAATACAGATTTGACAAGCGTGATATAATTATATAAATAGGGATGGTAGCTCTTCCTCGTGGTGCGGCGGAATGACGCGCTGCGCAACGAGCTTCAATAATAAATACTTTCGGAAAGTGAGGTCTATTCCATGGCCGACAATCGAAACCTGCCTGCCAAGCAGCCCCATCTTGCCTGGCGGATCGCCCGCGTGGCGCTCCATATTCTCGGAAAAATCACGCTTTGGCTGTTGGTGATCGCCGCGACGCTCGCCGTGATCGCCGCCGTTTCCGGCTCCATTTTTATGACAAAATTCTCCGAGTACCTTAAAACCGACGTCATTCCAAAGGCGGAGGATTATGCCGAGGCGATGAATTTGGACAGCATTTCGCTTGCCCAAACCTCGATCATCTACTATACCGACCCCGCCACCGGCGAATACAAGGAGCTGCAAAAGCTCTATGCCACGCAGAACCGCATTTGGGTGAGCTATGACCAAATTCCGCAGGATATGGTCAATGCCGCCGTTGCCATTGAGGACAAGCGCTTCCCCGAGCATAACGGCGTGGACTGGCTGCGGACGCTTTCCGCCGTGCGCAACTTCCTCGGCGGCGACTCGTCCTTCGGCGCATCCACGATCACCCAGCAGCTTATCAAGAATCTCTCTAAGGACGACGAGACGACCGTCAACCGCAAGGTGCAGGAGATTTTCCGCGCCCTTGCCGTCGAGCAGCGCTATACCAAGAACGAAATCATGGAGTGGTATCTGAATACCATTTACCTCGGCGAGGGCTGCTACGGCGTGCAGAGCGCCGCGCAGGTCTACTTCGGCAAGGACATCAGCGAGCTGACCCCCGCCGAATGTGCCTCGATCATCGCCATTACGAATAACCCCTCGCTCTATGACCCGTATATCCGTCCGAAGAACAACCGCGAACGCCAGCTCACCATTCTCAGTGAGATGTATCGTCAGGGCTATTTTGCCTCCGAAGCGGATTATAAAGCCGCAAAGTCGCAGGAGATGGTGTTCCACAACGGCAATTACGACGAAAAGACCTACCGCTGCAGCGCATGTACCTTCAGCGGCACCAGCGAGGAATACAAGCTCGGTCAGGACGGGCAGTATTATTGCCCGTGGTGCGGCGCTCTGAACTACGCCGTCAGCGACAGCAACGTTTATTCTTACTTCGTTGACACCGTTTACCGTGATGTCATCGACGATCTCTGCGAAAAGTACGAGATCAGCGAGCAGGCGGCGGAGCAAAAGCTGCTGACCGGTGGCTACCGTATCTACGCCACGATCAACCCCGATGTTCAGCGTATTGTGGACGAGGTCTACGAAAATCCCGACAATGTGCCCGACACCATCAGTATCCAGCAGCTCCAGTCCGCCATTACCGTCGTTGACAACGCGACGGGCGACGTGGTGGCGATCTGCGGCGGCGTCGGCAAAAAGGAATATCCGCTTTCCTATAACCGTGCCGAGGCAAAGCTGCCCACCGGCTCGTCGATCAAGCCGATCTCCGTCTATGCCCCCGCGCTGGATGCCGGTGTCGTTACCCCCGCGACCGCCTTTGAGGACTCCCCCTTCGACGGCAACTGGCCGCAGAACGACTCGCGCAGCTACAGCGGTATGTGCCTTGTGCAGCGCGGTGTGACCAGCTCTCTGAATACAATCTCCGTCAAAACGCTCAATGCTCTCGGCTTACAGGCAAGCTATGACTTTCTGACGCAGAAGCTCGGCATTACCACGCTGGTTGACAGCGTGACCATCGGCGGTCGTGACTATACGGACATTGCCTACGCTCCGCTGGCACTCGGCGAGCTGACCTTCGGCTTGACCGTCCGCGAAATGACGCAGGCATATGCGACCTTCCCGAACATGGGCACCTTCCGCGAGGCGCGCACCTATACCCGCGTCGAGGATCCGGACGGCAAGCTCGTTTTGGACAATTCGCAGGAGAGCCACACCGCCATCAGCGAGCACGCGGCGTTCTACGTCAACAGTATGCTGACCGACGCCGTATCCTACGGCACCGGCACCCCCGCCTATAAGGACAACGTTGCCGTAGCCGGTAAGACCGGTACCTCCGGCAACAACCAGACCCGCTGGTTTGCGGGCTACACCCCCTACTACACCGCCGTCGTATGGTGCGGCTACGATGAACCGGAGCAGGTCATTCTCTCCGGCTCCTACACCAACCCCGCCATTACCATGTGGCGTCAGGTCATGGACCCGCTGCACGCGTCGCTGGAGTACCGCTCCTTTACCGAGGCGGAGGGCTACGGCTGGTACAGCGTCTGCTCCGACTGCGGCGGCTATGCGACCGAGGCTTGCGAAAAGGACATCCGCGACAACGGCAGAGGTCGTGTGACCTCCCTGCGGCTGTTCTACGAGGACGCGCCCTCCTTTAGCTGCACCTGCCACACACTCGTAAAGATCTGCGGCGAATCCGGCAAGATCGCGAATGAATACTGCGAGCACGTCGAGGGCAACGAGATCAAGGAAGTCGGTAAGCTGATCTACAACAAGGATTGGAAGGTCAACAAGGACGCTCCTTACGTCTATAAGGAGGACGACCCCGACGCCGTCTGCTCCATCCACGGGCCGGACTCCACGGAGAACACCGAGCCGACGGAGAAGCCGACCGAGCCGAAACCGACCGATCCGAAGCCGACGGAACCGAAACCCACCGAACCCAAGCCGACAGAGCCGACGACTCCCCCGACCGAACCGCCGACAACGCCTCCGACCGAGGCACCCGCACCGGCACCGACTGAGCCGTCGGCAGCGGCGCCGCCGGATGTGACGCAGTGGTTCGAGCGACGGGAGATCGACCTATAATCAACAGACAGGAGAACACACCGCTATGTGGAAGGCAGATCAGTGGAAGGATTATGAGGTGCTTGACACCTCCGACGGGGAAAAGCTGGAGCGCTGGGGAAGGTATTACCTTGTGCGCCCCGACCCGCAAGTGATCTGGCTGACGCCGAAGGAGCACCCGCGCTGGCGCAGCTTTGACGCCCGCTACTCCCGCTCTGCCACCGGCGGCGGGCAGTGGTCACAGCACCGTCTGCCCGAGCGCTGGCAGGTCCGCTACCGCGATCTGACCTTCAACGTTAAGCCCATGAACTTCAAGCACACGGGCGTTTTCCCGGAGCAGGCGGCAAACTGGGATTTCATCGACGCGCAAATCCGCGCCGCCTGCCGCCCGATCTCCGTCCTGAACCTCTTTGCCTACACCGGCGGCGCAACGCTGGCGGCGGCAAGGGCAGGCGCATCGGTCTGCCATGTGGACGCGGCGAAGGGCATGGTCGCGTGGGCACGGGAAAACGCCGCCTCCTCCGGTCTGTCCGACGCACCGATCCGCTGGATCATCGACGACTGCGCGAAATTTGTCGAGCGTGAGATCAAGCGCGGACGGCGCTACGACGCGGTCATCATGGACCCGCCCTCCTACGGCAGAGGTCCCTCCGGCGAAATTTGGAAGCTGGAAAAGGATCTTTACCCGTTTTTGAAGCTGGTCGCGGGCGTTTTGTCCGACGATCCTCTATTTTTCATTATCAACTCCTACACAACGGGTCTTGCCCCCTCGGTACTGACCTGCCTTTTGGACAGTCTCATTACGCCGCGCTTCGGCGGGACGAGCGTTTCCGACGAGCTTGGGCTTCCCGTAACGGGTTCCCGACTGGTGCTCCCCTGCGGCGCGACCGGTCGGTGGACAAGCAAATAAATCAGAACGGACATTCACTATGAGCGAAGCAATTCTTGCGGAAAATCTGCAATTTTCCTATTCCCAATCCGAGGGCGCGCATCTCTCGGTCTTTGACGGCTTGAATCTTCAGATCGCCGAGGGCAGCTTTGTTGCCGTCTTGGGGCGCAACGGCTGCGGAAAATCCACGCTTGCCAAGCACTTTAACGCCGTGCTGCTCCCTGAGGGCGGCTGCGTTCGCGTGTTCGGCATGGATACCGCCGACGAAGCGCTCCTGCTGGACATTCGGCGCACGGTCGGCATGGTCTTTCAGAACCCCGACAACCAGATGGTCGCAAACGTGGTCGAGGAGGACGTTGCCTTCGCGCCGGAAAATCTCGGTGTGCCTTCGGACGAAATCCGCCGCCGCGTGGACGAGGCGCTCAGAGCCGTCGGTATGTACGACTACCGCGAGCACGCGCCGCACCTGCTTTCGGGCGGGCAAAAGCAGCGCGTCGCCATTGCCGGCGTGATCGCGATGGAGCCGCGGTGCATCGTTCTTGACGAGCCGACCGCAATGCTCGACCCGCAGGGACGCGAGGAGGTGCTCTCCACGATCGAACGGCTCAACCGTGAGAAGGGCATCACCGTCGTTTTGATTACCCATCACATGACAGAAGCGATCCGTGCCCAACGCGTGATCGTCATGGACGGCGGGAAAATCCTTCTGGACGGTACGCCGCAGGAGGTTTTTCCCAACGTCGAAGCGCTGCAAAGCGCCGGTCTGAACGTACCGGCGACCACGCAGCTGCTCTATGCCCTGCGTCGGGAGGGTGAGGACCTTCCCCTCGAGGCGCTTTCCATTGAAGCTTGTGCGCAGGCACTTTGCTCTTGGGCGAAGGCTTGACCACAGAAGGAGGCTCCCTTGTCATCTGCAATCATCGAGGTCCGCGACCTCTGCCATACCTACAGCGCGGGCACGCCCTTTGAGCACACCGCGCTGAAGCATCTGAATTTCAGTGTTGAAAAGGGTGAATTTCTCGGAATCATCGGTCACACCGGTTCCGGAAAATCCACCCTCATCCAGCATCTGAACGGTCTTTTGAAGCCCTCCGTCGGCGACGTTTTACTCGACGGCGAGAGCATTTGGAAGGACAAGCAGACCACCCGCGCCGCC
>OLSB01003254.1_pt1 | contig 12007 bp, 13 predicted proteins | sample 1672071 | NCBI WGS metagenome assembly OLSB01 (sample SAMEA3136642, study PRJEB25190) | human gut metagenome | biome: human gut; feature: human-associated habitat; material: faeces | place: Austria | collected 2013
AATGATTGCTAAACAGCAGCGTCCTGCAAAGTTTTCTACACGTTCTTACAACAGATGCAAGATCTGCGGCAGACCTCACGCTTATATGCGTAAGTTCGGTATCTGCAGAATTTGCTTCAGAGAGCTTGCTTATAAAGGACAGATCCCCGGCGTAAAGAAATCCAGCTGGTAATTTAAGAACAAATTTTCAAGGAGGAAGTAAGTAATGCAGATCACCGATACTATCGCAGATATGCTGACAAGAATTCGTAATGCTAACTCTGCAAAGCATCCTACAGTTGATGTGCCCGCTTCTAACATGAAGAAGCAGATCGCGCAGATACTCGTTGATGAGGGTTACATTAAGAGTTTCAGAGTGATAGATGACGACAAGCAGGGCGTTATCAGAATCACCTTAAAGTATACTGAGAACAAGTCGCAGGTCATTACAGGTTTACGCCGTGTAAGCAAGCCCGGACTTAGAATTTACTCAAACAGCAAGGATATGCCCAAGGTTATAAAGGGCTTAGGAATTGCAATCGTGTCTACCTCAAAGGGTATCATGACAGACAGAGAAGCACGCAAGAACAACGTTGGCGGCGAAGTGCTCGCTTTCGTTTGGCAATTAAGGAGGAACAGATATGTCAAGAATAGGTAAACATCCTATAGCTGTTCCTGCCGGCGTCGAAGTTAAAGTAGACGGTTCTACAGTTACAGTAAAGGGACCTAAGGGTACGCTCACAAAGGAGTTCAAGCCCTCTATGTCGATCGTGGTTGACGGCGGTTTTGTTACCGTTACACGTCCTGACGACGAAAAGGAAAACCGTGCACTTCACGGTCTTACAAGAACACTTATCCACAACATGATCGAAGGCGTTACAAACGGCTTCAAGAAGGAGCTTGACGTAAACGGTGTCGGTTACCGTGTACAGAAGCAGGGTAAGGATCTTATAATGAACCTCGGTTACTCACATCAGGTAATCGTATCCGATACAGAAGACATCAAGATAGAGTCACCCGCACCTAACAAGATCATTATCACAGGTATTGATAAGCAGAAGGTTGGTCAGTTTGCAGCTGAAGTAAGAGGCAAGCGTCCTCCCGAGCCTTATAAGGGCAAGGGTATCAAGTATACCGACGAAACGATCCGCCGCAAGGAAGGTAAAGCAGGTAAGGGTAAGAAATAAACCGCAAGGGGTGAAAAATAATGGTTAAAGTAATAGACAGCAAGAAGAGCAGAATCAAGCGTCGCAAGCGTATCCGTGCTAAGATCAGCGGTACTGCAGCTTGCCCCCGTCTCAGCGTTTTCCGTTCTGCTAAGCACATTTACGCTCAGATCATTGATGATGAAGCAGGCAAGACCCTTTGCAGTGCATCTACAATGGAGAAGAGCTTTGAAGGCTTCGGCGGCAACGCAGAGGCAGCTAAAAAGGTTGGTCTTGCTCTTGCAGAAAAGGCAAAGGCAGCAGGCATCAGCGATGTAGTATTCGACCGTTCAGGTTATGTATACCACGGCAGAGTTGCCGCGCTCGCAGATGGCGCTCGTGAAGGCGGACTCAACTTCTAATCAGTAAGGCAAGGGTTTACTGAAACCCGCAATAAAAACAGGAGGACAAGAATTTGGCACTTTTAGATGCAAGCAATTATGAGCTTTCCGAAAAGGTTGTTGCTCTGAACCGTGTATCCAAGACTGTTAAGGGCGGACGTATCATGAAGTTTTCCGCACTGGTTGTTGTTGGTGACGGCAACGGTGTCGTAGGCTTCGGTATGGGTAAGTCGAACGAAGTTCCCGACGCTATCCGTAAGGGCCTTGAGGACGCTAAGAAGAACCTCGTTAAGATCTCATTAAAGGGTACAACGATCCCAAAAAAAGCTGCTTCGTAATAATAGCAGGCGACAGAGGTCTTGCCGGCGGATATAACAACAATATCTTTAAGCTTGCAAAAGAAAGTATGCAAAATAAAGACTGCACAGTTGTGCCGATAGGCAAACGCTCGCTTGAGCATTACAAAAAACGCGGAGTAAATATTTTTTCGGACGAATATTCCGTTATAGATTCTCTGGGCAGCAAAGGCTGCTCAAAACTCGGCAAAAAACTTTCTTCCGCATTTAAAAACGGTGAATTTGACGAGCTTTATATCGTCTATACCCGTTTTGATTCCATGCTCAGTCAGTCGCCGCATATTTTAAAGGTGCTGCCCATGAGCGTAGAAAAAAAAGAAGAAAAACAACACGGCTATGTTTTGTATGAGCCGAGCGCAGAGGCGGTTTTTAACGCAATAATCCCCGAATACACGGCAGGGCTTTTGTATGGTGCTGTGAGCGAGAGCTATGCGAGCGAGCTTGCCGCAAGGCGCACGGCTATGGATTCGGCAAGCAAAAATGCCGAAGAAATGATAGAGGATCTTAGTTTAAAATACAACCGAGCAAGGCAAAACGCCATTACTCAGGAGATTACCGAGATAGTGGCAGGAGCCGAAGGCTGAAGAGGTGAACAAAGTGGCTGAAAATAAAAAGCATATCGGCAAGGTTACCGAGGTTATCGGTCCGGTTATAGATATCAGATTTAAAGACGGTGAGCTGCCGCAGATACTTAACGCCGTTGAGATTGACAATAACGGAAAAAGACTGGTCGTTGAGGTTGCACAGCATATCGGCGACAATGTAGTAAGATGTATCGCAATGAGCAGCACCGACGGGCTTGTCAGAGGCACCGACGCCGTTGACACGGGCAAGAGCATAAGCGTACCTGTCGGCAATGAAACGCTCGGACGTATTTTTAACGTGCTGGGCGAGCCCGTAGATGAGCTTCCTCCCCCCGAAACCAAAGAAAAGTGGGAGATACACCGTCCCGCCCCGTCTTATGAGGAGCAGGAGTCCACAACCGAAATACTCGAGACGGGCATTAAGGTCGTTGACCTGATCTGCCCCTATGCAAAGGGCGGCAAAATCGGTCTTTTCGGTGGTGCAGGCGTCGGCAAAACAGTTCTTATTATGGAGCTTATCAATAACATTGCCAAGCAGCACGGCGGTATTTCCGTATTCTCGGGCGTAGGTGAAAGAACGCGCGAGGGCAATGACCTTTATAACGAAATGAAAGAATCCGGTGTTATAAACAAGACCGCTCTTGTTTACGGTCAGATGAACGAGCCGCCCGGAGCGAGAATGAGAGTTGCTCTTTCAGGTCTTACGATGGCGGAATATTTCAGAGATAAAGAGGGGCAGGACGTTCTTCTTTTCATAGATAATATATTCAGATTTACACAGGCAGGCAGTGAGGTTTCCGCGCTTCTCGGACGTATGCCGTCCGCAGTCGGATACCAGCCCACACTTGCAACGGAAATGGGCGCGCTTCAAGAGAGAATAACCTCTACAAAGCACGGCTCAATAACATCTGTTCAGGCTGTTTATGTGCCTGCCGATGACCTTACCGACCCGGCGCCCGCAACAACCTTTGCACACCTTGACGCAACAACGGTTTTAAGCCGCAGCATTGCATCACAGGGTATTTATCCAGCGGTTGACCCGCTTGAGAGCACAAGCCGTATTCTTACGCCTGATGTTGTAGGGCAGGAGCATTATGAGGTTGCAAGAGAGGTTCAGAGAATACTCCAGCGCTACACCGAGCTTCAGGATATTATCGCTATTATGGGTATAGACGAGCTCAGCGACGAAGATAAATTAACCGTTGCAAGGGCAAGAAAAATGCAGCGCTTCCTTTCACAGCCGTTCTCTGTTGCAGAGCAGTTCACGGGCTATCAGGGCAGATATGTTCCGCTCAAAGAGACCGTAAGAGGCTTTAAAGAGATAATAGAGGGCAAACACGATGATATTCCCGAGTCGGCATTCCTGTTTGCAGGCACTATTGATGAAGTAGTTGAAAAAGCAAGGTCATAACGGGGGAGTGCGATATGAGTAATTTCCGTTTGCAAATAGCTTCTCCGAGCGGTATGGTTTATGACGGCGAAGCAAAGCAAATATCTGTCAGAGCCATTGACGGCGACGTTGCGATACTTGCAGGGCACATACCTTATGTAACCGCGCTCAAGGGCGGCGAGTGCCGTGTGTATATCGGCGATGAAATAAAAAAAGGCGAGTGCTCGGGAGGAATTTTGAGCGTGACCAAAGAGGTAGTCAGACTTCTTTCGTCGGACTTTGCTTGGAAAGAAACAGAATAAATTTAAGCCGCGCGAGTAAATCTTGCGCGGCTTTTATGTATCGCGGTAAATCAAGACTTTGCCTGTATGTCAAAATCGGTTGATAAATTGTAATGTTTTGAATTGACAATACAAATTTGCTGTGATATTATAAATAAAATTCACACGGAGGGTTAAAAATGAAATATTGTTCAAATTGCGGCGCACAGATAGAGGATAATTTCACTTTTTGCTCAAATTGCGGTCAAGCCGTTCAGGGCGAAAATACACAAGGTCACACCGCCAATCAACAGACAAATAATCAAAATTATCAGGGATACACGCAAAATACACAGGGCTACAATCCGAACACGCAAAACTATAATCCGAATACGCAAAACTATAATCAGAACACGCAAAACTACAATCCTAACGCACAGGGCTATAATCCCAACTATCAAGGCTATAATCCGAATATGAACTTTCCGCCGGTTAACGATGCACCGAGCACCGGATATGCTATTTTGGGATTTTTTATTCCGCTTGCAGGTCTTATAATATATCTTACATCTAAAGATAAAACACCTCTCAAAGCAAAAAGCGCAGGCAAAGGCGCACTGATAGGCTTTATTGTCGGAATAGTATTGACAAATGTGCTGGCTGCTGTTTTTGCAAGCGTTGCCGCAACATCTTATTCCGGTATTATCTGAAGCTGATATTTCGGCCGCGTGAGTTAAAGCTCGCGCGGCTTTTTTATATTTAAAGCCGTTTTATTCTCTTTATCAAAATAAATCCCACAAACTTTAATAAAACGGTTGAAAACAAATTTTAACAATGGTATAATTATTCTGTTATATTTTGCATATGACGTTCGGCGGTCAGCCGCTATACTGATACTTGACTGGAGTTGACACAATGGCAGAAAACGAAAAGAAAACCGTGCCCTCAACCGAGGGGATGGAAGCGCACATTGACACATGGCGCGGTCTTATAAAAAACAAGCAGAGAGGTATCTTTGCTTTTGACGAGCTTGCCGAAATTAAGCTCAAAACTCTTAAAAAGAGAATTTATACCGACTTTGAAAACACAAAACCGTGGAAAATGCGTGAGTGCATTTATAAAGATATAGGCGAGTACGAATATCTCTATGACGGTTGGAAAGATCTCTCGGTGGGCGAATACTGGGGCGGCAACGGAATGAGCGCATTCTTTAAAAACCAAATCGTTATCCCCGAAAAATTCGCAGGTCAAAAGGTCACTCTTTATGTCTATTTCGGCGGCGATTCGCTCGTCAGCGTCAACGGCGTTCCTTTCCAGGGGCTTGACCCGTTCCGCAATGCCGTTGTACTCACAGAGTGTGCAAAGGCAGGAGAAGTCTTTGATATTGATATTGAGTCATACTTCGTTTGGCACTCAAACGAGAGTACGCTCAAAAAGCTTGAGTGTTCTTTCATTGCCACAACGGATGATGAGATAAAAGATATTTATTGGGACGTTAAAGCCGTTTATAACGCTCTGTTTATGCCCGGCATGGGTAATGACTATGCAACTCTTATCCGTGAGTCCCTCAAAGAGGCTTTTTGCTATGTTGATTTTGACGAGCCGGATTTTGACGTTTTCAAAGCAAAGCTCAGAATGTGCAAAAAGGTTCTTTATGACAGGGTCTACAATAACCCCAACTACAAATGCATGGGCAGACTTGACCTCATAGGCAACTCTCACCTTGACATGGTTTATATGTGGGCATACAAAGAGTTCGTCCGCAAGGTAGGCCGTACTCACGCAACAATGCTTCGTCTTATGGAGCAGTACCCCGACTTCATTTTCTCACAGAGCCAGGCAGGCATGTATGAAGAAATGAGAGTTCATTACCCCAACCTTTTTGAGCAGGTTCAAAAGAGAGTTAAAGAGGGCAGATGGGAATATATCGGCGGCATGTGGGTTGAACCCGATTGTAACATAATTTCGGGTGAATCTTTCGTCCGTCAGTTCCTGCACGGCGTACGCTATGCCGAAAAATGGTTTGGCGTAACACCTAAAACCTGCTGGCTGCCCGATGTTTTCGGCAACAGCTACTGCATGCCTCAGATTATGAAAAAAGCCGGCATGAAATATTTTGTCACTCATAAAATGGGAATTTGGAACGACACAAATCCCTGGCTTTACAACTCCTTCTGGTGGGAGGGTCCGGACGGCTCTAAAGTTTTTGCAGCCGTGCCGCCCACACATTTTATCGGTTCTATGGAGCCGGATTCACTCAAAACAAACTGGGTCAAGTATTCCGATAAAGACACCATCGGCGAGTCTATGTATTGCTACGGCTGGGGCGACGGCGGCGGCGGAGTAGACAACGAGATGCTCGAGTACGTCAAGAGATACAAAAACTTCCCCGGACTTCCCGAGACAAAGGCCTGCAAAATTGAGGAATCCCTTGAAAATATGCGCCAAAAGGCCATTGCCGCAGGCGATAAGATTGTAACTTGGAAGGACGAGCTTTATCTCGAAGAGCATCGAGGAGTTCATACGACAAAGGCAGCTCTTAAAAAGGCAAACCGATACTGCGAAAATCTTTACAGACAGGCAGAGATGTACGCCGTTATAGCAGAAGAATACGGTTTTGAATACCCGAGAGAAGAGCTCAGCCTCGCCTGGAGAAAGATTCTCACCAACCAGTTCCACGATTCGCTCCCCGGCACACATATCACCGAGGTTTTCGGCAAGCTCATGAGCATTTATGCCGAGGTTATAGAGACGGGCGAAAAAATCCGCGACGGCGCACTCAAGTGCATTGCGAAGCATATCGGCTTTGACGAAAAAATCGGCACGCCGTTTGCACTTTTCAATTCTCTTGCGGTTCCCTCAACAACAAAGGTTGAGCTTGATTATCAGGATGTTGACATTTTCGATGAAAACGGCAACAAAGTTCCCGCTCAGATGTATGAAAAGCTGAACGGCGAAAAGAAGCTTGTATTTATCGCAAAAGACATCCCTGCAGTCGGCTACAAGGTATATTACAAAGCTCCCGCCGAAAAGGCACACAGATATGACGAGAGCAACGGCAAAAAGATTGAGAATGACAGATTCAAACTCGTTCTTGACGACAATGCAACGCTTGTTTCTATCTATGATAAAGCAAATGGCAGAGAGGTTCTTTCACAGGGCGGCAAGGGCAACGACTTCAGACTCTTTGAGGATATGCCCGGCGGATATGACGCATGGGATATTGTCGCAACATATGTTGACCGTGAATATGAGCTTAAAGACGGCATTGTTAAAGACATAGTTTCCGGCGATGTATATACAATGATTTCAATAGAGAAAGAGGTTCTCAAGTCCGTTATCCATCAGAATATTTTGATTTATAACGACCTTGACAGAATTGATTTCGACACCAACGTCAGCTGGCATGAGGATCAGAAGCTTCTCAAAGTTTTCTTTGACGTCGATCTTCAGACCAAGACCTACACAAGAGATATTGCGTATGCAACAATGGAGTGCTGCTCATACAGATACAATCCGTATGACAAGGCAAAATTTGAGGTCAATGCGCATAACTGGATTGATATGTCGGACGAGGACTACGGCGTATCGCTTCTTAACGACTGCAAATACGGTCATGAGGTAAACGAACATAAGATGATTCTTACCCTCCTCAAGGCTCCCATCAAGCCCGACCCGACCTCTGACAGAGGCGAGCATTACTTCACCTATTCTCTCTATCCGCACGCAGGCACATGGAAGAAAGCCGATACCCTCACAAGAGGTCTTGAAATCAATAACCCCGTTGTTCCCGTTGCTGTTGAAAGCGGAGCGGCAGGGGAGAAGGAAGGCTCTTTCATTACTCTTGACTGTGACAACATCACTCTTGAAGCTGTTAAAAAGTGTGAGGAAGAAGACGCCTATATTATTCGTATGGTTGAAAAGACCGGCAGAACAACCAAAGCAACCGTCACTCTTTTCAGCGATATAACCTATGCTGCGGAGTGCGACCTCATTGAGAGAAACGATGAGCCTATCGACTTTGACAAAAACACTATCAGCTTCACAGCTAAACCTTTTGAAATTAAAAACTTCAAGGTTAAATTTTAATCGGATTTGATGCAAAATGGACAGAAAGAATTATTTCATCTCTATATTGTTGGATTATGCCGGCAAAAAAGAAAATTGTTTTGATGAGTATTTGTCACAGAGAAAAGATAAATTTTCAAAACTGACAGATCATCAGCTGTCCTTTTTGATAGAGTCAAGAGAAAAGTGCGCCATGGCAAGCCGCTATACTTCTTTTACGAGAGAGGATTTGCAGCAGTGCCTGGACGAGGGCACTTTGGAGCCAAACGGTTTGTTCGCACAGGTTTGCGACAGCTTTGAGGTTGCCGATTCGTTCTTTGACGATGAATAATATTCTGACACAGCAAAGGGGCTGCCGCATTTGCGGCAACCCCTGATTTCTTTATATAACCGATTACTTTAGAGGATAAACCCTTTTTTATTGTCAAGCAGGGATTTCATTTCCTCTTTTTTTTGCGGCGTGATTTGGTCTATTTTATAGTCCATACCAAAAACCGGGTTGGTTTCTGTAAGCTTACGGTTCTCTTCAAAATATTCTTCAAATGTTTTAATTACCCTTGCAGGGTTTCCGACCGCAACGCTGTTTGACGGAATATCTTTTGTTACAATGCTGCCGGCTCCGATAATAACGTCGTTGCCTATTGTTACATTCGGCAAAACAACTGATCCGGCACCGATAAAGACATTATTGCCGATTTTCACTTTTCCGAGCATAGTGTATCCCAATGATTCTTTCAGACTGGCATCGTGTGCGAGTATGGTGGTGCCGGGTGCGAGCGTCACATGGTCACCCATAGAAATCAGCCAGCAATGGCTCATGTCAACTGAACAGTTTTCCATTATATGGCAGCGTTCACCCGCAGTCATTCCGTTGTCTTTTAAAATTTCAAGCTGAGATCTGCCGTCAATACCTAAAAGCTTATTCCTTAATTTAACCAAAAATTTTATCATTTTAAAACCTCATGATTTTTTCGTATATTTTATAAAAAAATGCAGTATATGTCAAGGCTGACATCAGATAAATGATATAAAAAATTTTTTTAAAAAGCTCTTGACAAAACATCAATATGCAATTATAATATCAGTAATGATTATCATTATTGGTTAGGAGATATTATGGCAGTTACAAAACACAGCAAACAGCGCGACGCACTCATCGGCGAGCTTTGCTCAAGATATGACCACCCCACGGCGGAGGTGCTGTATATGAGCCTTAAAGGCAAGTTTCCGAATTTGAGCCTCGGCACGGTTTATCGAAATTTGGGTATGCTTTGCTCGGACGGCAGCATTATGAAAATTTCGGTTGACGGGGCAGACAGATACGACGGCAACCCTAAGTCTCATTGCCACTTTTTGTGCAGCAAATGCGGCGAAATGTCAGATATTCATCTGCCAAACGGCAAATCTCCCTTTAACAGCTCTCTTATCAATAGTGTAAAAGGTCAGATAGAAAGCTATTCGCTTACACTTTGCGGAATATGTGACAACTGCAAACCGAAGCAATAAGCTTTTAAATAAATATTTTATATTTGGAGGATTTTTATTATGGCTAAATTTGTATGCACAGTATGCGGTTACGTTTATGAAGGAGACGCAGCCCCCGAGAAGTGCCCCCAGTGCGGAGTTCCGGCATCAAAATTTAAAAAGCAGGATGAAGACATGGCTTGGGCGGCAGAACACGTTGTAGGCGTTGCACAGGGCGTTTCTCAGGATATTATCGACGATCTCAGAGCTAACTTCAGCGGCGAATGCAGTGAAGTAGGCATGTATCTTGCAATGGCAAGAGTTGCTCACAGAGAGGGTTACCCCGAAATCGGTCTCTATTGGGAAAAGGCAGCTTACGAAGAGGCAGAGCATGCAGCTAAGTTTGCAGAGCTCCTCGGCGAAGTTGTAACCGACAGCACAAAGAAAAACCTTGAAATGCGCGTAGAAGCAGAAAACGGCGCAACGGCAGGCAAGACCGATCTTGCAAAAAGAGCAAAAGAAGCAGGTCTTGACGCTATTCACGATACCGTTCATGAAATGGCTCGTGACGAAGCGAGGCACGGCAGAGCTTTCGCAGGTCTTCTTAAGAGATATTTCGGCGAATAAGAATATTTATCGGCATTTTTTCACTCCCCGAAGAGTAGCTTCTTCGAGGAGTGATTTTTTATATGCAAGCTGCTGAGGCGAAATATATTTGATTGAAGCGTACTTATATTTTAGGCGACAATCGTCTCTCTGTGTCTATTGACACCGGCGGCAGCACAGTGTATTATAACTATAACGCAGGTAGGCTGTTGTGTTGCTTAGTGCGGATAGACTGGTATAGAGGAGAGATTGTTTTGAAAAAGGTTTTAGCAGTGTTTTTAAGCTTGGTAATCTTTGTGATGGCTGTCGCTCCAGCGAACGCAATGACGGGGACTTCATGAGACTGTGATGAGGTGCCGATTATCTATGTGCGCGGACGTTCGCCGATATACATTGATAAGGACGATCCGGACAGCTATGAAATTCCCGTTTTTTCGGAAGAATTTATTAAGAGAGCGGCAAAGGACCTTGTTCCTATTTATACAAAGGGCTATCTGACAGACGATTTTTCGGAATTTAAAACACAGTTCACTCGCTATATGGCTGAGCTTTGCAAGGATTATATGCTTGATAATAACGGTGAAGTTCCGAACAATTCAGGTCAAAAGACTTGCGAAAATTGGAAAAGTCTTCCGCTTACGGATGTACATAAGCTTTCAAACGATGTAAGCACAGCCAACGGAGCGCATGACGAAATTTACAAATATTTTTATCAGTATGACAGCCGCATTGACCCGTGTGAAACTGCGGACGACCTCCACGAGTATATTCAGGCCGTTAAGAAAGTAACAGGTCATTCACGGGTTAAGCTTCTTGCAAGATGTCTCGAAACGGTAATCCTTTCCGCTTATCTTGCGGAATACGGCTGGGAGGACGTCGATGACGTTGTGCTTTACAATTCAATCTGCTTCGGCACAGAGGTAAACAATTCGCTTTTCAACGGCGAGCTGTATTTCGATGCCGACGGAGTTGATTTCTTTGCAACTCAGAATCTCGGCAACTCACCTTTGTTTATGCTTATTAAAGAGATTATAACACTCAGCAACAAGCTAAACGGGCTTGATATGACAATGGATTATTTTAACAAAACGGGTACAAAGGTTGCAAAATATGTGATTCCCGATGTTATGAGGGTCTGTTACGGCACTTTCCCGGCTTATTGGGCTATGGTTTCTGCCGACAGATTTGAAGAAGCGAGAGATTATATCTTTGCGGGCGTTGAGGATGAGTATGCGGGACTTATCGAAAAAATAAATCACTATCACGAAACTGTCGGCTTGAAGCTTACTTCTATGTATAAACAGATGGAGGCTGACGGTGTTAATGTTTCAATCATTGCCAAATACGGTTATCAGCTATATCCTATTGTTTATAATGCCGATTTGCAGAGCGATATGCTTACAACTTGTGAGCAGCAGGCTCCGGGGACGACTACTGCGCCTATAGGCAAAAAACTGAGCGATGAATATATCGCGCAGGCAAAGGCAAACGGAACGGATAAATATATTTCTCCGGATCTTGCGATTGACGCTTCAACGGCACTTTTCCCGGATACGACATGGTATGTTCAGAACCTCAATCACGATTGCTATCCGTGGGTGCTGTATACGGTCATTTATAAAATTTTGAGACACGGCGAGCAGCCGCTTACGGTGTTCAGCGACAGCAGTATTCCTCAATATCTTATTTTTGATAAAGACGAAAACAATGTTGAATCAATCAGACCCATGACCGACGAGGACAGGGGAAGCCCG
>OLSB01003259.1_pt1 | contig 11992 bp, 10 predicted proteins | sample 1672071 | NCBI WGS metagenome assembly OLSB01 (sample SAMEA3136642, study PRJEB25190) | human gut metagenome | biome: human gut; feature: human-associated habitat; material: faeces | place: Austria | collected 2013
TGGACGTAGGTGCTGAGCGTAAATCCCGCACTGAAATGTCCCAGCGTTTCAGACAGCGTCCGCACGTCCACGCCGCTTTTCAGGGATAACGTTGCAAATGTATGACGCATGTCATGAAAACGCACATGTTCCGCGCCAATCTCCTTGATGATCCTGTCGTGAAGTCTGCGGAAGCCGTCCGGGTCCCACGTCTCTCCCGTGCGCGGAGATGGGAACAAATACGGATTCGCCGGGTGCTTTTCGTGTTCTTCTACAAGAAGTTTCACTGTGTCCTCTGGGAGAAGAACCGTTCGGATGGAATTCGGTGTTTTCGGTGTGCTGATGACCAACTTCCCATTCTGCCGCGCGACGCTTTTGTTGATCGAGAGTGTACAGTTCTGAACGTCCAAGTCCTCCCAGCGTAAGGCCAGCAGTTCTCCGCGCCGTAACCCCGTTGTCAGCTCCAGATACATTGGCGCGAGAATCCCATGCTCCTTCGCTGCGCTCAGGTACGGGCCGATCAATGCTTCCGGCAGGATGTTCATTTCCTCTCTCGTATTCTTCGGAATCTTACATTTCTTCGCAGGATTTGCTAAAATCAGCTTTTCCTCCACTGCGTGTTCCAACGCCTTATTCAGCACCACATGAACGCATTGCACCATGCGGGGACTCAGACCGTGTTCTTTCAGCTCCGGCTGGTTTTTCTTCTGCACACGGCCGCTTTTGAGCAACTCATTGTAAAACTGCTGAATTTGCAGCATCGTCAGCTTTTCCAGTTTAACGCCTCCAAGTTTCGGAATGATGTGATGATCGATGGCGTTGTGGTAAAATTCCCGTGTTGAGTACCGTACCTGTGGTTCGACGTAAACGGAGTACCACAGCTTCAGCCACTGTTCGAGTGTATAACTGCCAGCCTTCACAGGATCGAGCTTTTTGCTGTCCTCGATGGCAGTACGTAGCTTGTCTTTGACTTCTGCCTGCGTCTTGCCAAGCACATTTTTCGTGATTGCCTTTCCGTTTGCATCATAGCCCGCCATATATCTGCCTTCCCAGCGCCCGTCTTTTCGCTTGCGAATATTCCCTTCGCCGTTGGCTCGTCGTTTCGGCATCGTGTTTACCTCCTTCTCATTTTGTCAGCACACACGATTACCACAAGCACACCCGAATCGCAAGTCCAATTTTCCGTCACGCGCATTTTTGTTCCTCACACCGCCGGTCCAGCCATTCGAGAAATTTCTCGCGTGAAACGACAATCCGTTTGCCAATCTGAACTGCCGGAAAGTCTGCGCTATGCGCGAGCTTGTAAGCTCCGGCTCTGGAGATGCCGAGAACGGCGGCAACGTCTGTCATGTTCATCATCAGCGGTAATTCTTCCAGCGAGTAATACTGTTTCTGGTTCATCTGTCTTCCTTTCTCCTATTCTGGGAATCGAAATTGGTTTTTGAATGGCCGAAAAGAATTACCCAGTCGAAGTTTTTCATCCTGTTTTCTTCACGCCGACACGGTGGGCGGACGCGGCGTTTGCTCTGCGCAGACCTGCACGGATGCGCGGTCGGCCCATAAAACCGCACACATCGGCACAACGCGCCCCACGCCGCGGAGCAAACAGCTGCGCCGATGTGCATTTCTGACTTGTGCCGTAGTTCAACCATCAACTCTCCGCACACAGGCGGCATTGGGGTCAGGGTTCTCCCTGCAAGCCGCGTTTTGGTACCAAAATGCTATGCTTGCGCTTTTCTTGCGCAGCAGGAAAAGCCTAAAACGCAGCCTGAGTCTCCTGCCGCCGTTTCGTACACCGCATATAATCTAGCTTTTTTGCACTTTGAATTCCGTAGTCGCTACATTAGTCGCTATGCCGGGTCGAAATTTGTTTTTTTTCCTTTTGCAGTCGCTACAATAGTCGCTACGGCACCGATTCAGGCGGCATTGTCCGGCAGCAGGAGACTTCTGGCAGCAGTTTTTGTTTCATTTGCTTTTTCCACGCGCAGATTTTCGCCGCCAAACAGAATCGGGGCGCAGATCTCCAAGATCCTGTCATAGATGCGGGCGTGCGCAAGATCGTCTGGGTGCTTGAGCGCATCCAGCGTCAGATTTGTTGTGACGACCAAAGTCAAGCCGTCTGACGGCGGCGCACAGAATGCGGAATACTGGGCAAAGACCGGTCTTACGCTGACGTATTCGCTGACCAACTCAAACAAGTACAGCGACAGCAAGACCTTTACGGTAACGGCAGAAAACGGCACGACACGCACGTTCACCGTCACGGTTAAGAAGATCACGGACGCGGATCGCACCTACAAGATCGCTGTCTCGAACATCAGCGGCGGCGCGGTCACGGCGCCCCGAACCTGGCTGCTGCCGGCGAAGAGGTCAAGCTGACCATCGAGCCGAACGACGGCAAGAAGCTGGTCGCAGGTTCGCTCAAGTACAGCCTCCAGTCTGCCGGTGCGGCACCGGTTGCGATCGACGAAAGCACACTGACGTTCATCATGCCTGCGGGCGATATCAACATCAACGCGCAGTTTGAAGATGATGCCAGCGCACCGATCAAGAACCCGCCGCAGATTACCGCGTTTATGATCAACGGCGTTTCCGCTGTCATCAACAGCGACACGAAGGCAATCACGATCATTCTGCCCTACGGCGCGGATCTGAAGCATGTTGCGCCGACCATCGTGACGGCGAACGCGTCCAAGGTAGAGCCCTCTTCTACCCAGCGTGTAGACCTGTCCACGCCGAAGGCTTACAGAGTCTATGCCTCCAACGGCGCGTATGCGACCTACACCGTCACCGCGTACACCGAGGAGCCGTCGCCCACGCAGTCGCTCTGGGAGAAGCTGCAGAACCAGATCAACAGCAACCCCAACTGGTGGGAGCTGGCGGAATACCAGAAAAAGACCGGCTATTATAAATAACCGGCACACACAAACGCTCCCGGCTGAGAGAACTCAGCCGGGAGCCATACAGACGCAATAGGAACAGGCAGCCGGACACGCACGGCTGGCTGCCCCGCAACGGTATGAGAAAGTGATAATTTCCCACCCGCGATCATTGTGCCTGATATTCTGCCCCGCAGAGGCTCAAGCCTCTGCGGTTTTTTTCGTAGTCGAAAGAGCGCAGATTTTACAGAATTCCACGGAAAACTGTATCCTTGCCGTGCAGCGCGTTCGTGAAGTAGTAGATGCACTTCCGGAGGAAGACGCGGCGCTGCTTCGTGCGTTATATCTGCAAACGCCGCCGCTGACCCCTGTGTGCCTACAGCGAGAAAACAGGAATCCCGGTGATGACGCTGCATTACAGAAAAGAAAAGCTGCTTCGGCTTTTGAAGCAGCAAATCTGAGTCAGGTGCTCTGAGCCCCAGCCGCCAGCAGCATCCGCTCCAGCTCCCTCGCGGCGACGCTCAGGGGCTGCCCCTTCCGTTTCACGATGCACACGGCACGCAGCGGGAGGGGCTCTTGCAGTTCGATGCGGCACACATTATCAGACGGACGAATGAACGCCTCCGGCACGATGCCGACGCCAAGACCCGCTTCTGCCATTGGGATGATCTGGTCAGCCGTGGCGGCTTCGATGGCGGGTTGAAAAGCAACGCCCTGCGCGGTGAAAACAGAGACGTAGAACGCATGGGAGGTCGTGCCCGCGCCGAGCGTGATGAGTGGATACGCTTCCAGCTCGGAAAGAGCGACGCTTCGTCCAAGCAAACCGGAAAAGGCCGGCGCGCAGATCGGAACCTCCCGAATTTCTTTGACGATCGTCTGCGTGAGAGACGGCGAGAGCGTAACCGGCGTTGTGATGACCGCAAAATCTGCCGTCGTCTCGTGCAGCGCCGCGACGGCCTGCGGCGTGGAGTGGTTGCTGATACGAAGATGCACGCCGGGGTACTTTTCCTGATACCTTTTAAGTACCGGCAGGAGTAAACACCGAAGCGCACCCTCGCTTGCTGCCAGAAACACGTTTCCGCGCTCGAGCGTCCGACTCTGCGTCACGGCGGCTTCGCCCGCTTCAATTTCCGTACAGGCGATCTTTATGTGCCGGTACAGCCCCTCGCCCTCCGGGGTCAAAATCATGCCCCGATTCGTGCGCGAAAAGAGTGGACAGCCGATCTCCGCCTCTAAGTTCCGAATCGCGCGTGTTAAGTTTGGCTGGCTGTTCTGCAGCGCCTCCGCCGCCTTCGTCAGATTGCCGCACCTGGCGACGTGATAGAAAATCCGGTAATACTCGTAGCTGATATACATGGCACCCTCCGTGCATTCGTTTCTCTTTTGCCATTCTATTTTGATATATCGGAAATGTCAAATATAGATTTTACATATTTCATTTTTCTGCTACGATAGGGGCGGCCAAGAGAAAAAATGTAAGACAGGAGCGAAAAAAGATGGAACGGACGATCATCTGCATCAGCCGCCAGTATGGCAGCGGCGGCCGGGAAATTGGCGAAGCAGTCGCAAAAAAGCTGGGGATTCCCTGCTACGATAAATGCCTCATTCAAAAAGCCGCGCAGGAAGCGGGGCTTTCCGAAACCGCCGTCGCGGAATACGACGAAAAGGGCGAGGATTTTGGCATTGCCGTCTCGGGCAATCCCTTTGCGGACACCGCCGCGCTGGGCGAGGCGTTTTACTCGGAAGAAGCGCGGGTCTTTGAAGCCGAGCGCCGCGCGATTTTAGAGCTTGCAGAAAAGGGTGACTGCGTCATCATTGGCCGGTGTGCCTCCGCCATTCTGCGGGCCGCAGGCTACCGTCCGCTTTCCGTTTTCATCTATGCGGATAGCGCCGACCGGGCAAAGCGCATTGCAGCGCGTAATAATTTGGATGAAAAACGCGCTCTTCATAAGGCGCAGAAGGTCGACCGGATGCGCAAGCACCACTTTGATTTTTACGCGGACACACTCTGGGGCGAACCGGAAAGCTACGATCTGATGCTATCGTCGAGCGAATACGGCGTAAGCGGCGCGGCAAGCGTTATTGCATCCGCGAAGGAGGCGATGCAACATGAATAAGGATCTGACGACCGGCAAGCCCGAGAAAGTCCTCTGGCAGTTCTGCCTGCCGCTCTTTGGCAGCATCATTTTCCAGCAGCTCTATAACATCGCGGACAGCTTTGTGGCCGGCAAATTCATCAGCGACAACGCCCTCGCCGCCGTCGGCAACAGCTACGAAATTACGCTGATCTTTATCGCGTTCGCCTTCGGCTGCAACATCGCGTGTTCGGTTCTGGCAGCGCTGTTTTTCGGCGCGAAGCAGTATAATGACCTCAAGACGACGGTCTACACGGCGCTCATTTCCAGCTGCGTGATCTGCGCGGCGCTGATGCTTGTCGGCACGCTCTGCTGCGACAGCTTACTCCGGCTCATCAAAACGCCGGAAGAGGTCTTCGCGGACTCGAAATTATACCTCGACATTTACATTTACGGTCTGCCGTTCGTGTTCCTCTACAATGTCGCAACCGGCATTTTCTCAGCGCTGGGCGACTCCAAAACGCCGTTTATCTTTCTTGCCTGCTCGTCCACGTCTAATATCGCGGTCGATATTCTGTTTGTTACGGCGTTCAACATGGGCGTTGCCGGTGTTGCCTGGGCGACGTTTTTGTGCCAGGGAATCAGCTGCGTGCTGGCGCTTGTGGTCGTCTTCCGCCGCTTTGCGAAAATCCCGACGGAAGGAAAAGTAAAGATCTTCTCGTGGAACCATTTTGGACGGTTCGCGGTCATCGCCATTCCGAGCATCTTGCAGCAGAGCTTTATTTCCGTCGGCAACATCATCATCCAGAGCGTCATCAACAGCTTCGGCGCGGCCGTCATGGCAGGCTACTCTGCGGCGGTGAAGCTCAACAACATGGTTATCACGTCCCTTACCACGCTCGGCAACGGCATTTCCAACTATACGGCGCAGAACCTCGGGGCCAGCAAATATGATCGCATCAAGTCCGGCTTTCGGGCTGGTATCAAACTCGTCTGGGCGCTGTGCGTGCCGCTGGTGGCACTTTATGTGTTCGCCGGGCAGCCGCTTGTGCATATCTTCCTCGACAGCCCCACGGGGCAGGCAATGGATACAGGCGTTGCGTTCCTGCGCATCATCGCGCCGTTCTACTTCATCGTGTCTGCCAAGCTCGTCTCCGACGGTGTGCTCCGCGGCGCGGGCCTTATGAAGAAGTTCATGATTGCGACGTTCACCGATCTGGTGCTCCGCGTGGCGCTGGCGGAGGTGCTTTCCCGCACCGCGCTCGGCACGACCGGCATCTGGATTTCCTGGCCCATCGGCTGGACGATCGCAGCGGCGCTCTCGATCGTGTTCTACGCGACTGTCCGCTGGGAAAAGGTCTATACAGCGGCATAAACCAACAAAACTGCCTGTGAGAGAAGCGTCTCACGGGCAGTTTTTTAAGTTCACTGCGCAGGAGATCAAGATCTCTGACGTAAAATTCGTGCTGTAGGAGATGTTACAGCGGATTATTTCATTTTTTAGATGAAGTTATGCAAAATCCAATATATCGCGCAGAAAAATGATATTAGTAATTGCGTATTTCTATGTTATAATGATAAAAAATGAATATCGGGTAGTTCGCGTAAGCCATGTGCTTGCAGGTGGAATGGGGTGAGAAGCCCCGCGAGTCGGTCACTGTGATGTCTGCTTGGTCAGAATAAGTCAGGTCTTCTGAGAGCTGCCCTGTGCCTTGCCATGACCGGAGCCGAAATATTCAGCACTTATCTAAGTAGATAGGGGCTTTATTTCCGTGCGGCCATATCAGGCAGCACGGTTTTTTGTTTGTAAGCGCAGTCGTGTGGAAGCGGCCGCGCTTACATAAATGGGGATGTAACGCTCATCCCTGCCTCTTCTTTAGCGGTCCCAATCCGCTACTTTCTCCTGTCGGACGTCCGTTCCCCCTTAGCGGACGTCCGACCACTTCTTTTTCTAACCCTTTTCTTGGAGGTCCTTTTTATGCGTGGTATTCCATCTCTAATTACAGATATTCGAAAAAAGGTTTTTGCTGAAGTCACCAGAATGGCATACTCTGGCGACTTCGGTCAGATGGAGGATATCCCATACCGCAGCGCCCCTTTTCTCCCCCTTCTTTTCCAGCAAGACGGAAAAGAAGGGGCCGTCGGAGACATCGGGCAGCTGCAAATTTGCGACGACCTCTCAGTCTCGGCTGCGCCGAGCCAGCTCCCCTTCCAGGGGAGCCTTTTGGAGGGCGTTATTCGACCGTGAACTCCGCGTACAGTGTATAGTCTGAGCCGTCAGGCAGGATCACGGGCTGGGCCAGGCGGTATTCACCGGCATCCAGTTCGCCGTAGAGCGTCTGCCAGTCGTAGTGCAGCGTGCAGACCGCCGTTTCCGGCGCAGCCTCGTCCGTCTGCTCCTGCGTCTTGAGCAGCGCCGCATCCAACGGCTGCCATTCGCCGTCTGTCTGCGTTTCCAGCCAGTATTCACTGCGCAGCGCCAGCGGGGCGTCTTCTTCGCACGTCAGCTGGAAGTCCGCCGACATGCGTGTGACGCTCTCCGGCACGACCGCGAAGCAGTCTGCGCCCGGAAATGCCTGGGTGCTCTTTTCGCTGGCCTCCGGCGCCTCCGCGGCTGCGGGTTCCTCCATGGCCTCTTCGGGCGCGGCTTCCGCCGTTTCCATCTCCTGCGCGGCCAGCTCAGTCTCCGCGGGCGAGGCGTCCACGGGGAGGGAGGCCGTCTCCGGTGCGGTCGAGCCCGCGTGGAACATCGGCACGATAAACGCCGCCGCGCCGATCACCAGCGCGCAGCAGGCCGCGAGCGCGGCCCATTTGACCCATACCTGCGCGTGTTTTCTGACCGGCCGGTCTGCGCGCTCGATCAGATCGTCTCCGACATCGCCGATGGCGCGGAAGATCTTTTCCGTCTGTTCTTTCATACGATGATACCCTCCCCGGCCAGATACCGGCGCAGCTTCTCCCGCGTGCGGAAGAGGATCGATTTTGCCGTGTTTTCCTTGATCGCGTACCGCGCGGCGATCGACTGCACGGAGTCGACATACCAGTACCGCCGCAGGAACATGCTGCACTCGCGCTCCGGCAGCGTCCGCAGAAAGCGGTCGATGGCCTCCGCCAGCTCGCGCTCCTCCAGCGTGTGCTCGACCCGGCCCGGGGCCGGGACACATTCCGACAGCTCGTCGAGCGCCAACGGCAGCGCGCCGCCGCCGCGCTTTTCCGCATTCTGTCTGCGGCAGCGGTCAAACGACAGGTTGCGCGTGATCCTGCCGAGAAACGACGACAGGATCGACGGCCGCTGCGGCGGCATGGCGTTCCACGCGTGCAGCCAGGTGTCGCTGACGCATTCCTCGGTATCCTCGCGGTTTCGCAGGATGTTATGGGCAATGGAGCGGCAGTAGCCGCCGTATTTTGTATCCGTTTCGCTGAGCGCGCGTTCCTCCCGCGCCCAGTAAAGGTCGATGATCGCCGAATCCTCCATAAAAAACTCCTTTCTCTGTCTGTTTATATAAGACGCAAAAAAGCTGCGGGGGGTTTCCTGTCTAGTATAGCATTGCCAAAGTTTTTTGAAAATGCTATACTGAAAAAAAACGTAAAAGGAGGCTTCCCATGGAGCTTCGTGTTCTGGCCGTCGGCGACGTGGTCGGCGACGGCGGGCTGCAGTGTCTGGAAAAGCATCTGCGGAGCCTGAAAAAACTCTACCGCGCGGACTTCTGCGTGGTCAACGGCGAAAACGCCAGCGGGACCGGCCTGACGCCCCGGCAGGCGGACCGGATGCTGGACGCCGGGGCGGACGTCATCACCCTCGGCAACCACTCCTTCGACCGCCGGGAGATCTGCACGTATCTTGACGACTGCCCGTATATCCTGCGGCCCGGCAATCTGCGGCCGAGCCTGCCCGGCCGCGGCTGGGGCGTATTTGAGACGAAGATCGGGCCGGTCGGCGTGATGAACCTGCTCGGCCGGTGCAATCTGGACTTCCGGCCGGATAACCCCTTCCTCATCGCGGACAAGATCCTGCAGGAGTTGGGGGAGGTGCCGGTCTTTCTGGACTTCCACGCCGAGGCAACGAGCGAAAAGCTCGCCCTGGCCTATCAGCTGGACGGGAAGATCGCTGCCCAGTGGGGCACGCACACGCATGTGCAGACCGCCGATGAGCAGATCCTGCCGAACGGCACGGGCTATCTGACCGATCTTGGCATGACGGGCCCGGTCCGCTCCGTCATCGGCGTGAGGCCGGAGCAGTCCATCGCCAACTTCCGCGGCGAGCTGACCTCCCGGTATGAGGTCGCGCCCGGCCCGTGCATGCTCACGGGCGCGGTATTTACCTACGACGCCGCGGCAAAGCGCTGCACGGGCGCAGAAAGGGTGAGGATCCTTGATTAAATTTCTGCATGCGGCCGATCTGCATCTGGACGCGCCGTTTTCCGCGCTCTCGCCGGAGCAGGCCGCCGCGCGGCGGCAGGAGCAGCGGGCGCTGCTGACCGACCTGGCCGAGGCCGCCAACGCGCAGGACTGCGACGTCGTGCTGCTGGCCGGCGATCTGTTTGACAGCAGCAGCGCGTCGGAGCAGACGCTGCTGGCGCTCCGGCGGGCGCTGGCGTCGATCCACGCGCCGGTCTTCATCAGCCCCGGCAACCATGACTGCCTGCTGCCGGGCTCGGCCTATCTGACGGAAAGCTGGCCGGAAAACGTCCATATTTTTAAGACCGATACCATCGAGGCCGTGGAGCTGCCGGAAAAGGACCTGCGCGTCTACGGCGCGGGCTTTCCCGCGCGGTTTTGCCCGGCGCTGCTGGAGGGCTTTGCGGCAAAGGATGACGGCCGGACGAACCTCATGGTCGTCCACGGGAACCCGACGCAGCCGTCGTCTCCGTATAACCCGATTTTGCCCGCGCAGATCGCGCAGTCCGGCCTTTCCTATCTCGCCCTCGGGCATATCCACCAGGCGAGCGGCCTTTTGACGGCCGGCGGGACGGCGTATGCCTGGCCGGGCTGCGCCATGGGCCGCGGCTTTGACGAGCTGGGGCAGAAGGGCGCGTATCTCGGCCGGATCACCGATGCGGGCGTACAGCTGGACTTTTTGCCGCTGCCCGGAAGAAAATACGAGATCCTCCGCGTGGACGCGGGCGATGACGCGCTGGCCGCTGTCAAAGCCGCCCTGCCGGAGCGGACGCAGGACGATATCTACCGTGTGATCCTCACCGGCGAGGCCACGCCGGTCGACTTGCCCGCGCTGCAAGCGGCGCTGGCCCCGCGCTTCTACGCCGTCGCCGTGCGCGACGAGACGCGGCCGCGGAAGGACCTGTGGCAGGATGCGGCGGACGATACGCTGCGCGGCCTGTTCCTGCAGGCGCTCAAGGCACAGTATGACGCCGCGCCGGACGACGCCGCGCGCCGCACCATCGCGCTCGCCGCGCGGCTCGGCACGGCCGCCATGGACGGAAGGGAGATAGACGCATGAAGCTTCTGCGCATGACCGCGACCTTCGGCAGACTCGACCACGAGACGCTGACGCTGACGGACGGGCTGAACCTGCTGCAGCTGCCGAACGAGGCGGGCAAGTCCACATGGGCGGAATTCCTGCTCGCCATGTTCTATGGCGTCGATACCTCCGAGCGGGAAAAGACGGGCGTGCTGCCCGTCAAGACCAAATACCAGCCCTGGAACGGCAAAGCGATGGAGGGCACGATCGAGCTTGAGCAGGACGGCCGCCGCATCACCCTGACGCGCACCTCCGCCGCCCGCGCGCCGATGAGCGTGTTTTCCGCCGTCTATACCGACTCCGGCCTGCCGGTCGAGGGCCTGACCGGGGCCAACTGCGGCGAACGGCTGCTGGGCGTGCCGAAAAGCGTGTACCAGCGCAGCGCCTTCGTCCGGCAGGCGGGGCTCGGGCTGACGCCGGACGAGAGTCTGGAATCGAGACTGTCCGCCCTTGTCACGACGGGCGACGAGACCGTCAGCTACGCCGCCGCGGACAAGCGGCTGCAGGCGTGGCAGAACCGCGTCAAGCATAACAAGACCGGCCTCATCCCGGACGCCGAGCGGGCGCTTGCCGCCGTGGAGGAGAATCTGCAGACGCTTGCGGGTGAGCATCAGAAAAATCTGGAGCTGCACGCGCAGCTGCAGCAGCTGCAGCAGCAAAAAACGAACTGCGAGGCGCAGCTGCGGGCGCTGGAGGCCGCCGAGACGCAGCAGAAGCGCAAGCGCCTCTACGACGCGAAGCTCGCCGCCCTGCAGGCGTCGAACCGCGAAAACGCCGCCGCCGCGCAGTGTGCCCGGCTCCCGCAGGAGGGGACGCTTCAGACCCTCTCGCAGGAGGCTGCGGCCCTGCTGCGATCCCCGGAGCCGGAAAAACCGGCCCCCGCGCCCGAAAAGCCCGCCTGCCCGCCGGCCTTCACCGGGGTGGACGAGGAACGGCTCATGGAAAAGGCGCAGCACGACATGCGGGAATTTGACCGTCTGACGGCGAAGAAATACCGCTCGTCCGCGCTGTGCTGGATCTTCGCGATAGCCGGGCTTGCGCTGGCCGCGGTCGGCTGGTTTGGGCTGCACGAGATTTTGATCTGTGCTGTGGACGCGCTGATCGCGCTCGGCTGCGTCGGGCTTGCCCTGCTGCACGCGCGGCACAACCGCAGGCGCGAGCAGGAGCTGGATCAGGCACAGGCGCTGCTGACGCTCTACGGCAACCGCAGCCGGGACGAATTTGCCGTTCTGGCCGCCGATACGCGCGAGGCGCTGCGCGTCTGGCGCGCGGCATGCAGCCGCGCGGCGGAGGACGCCGCTTCGTATGAGGCCGCCAAACGCCTGCGGGCCGAGCGCACCGCCGCGCTGCTCGGCAGCGTCCGGATGTTCTCGGACGCCGGCACGCCCGCGGCGGCGCAGGCCGCGATCGCCAAGGCGCTGGCCGCCTACGGCGCGTATCACGACGCGCAGCTGGCTGCGCGGCAGGCGGGCGCGCAGTATGACGCGCTGCGGCAGGCTTTCGGCGAGCTCCCGGAGCTGCCGGACGCGCTGTCCGACCCGCCGGAGCTGACCCGCCCGCAGGCCGAGGCCGCCCTGGCC
>OLSB01003260.1_pt1 | contig 11987 bp, 9 predicted proteins | sample 1672071 | NCBI WGS metagenome assembly OLSB01 (sample SAMEA3136642, study PRJEB25190) | human gut metagenome | biome: human gut; feature: human-associated habitat; material: faeces | place: Austria | collected 2013
GGTCTCCTGGTCCCAAACCAGGCGCGATACCAACTTCGCTATACCCGGATATTCAATTTCTGCCATTATACCACGGCAGAGGGGAAAATCAAAGATTTTTCTGTCTGTGGTCATTTATGTGGTCAAAGCCGCTTTTATGCCGCTTTCAGCAATCGAAGAAAATCCAACAAACGCAGGTGTTGCAAGGCTTTGCGGCGTTTCGCCTTGCCCTGTCCCGGATACCGCCACGGCACTCCCAAACCAAGCGCGATACCAAACTTCGCTAAGCCCGGGAGCAGGATGATTATACTGCATTTCGGCGGGAAAAGCAAGAAAATACTTTACCTGAGTGAAAAGTTTTGCTATAATCCTTTCAGAAAACAGAAACGAGGTACAGCGTCTATGCGAATGAGGAAACGCAACAATTTAGAGCCACGGATGGAGGCGTGCTCGTCGATATGGATTCGGAACGGGAAGAAGCTGCGCGGCAAGTGGCGCTCTCTGATGCCCGAGGCAACGGAGCTCCGTCTGGAGGTCGGCTGCGGCAAGGGGAAATTTACGGTGGAGACGGCGCTTGCCAACCCCGAGGTCCTCTTTATCGCCGTGGAGCGCGTGCAGGAGGCGATGCTGCTCGGGATGGAGCGGGCGCTTTCGCTTGGGCTGAAAAACCTTTACTTCCTGTCGCTTGATGCGGCGGAACTGGAGGAATATTTCGCCGACGGCGAGGTCGATCTGCTCTATCTGAACTTCTGCGACCCGTGGCCCCGCAAGAAAAACGCGAAACGGCGGCTGACACATCGAAGCTTTTTGGATAAATACCGCAGAATCCTGCGCCCGAACGGGGAAATCCACTTTAAGACGGACAATGCGGCGCTCTTTGAATGGTCGCTCGGGGAGTTGAACGTCTCCGGCTGGGAGCTTCGCAACGTCACACGAAATCTACACGCAAACGGTCCGGTCGGCATTATGACCGGCTACGAGGAAAAATTCTATGAGCTGGGCACGCCGATTAACCGCTGCGAGGCAATCAATCGGGAGGGAACCATGAACAAAATACCAATGACTGTGCCGCTGGTCGAGATGGACGGCGACGAGATGACCCGCATCCTTTGGCGGAGCATCAAGGACGAGCTGCTGATGCCGTACATCGAGCTGAGGACGGAGTATTACGACCTCGGGCTGAAGGAGCGCGACCGCACGCGCGACGAGGTGACGGTCAACGCCGCCAATGCGATTCGCAAATACGGAGTCGGCGTCAAGTGCGCGACGATTACGCCGAATGCGCAGCGCATGACCGAATACTCCCTGCATGAGATGTGGAAAAGCCCGAACGGGACGATCCGCGCGATCCTTGACGGGACGGTATTTCGCACACCGATCCTCGTGGACGGAATTCAGCCGGCGGTGAAGAACTGGAAAAAGCCCATCACGATCGCCCGCCACGCATACGGCGATGTCTACAAGGCAGCGGAGCTTCGCGTGCCCGAGGGGAAGGCGGAGCTGGTCTTTACCGACAAAAACGGCACGGAGACGCGCAGGACGATCTATGATTTCGAGTGCGGCGGCGTGCTGACGGGACAGTACAACAAGGACAGCTCGATCGCCTCCTTTGCCCGCGCCTGCTTTAATTATGCGCTTGCAACGAAGCAGGACCTTTGGTTCTCCGCGAAGGATACGATCGCGAAGGTCTACGACGGCACATTCCGACAGATTTTCGAGGACATCTTTGCGAAGGAATATGAGGAGCGCTTCAAGACGTCGGGAATCCGATATTTCTACACGCTGATCGACGATGCGGTCGCGCGGGTCATCCGCAGTGAGGGCGGCTTCATCTGGGCGTGCAAGAATTATGACGGCGACGTGATGAGCGATATGGTGTCCACCGCCTTCGGATCGCTTGCAATGATGACCTCCGTGCTGGTTTCGCCGGACGGTAAGTACGAGTTTGAGGCGGCGCATGGCACCGTAACACGGCATTACTACCGCTATTTGGAGGGCGAAAAACCGTCAACGAATCCCGTGGCGACGATTTTCGCGTGGACAGGAGCGTTTAAAAAGCGCGGCGAGCTGGACGGGAATGCGGCGCTGACCGCTTTCGGCGAACGGCTGGAGCGAGCGTGTATCCGCGTGATCGAGAGCGGAAGGATGACGCGTGATTTGTCACTCCTCTACGAGAAGGGCACCGCAGAGGTACTGACGAGCGAGGAGTTTATTTCTGCCGTTCGTGCAGAACTGGAAACACTTTCCGCGTTGGAGACGACGGTTCTCCCCGAATAGGAACAAAAAACCGAAGCTTTTCTAACAATTCAATGTATGACGGCACGCATCGGCGGGTATGCTGAAAAAGCAGCGCCGATGCGTGCTTTCCCGTTGAATTCCCACGGATTTTCTCAAAAATCGCAAAAAATTCCGAAAATCCGCAAAAAAACATCAAAAAACTCTTGCACTCAGCAAAAAAGCACGTTATAATGAACTGGATATGCTAAAAAGGCGGGAGTGAACGCAGCAATGCCCGTGCGTTTTGCGCAAACGAGAGAAAAGGGGCGCGTCGGTCTGCTTTTCCGTTCCGCTTTGCTTTTTGCCGTCGGAGGGGAGCTTCGGCTTTTTTCATCGTTCGGCAGGAAAAGAATGGACAGCAAGGAAGTGCTTTATGGCTACCGCAAACAAAAACGGAAAATCGAACGAGGAACTGATGCAGTCGCTGACCGCTCTGATCAACAAGGGGCGCCGCGAGGGTATGGTCACCTCTGCCGAGCTGATGTCCGCGCTGGAAAAGCTCGATCTTTCGGTCGAGAAGATCGAGCAGGTGTATGACACCTTTGAATCCATCGGTATCCAAATCGTCAACGGCGAGGAGGAGAACGACAACACCATTCAGGAGATCATTGAGGATATTGACATTATTCCCGACGAGACTGAGGAGGAACCGCTGGTCGATCCGGTCGAGCTGGCGGCGGAGTTCAATCTGGATGATCCGGTGCGGATGTATCTGAAGGAGATCGGTCAGATTCCGCTGCTCTCCGTCGAGGAGGAGCAAGAGCTGGCAAAGCGCGTCGCCGACGGCGATCAGGCGGCAAAGAATAAGCTGACCGAAGCGAACCTGCGCCTTGTCGTTTCAATCGCAAAGAAATATTCCGGCCGCGGGCTGCACATCCTTGATCTCATCCAAGAGGGCAACACCGGTCTGATCCGCGCGGTGGATAAGTTTGACTATACAAAGGGAAACAAATTCTCTACATATGCGACCTGGTGGATTCGTCAGGCGATCACCCGCGCCATCGCCGATCAAGCGCGGACGATCCGCGTGCCGGTGCATATGGTAGAGGTCATCAATAAGGCGACCCGCTGCAACCGTAAGCTGGTGCAGGAGCTTGGCAGAGAGCCGACGCTGGAGGAGATCGCCGATGAGCTGAATATGCCCATCGAAAAGATCATTGAAGCCAACCGCACGGCTGCCGATACGCTCTCGCTTGATACGCCCGTCGGCGACGAGGAGGATACGACTATCGGCTCCTTCGTCGAGGACGACAACACCCCCGGACCTGCCGACGCAACGAGCAACACGCTGCTTGCCGAGGCGCTGGGCGAGATTCTTAATACGCTGACCGAGCGCGAGGCGGACGTTCTGCGTCTGCGCTTCGGTATGTTCGACGGAAAGACGCATACGTTGGAGGAGGTCGGGCAGATCTTCGGCGTCACGCGCGAGCGCATCCGCCAGATCGAGAATAAGGCAATCCGCAAGCTGCGCCACCCCAGCCGCGCAAAGAAAATCCGTGACTTTTATTGTTAAGCTGTCAAAGCATCTCCCTCGGGACCGCTGCGGTTCCGAGGGAGATTTTTTGAAAATCTTCAAAAAGAATGCAGCGCCTCCGCAAGCGCTGTACGTTTTGCGGGGGACATCGGCGTGAGCGGCAGACGCAGCTCCTCCTCGCAAAGCCCCTCGGCGGCAAGCGCCGCCTTGACGGGGATCGGATTGACCTCGGAAAAGAGCGCGTCGATGAGGGGCAGCGCCGCGATCTGCGCTTCGGCAGATTTTCGGAAGTCTCCCTCCAACGCGCTGTCGCATATCGTCCTGACCGCCTCCGGCCGGATATTGGAAAGAACGCTGATCGCACCGCAGGCACCGAGCGCCATGGATGCGGTGATCTGATCGTCGTTGCCGCACCAAATCGGGAAGTCGTCGCCGCACAGCAGACGGATGTGTGCAAGCTTCGTCAGATTGCCGCCGGCTTCCTTGATTCCGGCGATATTCTTATGTAGGGAAAGACGCCGGCAAGTCTCCGCCTGAAGCTCGACACCGGTGCGCGAGGGGACGTTATAGGTAATGAGCGGGAGCGAGGTCGCCTCGGCGAGCGTGACATAGTGGCGATACAGCCCCTCCTGCGTTGCCTTATTATAGTACGGCGTGACTGCCAGCAGCGCATCGACGCCGCACTGCTCCGCCGCCCTTGCCAGCTCTGCGGACTGCGCGGTATTGTTTGTGCCGATGCCCGCGATGACGGTCGCCTTGCCGCCTGCCGTATCGACCGCAAGCTGCCAGAGCAGCACTTTTTCGTCCGTGGTCAGCGTTGAGGCTTCGCCGGTCGTGCCGGTGACGACGATCGTGCGGATGCCTGCCTGAAGCTGCCGCAGAAGCAGCCGTGAAAATGCCGGCAAATCCAATGAGCGGTCGCAAAACGGCGTCACGATTGCCGTTGCCGCGCCGTAGAAGACGGGTTTCTTCATGGTTTGAACACCTCCGGCTCATTCTATGCCGAAAAGGAGAGACGAGTGCTTGCAAAACCGCCGCAGGTCGGCTATAATGTTCTTATACTTAGAATCAGTATTAAAACAATCGGAAAAGAGAACGATACCTTGATGAAAACAAGTGATTTTTATTACGACCTGCCGCAGGAGCTGATCGCACAGACCCCGCTCGAAAAGCGGGATACCTCGCGGCTGATGGTGCTCAACCGCGCGGACGGCTCCGTCTCGCACGAGCATTTTTATCAGTTGATCGACCATTTGCGGGCGGGGGACTGCCTTGTTATGAATAATTCCCGTGTGATTCCCGCGCGGCTGCTGGGACATCGCGTTCCGAGCGGCGGTGCGGCGGAGGTCCTTCTGCTGACCGACAAGGGCGACGGCGTTTGGGAATGTCTTGTCAAGCCCGGAAGAAAGCTGCACGAGGGCGCGGAGCTGTCCTTCGGCGACGGGCAGCTTACCGCGACGGTGGAGACGGTGCTCGACAGCGGTAATCGGCTCGTGCGGTTTCACTACGAGGGAATTTTCCTTGAGATTCTGGAGCGCCTCGGCAAAATGCCGCTCCCGCCGTACATCAAGGCGGAATTAGAAGACGGCGAGCGCTATCAGACGGTCTATTCCAAGGTCAACGGCTCTGCCGCCGCACCGACCGCAGGGCTGCACTTTACCGAGGAGCTTTTGGAGCGGATCGCGGCAAAGGGCGTTCGGCTTGCCTACGTGACGCTGCACGTCGGGCTTGGCACGTTCCGCCCCGTCAAGGCGGACAATATTACGGAGCACCGGATGCATTCGGAATTCTGTATTCTCTCCGCCGAGACTGCGCAGCTTCTCAATGAAACGCGGCAAAACGGCGGGCGTATCATCTGCGTCGGGACGACCTCCTGCCGCACACTGGAATCGCTCTGCGACGAAAACGGCGCTTTTTCCGAGCGCTCGGCGTGGACGGATATTTTTATCTATCCCGGCTACCGCTTCAAGGCGATGGATGCACTGATTACGAATTTCCACCTGCCCGAGAGCACGCTTATCATGCTTGTCTCTGCGTTCGCGGGCTATGATACGGTCATGAACGCTTATCGCATTGCGGTGCGGGAGCGGTATCGCTTTTTCAGCTTCGGCGACGCGATGCTGATTGAATAAACAGTAATCGGAGAGGGTAGATACAAATGTTTCAACTTCTGAAAACCGAGGGCGCGGCGCGGCGCGGGATGTTTACCTGCGCGCACGGCACGGTGCAAACTCCGGTGTTTATGAACGTCGGCACACAGGGCGCGATCAAGGGCGCACTGAGTGCGGCGGACCTGAAAAACATCGGCTGTCAGGTCGAGCTTTCCAATACCTACCATCTGCACCTGCGCCCGGGGGATCGGGTCGTGCGCGACATGGGCGGTCTGCACCGCTTTATGACGTGGGACGGACCGATTTTGACCGATTCGGGCGGCTTTCAGGTCTTTTCGCTCGCCGATCTGCGCAAGATCAAGGAGGAAGGCGTCTACTTTGCCTCCCATCTGGACGGTCACAAGATTTTTATGGGACCGGAGCAGAGTATGCAGATCCAGTCGAATCTCGGCTCGGATATTTGCATGGCGTTTGACGAGTGCGTTGAGAATCCCGCGCCCTACGCTTATGTCAAGGACTCCGCCGCCCGTACCTACCGCTGGCTGGTGCGCTGCAAGGCGGAAAATGCGCGGCTCAACGCCTTGGAGACGACGGTGAACCCGCAGCAGATGCTTTGGGGGATCAATCAGGGCGGCACCTATGCCGATCTTCGCGTTGAACACATGAAGATGATCGCCGAGCTGGACCTGCCCGGCTATGCCATCGGCGGCTTGGCAGTGGGCGAGAGCACCGAGACGATGTATGAGATCATCGAGGCGGTCGAGCCGCATATGCCGAAGAACAAGACGCGCTATCTGATGGGCGTCGGCACGCCGACGAACATCATTGAGAGCGTCGCGCGGGGCGTGGACTTCTTCGACTGCGTGATGCCTGCCCGGAATGCCCGCCATGCCAAGCTCTTTACATGGTCCGGCACGATGAATCTGAAAAACGCGAAGTATGAGCGCGACCCTCGCCCGATCGACGAGCAGTGCGACTGCCCCGTCTGCCGGCGCTACTCTCGGGCGTATCTGCGCCACCTGTTCAAGGCGGAGGAAATGCTTGCCATGCGGCTGGCGGTAATGCACAACCTCTATTTTTACAATCAGCTCACCGCGCGGATTCGTGAGGCGCTGGACAACGGCACCTTTGCCGACTTCCGTAGGCAATATTCCGAACGGCTGTCGCAGCGGGCGGAGGATTGACGCTTTTTTCATAATTTTACAAGATAGTGCTTGCATTACGGCGTAGAAACCGATATAATATTTCTATCATATACAGGAGGAAAATCCATGGACCCCACATTTATCATTTTACTTGTTGCAATGGTCGCCGTATTCTACTTTATGCTCATCCGCCCCGAGAAGAAGCGGAAGAAGGAAGAGGAGAATCTGCGTAATTCGTTAAAGGTCGGTGACCGTATCACCACCATCGGCGGCATCGTCGGTAAGATCGTCGAGCTGAAGGACGAGAATATCGTCATCGAGACCAGCGCGGATCGCGTTCGCATGGAGCTGGCTCGCTTCTCCGTTATGACCAACAATACTGCCAAGGATGCCGCGCAGAAGGCGCGTGCCGAGGCGCAGGCTGCTGCGAAGGCAAAGGCTGAGGAGAAGAAAAAGCAGAAGCAGCAGGAGAAGGAAAACAAGAAGAAGGGTCTGTAATCCGCAGCGATCTCCGCGATTGAACAACGTAATATTTCGTTTTTTGCCGAAGCTCGGTTTGCACCGAGCTTCGGTTTTTTATTTTTTTAAGCGTGATTTCGGAAAATCTTAATAATTCCTAAGAAAATCTTAAACAAATCTTAAACTTTTCTTTAGCGTGCGAAATTGACTTTCCACATTTCATATGGTAACCTAATATCATAGAGAAACGCCGAGGGGGAAGGGTCGATGAATGTGATCTTGAAGCAGATTCGCCGCAAGCCCATCGTGTGGGCGGGACTTTTGATCGCGCTGACGTTGGCGGTGGCGGTGTCGTTGGTGGGATTAAGCGCATGGAGCGCCATCGAACGGCAGGCTTCGGCAGTCAGTGACAACTATGTTACGATAGCAATTATGAAGGAAACTGAGTTCGGCTCGGAAATCTACGATACGGCAGCGATGGACGCGGCGTTGAGCAGCGGCTGCGTGGCGAGCTACGATTCGCGCTGTATGCTGGGCGCTGTCGTGGCGGGGACCAAGGCGCTGACCTCCGGCGCCGTCGAGCGAAATGATTATGACTTTGCCTTCGACTACCCGTCCTATAACCTGTCCGTTTTTGCGATTAACTGTACAGGAATTGCGCCTACGGTGCGTGAAAACAGCTATATTTCTTCTGAATATGACTCGGAAGGAAATTTTGTGGGAGAGCGGGAAGTGAAGGAGCCGCCGGTTGCGTACTACAATGTTTCCGGAACGGTGAATGAAGTGGTCTCGCTGGCTGCGGGCTATGAACCGCCGAAACACGGCGACCAAATCCTCATTTCGACGGAGATACATCGAGCGGACGGAGTAAGTTTGTTTGAGGTGGGAAAACAGTACATGGTTTTTGCGTACTTCGCGGACCATCAAATCAAAGAGCACTATTACGAAACTACCGATGAGAATACGGGTGAGTTTGCGTGGAAGGTTGTGGAAGAGCCGGATACGGAGTCACCGTACGACTTGAGTATATATGATTCTTGGGGTCTTAACATCACGGACCACATTGAACGGTATTACACAGACGGTGTTCATGGTGAGCCGGATCGCGAGGACTGGTATGCGCGACTGCTGCGTGGACAGCGCGACGACGGTGTGTATTATTACTATCCCATGCCGGAGGCTTGGACACACGTTGCGGAGTATAGCGGCAGCGTGGAGGAATTTTTGGAAAGCGGAGCGGGGCGGGAATGGCGTGAGGAGATTATTCCGCGCTGCGAAATGAATCAAAGCTCTGCCACTGTTGTTCTGACAGACAATTTACAGAGTGTTTATATGTTCAATAACGGCTTCGCGGAGCTGCTGAACGGGCGCGAAATTTCTGCCGAGGAATATGTGAACGGCGAAAATGTGTGCCTTGTAAGTGCGGAGTATGCAAAGTATAACAATTTGGATGTCGGTGACCGTATCAACATTGACTATTACGATACGCCCGTGGTGCAGAACGGAATAGCGGAGGGCGGCAACAATGGTTCTTCCGTTACTAACAGTGTGACACTTCGGCACGGCGTGCTGACGTCGGACGACCGGATCGGCGTACAGAAGGACTATGAGATTGTCGGCATCTATTCGGCGCCTGCGTTCCGAGCCGGGATACACCTGTTCACTGCGGATACGATCTTTGCGCCGAAAAAGTCTCTGCCGAACGCAGAGAAGTATGAGGAAAGAGGCTTCAGAGCGCTGCAATCGCTCGTCTTGCGGAACGGCTCGGAGGAGGAATTTTTCGAGGCACTGAAACACGGAAGCTACGACGGAGAGTGGGCGGAGATTTGGTTTGATAACCCAAATGATATTGACTTTTCGGGTGACTTTATGACCTTCAACCAGCAGTACGACAAGGCGGCGGGGAATATCGAGGTCATGCGGAGCAACGCAAGACGGCTGCTGATTTTGGCGATTTTGGGCTTCCTGATCGTGCTGACGGCGGTACGGTACTTTGAGGCGCGGCGGCAGCGGGCGATCGTTGTCACGATGAAAAAGCTCGGAATCGCACGACGGCGGATCGTCCATGAGCTGATCGGCGCGGGACTGCTGCTCGACCTGACGGCAACGGCGCTCGGCGGACTGGCGGCGTGGCTGCTCTTCGGCGAGATCACCCGCCGCGCCAACGTCGGCACCCTGCAGCTCCCGCTCACGACGCTGCTCCTCTCCGCCGCAGCAACGGCAATCGTGCTGACGCTTACGACCGTTTTCAGCGCGTCCCGACTTTCCCGCATCGCGCTGATGGAGGCGAAAAAATAGGAGGGATAAAAAATGAACGCTTTATTCTCTGTGCTCTGCCAAGCGACGCTGCGGCGCCGAACGGTTGCGCTTGTCCTGTTCTGCACGGTTCTGATCGGCGTGTGCGCGGCAATGGTGCTGCAAGGGCTGACGGTGCGGCAGGAAGAAGAGCTTCTGCGCGTCAAGGAGGAGACGGTCATCTCCTGCCGACTGACGGACGTTAACGGCGGGCGGCAGGACGGTCTGGGGCTTGCCGACGTGGTGCTTGCCACGCTGCTCGGCAGACGCGATCCGCACGATGCCCGTCTGACCGAGGTGATCACGAATGTGCGCGCAATGACCGTGATCCCGACGCGGGTCCCCGAAAAAACGGCGGTCGGCTGCATTACCGCGCTTGTCGCCGATCCCGCACTGACGGCAGAGGAGGGCGGCTCGGTCACGTTCTATGAGGGCTGGGATGAGAGCATCCTGCTGACGGAAAAGCGCGTGTGCATTGTCCCCGAGGGAACGCGGACGGAGATCAAGGGCGGCGTGGAGACGCTGCGGGTCATCAGCGAGATCTTTGATACGAATTTGCAGGTGATCGGCACCTACACCGGCGCGTCGCAGATGATTTATACGCCGTTTTACACGCAGTGGGACAGCGATGTTTCCGTTGCGCGGCACGCACGGAGCTGTTCGTTCGACATCCGCGACAACTTCCGACTGGAGGAGACAAAGGAACGGCTGTACGCCTTTCAATACTTCGTCGAGCCGTCGATCTACAACGATTTCGACGGGACGAAATACGGCTTGATCGTGCAGGACGAAACCTACAACGCTACGGTCGGTCAGATCAAGGACAATCTGCGGACGCTGCATATCCTGCTGCCGGTGCTGCTGGGGCTGTTCTGCCTGCTCGGGTTCTTCGTCAGCACGCTCTCGGCGCGCGGACGCAAGCGGGAATTTGCCGTCATGCGCTGCCTCGGAATGAAACGGAGCAGAGTATTTGCGCTGACATTCTCGGAGCAGCTTGTGCTTGCGCTTCCCGCAGCGGTGCTCGGGCTGATCCTCGGCACGATCTTCGGCGGGCTGCATCTTGCGGCACTCGGCAATGCGCTGCTCTTGTTGATACTTTACCTGTCCGGCACGGCGCTCGCGACCCTGTACATTACAAGCATCAACGTCATGAAGCTGATGAAAACGGAGGAGGAATGACTATGGCAACGTTAACGGCAGAAAATGTGATTTACACCTACAAAACACGATTTCAGACGGTCTACGCGGTCAACGACGTGAGCGCGGAATTCGAGGCGGGGCGGTTTTATGCCATCGTCGGCGCATCGGGCAGCGGCAAAACAACGCTCCTGTCACTGCTGGCGGGGCTGGACGTTCCGAACGAGGGCGCTATCCGTTGGGACGAACAGACGACGGCGCAGCTTGACCGCGACGACTACCGCTTCCGCCATGTGTCGATGATCTATCAGAACTACAACCTGTTTTACCATCTGACGGTGCTGGAAAACGCGGCGTACCCGCTTTATATGCAGAAGCTCCCGAAGGCGGAGGCGACCGAACGGGCAAGGGCGGCGCTGCGCTCGGTGGGCTTGGATGAGCAGTATGAAAAGCGGCTTCCCAATATGCTCTCCGGCGGCGAACAGCAGCGAGTCGCCATCGCGCGGGCGCTCGCGGCGGGCAATGAGCTGATCTTAGCCGACGAGCCGACGGGCAACCTTGACAGCGAGAACAGCCGCAACATTGTCGAAATATTGCAGCGGCTTGCCCACGAGGAAAACCGCTGTGTCATCGTCGTCACCCATGACCCTGCCGTCGCCGACAGCGCCGATGTCCGTCTGCATATGCGCGACGGAAAGTTAGAGGAATAGGGAAGAAAATAAAAAGCACCTCCCGAGGCGGGAGGTGCTTTCTTAGCGAGTCAAAAAACCTCGTGTCATTCCGAGGAGAGCGCAGCTCGACATGGGAATCTCATGTGAAATGTTTCAAATTCGCCAAAGTTCGCCGAGAGTTCAAAACAATTCCGCGAGATTGCCACGGGTGCAAGCACCCTCGCAATGACAGGCTTGACACTTTTTTGAGAATCAAAAGCACCTCCCGAGGCGGGAGGTGCTTCAGCGTGTCGAAAAACCTCGTGTCATTCCGAGGAGAGCGCAGCTCGACGTGGGAATCTCATGTGAAATGTTTCAAATTCGCCAAAGTTCGCCGAGAGTTCGAAACAATTCCGCGAGATTGCCACGGGTGCAAGCACCCTCGCAATGACAGGCTTGA
>OLSB01003261.1_pt1 | contig 11986 bp, 7 predicted proteins | sample 1672071 | NCBI WGS metagenome assembly OLSB01 (sample SAMEA3136642, study PRJEB25190) | human gut metagenome | biome: human gut; feature: human-associated habitat; material: faeces | place: Austria | collected 2013
GTATTAAGCCGCTCGCGTGCCTTGTCTTATTCTAAAAATACGACGGAAAAACCATACAAAACCCGATATTCGTCGGAAAATTTTTTCATATTCGTTGAATTCTCGATTTTTCAATGATATAATAATATAGGCAAAACCCGCGGGAGTGTCCGCGGTTTGCAAAACACAGATTAAGGAGAAAATTATGGGAGATTATTCAAAATTTATCGACGAAAAAAGACGCGCCGTACCGACGCCCGAAAGCATGGTTGACGAAAACGGCATTTGCGCGTTCGGAACTTTCGACAAGGAATTTGAAAAAATGGACCTTGTGAAACTGAAAAAACCCACAAGTTTGCCAAATTGCTTCAACAGGCTTAAACTCACGCTGTGGGAAGCGACGGAAGTCCATCTGAAAAACGGTGTGCTGCTTGCGGTGGTTTGCGATATGGGCATATTCGGGAAAACGCTGAACGTGTTTTACGACAAACGCACGAAAAAGGTTTATTGCTGGGATACCAACTTAAAATCAAAGGACACCGTTATCGCGCCGAACCTTATTAACGGTGCCGTTGCAGAAGGGAAAACACCCGTGTCGCACGTCAGATATGTCAACGACTTCCAGGACGGCAAATGCCATCTTAAAGGACAACATACGGGCAAATGTCTGATCACCGTTCCTCAAAAAGACAAAACGATCGTCGCGGCAATCAAAGAAAACTACGGCGAAGCGACAATCGAGTACGACTTCACGCTGACGCGTTTGTCAAAACCTTGCGTAGCAAGCATTCCTTTTGGCAAAAACCGCCCGCTGTACAGCCAGAAAGACTTCTTTAAGGCGGAAGGCAGGCTTGTCATTAACGGCGAAGAAATGCTGACGGACGAAGATTCCGCGGCAATCGTCGACGATCACAGGGGCTATTATCCCCGCCGCGCCCATTACGACTGGGTAACGACGATGGGTAAATGCAATGTCGACGGCGCAGAAAAATGGCTTGCGTTCAATCTCACCAGAAATCAATCCATCGATCAGGAAAAGTATAACGAAAACATACTTTGGCTTGAAGGGAAAACAAGCATTCTTCCGCCGATAACGTTCACGAGAAACCCCGAAAGCAAGGACTTTAAGGATTATTCGGAATGGATTGTCAAGGACGAGCACGATATGGTAAACCTTAAATTCAAGGTATACAATATGAATCCGATGATTATGCACGCGCTTGTCGTAAACATAGATTATTACGTCGCATACGGCGAACTCGAAGGGTATATCCGTGACGAAGACGGCAAGAAATACGTCCTTGACGGAATGCTCGGCATGGGCGAAGATAAAACGCTGCTGCTGTAATAAAGCCCGAAAAACATCATGCAAAGTACTGCCGTACGACAAAAAAAACAATAGTTTTATGAAAATCTTAAACGGCGAAACGTGCAGTTTATCGGTCAAAATCGCGTGATAAACATATTATTGCGAGAACAGGACAAAAACAAAAAAGACAGCCCGCGGGCTGCCTTTTTTATGCAAGAAAACAATTTGTTTTTAATAAGGTTCCGAATTACTGTTCCTGCGTTTCCTGACGGAGCAGAGTTGCGTAGCGCAGCATATGTTTGCGAGAGGACACGCCGAGTTTTTCCAGAATGTTGTGGTTGTGGAATTTAAGCGTGCTTTCGCGGATATTAAGGACGTCGGCGATTTCGTTTGCGGACTTGCCGTCAATATACAAGTCGAAAATCTTTCTTTCCGTTTTCGTGAGTTCTTTCAGCCCGGCTTTGAACGCCTCGTAGTTGTCCGGATCGATTTCGTTTTTGCGGGAATACGCAAGCCTTTCGATTTCGGCTTGTCGCTTGTCGATTTCGGCGGTCTGGTTTTCGGTGACGCTTGCAAGTTCCTCGTTCTGGCGTTTCAGCTTATCCGTTTCGAGATCGCGCAGTTTATCCTGTTCGGCAAGGTAGACGAACAAGTCGTCGATTTCGATAATGTCGGAGTTGTTTTCGGCGTGCTCCTGCTTGCGGATTTGTTCCAGATTTTTTATCACCGGCGCGACGAATTTTCGTGAGAAGACAACCGAAAGCACGACGGCGGCGAACACCAACAAGAAGCATACCAAAACGATTCTCGTTGCGTTGACCGCAATGGTTTTGTCAAAGCCGCTTTTCGGCTGCATTACCACAAGGGAGTATGCCGTATCGCATATCGAAATCGTTTTCGTGACGGCGACGAAATTTGTTTCGCCGCTAAGTTCGGTAAGGTTAAGGTTGTTTTTAATTATTTTCGGGGAAAGAGTGCCGCTCGGTTTCAGGGAATAGCCGCCGAGAACGCCCGTCCAAAAGATATTTTCGCAGTCGATTTTGCTGTCTTTTGAAGTTTTTGAAAAAGTGCAGGTTAATTGATCCAACCTTGTCGGCTGGGCGAAGTAGTCCTTGAAGTAGGTGTTGGAGATTTCAAAGCCGCAGATTCCGTAAAAAGTGTTGTCCGCGCCGAAAATCGGGGTGATATAAGCCATCGCACTGTCGCTTGTGCCGTCAAGCGCATAAACGTCGGACAGCAGCGGTCTTTTATCTTTTACGGATTTGCCGAAGATGTCTTTTATTTCTGCCACCGATTCGGTATTGAATTCCAACCGCCATTTACGATGCGGCATTATGCCGTTTTGCCTGCCGAGATCCGAGTTTCCTCTGTACATAAGCAACGTTTCGTCCGTGCGGTCGAGGGTACTGCGCTGGAAGTACAGCCCGGTTCTGGATTTGTCGGCGTTTGTAGCACCGGAGTTTACGGTTGCGTCCATCACAATGAACGCGCCCGAGGCGTCGGCTTTCAGCAGTTCTTCTCTGAGTTTCGGCAAAAGGGCTTTCTGCACGCCTTCGGTATGCGACAGGGAGTCGTTCAGATTGTCGAAAGCAATCCCGTTTTCGGACAGATACGCGTCGATTATAGCCGAAGAGTCGGCGGCAAGCATTTCGCCCATCATCGAGATATCGTCAAAGTATTTTTCGATTTGTCTTGTATAAAACTCGTTCTGGAAAGTGAGGTTGTCGGAATATTTGTCGGTCGTCGTCGAGAACTGCCCGGCGAAAAATAATCCGCAGCTTACAAACACGCCGACGACAAGAACCAGCGCGAGCATATACAACAAAAGTTTGCGCCACATTGATTTTTTTCTGTTTTTGAAATCGGCGATTCTTAACATATTTCGGGAGTTATCGCCGCGTTCAGGCGACGTTATAAAGCGCGGCTTTCATTTTCGCGACGATTTGTTCCGTGGTGCCGCCCGCCGCGTCAAGGTTTTTCTGGATTTTGCGGATTTCGTCGTACAGCGTGCGTACTTTGGAATAATAGCCGTCGAAATTCGGTTCTCTCACGAAAGTGCAGGTCGCGACGGTTTTCGTCAGTGCGGCGTAAAGGTTTTTGAAGGCGTCCGACTTAAATGAGTTTTCGCCGATTTTCGCAAAAGCCCCCGTTCTTACGGGCATATATCCGGTTGACAGGACGAAGTCCACGTTGCGCTGTTCCTCGGTGAACCACCGCGCGAATACGGTTGCCGCCTCGGCTTTTTTGTCGGTCGTTTTATAGGCGCAAAGCCCGACGCCCGCCTGCGTTGCGAATTTCTGTTTTCCCGCCTGTTGGGGCAGGGGTAAAACTTGCAGATTCACATCTTCCGACGTATTGTTGGGGTACGTGATTTTGTCGTTGGCGTAAAGCACGGAAGCCGAAGAGCCGATGCCAGCGCACGTTTGCGCGGTCATAATCTGCGTGTTGTAGTACATATCGGACACGACGATATGGCCTTTGGCAATCGACGTCGCGAACGCCTCGTAGGCTTTTATAAACGACGGGTTGTTTTCGTCGTACCAGCCGTCCTTGTAAGAAACGCTTTCGCCGTCGGATATTGAACAGAGTTCCGCAAGTCTTATGAGATAATCGATGGCGCAGAAGGGTTTTCCGCCCGACCACTCGTAATATTTTTCGGCGACGGTGAAGAAGCCGTCCCACGTTTCAAGGTCGGACACGGAAACGTTTTTTTCGGCGGCGAATCTTTCAAAAACTCCGCCCGCGATGAACAGCATATAAGTCGATTTGGAAACGGGGAAAACCGAAAGGCGGTCGCCCAGCATGCCGTCGCTCAGAAAATCGGGGACGAAGGCGTCCAGTTCGGTCGGCGTGAAATAATCTTTCCAGTTCAGAAGGTTGTCCGCCCCAAGACTTTGCGCGTCGCCCGAGTGGCAGAAGAACAGGTCGGGCATATCCTTGGAGCCCGCTTTCCCCGCCTGCGCGTCTTTGAGTTTCTTTCCGATCTGGGAAGCGTTGGACATCAGTGTAACGTCAATGACGATTCCTTTTTCCTTGCCGACGGTCGCGTTGAATTTCTCCACAAAGTCGTTCATCGGGGAGTTGGATTGTTCGCCGTAAACGTGCCACATCGTAAGAGTCGTGGGTTTTTTGGGATCGAGCAAAGAATTACCTTTGTTGCAAGCAACAAAAGTAAACGGAATTGCAAGAAGCGCCGTGGCGGCGATCAACAAAGTGAGTATTCTTTTGGCATTACGTTTCATAGTGTTTTTCCGTTATTATCAGCCGGGGGAAATTGCCCCGATTTTTCAAAAAAATCAAATTATTTTTGGGTTTTTCCCCACCTTTTGGCGGGTTGGGTGGGGGAAAAGCCGTCCTGATTTTGATATACTGTCTATACACTCGAAGCTGATTATCTGTATTATAGCATAATATGCGCGCGCAAGTCAATCCGCCTTTGAGACAATAAAACGCGATATTTGCGGAATTCACAACGGTTTTAAGTCGCGATTTTCGGCGATTTGGAATAAATCATAAGAATCAAACAAGGAGACAAAATCATGAAAAGAAAATCGATCTTCACATTTTGTGCGATAGCGTTAATGCTTGTTTTATCGCTCTCGGTGCTTACTGCTTGCAACAAGGACGGGAAACACAAAGAATATACGATAACCTTTGACAGCAAAGGCGGCAGCGCGGTGCAACCCATCAAGGCAAGCGCAGGCGCGGCGATTACAGCCCCGACCGATCCCACCAAAGACGGTTTTGTTTTTGCAGGCTGGTATGAAAGCACGGACGGCGGCACGACGCTTTCCGACACGGCATTCAGTTTTTCATATATGCCGGCAAGAGTTTTCACGCTTTATGCAAAGTGGGCGACTGCCGACATTAAGGGCAAGACATTCAACAAAGTTGACGCAACCATCGAGTGGGAGTCCGAAGCCGTCAAGCAAGCGCTTCTTGCAGAAATGGAAATGACGGAGGAGCAGTTTATACAAAGTCATAAGGTATCAAAAGTTACGCTCGTTTTTGCGGCGGATAAAGATTCCGTGACGGCGACTTTTGATCAACACCCGGGCGAAGAAGACGATAAAGGCAAAGGCGTCAGAACGCTGTTGTACAGGATTAAAGGCTCTGCTATCGTGTTTTACGACAGCCAAGAAGATATGGAAAAAGAAATCCCCGCTCACGAAATGGGTTTGCTTGCCGGCTCAACGTTTGAGTTGTCCTCAGATAAAACGACCATTATACAGAGCAATATCCAACCGGGAATTGGAACGATTAAATATAAGTATAGCGTTGTGGTAAAATAAACCGGCGTAAAAGGAACAAACACAAATAATAAAGGTTTTAAGTCGCGATTTTCGGCGATTTGGAATAAATCACTTAAATCAAAAAGGAGAAAGACTATGAAAAGAAAATCAATCATTGCAGTGCTGGCGTTGGTATTAGTGTTGGCGTTGTCGTTGTCGATATTCTCGGCATGCAACAAGAAGCACAAATATTCAAGCGAGTGGAAGTTTGACGAAAAAACCCACTGGCACGAATGCACCACGAAGAAACACACCGACACAACGGAGAAAACCCCGCACGTGTTCACGTGGACAGAGAAAACGCCCGCAGGCTTTCATACGGACAAAGTCGAAAAGGGCGTATGTGAATGCGGATACGAAACCGAAAGGACAATTTCCGGCACCGCAACGCACACTTACGGCACGGAATGGACAAAAGACGAGTCGGGACACTGGCACGATTCGACCTGTGACGCAACGGCTCCCACGCATGACGCAATAAAAGGCAATTTCGCCGCACATACCTTTGACGAAGGCAAAGTTACCAAACCGGCGGACTTCGGCGTGGTCGGCGAAAAGAAGTTCACCTGCACGGAATGCGGACATAGTTATACCCAAGAAATTCCCGCACTTGGCGCAAAAGACAACACTATTTCGTTTGCTAACGATTTAGTTGATGAAAAAACCTATGACGGGTTGGCGTTTATCATTGATCCCGCGAAGGTCAATCGTAAGGGCGACGGTGAAATCACCATTACTTACAAAGGCGAAAACGACACTGCGTTTTCCGAAACCGCCCCGAAGAATGCCGGCGAATATACCGTGAAAGCAACCGTAAAAGGCACTGCGGAATGGAAAGGCGGAGAAATCACCACGACTATCATAATCAACAAACGCGAGATAACTTTGCCCGCAGGCGTTTTTGAAGGAAAACTTGGAGAAAACCTTGAAAGCGGAAAGTTCGGTTTGACGTGCATAAACGTCGCGGCAGATACGAACAACGTCGTAGAATGGGTGACGATTGGCGCTCCCGAAACATACTATGCGATTGGCATACATACAATCAGCGCCACCGTCCTGACCGTGGACAACGACAACTTCGAGCTTAACAACGGCGTATACGACACGGTCAGATTTACCGTTTGGAACGCTCCCGATTCCTTCTATGCCGGAATCAAAGACGTGTTCACCTTTCCTAGTAGCAGTGATGTTATGATCAATACAATAATAGCTAATGGCACGGTGAAAAAAGGCGACCAAATTTTAGTCAACGAAATCGGCAAGATAATCACAGTGAATAAAATCGAAAAGGATACGGGCACGTCGGTGACAGAGGTTGAAACGGCAACCGCTGGTGAAGAAGTAGGCTTGCGTATTAGCGAAGGCGTAACGAAGGCTGAGCTTAATAGAGGATATATGCTGTCCAAGCCCGATACGATTATCGGTTATAGCAAGGTCACGGTAACAATAAGAGTGCGCACAAAAGACGAGGGTGGTCAAAACACCCCAATTCAGTCGGGAATTAAACCGAATGTTGCCTTTGCCGACACGTTCGGTGAAGTAACCGGCGAAGTTACGTTCCCGGAAGGCACGACGTTACTTTCAGGTGGTGAAATACTTGAAGGCGTCACCATTAATTTCCAAGGCAAAAAAGTTCCCGCATTTGTCGGTCGCAGGTTCACACTTAGGGTGAGCGGAAAAACTATTGCCGAATGCATAGTCACCGCAGTTCCTAATGCGACAAGAGTTAGGAGCGGTTTTATGTTAGGCGTCGCCGGCACCAATGTCATTGAGCCTATCGAGCTTGGCGAAAACACATTTGCGGTCAACCTGAACAGAAGTGATCTCGGTGAAATGCTTAAAAACGCCAAAGACACCGATACAATCGAAATAAAATTTATTAATGGCGGAAAGGACATCGCAAAATACACTCGCACTCCCGGCACAGGCGAGGGGGTATACAATGAAGTTGGCGGAAGAATAGTCGGTTCATATCTCATCGTCGAGTTTTATAAAAACACTGGATCTGATCCCAAACTAACCGGTAATAACGGCGAATGGGTTTTTACAGGCGAGGATATATATATCGGACTTCAAGTTGAAGTTAAGCCCGCTTCGGGAACCTGAGCGACACTGCAACCATCGTAGCAAAATAACTTAAAAGTTATTATCTGTTGAAAAATCGGATAAGCGGGCGTAAAAACCCGCTTGTCCAAAAAAAACGACATATCGAAAAGCCGTCAGTCAGGACGGCTTGGGTATGTTGCCAAACAGAAAGGGATTGTTCTGTTTGGCAACGTACCAAAAACCAAAAATATACTTATTTATTCGGAGACAATATGAAAGCATTAAAAGGCGTACTTATTACACTTGTCGTCATCATCGCCATCGTCGGCGTTACCGTCATCGGCGGGTACGTCGCGGTTCGCTCCAAGTACGGCATCGACCTTTTCCGCACCGCGGGACAACTGAAAACGCTCACAAAAGACGTTGACGAATCCGCTCTTTGTCCGAATGCCTACGGCGAGCAGGATTTTGTCGAAATGAAAAGCGCAGTCAATGATAAAATCGACGGGCTTATCGTCTATGAAAAGGACAAAGGCTACAACGGCTATTCGGTCAATTTTGCTTCACTTGCGGGCAAAAGTATGACAGATCCGATTTTCCTCACCGAAAAGCATGTCGGGGCGATTGCCCAAACGGTCTTTTACGAGCAAACGGGCGGCAAAATCAAGTTGGGCGATAAGGAAGTGTCCGTAACCGTCGTGCAGATTGACTTTTCGGAAATCGCCGCAAACGGCAGCGCGGACTTCAACGTCGTGGCGAAAATCGACCTTACGCCGTTCAAGGCGGATATGGGCGGTTTCCCGTATAAATACTTCAAAAAATATATCCCCGACAACCTTTACGTTTCGTCCACCGTTCGCGTAGATAAGACGGAAGAAGACGGCTTTGCCTATACCGTAACGCACAAATCGCTTACGCTTAACAATCTTTCGGCTGATGATACGGCGGATTTGTTCAACACCCTGAACGCCGTGCTGAAAATAGGTACTGCCGAAAACCTGAACATGCAGATCGGCACGACGGCGGTAAACGCACTTATCGGCACGAAAGACGCCATCGGTTTTGCCTATTCCATGAAAGCAATCGGGGCAAAGAGTTTCGATTTCGGCACTGTTTCGGACATAGACTTGTTTATCGTATACTAAACGACTTAATGCAGCATATTTGCGATGTAAAGTCGCGTTTTATGCAAAATATCCCCCAAAAATCCAAACAAGGAGATAAAATTATGACACACACAAAGGCGAATAAATCAAAGATATTGACGCTGATTTTGGGACTTGCGACGTGTTTTGTGCTTATGCTGGTCATTGTGCTTGCAAACCCCGTGGACACGGCGCGCGCGGAAGAGACAGACCCGCGCATCGTAGTCAGCACTATCACCGCAAACTCAAACGTTGACGAAATTATAGGTTTCGGAAAAAGCGTTGTACGACCGACTTTTAACATAAAGGAAGACGTCCCGGCGCAGTTCCAAACCCAGTACAACTGGAAAAAGAAGACCGCGACTGGCGACTGGGAAAGTTATATGAATGCAACGTTTATGGAAGGGACTTATAGCTATCAAACTCAAATTCGTATTGATAGTGACAGTGGCGGGACAACCCACGTGCTTGACAAAAACGGCATTACCGTCACGGTAAACGACAAAAAATGGGACAGTTCCATCCCTGAAATTTATGCTGAGTATTCGTTCGCTTGGGTTGCGTCGGAAGAGTATACCGTCGTTGCCCCGGCAGGCACGCCGCTGGATTTTGTTAAAGACAATAAATGGAATATCGACAGTACTTATATCAACCAAGCGATAACTGCGTTTTCGGTGGCAGACGGCGCGGCAGGCGGTACAAAACCTTACACGTTCTCAAAGGTTTCCGGCCCCGAGTGGATTGACGTCGCGGCAGACGGCACGGTTTCGGGAACACCGACCGTTTTGGGCGCAAACGCAGACCTTGTGATTAAGGTCACGGACAGCGGTGCAACGCCTGAAACAAAGGAAATCACCCTGGATGTCGGCAACACGTACGTACTCCCCGCAGACCGCGAAGTAATCAGCGTAATCAGGGTAACTTCAAACATCGGTGAAATATTAGGTTATGGAAAACGCGTAGTTAAACCGTCGTTCACTTTTACGGAAGGCACGCAGGCATATTTTCCCGACATCATGGGTCACTGGTATAAGAAAGAAGGAACGGCTTGGAAAAGATATGAAGAAGCGACGTTTACGGAAGGAACTTATATGTACAGTAACCAGATTCGCGTCGATGACGAATACGGAATGTCTCACGTATTAAACAAAGACGGCGTATCCGTTTATATCGACGGCGAGTTGCGAGCGGACAATATAAAACCTACGATAGAGGACACTTATTCATTAATATACGTTGACACTATTGAGTATAAAGTTGTCAAAGCAGTAAACGACGAGCTTGTGCCCGTTACCGACCTTGAAAAAGTGTACAACGAAACGGCGCAAGAGCCGACCTTTGGCGGAACGCTTGTCAGAGGCACCGACTTCGAAGTAAGTTATGCGGTAAAATCGGGCTCGACCGGCGCGTTAGATATTAACGGCAAACCCGTTGACGCCGGCACTTACATTGTTACCGTCACGGGTAAGGGCGCGTACGAGGGCAGTTTCACCAAAGAATTCGTGATTAACAAGGCACCGCAAACAGACGTTCCCGTCGGACTTATCGCCAATCCGATTTCGTGCAGGGACGGCAGCGGCACAATCGACGGCGTTACCATCGCGATGGAATACAGAAAAGTCGGCGACGCGGATTATACAAAGTGCACGTCAAGTAAGATTACAGGGCTTGCGGCAGGCGAATACCAAATAAGATACGCGGAAAACGAAAACTATCTGGCAAGCGCTGACGTAACCGTTACCATTGCCATAAGCCATAATTTTGGCGCGCTTATTGAAGAAACCCCCGCAACTTGTATTGCTGACGGTATGAAAGCGCATTATTATTGCTCGGATTGCAGAAAATACTTTGACGCAAGCAAAACCGAAACAACCGAAACAGCGTTGACTATCCCCGCAACCGGCGTTCATACATTTGGCACGCTTATTGAAGAAACCCCCGCAACTTGTATCGCAGGCGGTATGAAAGCACACTACAAATGTACAGTGTGCGGAAAATACTTTGACGCGGACAAAAACGAAACAACCGAAGAAGCGTTGAAAACTCCCATCAGCCCATACTACGGGCATAGTTTTGGTTTTTGGGTAGAAGAACAGTACGCAACTTGTCAAGCCCCGGGCAGAAAAGGATACAAGCATTGCAGCATTTGCAACAAGGATTACGACGCAAGCAATACGGAAATTACCGATTTTGTTATCCCTATCAATCCGGACGGTCACGAATTGGGTGATTTGGTTGCAGAAGTCCCTGCAACTTGCAAAGATACCGGCGTAAAGGCGCATAGAGATTGCAATTTGTGCGGAAAACATTGCGATCCCATAACCCGAAAAGAGATTGCGGACTTGACTATTCCCACCACAAACAACCATACTTACGGTGAGTTGATACCCGAAGTGCCTGCAACAACGGAAGACTTTGGCGTGAAAGAACACAAAGATTGTAAGGTTTGCGGAAAGCACTTTGATAAAGACGGCAACGAAATCACCGACCTTAGAATTGCCAAAATCGGCATGCATAACGTGGTAATAAACGGCGAAAGCAATTTCTATAAGGAAGGCGAAAGCGTAACCGTAACGGCAGAAGATAAAGAAGGCAAAGAGTTCGTTGGCTGGAAGGACGCAAGCGGAAAAATCGTCAGCACCAAAAAGGAATATACCTTTGTGGTAAAAGACGGAATGGTTCTTACCGCCGTATATCAGGACAAAGCACCGGGCGGCGGCACGATTGACGGCGAAATCGCACCCGCTCCCGATAAAAACGGACTGTCTGGTGGACAGATTGCGGGCATCGTGATCGGAAGCCTTGCAGGCGTCGGAATTGTCGGGTTTGCAATATTCTGGTTTGTCGTTAAGAAGAAATCGTTTGCCGAGTTAATTTCCGCAATCAAAGCACTGTTCAACAAAAAGCAATAATATCAACAAGGCATTGTTCAACAAAAAACAATAAATCCAAACAACAAAAAACCGTCCTTATTTCGGACGGTTTTTCCTTGGAGTAAGCACAGAAGCGATGATGCGATGTTTTTGCCTCTGGCAAAAGCGATGTGCCTGCGGCGCGATGTGTGCCTTTGGCACGTTGCGGATAGCAGGGAGGGTTCGAAAGCGTAGCGTCTACGCTCAACAACCGCGCATTCGCGCTAATGCCTTGCATTTGACACTTTGTGTCCGGTTGTTGGCTATGTCCGCTGCGTTCGATTTCCGCAAATGCAAGCGCTT
>OLSB01003262.1_pt1 | contig 11986 bp, 11 predicted proteins | sample 1672071 | NCBI WGS metagenome assembly OLSB01 (sample SAMEA3136642, study PRJEB25190) | human gut metagenome | biome: human gut; feature: human-associated habitat; material: faeces | place: Austria | collected 2013
GGACAACCCATCTTCTCGGATGACGATTGCTTCAGACAGTGCAGCTGGACAGGAACTGGCCCGCAAACTGAACATCCAGACCCCAGAAGGGGATGGATGGTTTGTGGACCTTCATACAAATGGGATGTATGTAATTACTTATTATGCAGCAGATGCCAACAAATTGACCTACTCTGCGCTGAAAGAAGATTATAAGAACAATACTTCGCAATATTATAATCCGAAAAATGACAAATATAACCGTTATCCTACTAAAGTAACTATCTATGAAGGGCTGTATAACGGCACGGGTAAGCAGTTATACCTTAATCAGACCACGGGGCATGTAGGCCCGGCAGCTGATGGTAGCGGAATGAGTATCTATCCTGGCTCCTACTGACCGATGGATTTACAATCTAAGTGCAACAGCTCCTAGACAACCAAATCAAGAATTCTCATGGCACAAAACGCCCCCTCTAAGGATGTTAACCTTGGAGGGGGCGTTTGATTTCGATAGAATGCTATCATTGTGAAAGATTTATCGGTAGTGTCAAGATTCTTTCGCAAATTCATTTCATCCGCCAGTAAATATCGGCATCAAATGTATGGATTTTCCTCGTCAGCTAGCTGCTCAATTTCCATATTGAATAGATGTTCCATGTCCATATAGCGCTTCGAGATCCATTCTGAGGCGGCAACATGGCGAAGTCTGACACAGACGAGCATCAGCGCACTGTTGCCGTCAGGAAATGTACCAATGGCCCTTGTACGGCGGCGTATCTCGCGATTCTCGACCGAGCATTCACGGCGTTTGTAGCGTTCGATGATAGCCGTCTCGAGCTGGATGCCCTTGAGTTTGGGCACGCGCATCTTGATTGCCTCCTTACGAATTTGGTATAGTAACTTAATTGTACTAGCGGCAATAGACTATGTCTATTTTTTATGAAATTGAATTTGCGAAATATATTTTACCTTATCTCGTACTTCGAAGACTACGGCATCACGGGAAACGGCGTCACAAGAAAGGCAACGAAGAACATCGTGGCAAGTTCGTCATATCGCCCCCATCGAAGAGCGTCCTGCCAGTGCAGCGAACCGTTCCGTCCGTGGCCACGGGGAAGCGGATACCGTGGTGGGCAAGCAAGGAAAGGCATGCCTCGTCACGCTGGTGTACCGGAAGCGCCGGTACTTGCTTGTTGGAAAAGCCATGAGCAAGACCGCCGCTGCCGTCAGCCTCCGCACCATCCATGGGAGCGCGGGACCAATGAAAACACCAATGGCCTTTTACGGGAGTTCTTCCCGAAATGCAAGGACATCACGGATACGCCAGAGGATTACATCCAACGGAAGTACCATGAGTTGAACCTGCGCCCTAGGAAGTGCCTTGGCTACAAAACACCATTATGAGGTCTATTTCTCAAAGGTGTTGCACTTAGCTTGACAATTCGCCCGCAGTTGGCCAGGCCGCGCCCACTGGTTGCCAGTTCGCGCATGCACGTAATGATACAGGACAGCAAAAAAGTCAGGCACGATGATTTCGGACCTGACTTTTATTTTAGTTCTTTGATTATGAAGGTTTGCCCTTTCTGGAGTCCTAGGGCATCTGCCTGGCCAGCTGTCATCTCGAGGACGCTGTGGGCGCGCCAGCAGGCGGAGAGGCCTAGCCAGGGGCGCAGGTGGCGAGTGATCTTGAGGATCCTGCCCTGCTTGTCGAGGTAGACGGCGTCGATGGCGAAGCGCATGAAGCACATGTGGATGCTGTTGCACGGCGCGATGAGCAGGGCCGTGGCGGGCGGCAGGGGGCGGCGCAGCATGAGGCCGCAAAAGCGCTGCCAGAAGGTTGTCGCCAGGTGGACGGTGAGGGCGGTATTGGAAGATTCGATGATGAATGTTTTTGTCTGCATAATTGCTTCTTTCTCGGAGTGAACCACACCGCTTCGCGGTCCCCCTTCTCCAGAGGAGAAGGCTTTAGAGATTCTTGAGCAAGTACAACAAGCTTGGCACGAGGGTGACGACGAAGATGGCAGGGAAGATGAAGAGGACGAGCGGGAAGACGATCTTGACCGGGGCTTTCATGGCCTGGGCTTTGACGTACTGGCGGCGGCGTTCGCGGATGTTGTCGGCCTGGTTCTTGAGGGTCTTGCCCATGCTCGTGCCAAGGCGCTCGGCCTGGATGATGGAGGTCATGAAGAGCGAGACGTCCTCGAGGCCGCAGCGGTCGGCCATGCTGCGCATGGCGGTGCGGCGCACGACGCCCATGCGGATGTCGTCCTGCATGCGGCGGCACTCGTCGATGAAGGGGCCCTTCATGCGCGCGGTGATCTTCGACAGCGCGGCATCGAAGGAAAGGCCCGCCTGGACGCTGACGCAGAGCAGGTCGAGCACTTCCGGCAGCTGGTGCTCAATCTGCTTCTGGCGGCGCTGGATGGTCGTGTTGAGAAAGACGACGGGCATCAGGCCGCCGAGGACGCCGAGCAGGAAGACCATCATGGCCTTCTGCACGGGAGCATAGGCGCCATTGCGGACCATCACAAAGGCGAAAAGCCACATGACGACGGCGCCGAGCAGGCAGCTGCCGAAGAACTCGGCGATGCTCCACTCGCGCGACTTGCCCGCAAGCGTGAGACGCTTCTGGATGATGGGGCGCAGCCGCAGCGGCGTCAGGGCCGTGGAGAGCGCGGCGAGCATCTGCTTGAAGCCGCCCGCCTGCTTCTTCTCTTCAGGCTGAGCAGCGCGCGACGGGGCAAAGGGCTCGCGCTCCTCAGCGAGCGTTTCCAGGCTCTCCATGCGGCGGCGCACGGTCGTCTGTGGCTCGACCTTGCTGCGGATGAGGCCGAGCAGCACGAGGAAAAGCAGCGCCGTCACAGAGAGTACAAAGAGCAGCTTCAGCATCGTCTCATTCCTTTCTCACGTTCTCCAATCACAACTCAGAACCGGCCGCCCTCAAAGGCGATGTCGTTCGCCCCTGCGGGGGTGAAGAAGCCCTCGGGCAGCTTGATGCCGCTGACCTCGAATTTCTCGAGGAAGCTCGGCTGCAGGCCCGTCGGCACGAAGTGGCCGAGGATCTTGCCGTTGCTGTCGAAGCCGGTCTGCTCAAAGCGGAAGATGTCCTGCGTCGTGATGGTCGTGCCCTCCATCTTCTGCACCTCGGTGATGTAGGTGATCTTGCGGCTGCCGTCGCGCATGCGCGCCTGGTGGATGATGAGGTCGATGGCCGACGAGATCTGCTCGCGGATGGCGCGCTCCGGCAACTCGAGGCCGGACATCATGACCATCGTCTCGAGGCGCGAGAGGACATCGCGCGGGCTGTTGGCGTGCGCCGTCGTCAGCGAGCCGTCGTGGCCCGTGTTCATGGCCTGCAGCATGTCGAGCGCCTCGCCCGTGCGGACCTCGCCGACGATGATGCGGTCAGGGCGCATGCGCAGGGCATTGCGCACGAGGTCGCGGATGGTGATGGCGCCCTTGCCCTCGAGGTTGGCCGGGCGCGCCTCAAGCGTCACGACGTGCTGCTGCTGCAGGCGCAGCTCGGCGGCATCCTCGATGGTGACGATGCGCTCGCCGTCGGGGATGAAGGACGAGATGACGTTGAGCGTCGTCGTCTTACCGGAGCCAGTGCCGCCCGAGACGAGGATGTTGATGCGCGCCTTGACACAGGCGCGCAGGAAGGTCGCCATCTTCTCGTCCATCGTGCCAAACGAGATCAAGTTGTCGACGCTCAGCGGCGTCTTGGAGAACTTGCGGATGGTCAGGCACGGGCCGATGAGCGAGAGCGGCGGGATGATGATGTTGACGCGCGAGCCGTCCTCGAGGCGCGCATCGACGAGCGGCGACGATTCATCGACGCGGCGGCCGAGCGGCGTCAGGATGCGCTCGATGATGTTCATGAGGTGCGCCGTATCGTGGAACTTCGCATCCGTCAGCTCGAGCTTGCCCATGCGCTCGACGAAGACCTGGCGCGGCCCATTGACCATGATCTCGGTGATGGAATCGTCCTTGCGCAGCGCCTCGATCGGGCCGAGGCCAAGCACCTCGTCGCGGATGTCCGCGATGAGCCGCGGCTTCTCGCCCTGCGGGATGGCAAACGGATTCTCATCGAGCACGCGCTGGCAGTAGTCGGTGATCAGCGTCTCGACCTGATGCGGGTCCTGATGCACCGAGGTCAGCATCAGCTGCTCCTCCGGCGTCATCTCATCGACAATGCGCTGATGGATACGCTGCTTGACTTCCTGATACGAGCGCTCCGCCGCCATGTCCTGGCTGTCCTCACGGGCTCCAAAGATATTGACCTGACGGTTCTCACCAGCCGCCCGTCCCAGGCGCGTCAATAAAGACATCGCATCTCACCTCTCATCACTTCTGTGTCTTCCAATTATCTTCACTGTACATCGTACAGGTTATATCCAAATTTAGTTTCTTAGTATTTTTGTTATCTGATAATGTATTGACAATATTAGCTAACCAAGAGCCATCTTCGTTGAAATCAGCATGGATTGTCACTAACACATTACCATGTTCTGACTGATTTTCAGGAGCTTGATATTCTATCTTAAAATCAGATGTCGCAGTAGGGTTCCAATCATAAATATCAACAGGTAAAGACTGGTTTTGATAATGGTCACGAATGACTTTATAATCATTCGCATACTCAGTAGAATTGGCTACAGCAGCTTCGCGAGCACTATTACGAGCTACTGTACTCAATGTCATATAGTCTAAAAATATCATCGAAAAATATATGATAGAAAATATAAACAATAAAAAAAGAGGGAGAACCAGTGCAAATTCAACAAGTACTTGACCCTTTTGAAATCGCATTTTTCTCCCTCTTTCAAAGTACCTATCCTTAAGGACTCTTAACCATTTACAGATTTTCCGAGTAGCGCATCTACATTATTAATAACAGTCTGAATGCTTCCCTTAATGCCAGTGTCACTCATCAATGCAGCTGCAATAATCGTAACAAAAGCCAGGATCAGTGCATATTCCACAATGCCCTGTGCTTTCTCGCCTACATAGCGAGCCTTCAAGTACTTTAAGATTTCAATAGCCATAACGAATTCCTCCTAAATGTAATACCATGAATAAATCTAAATTATCTATGTAAATCCCTTAGGACTACATACTACTCAACTCAGTATTAATCATATTTGAAATATAATTAAATGTATTCCTAACTTTTAATGATAATGAATGCAATTCTGGTCTTCCGTTTGCATCTATTCCCATATTTTGATGTAAAAAATAAGCAATAACAAAGATAAAAGCCAATAATAACGCATACTCCACAAAGGTCTGTGCTTTTCGGCATCTCAAAGAAGCCTTTACATAGTTGAGATAAATATTTATCATACGTTACTTACCTGTAAATCAAAATTGGATATTGACAATGCGACGAATAATTATAAAGCCTACCAATTCCAATACTATAGCAGCAACAACAAACATCCTACCTAAATCGGTTTCAATCAGAGGCCTTAAATAATTCGGATTCAATACAGAAATAGCTAATGCCAGTCCAATTGGTATACATGCAACTACTAATGCCGAAGCTCTCCCCTGTGCCGTCAATGTCATGACCTCCCTGCGCATCCTGACGCGCTCTGCGATGGTCTCGCTGATCGTATCGAGGATGCTGGCGAGGTCGCCGCCGACTTGTCTCTGGATGAGCACGGCGGTGACGACGAGCTCGAAGTCGGGGCTGGCGACGCGGCGCTGCATGTTGTCGAGTGCGGACTCGAGGGTGTTGCCGAGGTTGACCTCGTTGACGACGAGCTGGACTTCGCGGCCCATCGGGGCGTCCATCTCGCGGGAGATGAGCTCGAAGGCCTGCATGAAGCTGAAGCCTGCGCGCAGGGCGTTCGCGACCATGGTCAGCATGTCGCCGAGCTGGTTCGTGAATTTCTTGCGCCGCCTGCGGATGCGCAGCCCCAATAAGGCCAGGCCCATCAGGATGCCCGCGAGGGCTCCGGCGAAGAACATGGCGCCCTTGAGCGTCACGAGGAAGGTGATGAGGCCGACGAGCCCGCCCCAGAGGAGCAGGATGGCCTCGAACTCCGTGCCGCGTATCGGCCAGTCGGCCTGCTGCATCAAAAGCTCAATGCGCCTGCCATGCTGCAGCCGCCCGAGTCCCTTTGCAAGGGCCTCGATGCAGTTGTAGAGCACGTTTTTCGGCGTGAGCTGCTGCTTCTGACTCCTGTCCTGCTGGACGCCTGCAAAGTAGTTGAGGCGCTCCGTCATTGCGTGCTCTTTTTTCGCACGCGAACGGATGGAGAGCAGGCCGACGAGCAGGCCGAAGCACAGGGCGGCGACGAGTACGGCGAGGAGTGACTTCATGACGACCACCTCGCGGCCTGCGGCGCGCGGCTGCCGATGATCTGCTCGGCGAGCCGGTCGACGCTCTTGGCGAGCGGGTTGTCCGGCTGCAGTTCGGTCGCCATCTGGCCGTTGTCGGCGGCCTGCGAGACGACGAGGTACTCATTCGGGATGATGGCCGCCACGGGATGGCCGAGCTCATTTTCGAGCTCACGCCGCTTCTGCTCGGTGCACGGCGAGACGCGCGTGAAGATGACCTTGGCGCGCTCGTCGGCATCGTCCCAGTCCTGGAAGATGGCCAGTGCGCGGCGCATGTGGTCCATCTCGTAGGCGCCGTTGATCATCGCGCAGAGATACGTCACGGTGGAGTTCTCCGCGGCGGCGATGGAGGTCGGGTTGAAGCCCGGCGGCACATCGATGAGCAGGTAGCGGAAGAGGCTCCGCGACATGCGGATGATGTTCTCGAACTGCGGGATGGAGACCTTGTCGATGTAGTTCGGCTTCGTCGTGCCGCAGAGCACGTGGACGCGCTCGGAGACGGGCATGTAGTAGCGCTTGAGCGTCACCGGCGAGAGGAAGCGGATGTCGCGGGCCGCCTCGACGATGGTCGACTGCGGCGTGAGGTTGAAGAAGACCGCCATGTCGCCGAACTGCAGGTCTGCGTCGATGATGCCGACCTGCTCGTGCGTGCGGCGCGCCAGGGCCTCGGCGAGGTTGGCAATGAGCGTCGTCTTGCCGCTCTTGCCCTTGGGGCTGAAGAAGACGAGCGTCTCACAGTCCTTCTCACTGCCCTCCGTGACGAATTCGCGCACGGCCTCCTGCAGCTCGACGCCGGTGAACGGCTTGATGAGGCAGCCGCGCGCGCCTGCGCCGATGAGGTGTGTCGCACTCTCGGGGCGCCACTCGGCCGCCATGCCGAGGATGTCGGCACGCGGGTAGGATTTGTGGAAGGCCTCGATCAGGGGGACGGCATTCTCGTCATCGATGTCGAGCAGGATGAGGTTCGGGTCGAACATGCGGCCCTGGCCCAGTGCGTCCTGCTTGTTCTGGTAGCGCACGGCCATGGAAAAGTCCGGCGTGCGCTCGATGACAGCGCTGAGCTTCTCGAGCATCAGGCGGTCTTTCTCGACCAGCATGACACGATACATCGGGAATGCCTCCTTTCTCTAACTACATGCAACACGACCACATCCACTGCTTGCGCAGTCCCCCAAGATTAGCTGAAGATGCGGCTGAGCCAGGATGACTCCTGCTTCTGAGCCTCGTGCTCGGCGGGCGTGCTGCTGTGGTTGGTGTAGCGGCCGACGAGGGCTCTTAAAGCATCGCCGAGGGCCGTCTTCTGCGGCGCCAGGACGAGCGGGATGCCGTCTCGTATCGAGGTGCTTGCGGCGCGGAAGTCGTTCGGCAGGACGTGGTAGAAGGGCTCGCCGAGGAGGTTCTGGACGTCTGCGAGACGGATGCGCGTCTTGGCATCACTTCGATTTAAAACGAGTCGTATCTTGTTCTTATCATAACCCAGCGTTTTGAGCGTGTCCATACCTATTTTCATATTTTTTATCGTCGGCAGGAAGTCGACAATCCCTAGGAATGTCACGATTGTAGAGAGGTCGAGCATGGCGAGATTCAGCGTGCTGAACATCGAGGCCATGTCGACGAGAATGTAGTCGTAATGCGGCTGCAGGTTGCGCACGGCGCGCACGGCGTACTCGTGGTGGATGTTGTAGGCCTCCTCAAGCAGCTTCGGCGCGGCGAGCACATCGAAGTGGACACCCTCGCGCTCGTACGGCGTCAGGAAGTCCTCGGCGCGGCACGAGTCGCCCTCGACCTGCATCGTGCGCTGAAGGTCGGCCAGTGTCTTTTCCGGCTGGAGCTTCAGGAAGTGGCAGACATCGCCAAACTGCAGGTCAAAGTCGGCCAGGCAGACACGGTAGCCCTCGCGGGCCAGCTCCGAGGCCATGTTGCAGGCGACGAGCGTCTTGCCGACGGCCGAAGCCGTGCTGAAAAAGGTGATGACAATGCCGTTGACCGGCGTCGGCCGTGATTCTGTTGACATGGGCATCGGTCCTTTCACTTACTTATCCATGCGGTCGAGGATGTCGCGGGCGGTCGCCTTGATGCGGTCGCCCGGGAGTTCGGCCGCGGGCGCAGCAGGCTGGTCGACGGCAGGAACCTTGGCCTGTGCTCTGGCCGCTTTCTTGGCAGCCTTGGCGGCTTCCTTCGCCTCTTTGGCCAGCTGCTCGTTCGACTTCTCGGGGATGTCGCCGTTGACGTCGACCTGCTTCATGTCGCGGACCTCGCGGCGGCTATCGTTGTAGGCGTCCTCCATGTCAGGCGACATGCGCGCCGGTGTCTCCTCACTGACGACGCGCGGCGTGATCAGGACGACGATCTCGGTCCTCTGGCGCGTCTTGTTGTGGTACTTGAAGAGCTCGCCGAGGATTGGGATATTGCTAAGCAACGGTACTTTTTGGATGGTGTTGGCGTCATCCGAGTTCAAGAGACCGCCGATGACCATCGTCATACCGGAAGGGATGTTAACCGTCGTCGATGCTGAACGCGTTGCGATACCAGGCATTCTATACCCATCTTTTGTAACAGCATTACCCCAATCCAGTCGGCTGACTTCCGTCTCGAGCTCAGTTGTAATATTGCCATCTCTATCGACAGTCGGTGCTTTAAGATCTAACCCGATACCATACGTCTTATAGCTCGTGGTTGTTGCCCCAAGGCCATTAGACTCTTGGTATGGGATTTCACCACCGATAAGAATCTTAGCGTTCTTGCCACTCATCGTCGTGACATTAGGACGAGAAACAACACGAGCCTTGCCATTTTCAATCAAAGCATGAATCTGTGCATTTATCTGAGAAAAGTTCTTGAATAGCCAATTGCTATTGTACCAATGGCTACCACCACTACGCTGCGGGCTGTATGTTGTAGATGTATTACCGTCTTTATCAGTAGTACTATGTGCAATTTTATACGATTCGCCAGCAAAGAAGGTACCCGCCGTATTCATATTGATACCACTACCAGTACTCGTCTCATCTTTTGACGAGTACGTTGCGCCTAAACTCTTAGCATCATTGGCATTAATCTCGACAAACATCGCCTCAATGTTGATCTGGTCAGGATTTGTCATCTCTAGCATATTGACAGGTTCTCGCTGTGCATAAAGTTTAGCAATCTGAGTAGCAATATTCAGTTCATATTGGTTTTTGACACTGCCACGTAACAGAGGCGTGCCATCAATAATCTGAACACGAACATCTGGTAAACCGATGGCATCCTGAATAACTTTTGCCATACCAGAGTCTTGAGCAGAAACGGTGATACGGTACTCGTAGCGGTAGCCGTTCGACGCCCAGACGTTGAGTGTCGTCGTGCCCGGCCGGATGCCGATGACGTTGAGTGACGTGCCGTCCAAGAGGCTCACGTCGGCGATCTTCGGGTTGGCGATGGCGACGCGCGTGATGCTGCGTCCCGTGTTGAGATAGTACGACTGGTTGAGGTCGATGGAAAGCGGCGTGAACTGCGCGTAGGCAGGAGCCGGGGAGAGGATAGCGGCCGCTGCGATGACAGTGGCCGTCAGGCCGTAGATGGCGTTTCTCATTGGACTCCCTCCCTCGTCGATGTCACACCGCGGATGACCTCGATGGTCCGCCCGAGGACGGGAATCGAGCTGGCAGAACTGCCGGAGCTGCTAGGCGCACTGTAGCCTGAGCCACCCGAACCGCCCGAGTAGCTCGGAGCGCTGGGCGCGCTCTGCGGTGCGCTCGGGGCAGGTGCCGGAGCGGACTGCGGCGCGCTCGGGGCTGCCGTCTGCTGGCCATTGCCCTGCGGCACGCCTGCGTAGTCGGTGTCAAACGTGTACATGTCGCGCGGCTTGAACGGGCGCAGGACGAGGTACAGGGTGCCTTCCTGCGAGGCGGCGGCGAGCTTTAAGGCGTCGGCTGGCTTCAGGGCGACGGTGGCCGTGGCCATCGTGTCGCTCGATGCCTTTGTGTTGACGTCGCCGACGTTCTGGGCGCTCGCGTCATCCTTCTTGTCACCGTCCTTCTTGCTGCTGTCGCCTGTCGGCGTGTTCGGCAGGTCAGCCGTGCGGTTGATGCCGAGCAGGAGGACGTCCTGCAGGATGATGCGGCCATTGATGCCGTTCTCCTTCGTACCGGAGATGATCATGATATCGACGTAGTCGCCCGGATGCGCGAAGCCCGAAACGCCGGTGACATCGTTGATCGGGATGGTCACGGCGCGGCAGTCGGGCGGGATGATGCCCGTGAAGCCCGCCATGCGGATGTCGACGTAGACCTTGCGCGAGGTCATGATGTCGCCCTGCTGTATCGCGGTGCTCGTTGGGTGATCGACGGCATCGGCGACGTCGCGGAAGGCGCCCTCAGGCACGAGTTCGCTCGGGACCTCGACGACCTTGAGCATGTCTTCCTTGACGACGGTGCGCTCGGGGATGTCCTGCTTGGCGGCGACGACCTGCACGAGGTTCGTCTGCGGCTTCTCGGCCGCTTTCTCGTCATCGCCGGACATCGCAAAGTAGACCATAAGGCCGAGCAGGATGCTGACGACACCTGCTGCTACGACCCACTGACGATATGTGATTTTGTCGAGGAACTCACGGATGCGCTCCACGGGCTTCATCTGATTTGCCATACTGCCATTCCCTTACTTCATTCTCATTTTCCATGGGCCTCTCAAGAAGCCCCTGCTGCAATTGCTTCTGTGATGGCGCTTTTCCCCCCATGAGGCAAAGCACTTCTCCATTTTTATGTTACTCTCATAGTATACCATATCCGGAACAATCCAGCACAATTTGTTCTCGCAAATTTTGACCTTTTCTCTCGTTTTTGCTAGGATAGGGGCAGCATACTGCACTTTTTGTGAAAAGGGAGTGTTTCTGATGATATTTGTCGTGATGAAATGCCTGCTCTCGGTGCTGCTGGCGGTGGGCGGCGTTCTGCTCGGCAGCCGCTGGATTGCGGCGAGCTACCGCAGGGCAAAGGACACAGAGGGACTGCTGAGCTTCCCGGACCGCATCGAGGAGCAGGAGAGGAAGCGGCCCGCCCGCTTCGCGGTCTGCATCGGCTTCTTGTTCTGCTTCACGATGCTCGAGCTGCCGTACGTGCATCTGGCAAAGCTCGTCTTCCTGATGATCTTCCAGTACTTCATGGTGCTCTACACGTGGACGGACCTCGAACAGCGCGTGATCTTTGACCGCATGCTGATACCGTTTGCGGTCATTGGGCTCATCTCGATCCCGCTGCTCGACCGCGTGCTGACGGACCACCTGATGGCGGCAGCTGTGGGCGGCATCGTGTTCCTCGTGCTGGCGGTGCTAACAAAGGGCGGCATCGGCGGCGGGGATATCAAGCTCGTCGCGGCGCTCGGACTCTGGCTCGGATCGGATATGCTCATGACAGTCGTCATCGCGGGCATCGTGCTCGGGGGGATGGCTGCGCTGATCCTCTTGGCGACGGGGAAGCGCAAGAAGGGAGACTTCTTCGCCTACGGGCCTTATTTCACGATCAGCGCGCTGCTGTTTACGCTGCTGTGACGATGAGTAGGCGGCTGGAGGTATTGTCGGCAAGGGGGCCGGGGGATGTATTCCGGCTTCGTCGCTCCGCTGAATGAGCCCTATGATGCGTTTTGCCTTTGAGGCGGGTTCGCCGCCTGCCGCGGCGTT
>OLSB01003267.1_pt1 | contig 11964 bp, 8 predicted proteins | sample 1672071 | NCBI WGS metagenome assembly OLSB01 (sample SAMEA3136642, study PRJEB25190) | human gut metagenome | biome: human gut; feature: human-associated habitat; material: faeces | place: Austria | collected 2013
ATAAAAGTGGACTGATTCCATACCCAACCACTCTGTCAAGAACTCTTCTTGCCTGCTGTGCATCTACAAGATTCATATCAATCTTTCTTGCTTCCTTAAGCGATGCCTTAACAGCATTCTTGGTAATCTCATTAAATGTTATTCTGTATATATCCTTGTCTTCTAACTTAAGTGCCGCTGCCAGATGCCATGAAATAGCCTCTCCCTCGCGGTCGGGATCGGTTGCAAGATATACTTTATCTGCTTTCTTCGCTTCTTTTCTTAAAGCAGCAAGAATATCTCCTTTCCCTCTGATTGTTATATACTTAGGTTCATAATCATGTTCAACATCTACACCCATCTGGCTTTTAGGAAGATCTCTTACATGTCCCTGTGATGCCATTACCTTGTAGTTTGCCCCAAGGAATTTACTGATAGTCTTTACCTTGGCAGGTGACTCCACTATAACCAAATACTTATGCATTAATAGCCCTCCATATCAAATATGCTTCCTTATATAATAATTCTTAGAAACCTCTTCTATAAGTCCATCTAACTCCAATTCAAGCAGAATCCCCTCCGCCTCTACAAGATTCAATCCAGAATTATTAACTATCATCTCCAGACTTACTGGAAACAAATTGATTTGACTATACACCATATTCTTAGGGCTTGCAAGTCCTGATTTTTTAAATTTCTCTTCAAATATACCATTATTATTCAAACTATTCATACAATTATCATCTTTTTTGCTACAATTAATATATCTGTTAATGGATTCTGTTGCATATATATCCTTAGATGATGTAATCAGCTGTGCTCCTTCTTTCAAAAGTTTAAGGCACCCCTCTGACAGAGTATCCCCAATTCTTCCTGGAACGACATAAACATCACGATTCTGATCAAGTGCCTGATCTGCCGTTATCAGTGAACCGCTTTTCTTCTGCGCTTCCACAACCAGAACCCCTTTTGCCAAGCCACTGATGATCCTGTTTCTAAGTGGGAACCGCCATTTTGCCGGTTCCACATCCAGCCCATATTCCGACAAGATCACACCGCTTCTTTCAATGCGTTCATACAAATCATAATTCTCTCTCGGATAACAGATATTGATCCCGCATCCAAGTACCGCAATGGTAAATCCATTTTCTATTTCTACCGCCGCCCGCTGCGCCGTTCCATCAATACCGGCAGCCAACCCGCTGATGATATTGGTCTGATATGACGCAAGCTTAGAAACAAATGACCTCGCGATCTCCTTTCCATATGCGGAAGCCTTTCTGGCTCCTACAACAGCAATCCCCGGACGATTTAATGCAAGCTCTTCCACCCTGCCTCTGGCATATAACAGCCTTGGGCAATCCGGAATGTTAAGTAATTCTTCCGGAAAATAAGGGTGTCCGGGATATATATATGTAATATTTCTCTCTTTTAGTCTGTTTTTATATGCTATTATCTTCTTCTCATCCCGAAGTTCCAAAATCTTGCTTCCCTGTATCTCTGTCAAAGCTCCCTGAACCTCCCGGTCAGGTGCTTCCCACAGCTCCTTCAGCCCGCCAAAATACGCAAGAATCTTTCCCATGGTCATATTCGTTATATCAGGGAACATCCCAATCCATAAATGGAGTAAGTCAAGATCCATATCCGAAAGCCCCCTTTCCGTAAGATCTGTTTCTTCCCGTCTCACCATCCTCAAGAAGATTCTGATATCGGAAAAACAAGGCCTCTTTCAGATGTATCTCCCTGATCTCGGGACTTCCATCAAGATCCGCGATAGTTCTCGCTATCTTAAGCACTCTGTTATATCCTCTCGCCGACAGATCTGTCTCCTCAAATACATCACGGATCATCGCCTCTTCCGCCGATCCCAACTTGATATACTTCTGTGTGCGTCTGCCGTCTAACTGTGAATTAAAATGAAAGCTCTCTGATCTATAGCGTTCCCTTTGTATCTTCTGTGCAGCCAGCACACGCTTTCGAATTTGTGCTGATGTCTCTGCTTTTTTCGTTCCGAGAAGGTCTTCGTAAGCAACTTTTTGTACGTTTACATTGATATCGATTCGATCTAATAACGGTCTGCTGATCTTTGCATTATATTGCCGGATCTGTCTGTACGAACAGGTGCATTTATTCAGATCCGGATACATACCACAGGGACATGGATTTCTGGCTGCTACCAGCATAAAGCCCGCAGGATATACATATTTGCCATGAATCCTTGCAATCGTAACCTCCCGATCCTCTAACGGCTGCCGCATAACCTCGAGAGCATTCCGGTTAAATTCCGGCAATTCATCCAAGAACAACACCCCATTATGACTGAGACTGATCTCACCCGGTTTTGGGATCGTTCCACCCCCGGCAAGAGCAATGGCCGATACAGTATGATGCGGAGAACGAAATGGGCGTCCGGTAATGATCGACTGATTCTTTTTCAAAAGACCTGCCACACTGTAAATCTTTGTTATCTCGATACTTTCCTCAAACGAAAGTCCGGGAAGAATGGTCGGCAGACATTTGGCGATCATGGATTTCCCTGAACCGGCAGGGCCTGTCATCAGTATATTATGCATACCGGCAGCCGCAATCTCCATTCCTCGTTTTAATATCTCCTGCCCTTTAATATCCGCAAAATCTCCTGTCTCATCATTTTCTTCCTGATCAAGCAGGGCTTCAACATCCACATACGCCGGTTCGATCGCAATCCTGTCATTCAGATATGCTTCCGCTTCACATAGAGTATGAATCGGTATAACCTCCATATTGCGGATCAATGCTGCTTCTTCAGCATTATCGGCAGGAACCAGGCAGCGTGTGATACCTTGTTTTACTGCATGATGAACAACCGGGAGTATTCCTGACACAGCATTTACTCTGCCGTCAAGCCCCAGTTCGCCTAAGATTAAAATATTTTCTGTTCTTTCAGACGGAATAATCCCCATAGATACCATAATTCCTATGGCAATGGGAAGATCATAGGCAGTTCCTTCCTTACGGATATCTGCCGGTGATAGATTGATCGTAATCCTTTTAGGAGGTATCTGAAAGCCGGAATTCTTAAGGGCTGTTCTCACTCGTTCTCCGGCCTCTTTTACGCACGCAGACAAAAAGCCTACCATATTAAACATTGGTAAACCATCATTAATGTCTGTTTCTACCTGGATCAGAAGTCCTTCTACGCCAAGGACTCCACCACTTGTTACTTTACTGTACATCTGCATCTGCTCCTTTCGACATCCCTGCCGTCTCTCCACGGGAGCAAGTCAGACCTGAATATAAAAAGCTGCCTGACGGCAGCTTTTTATACGCCTGCATTTATACTACTTGTATCTACTCAAAAAGTCAAATGCATTTTATTCTTTTTACTTTATTCCTTTAACTGAAGTATACAACCTCTTCTTCCGGCGGACCGGTCAGCACAACCTTCTCTGCATAGAGGACCGGACCATCTCCCTCAAAATCAGGATAGTATTCTTTCTTGATCGTTGCTGTTACATCTACCCACTGTCTGTCAACCAGATTCTTAGAGCCATCGTAATAGCATTTGAAGCCTACAAATGTAATATCCTCTACACAGCAGGTCATAGCAAAACGTCCCGGTACAAATGCATTCTTACCATACTGTTTCGGCTTGAATACCATGCCACGGAAGTGGATCTTCTTACCAACATAACGATCCGGCTGATCGGAGGCATCCACATACCAGATACCGAAATCCTCATCGTTCAGCTCGATCACGTCAGCCTTTACATCATATGGCAGATCTTCTTCGTCATTCACATCCGGTGCGATCGAACCATCCTTCATCTCAAAGATGATCTGTGCCCGTCTGTTGACTGCCTTGATCCCTCTGCGCCATTCTGCACGCTTGGAATTCTCATCACAACGGTTAAATACTACCATATCCGCACTGTTAACCTGATCCATCATAGTTGCTTTCATATTCTGCTGATATACATCATATGTCTCAGCATTTACAAAGGATAATACCTGGACAACGGTCCATCCCTTCGGCACACGGATATCAAAAATCTTATCCAGCTTCCACATACCATTGTATTCGATCATAACCTGCTCCGGCTGATATTTGTCCTGCAGATCTAACAGGTGCTCTGTGTTCAACTGATCTTCTTCTATGAATTCCAGAAAAATATTTTTCTTTTTCAGATCTTTCTCGTCATATTCTTCTTCACCGTCTTCGCATACAAGAAGCAGGGTCTTGGCGCCTCCGGTGAATTCCCGGTCTAATAATGTCTCCTTCACAAATGTAGTTTTACCACTATCAAGGAAGCCCATAAATACATAAACCGGAATCTCTGTTTCCTGTTGTCTTGCCATCATTTTCTCCTATACCTCAAACAGCTCTGCAAGCTTGTCTTCTGCCAGTTTGCTTCCGATCACACATAACTTACCTGTGATATCCGGATTTCCCTTACGGATCTCATACTCACCCGGTACAAGATCAAAGTATAACCAGTCTGTACCATCACTTGGAACGATACCCTTTGCACGAAGGATAATACCATATTCCTCTGTGTTAGCAAGCTCATCCAGAGTCTCTTTTAACTTATCTTCATTAAACTTATGTGGAGTTTCCTTACCCCAGCTTGTAAATACCTCATCTGCATGGTGGTGATGGTGATGATCGTGATCATGACAGCCACAACTACATTCGTCGTCATGGTCGTGATGATGATGTTCATGATCATGATCGCCACAGCCACATTCATCGTCATGGTCGTGATGATGATGTTCATGATCATGGTCATGACAGCCACAACCACATTCGTCATCATGGTCGTGATGATGGTGATGCTCATGCTCATCTTCATCCTCAAATAAAGCGTCCTTAACGGATTTATGATTCTGCATAGCTTCTTTAATCTTAGAACCATCAATATCATCCCATGGAGTTGTGATGATCGTAGCTTCTGCATTGTGCTCGCGAATCATGGCAACTGCCTTCTCGATCTTATCCTGAGAAGCTGTCTGTGTTCTGCTCAATACGATCGTATTTGCACTCTCGATCTGATTATTGAAGAATTCACCAAAGTTCTTCATGTAGATCTTACACTTTGATACATCTGCAACTGTTGTATAGCTGTCAAGCTGTACTTCAACTTCTTCTGCAACATCCTTTACAGCCTTGATAACATCTGAAAGCTTACCAACACCGGATGGCTCGATAATGATTCTGTCCGGTGCATATTCTGTAATAACCTTCTTTAAAGCCGTACCAAAATCTCCAACTAAAGAGCAGCAGATACAACCGGAATTCATCTCAGTGATCTGTACACCGGCATCCTTTAAGAATCCGCCATCAATACCGATCTCGCCAAATTCATTCTCAATCAGCACAAGCTTCTCGCCCTTAAAACCTTCTTCGATCAGCTTCTTGATCAGAGTTGTTTTTCCGGCACCTAAGAAACCGGAAATAATATCAATCTTTGTCATTTCTAAATCACTCCTAATCTATTATATCTACGGATAATTGTGTGATATTTTTAGCTTATTCGAGTTTAATGACTTACCAATACAGAGGCATTTGAGGTCGCCGGTCCTTAGATGGCGCATATAAGCGGCATCTTAGTACCGCTGCAGACCTAACTGAGACCTTACCGAGGTTTATCCGAGGTTAGTTCGAAGTTACACAGCGGGAAAACGAGCGAAAGCGTCCTCTGATTGGTAATGTCTATTGAACTCGAATATAGTAAAACTATAACACAATTATCTAGTTTTCATATCACAACCGATTATTATACTCGATTATCTGTTTTTTTGCAAGAATCGAGGTTGACATCCAGTTTATTGTATGGAATAACGATGCCGTTTTCATCAAATGCTTTCTTGATATTCCATCTGGCTGCCCAGACGGAATCCCAGTACTGGTCGATCTTCGCATAGAACCGAACACATATCATAATGCTGCTGTCGGCAAATTCATCAATGAAGAAATCCACGACTTCGTCCGCCAGATATCCCGGAACTGTCTTTACCGCATCCAGTACCACACGCTTTACCTTGTCCAGATCTTCTTCGTAACCGACACCTATCTTGATCTCTGCCCGTCTCTTATCATGTAAAGTAACATTCACAAGTGATGTATTCGATATATTTCCGTTTGGTATGACTACGGAACGATTATCGATCGTTTTAAGCTTTGTATAGAATATATCGATCGATACAACCTCACCTTCACATTTGGTATTATTCTCGATAATATAGTCACCTATATGAAATGGTTTCAATATCAGGATCAGCACACCACCGGCAAGATTGGACAGGCTGCCCTGCAACGCAAGACCGATCGTCACACCCGCCGTTCCAAGCAATGTAACAAATGAAGTAACCTGAAAACCGACAATGGATGCCGCTGTTATCAATATTATAAAATTCATCAGAATACGGATGGCAGACAATAAAAATCCTGCGACACTGACATCCATATTGGAACGGTCAAAGGTTCTCTTTATCAGCTTGATGATCCATTTCACAACCCGAAATCCGATCACCATAAAGATAACCGCCACTACCAGGCTTCCAACCTTTGACATGCACCAATCCAGCAGATCTGTCATATACTGTTTGAGCAATCCAGCTTTTTGTTCTGCATCCTGTACGATCTCCGATGCCGTTTCTGATGTTGACTCTGTAGTATCTGCCAGCTTCTCCGTCAATGCTATACCTATCACTTAATTATTTCACCTTCTTCAATACTGTGATTGAAAGTGCCGGGAGAACAATCTCGACATTGCCGTCCTTCGTCACCTTCTGCTGTTTGTTGTTATTTCCCTCTCCACCATACTTTGCAGCATCACTGGAGAAGATCTCTTTATAAGTTCCCGGAACTCCGGTCTGTAATACATAGTTCTTCTGATCTGAAATTCCAAAGTTTGCAGCTACATAACAGGCAGAACCCCTGCTGTCTGTTCTTGTGAAGCATACGGTATGTGGCTCCTGCTCTCCTGCAAATACAAATGGAAGCTTGTCCGCTTCATAAAATGCCGGCTCTGTAAGATATAAGGCATTCAGATCCTTTACATACTTCTGAAGATATTTATTTGCTTCAAACTCCAGAACACTCCAGTCAATAACATGATAGCCATCAAAGCCGCCAAACATTCCAAGCTCCTGTCCCATAAACATCAGTTTTTTACCCGGAAGGAACATATTCAAGCCATAAAATGTACGAAGATCCGCATATTTGTCTTCATAGCCGCCCGGCATCTTCTCTATGAAGCTGCCCTGACCATATGCCACCTGATCATGTGATAATGCGTTCACTTCTTCATCTTCTGAAATAAATCCGGTCACAGCGGATACATAGTCTACAAAATTCTCCCTGCGATCCGGTGCAGTCTTCATATACTCCGTAAGCTTTGCAACCCCTGTGGTATTCCATGTAAGATCTACCATAACATCTGCATATCTGTCTCCTGTCACCTTACGGAAGGAGCGGATCAACTCTTTATTATCCAGACGGATACCATCCAGATGATACATCTCCAACCAGTAAGTCATGCAATCAATATCCATGACCGGTACCATATCAAGGATCACACCGATGCCTTTTGCATGAAGATAATCAACCATTTCCATAAAATCCACAGGTGTTCCAAATCTGGATGTCGGCGCATAGATACCCGTCGTATCATATCCCCATGTATCATCCTCCGCATATTCCATGATCGGCATAAGCTCTATATAATTATATTTCATACTCTTTGCATAGGCCGCAATCTCTTTTGCAAATGTCCGGTAAGAAAGCTGTTCTCCATCTTTACCGGTCTTAAATGTCTGCATATGAACCTCATAAATATTCACAGGTTCCATGCTGATATCCTTCTTCTTTCGGTCAGCCATATATGCTGCATCCGTCCAGTCATAGGTTAGCTCTGTAAATAAGGACGCATTACCCGGAACCGGTTCAAATGCCGTTGCATATGGATCTGAGAAAATGTCTGTTGCACCATTTTCATATAATACTTCAAATTTGTATCTGGTCCGGTCAATATCATAAGGAATAAAGAGCTCAAATAAATCCGTATAGTCAATCTTCCGCATCGGATTCACTCTGCCGTCCCAGTTATTGAAATCACCAACCACACTGGCTCTGACACAGCCCGGAACCTGAATACAGAACGCCACGCCCTCTGTGCCATCAAAGTTCATCTTTCTTGCACCAAATAACTCTTTGATACGGAAGCCTGATTCAATGTCATCCTCTCCGTTTACCACCTGCATTACTTTTTCAAGATCCGCAGAATAAGAAAAGCTATACGCATCCTTTATCATGATCGCTTCATCTGCTTCTTCTCCGTCTGCATCCCATACCTTCCGAACAATCTTCAACTGATATGCAAACGGCTTTTTATTCTCAAGCTTTACAGTAAAAAATCCATCGGCGTATTCCACGTGCATCGGATATTCTGTCTGATTTTTTTCATCCACTACATAAACCTCTGCCGCATCCGGCAGAAATGCATTTACGTATACATCAGCCAAACAGACATGCATCCCCAGTATATGATGTGGATCACCATGTCTCGCCCCCGTAATCGCCATAACCTCATCCTGATTCAGAACGAAAATCTCTGTGTTCTTTGTCATAACCCATTCTCCTCTTGTGTACTCTGTTTATACTATCTTGTGGATAAAGATTCCGCTTCGAAGCTTTGGTTCAAACCATGTTGACTTCGGTGGCATCAGTTTGCCTGCATCTGCGATATCGAATAACTCCGTGATCGATGTCGGATACATGGAAAATGCTACCTTCTTTCCGCCGTCTACCAATCGTTCCAGCTCGGACAGTCCGCGAATACCACCGACAAACTGAATCCGTTTGTCCGTTCTCGGATCGCCGATTCCAAGCATCGGTGCCAGAACATTTTCCTGAAGCACAGATACATCCAGACAACCGACGACATCCTCCGGAACCACGCCGTCCTTCACCGTTAATTTATACCAGCTGCCATCCATATACATACCAAAGCTGCCCTTCTTCTCCGGTGATACAGCTTCGCTGCAGGCTTCTATTTCAAATTTATCTTCAAGCTTCTTTAAAAATTCTTCATCCGTCATGCCGTTCAGATCATTTACAACACGATTATACGGAAGGATCATCAACTGATCATGTGGGAACAGAACCGACAGGAAATAATTGAATTCTTCCTCTCCGGTATAATCCGGATGCTTCTCTCTCATATGCAGTCCTGCTTTTACAGCGGAAGCAGAACGATGATGTCCGTCTGCTATGTAGATCTCATTGATACCGGCAAACGCATCCTGAATTGTCCGGATATCATTTGCATCATTAATGATCCATACATTATGTGTAATACCATCAGGGGAAGTAAAGCCATACAGCTTCTCTCCTAACTTTACCCGGTCAATGATCTGATTTACGATATCAATCGAACGATAGGCAAGGAAGATTGGTCCGGTCTGCGCACCGCAGGCTTCCACATGGCGGATACGATCCTGTTCTTTGTCTTCTCTGGTGTTCTCATGTTTCTTGATCACGTTATTCATATAGTCATCGATCGATGCACAGGCAACTAAACCTGTCTGATGACGTCCGTCCATAATCAATTCATATATGTAGTAAACCGGCTTTTCTTCTTCGATATAAGTGCCATCCTCCATCATCTCATGCAGAAGATCCCCAGCCTTCTTATATACTTCCGGTGCATAGGTATCTACACTGTCATCAAATGATGTCTCTGCGCGATCTACCTTTAAGAATGACATCGGCTCCCGACGCACTTCCTCGCAGGCTTCTTTTCTGTTATATACATCATATGGCAATGCTGCCACTCTGTCGCAGATATCCGGTCTTGGTCTGAATGCTTTAAAGCTTCTGATAACCGCCATGTCCTGTTCCTCCTGATTTCTGTTTATCTGTCTTCAATATGAATTTTATACAAATGTAATCAATCTGAAGATCTCGTAATCAACTGCTCTTCTATATAAATATTGCAACAGAAAACATCGCTGATTCCTGTTGCAATACTCAAAATCCCTATCAACCTCTGATTGCCTTAACAACCTTTTCTATAGATGCTTTAAACTCTTCATCGGAAGAATTCTCAAATATAAAGAGTTCTTTGATATTTGTCGGTGGATTGAAGTTCTGGCTGTTGATATACTCATCCCAGTGCTCCAACTTCCATGTATCTCTGTCTGATGCACGCTTAATCATTCTTTCGTGACAGACATCTTTTCTGGTATTTACCCAGATTACAAAGAGCTCTGCACCTTTTTCTGCAAGCTTTGCGCGGAGATTGTCAAGATATTCATCATCTCTGATCTCATCCGTGAATGGTGCATTTATAAGAACTGTATCATTGTATTCCAGTGCTTCAAATGCAAGATCCAGTACACAATAATATTCGTAGTCGCGGATATTCTTCTGGAAGAAATCGGATGAACGGTTATATTCCTCACCAGCTACTACAAAGATCTGCTTTGAAAGAACAATTAATGTGTCCTTATCAAGATATACACAATTAGGCAGTGCCTTTGCCACCTGTTTGGAAATAAACGTCTTTCCACAGGCTGGTGGTGATGTAACTAAAATTAATTTCTTCATGTGTGTGCCTCCATTTTCTCATTATCTCAATCCTGTTTGATTTTAGCACAATTGTATGATGGTAGCAAGAATTATATTGCTATTCTTGTCTTTTCTGCTAAAATAAATTGTAACAATACATATAATCAAGGAAATAATTATGATTAAAGCTTCAGATAAAAAAAATGTTATTGCAGTTGTTCTTACAAACATTTCTACAATTTTAGTTAATGTATTAACCTGCCTTTTTCTTCCAAAAATAATGAATATAGATGATTATTCCCTTTATCGTACATTTTTACTGTATTCATCTTATTCTGGACTGTTATCTTTTGGATTAATTCATGGAATTTACATCAAATATGGTAGTCTGAATTTTGATGCCTTACCTGAGGAACATTTCCGATATTACAATCGTTTACTCATTATAATTACAATTTTATCCTATATATTTTTGTCTGCCATTTTATTTATATCAAAAAGTCACTTATCATATAAACAATATATTACATTTGTATTTATAGCATTCAATATTCCTATAATCAATATTAGATGCTATTTTTCTAGTATAAATCAATTTACAAAAAATTTTACCAAAGATGCGGTATTATTAATATCGCACTATTGTCTGACTTTTTTAATGATAATATCAATGGCTGTTTTCTCAAAAACAACATATATTTATACTTTAATTATATCAACAGCCATTATTATGTTTAGTTCAACTCTTTCGTTATGTCAAAATCGCACCTTAGTATTTGGCAAATACACAATACCTTCAAAAGCAAATATATTTGTTCTTTTAAAAAAAGGAATAGCATTTATGGTATCCGAGCATATCGGACTACTAATACTAAACGTTGATTGTATCTTCGTTAATATTTTTTATTCAAGTACAGATTTTGCAATGTACTCTTTTTCTGCTACACTAATTTCCGGCATATATATGATCGTTTCTATAATATCAAATTTAATTTATCCGTATCTTTCCCGTATCGACTCAAAAAAGTATTTAAAATATTATAATATATCCAGTAATATTCTGTGTATAGTAACTATTCTTCTTTTATCATCTTTTTATATTATGAAAATGTTTATTGAACATTTTCTGCCTTTATATAAAAATTGTATCTCTATACTTTCTATATTATATTGTACAATTATTTTCCGATCATTGCTTTTATTGGTAAGTTGCAACTTCTTTAAAGTATTAAAATGCAGCAGGGCATATACAACAATCAATTCTATTGCACTCCTTTTATGTTCCTGCCTTGATTTATTTATATGTTTATCCTCATCCCATATAACCTATATTGCATTTTCCAGTTTATGTACATTTATAATTTGGTATGTAATTTCCGAAATTGTATTATGCTACAAACTGAAAAATTCTATTAAATATACCTGGAAACGTT
>OLSB01003271.1_pt1 | contig 11942 bp, 11 predicted proteins | sample 1672071 | NCBI WGS metagenome assembly OLSB01 (sample SAMEA3136642, study PRJEB25190) | human gut metagenome | biome: human gut; feature: human-associated habitat; material: faeces | place: Austria | collected 2013
GGCCGCAGGTATACATCTCCACGTGGCCGGGGGTGTGGGTCTTGAACTCCTCTTTCTTGTGGGTAGCGGAATTATACAGATACATGGTCAGGTCTCCTTTATGGTTGCAGATTTATTATATAAGCTATTTTGCGGTAGGGTGATGGGGACGGGGGACGCGGATTGCCACAGCTAGTGTGCGCACTGGCTTCGCAATGACACATTACGGAAAAAGCGGTGGTCAGCGGGACACATGGGTCCCGCCCTATATTATATATTTGCTTTGTAGGGCAGGGCCAGCGTGCCCTACCGTGGGTGCGGTGAGGCGGGCCGATGTGGGGAGCGAATCGAGCGCTGCCAGTGGCAGAAGAAGCGAGATGAGCGAGTGGCCGCGGCCAAAATTTTAAGCGGCCGCCGTAAGGCAGCACCAAAATTTTGGGCACCGCAACAGGGCCATCGACCCCTACGGATTTGCTGTAATTGGCAAAAACGCCTCCCATGCCCGCAGGCATGAGAGGCGAAAATTTCGCGGTTCCACTCTCGTTTATCGCTCAATGGGAGCCTTTTACGCAAGGCCGGGCGGAGGGCGTCTGCATCCCCCGCGCTCCCGGACGCACTTTCCGCGCTGCTTCACAGGGCGGCTTGCAGCCGGTGACCACCCCTCTCTTGGAAAAGCTGTGGCGCGTACTCTTTCCGATCAACGCGCTATGTAGTTTACAGCCATTTTAGCAGGCTTTGCCCTTGGTGTCAAGATTCCTTGAAAACATCCCAGTTTTTGGCGAAGTACTCTATGCCGGAGTAGACGGTGGTCACCAAGATAACGCCCTGGCACACATAGTTCAGCCCCTGGGGGATGCCGAAGAGGATCAGGCAGATGCAGACCATGGTGCTGGCGGTCTTCACCTTGCCAGACCAGCCGGCGGCAATGACCCGCCCCTTTTCCACGGCGATGAGCCGCATGCCGCTGACGGCGAACTCCCGCAGCAGCACCACGGCCAACACCCAGCCGAAAAACTCGCCGCTCTCCACGAAGCAGCACAGCGCCGCCATCACCAGGCACTTGTCCGCCAGAGGGTCGGCGAATTTGCCGAAATCGGATACCTGATTATAGTGCCGCGCCACATAGCCGTCCAGCAGATCCGTCAGGCACGCCACGATGTAGATGCCCAGCGCCACATAGCGGCTGCCGGCAAAGCCCCAATAGTACACCACCAGAAACACCGGGATCAGAAAGACCCGCAGCAGCGTCAGCTTATTGGCCGTATTCATTTTCATGCGCTCATTCCTCCTCTGTCATTTCGCCGGTGAGATCGCCGTCCATGATGCCCGTGAGGCGCACCGGTACAAACTCGCCGGCCTGCACGTCACGCGCCGCTGTGAAATATATATTCCCGTCAATGCCGGGACTTTCGGCATAGCTGCGACCCACATAGGCCATGGCCTGGGGATCAAAGCCGTCGCACAGCACCTCCACGGTGGTGCCCAGACGGCTCTCGCTGAACTGATCCATCACCTGCTCCTGCACCTGCATCACAAGCTCCGCCCGGCTCTGGGCTTCGTCGCTGTCCACGCGGTTGAGCATTTTCGCCGCCGGCGTCCCCTCCTCCGGCGAGTAGGGGAAGGCACCCACGCGGGGGAGCTTTTCCTCCTGCAAAAAGTCGCAAAGCTCCTCGAAGGCGGCCTCGTCCTCGTAGGGCAGCCCTGTGATGAGGCTGGTGCGCAGCACAAGTTCGGGGATGCGGCTGCGGAGCTTTGCAAACAGCTCGTGCAGCCCCGCCTTGGTCTCCCGCCGGCGCATGGCCTGCAGAACGGCATCGTTGCAGTGCTGGATGGGGATGTCCATATAATTGCAAATTTTCGGCTCGGAGGCGATGGTGTCGATCAGCTCGTCGGTGATGCTGTCGGGGTAGAGGTAGTGCAGGCGGATCCAGTGGAAGTCCAGCTTGCACAGCTCCCGCAGCAGCTCCGGCAGCTTTTTCTCCTTATAAAGATCCACGCCGTAGCGGGTGATGTCCTGCGCGATGACGATGCACTCCTTCACGCCGCCGTCCGCCAGCGCCTTGGCCTCGGCCAGAACGTCCTCCATCCGGCGGCTGCGGTACTTGCCCCGCAGGGAGGGAATGACGCAGTAGGCGCAGCGGTTGCTGCACCCCTCGGCGATGCGGAGGTAGGCGTAGTGCATGGGAGTGGAGATGACCCGCGGCAGCTCCTCCACAGGGGCGTTTATGTCGGTAAAATGGCTGTAAGCCTGTCCGGCGGCCACCTTTTCCACGGCGGAAACGATGTCGCCGTAGCTGCCGGTGCCCATGATGCCGTCCACCTCCGGAAGCTCCTCCAGAAGCTCCGCCTGATAACGCTGACTCAGGCAGCCGGTGACCAGAATTTTGCCCACCTGCCCCGCTGCCTTCAGCTCCGCCACAGACAAAATCGTCTCAATAGCCTCCAGCTTGGCGCTGTCGATGAAGCCGCAGGTGTTCACCACCACCACATCGCTGCCGGCGCAGTCCTCCTGCACCGTCATGCCCGCTTGCAGGCAAAGCGCCATCATTTGCTCGGTGTTCACCCGATTTTTGTCACATCCCAAGGATATAAATGAAACGATCACGGCTAAATTTCCTCTTACTCTAAGGTTTCGTTCTCTAAGGCTTCCGCCTCCAGCCGGCGGAAAACCGGCTCTATCTCCTGCCACGAAAAGCCCCGCCGCTGCAAGGCGGCAGACAGTTTGCGCAGCCGCTCTTTGTCAGGCTGTTTGCCCTTACACTTGCTCTGCACGAAGCATTCCACGGCTTCCTCCGCCGGCGGCAGCTGTAAAAGCAGCTCCTCCCACAGCTCGCGGGGCACGCCGCGGCGGCTCAGCTCCTGCCGGACGCGGCCGGCGCCGTAGCCTGCGGCGCCGTAGTGCCGGACGATGGCCAGCCCGTAGGCTGCCTCGTCCACGGCGCCCAAGTCCTCCAGCCAGAGAGCGGTGTCCTCCGCCGCTTCGCGGTCGCCGCCGCGGCGGGTGAGATGCTCCACCACCTGTTTTTTCGACAGCATCCGGCTGCCGGTGAGGCGGGCGCCCCGCGCCTTCATCTCGGAAACGGCGGCAGATTTTTTGATTTCCTCCAAAAGCTCCGCCGTCAGCTCCCCATCGGGGCGCAGGTCATAGCGCAGCAGCTCATTTTCGGTTATTTTCAGCAGCTCGCCGCCCTCCAAAAACACCAGAACGCGGTCTTTTTTATGCTTGGACGGCTCTATGCGCTCAATCCGCATCGTCGAAATCGTCCGCCGCCACGTCCACCGCGCGGCCGGCGGCGCGGGCAGCCACCTTGGACTGGTTGCTCATGAGCTTGTGGAAGTTCCTGCGGATGTCCTCCTCCAGCGCGTCGCACACGTCGGGATGATCCGTCAGGTACTGCTTGGCGGCGTCGCGCCCCTGCCCCATGCGCACCTCGCCCATACTGAACCAGGAGCCGCTCTTCTGAATGAGATCCAGCTTCACGCCCAGATCCAGAATTTCGCCGGTGCGGCTGATGCCCTCGCCGTACATAATGTCGAACTCCGCCTCGCGGAAGGGGGGCGCCACCTTGTTTTTCACCACCTTGGCGCGGGTGCGGTTGCCGATCATCTCGCCGCCGGCCTTGAGGGTCTCCACGCGCCGCACGTCGATGCGCACGGAGGCATAGAACTTCAGGGCGCGGCCGCCGGTGGTGACCTCGGGATTGCCGTACATCACGCCCACCTTTTCGCGCAGCTGGTTGATAAAAATGACCACGGTGTTGGTCTTGGCGATGACGCCGGTGAGCTTGCGCAGCGCCTGACTCATGAGGCGGGCGTGGAGACCCACGAAGCTGTCGCCCATTTCGCCCTCGATTTCCGCCCGAGGCACCAGCGCCGCCACAGAGTCCACCACCACCACGTCGATGGCGCCGGAACGCACCAGCGCCTCGGTGATCTCCAGCGCCTGCTCACCGGTGTCGGGCTGGGAGATGAGCATGTCCTCGATCTTCACGCCCAGAGCACGGGCATAGGTGGGATCCAGCGCGTGCTCGGCGTCCACAAAGGCCACCTCGCCGCCCTTTTTCTGCGCCTGCGCCAGAATGTGCAGCGCCAGCGTGGTCTTGCCGGAGGATTCCGGCCCGTAGATCTCAATGATGCGCCCCTTGGGCACGCCGCCGATGCCCAGCGCCACGTCCAGCGCCAGAGAGCCGGTAGGGATGGCCTCCACGTTGACCTCGGAGTTGTCCCCGTAGCGCATGATGGAACCCTTGCCGTACAGCTTCTCGATCTGCTGCATGGCGGTCTCCAGCGCCTTTTTCTTGTCGGAGCTGCCCACAGAAACGGGAGCTGCCGTTTCCTTTTTCACTGCCATGATCCATTCCTCCTATACTTTACACTGGCAAAAAATCCTTTGGATTTTTCTGCCAAAAGGTTTACAGTCTGCTGCGCGCATAATTTTTACGTGAAATGCAAAAATTCCGCATCTGATCACTATATCTCGTCGTATAAAACGCCCTGCACCACCCGTGGGATGCCCGCCGGATCGGGGGTGATCTCCAGATCGCCGAAGCCAAACGAGCGCATGATGCGCAGCACGTCGTCCGCCTGCCCGATGCCCACCTCGAAAAACAGCATTCCGCCGGTGTGCAGCGCCTCCCGCCACAGGCTGCTGACGGCTCGGTAAAAGTCCAGCCCGTCCTCGCCGCCGTCCAGCGCGTCATGCGGCTCGAAATCCCGCACGGAAACGTCCAGTCCGGCGATGTCACCGGTGGGGATATAGGGCGGGTTGCAGAGGATGCAGTCGTAGGTGCCCAGCTGACGGGGCGGCGCGGCCATGGCGTTCACCTGCAAAGGCGCCACGCGGTCGCTGAGGTCGTTGCGGCGGATGTTCTGGCGGCAGATGCGCAGAGCGCCCTCGGAGATGTCCCCCAAAGTCACGCGGCAGTCCGCCACCTGGCTGGCCACAGCCAGCCCGATGCAGCCGGAGCCGGCGCACAGATCCAGCACACGGCTCCCCGCCAGCCCGCGCAAAAAGGGCAGCGCGCAGTCCACCAGCGTCTCCGTGTCGGCGCGGGGAATGAGCACCTGCCGGTCAATGTCCAGCGGCAGGCCGTAAAACTCCCATTCGCCGATGAGATACGCCACCGGCTCGCCGGCAAGATGCCGCCGCACCAGTGCCCGCGCCTGCTCCTCCACCGCCGGCGGGACATAGAGCTGCCCGTCCCGCTGCAGCTGCTGGCGGGTCTTGCCGGAAGCGAAGCACACCAGCTCCCGCGCCTCCAGCGTAGACGCCTGCACCCCCGCCGTGCGGAGCTGCTGGCGTATATCCATATACAGATTGTTATATGTAGTAGCCATAATACAAAATGTTGTCACTTTCTGTGGGAATTTGAGGCTTCTGGCAGAAAAAACGCAGGAATTTTCTGCCGGCATTTTTTACCAAGCGTCTTTCCCCTTCTCCTCGGGCAGCACCAGCTCCAGCGCCTGAATGGCTACCTCCAGCATGGAGTCGTCCGGCTCGAAGGTGGTGAAATTCTGCAGCCACATGCCCGGCGCCGAGAGAACGCGGGTGACGGCGTTATCGTGGCGGCCCACGAAACGGTTGAATTCATAGGTCAGGCCCACCACCGGCACCAGCAGCAAAAGGTGCATCCCGATGCGCACCCACAGGTTCTGCCACTCCACATAGGTGAAAGCCACGGAGGAAAACAGGATGGACACCACGATCACCACGAACAGGAAGCTGGTGCCGCAGCGGGGGTGATGTCGGGGCTGGATGCGGGCGTTCTCCACCGTCAGCGGCAGCCCCGCCTCATAGCAGAAGATGGTCTTGTGCTCGGCGCCGTGGTACTGGAACACCCGATGCACGTCCTTCTGCTTGGAGCAGAGGAACAGGTACATGATAAATATGAATATCTTGATGACGCCCTCGATGAGGTTGTGAACAAGGGCGTTCTGTGCCTTGAAAAGCCCCGCCACGAAGGTGGGCAGGAACATGAAAAGCCCCAGGCACAGCGCCAGCGACAGCACCAGCGACACCGCCACGATGACTCCCTGCAGCTTTTCCGCCGACACGTGCTTTTCCAGCCACCGGTCGAATTTCGAGGGCTTGGCCGCCTCGTCCTCGGGGAAATAGTCCGCCGAGAACATCAGCGCCTTGATGCCCTTGACCATGGAGTCCAGAAACGTCACCACGCCCCGTATGATGGGCAGCCCCAGCACGGGGTACTTGTCCCGCACCAGCTTCAGCTCCTCCACCTTGGTCACCAGCCCCTCCGGCGCGCGCACCACGATGGCCTGCTTCTCCGGCCCGCGCATGAGGATGCCCTCAATGAGCGCCTGCCCGCCGATGGACGTGCGGAAGGGTTGTTTTTTTTCTTTTACAGCCATGAATTTACTATCCTCTCTGCTTCCCCGCCAGTATATCATATTCATGCAGAAAATGCAACAAGTGTTCTATTCTCTTATTCCTCCCCGCGGGAGATGGGCAAGCGTATGGTCACCACGGTGCCGCCGCCCTCGGCGTTGCCGATGTCAAAGGTTCCCTCGTGGCGGCGGACGATCTCGTCGCACACCGCCAAGCCGATGCCGCTGCCCCGTGCCTTGGAGCTGCCCTTATAGAATTTCTGCTTCACATAGGGAAGCTCCGCCTCCGGAATGCCGGGGCCGAAGTCCCGCACCCGCACCGCATAATAGTCCCCCTCCTGCGCCATGGACACGGTGATGCGCTTGCCGGAGCCGCCGTGCTTGGCGGCGTTGTCCAGCACGTTGCACAGCACCTGCTTCAGCCGCTCGGGGTCGCCGGTAATGGGGCGGTCGAACATCTCGCCGGCGCTCAGATACTCCAGGTCGATGCCGTCCTGCCGGAACAGTTCCCGATAGGTGTAGATAGCGTCCTCCACCTCCGCCTGCAAGTCCATCTGCTCCACCCGGAGGGTAAAGCGGCCGTCCTCTATCTTGGAAAACTCCAGCAGCTCCTCCACCATGTTGGTGAGCCGGCGGGACTCCCGCAGGATGATCCGCACGCCGCGGCGCAGCTGCTCGGGGTCGCCGCTGTCATCGGCCAGCAGCGTTTCGCCCCAGCCGTTGATGGCCGTGAGGGGCGTGCGCAGCTCGTGGGACACGGAGGAGATGAACTCCGTCTGCATCTTTTCGCTCTGGCTGATCTGCAGGGACATCTGGTTGATGTTGTCCACCAGCTGCCCCATTTCGTCGTCATATTTATTGGGAATCTGGATGCCGTAGCTGCCGCCGGAGATACGCTTGGCGGCCTCCGTCACGTCCGCCACGGGCGCGGCGATCTTCCGCATAAAGGTCAGGTTCACCGCCAGCACCACGCCGCTGATGACCACGGCGATGCCCATGACGGCCAGCGACAGCAGCACTACCTGCCGGTCAAGGTCGCGGGTGGCCGTCACCAGACGCATGGCGCCCACCACGCTGCCATCATACCACAGCGGCGCCGTGACCGCCAGAATACTCTCCCCCGTCAGGGGGTCTTTACCGGAATAGGTCTCCATTTTGCCGCCGTCCAGGGCGCGGCGCACCTCCGCAGTTTCCGGCGTGAGGCCGACAGTCTGGCCGCGGCTGGAGATGTCGATGCGGCCGCTCCTGTCCAGGAACTGCAGCTCGATAGTCTCCGCGCCGTCGAAGTTGCCGGCGTAGAGTGACGCGCTGCGGTAATATTCGTTGTAGCTGGTCATGGCGTAGGTATTGAAATAGCTCACGCCGGCGCGCGCCTTGGTCTCCAGCGCGGTGTGGGCGTTGCCGTAATAGCTGGCTATCAGGATCACCGATGTCAGCGCCGCAATCAGTAGCAAAATGGTTATCACCGGAAAGACACTCCCCATGATCCAGCGGCGGCGCATGCCGATGACGCGCCGCTTCCGTTTCGGGGTGTGCTTGCCCGTATCCTCCACTTTATCCAGCATTATGCTTCCCACTTATAGCCGTACCCCCAAACCGTGGTGATATAGGTGGGATTGGTGGCGTTGTCCTCGATCTTCAGCCGCAGGCGGCGGATGTTCACATCCACGATCTTCAGCTCGCCGAAATAATCCCTGCCCCACACCAGATCCAGTATCTCCTCCCGGGAAAGTGCCTTGCCCGGGTTCTCCATGAACATCTTCATGATGGCGTATTCCATCTGCGTCAGCTTGATGCGCTGACCGTCCTTTTCCAAGGTGCGGTTGCGTGTGTTGAGCACGAAGGGCAGCTGGGTGATCCGGTCGGTGGTGTCGTCCGTCACGCCGCTGCGGCGTATGAGTGCGTCCACCCGCGCCGTGAGCTCCGCCGGAGAAAACGGCTTGGTCACATAGTCGTCGGCTCCGGTCATAAGCCCCGTGACCTTGTCCATCTCCTGGGAGCGTGCCGTGAGCATGATGATGCCGATGCGCAGGTTGGTGGCGCGGATGCGGCGGCAGACCTCGAATCCGTCAATGCCCGGCAGCATGATATCCAGCAGCGCCACCCGTGTGTCGGGATTCTCCTGCAATTTTTCTAGTGCCTCCTCGCCGCTCTCGGCCTCGATGACATCGTAGCCGGCGCGGCGCAGATTGATGACGATGAAGCTGCGGATGCTGCTCTCGTCCTCCAGAACCAATACCTTCTTCATTGCGTTGCCTCCTCCCTCAGTTTCCGGCCGTCCACGCCGTAGAGATCAGGTAAAAGTGACTGCTGACCCACTCGCTGCCCACGCCCATAGCTACACCCTCGTCGGGGATGCGCATGGCATAGACCACGTTGGCTCGCTGCATCAGCAAAGTGCGGCCGCCCTCCTGGGCGTCCTTCTTGCGGTCTTCGCCGCTGAAGCTGTATAGATACAGCACGGGCTTTCCGTCCACCTGCACCGTCACGCAGGTTCCCTTTTCCGTGGCATCCAGACGGGTACCGGCCATGCGGCCGTGCCAGTCGTCATGAAGCGCCAGATACCAGCTGTCCTGCAGGTTATGGAAGGTGTCCATGACCCAGGCGCTGTTGCCCCGATCGTCGAACCGGAACCAGGCGAAGACCTTTCCGGTGGAGCGGACATAACCCTCCACAGGATAGGGGATCTCAACGATGCCGTCGTTGTTGATGTCCTGGGGGCGCAGCTGGCCGAAGGGGTACTGCACCTCCGTGACGCCGGTGTCCTGATCGGCGCCCACATTGACCAGCCGCCCGCTGCGGCAGATAAGAATGTCGGTCTTGGCGGAATTGCCCTCGCTGACGCCGGTGACGAAGGCGGCGTTTTTCTGGCTGTCCAGCTTGCCGCAGACGATGCTGCCCCGCGCCAGCTCCGCCGGCGTGCTGCTCAGGCGGCAGGTGCCGGCCACGCGCAGCTCGCCCTCCTGCCAGACATAGTGCTCGGCAATGCTGCTGCCCTCCGCGTCCACGCGCAGCAGCAGAAGGTCAAACATCCCGTCGCTGTTCAGATCGTCCACCGCGCAGCGGACATACCCGCTCTGCATCAGCAGCGTGGGGCTTTCGGGCTTAAGCCCGTAAAGAGCGACGGTCTGCACCTCCGTGCTGATCCGCCAGCCCACGGCCACCTCCAGCCGCCCGTCGCCGTTGAAATCGCGGTAGGAAACGGAGTCGATGGACGTGCCGCCGGACTCAATGGTGCAGTACAGCTCAAAGGACTCCTGCTCCGCCCGAAATATCATGATCTTCAGGGGCTTTTCGTCCGACGTGTGGCGGAAAAAGGCCACCGCCTCCTCGCTGCCGTCGCCGTCCATGTCCACCATCTGCAGGGACTGGATGTTGCTGCCGCCGGCGGGCGCCATGTACTCATAGCCGTTTTCCAGATAGGTGTTGAGCTTTTCAGACAGACCCGCATACTCCACCGGCACTTTGGGCAGGGTGAACAGGTTCTCCGCCGATGTCTCCAGCGAGCAGCCGCACAGCCCCAGCACCAGCACCAGCAGCGCCGCCAGCAGCGCCCCTTTCTTTGCGCCTTGCATCACATCCGCCCCCCTTCTTTCGATTTTTATTCAGAATATACTATACCACATTTCTTCCCCTTTGGGTAGCCCTGTTTTGCATTTTCCACGGGGTGAAAAAACGGAAAGCGCCGCAAATTTTCCTCTTGAAATGGCGGGCAAAGTACGCTATAATAGCAGGGCACTTGCCGGTGTGATGGAATTGGTAGACGTAGTGGACTCAAAATCCACCGCTGGCGACAGCGTGCCGGTTCGAGTCCGGCCACCGGCACCAAAATCGGCAAAGCTCCTCGGAGCCTTGCCGATTTTTTCTGTTCTCCCCCCCGCCGACTTCAGACGCAGGCCACATTAGGGATCGTGAAAAGCGAAGAAATTTTATTTTTATAGTATGCCGCCGCGCCGCATCTTCCCCTCCGAAGATGGGCGCAGATTTTTTTGCGAAATTTAGGGCGCAAAAGTTCCGGCGGCGGGAGTATTATTTTTTCCGCTCATCTGGTATGCTTTATTTATTAAATAATCATTCAGTTAATAACCGCCGTCAGCTGACCGGCATATCATAAGATACATACATATGGAAAGATAGATAAAAAGGAGATGCTGCTATGAAGAAACGGACTGTCACGACCCTGTGCGCGCTGCTGCTGGCGCTTGCCCTTGCCCTGGCGGTTTATTTTGCCGCCGCCAAAGCCAATGCCGGCACGGTGGAGCTGCGGAACACCGGCTCGGCCATCGAATGGAAATACAGCGGCGAAGGCGACGAAAGCTGGCGGGAGCTGACCACCACCGCCGCTCTTGTGGGCGCGGACGGATAAAACGGCGTCGATGGCAAAGACGGCGCTGACGGTAAAGACGGCAAGGACGGCGCCGATGGTCGGGACGGCGCGTGCGCCGGATACTTCTACGGCACCGGCCAATGCGATAACTTTGACCAGACCTTCTCCTTCTCGGTGCGCCAGAGCGACGGCGACCTGATCCGGTGGGATCGGAGCAACACCGCCGTGACGCTGAAAAAAGGGCATACATACAGCATCAGTCTGGCCGGCTCCGTCTGCCTGAAATCCAGCTCCCGCATGGTGATCTGCACCCAGGTCAACGACAATTTCGGCGATAATCTCTGCGCCGACAGCACCCGCGTCCAGACCTATGTGTACGACACCGACTTCTCCTACCGCTGGCAGCCCTTTGCCTTTAACCGCATTTTTACCGCCACGGAGGACACGCCGGTGAAGTACCACATGACAAAGATATATCCCAATACGCAGTTGGTGCGGATGAACTATAACCTCACCATCCTCGCCCTGAACTGACGAAAAGCGGCAGGCGGCACTTGCGTCCCCATCAAAAATGGTATATGATAGACCGGAAGGCGGAAATTTTCCGTCTTCCGGTTAGTTTATAGCAGGAGGGTTTCCCATGACACGACAGAAAAAAGCCGATATGCTGCTGGTGCTGATCACCGGCTTTTGGGGCTGCTCCTACTACCTGTCCGACCTGGCGCTGGAGGAGATGCCCCCCTTCGCCCTGTGCGCCTTCCGGTTTTTGCTTGCCTTCGCGCTGCTGGGCATCGTGCTGTTTCCCAAGCTGCGGCATGCGAGCCGCAAGACCCTGCTCTGGGCGGTTCCCGCGGGGCTTTCCATGACGCTGACCTACATCGGCGCCACGGTGGGACTGCTGTATACCTCCATCTCCAACGCCGGCTTCATCTGCGCACTGCCGGTGGTCACCACGCCGATATTGAGCTTTATCGTGTACCGGAAACGGCCCGAGGGGCGGATGCTGGCGTGTCTGGGGCTGTGCGCCGTGGGGTTGGCTCTGCTGACGCTGGGGGACGACTTCCGCCCCGCCCCGGGCGACCTCATCTGCCTGCTGTGCGCCCTGGGCTACGGCATCAACCTCCTGGTGGTGGAGCACGCTGTGCGGCAGCCAGAGGTGGACGCCTTGCAGCTGGGCGTATTTCAGCAGTTCGTCACGGGCACGGTGATGCTGCTGCTGTCCGTTTTGTTTGAGACTCCTTGCCTGCCCCAGACGGCCACAGGCTGGAGCAGCGCCCTGTTCCTGTCCGTT
>OLSB01003272.1_pt1 | contig 11940 bp, 15 predicted proteins | sample 1672071 | NCBI WGS metagenome assembly OLSB01 (sample SAMEA3136642, study PRJEB25190) | human gut metagenome | biome: human gut; feature: human-associated habitat; material: faeces | place: Austria | collected 2013
CGAGGTTCGGTCTCCATATCGAGAAGATGACCAGCGCGATGGCAAGCCAGCCGCGTTCCATCTCATCCATTTTCTCCCTCACGCCGCGGCGCATATTCCCACCGCCGCAGGAAGATACTACCCATGTAAAATCTGCTTTGACTGGAGGAATTTCATATATGAAAGCTACCGGCATCGTCCGCCGGATCGATGACCTGGGCCGCGTGGTCATCCCCAAGGAGATCCGCCGCACCATGCGTATCCGTGAGGGCGACCCCCTGGAGATCTACACCACCCGGGACGGGGAGGTCATCTTCAAGAAGTATTCCCTCATCAGCGGGCTGGAGGATTTCGCCGCCCAATTCTGCGACACCCTGTCCCGCAGCACTGACTTCACCGCCGCCGTCACCGACCGTGACGCGGTCATCGCCATCGCCGGGGCGGGCAAGCGCGAGCTGCTGGGCAAGCGCGTCTCCGCCGAATTGGAGCACATCATGACCGACCGCGGCCTGTACTGCGGCCCAGGCGTTGCCGCCAGCGAGGAGAACGACCAATTCCGCGCCACCGTGGCCGCGCCCATTCTCTGCGAGGGGGACGTGCTGGGCGCGGTGCTGTTCCTCACCGCCGATGACCGCACCGGCGGCGAGACGGAGTGCAAGCTGGCCCAGACCGTGGCCGCTTTCCTCGGCAAGAATATGGAGAGCTGAATGAAGGAGGCACGCCCCGCGTGCCTCCTTCATTTTTCGAATGCTTAACGTCCTCTTAACGCGCTGTGGGATTATAATACGGAAAAACCTACCGCATAGGAGGGCATCCGCATGACAGACATTTGGAAAGAGCTGCGGGACGAGGGTATCGACCCCGCCCTGCTGGAGGAAATACAGGCCTTCCGCGCCCAGCATCCCGCGCCGCCGGAGGCCCAGTCCCGTATCCCCGTGCCCCGGTATCTCTACTACGGCAAGGAGATATGGGAGAGCGCCGCTGCCGCGCTGCTGTGCGGTGAACACCTGCTGCTGGCCGGGCCGAAGGCCACCGGCAAGAACGTGCTGGCGGAGAACCTGGCCACCGTGTTTGGCCGCCCCGCCTGGGACGTGTCCATGTACGTCAACGTAGACGCGGCGGCGCTCATCGGCGCGGACACGCTGAAGGACGGACAGGTGATATTTCGTGAAGGCCCGGTCTGCGCCTGCGCCCGGCTGGGCGGCTTCGGCGTGCTGGACGAGGTGAATATGGCGAAGAACGAAGCCCTGGCCGTGCTCCACGCCACGCTGGACTTCCGCCGCGTCATCGACGTACCCGGCTACCAGCGCATCCAGCTGGACGACGCCGCCCGCTTCATCGGCACGATGAACTACGGCTACGCCGGCACGCGGGAGCTGAATGAGGCGCTGGTCTCCCGCTTTGTGGTGCTGGATATGCCCGTCATTTCCGAGGAAAACCTGCAAAAGCTGCTGCGCCGCACCTTCCCTGCCCTGTCGCCCCAGTGGGCGGAGCAGTTCGCCGCCCTGTTCCGCGACCTGCGGCAGAAATGCGACGGCGGCGAGATCACCACCAAGGCGTTGGATCTCCGTGGCCTGCTGTCCGCCCTGCACCTGGTGGAAAAGGGCATCTCCACCGGCGATGCCCTGCGCCTGGGCATCATCAACAAGGCCTTCGACCCCTTCGAGCGCCAGCTGGTGGCCGATGCCGTGTGGTCGCGCATCCCCCAGGACGCCGCCCGCGCCCAGCTGTTCACCGCCTGATATGGACAGGCAGGAATTACAGGCCCGCCGGGGCGAGAACCAGGTCTGGAACGGCTCAGGCAACTACGCCGTCAAGCCGGATTACCTGGCATTTGACCCCAGCGGCGACCCGGAGCTGTACTGGAACACCGTCACAGGCGCTGCCGCACGGCGCTACGACTTCACCCGCTTCCAGCCCCTGCTCCACGCCTTTCAGCAGCAGCCCCAGGGCGACGCCTACGCCGAGGTGTTCTTTTTGGCGCTGGAGAGCGCCGTCTACGTTTGGGAGCTGCCCCACCGCCCCGTGCTGGCGTCCCTGCGGTACGGCTACGCCCGCGCTCTTCTAGAGCGCACCCCCGCCACAGAGCCCCGCACCCTGGCCTCTCTGCGCCGTGCCTGGTGTGGCCAGGTGCTGGGTCTTGCCGCCCCGGAGGACGACTGGCAGCGCGGCTTTCTCGATGCCCTGGCCCTGCCGCCGGAGACCACCGAGACCCAGCTCATCGAGGCGGTGGAGGCCGCCCTCTACCGCTACATGAACCGTCCCCGCCGCGCCGTCACCGACCGCCAGTGGGCGGCCTTCGCGGGCCGCAGCCTGCTGCGCCGGGGCAAAAGCGGCGGCCTTGTCCGGCCCAACGCCCTCCGGGGCTTTGCCCGCACACCCGCCGCTGGCAGCGGTCAGCTGGCCCGCCCCGGCCTGCTGGCCTTTCTCCGGGGCGTCACCCCTGAACCGGTGCTCCGCCGCTACGTCACCGACTGCTTCGGCGTGTCCATGCTGACCCCGGCGGAGCTGGCCCAGGCGGAGCGGGAGCTGTGCACCGGCCCGCACCAAAACTGCCGCCTTCACTTCACCCGTGGCGAACCGTCCAAAACCGCCCGCAGCGGTGATGCCGCCTGGGACGCCCAGTCCTTCCAGAAGCAGCGGGAGAAGAACCGCGCCTACTACAACGACCGCCTGGTGCAGAACCGGCTGGTCATCTCCCAGCTGACACAGAAGCTGCAAAACACGCTGCTCCTCCGCAGCGACACAGACCAGTCCCGAAGCCGCGCCGGTGCGCTGCGGAGCGACATTGTGTGGCGCGCCGCCGCGCTGGACGATGCCCGTGTGTTCACCCGCACCAGCCAGGAGCACCCCGGCGGCCTGTCGGTAGACATCCTGCTGGACGGCTCTGCCTCCCAAAACCAACAGCAGGAAAAGCTCTCCACCCAGGCGTATATCCTGTCCGAGAGCCTGACGCGCTGCGGCATCCCCGTCCGCGTCACCGCCTTCTGCTCTGTCAGCGGCTGCACGGTGCTGCGCGTCCTCCGGGACTACGGCCAGCGCTCCGGCGATGGGGTCTTTGACTACGTGGCCGCCGGCTGGAACAGGGACGGCCTGGCCCTCCGGGCCATGAACTGGCTGCTCCGCCGCCAGCCCTTGGGCGATAGATCTCTGCTGCTGGTGCTGTCCGACGCCAGCCCCAACGACGACCAGCCCATCCCCCTCCCCGGCCTGCCCGTGGGAGGCCACGGCTATACCGGGGAACGGGGCATCGCCGACACCGCCGCCGAGGCCGCCCGCCTGCGGCTGCAAGGCGTCACCCCCGTGTGCATCTTCACCGGCACGGATCGGGAAGTTCCCGCCGCCCGCCGTATCTACGGTGCGGCCATGACCCGCATCCCCTCCGTGGGCTGGTTCGCCGATGCCGTCACCAAGCTGCTGCAAGACCAACTGCGGAAAGAATGACATAAAAAGCAGGAGGCTTCCCGCCTCCTGCTTTTTATGTCATTCAGAACCCCAGCACCACGCCCACCACGGCGGAGATGCCGATAAAGATGATGGGATGCCATTTCTTTGTGACCTTCACCCAGTTGGTGAACACCAGCAGCACCGCCGCCAGCGCCAGCGCCGGCCAGTTCAGCAGCGCCAGCCCCGTCTGCCCGCTGTGGAGCAGCGCCACCGGCACGACGGAGATGCCCGCCGCCGCCACCAGCGCCGTGGACGCAGGCCGCAGGCCGTAGAACGCGCCGCTGACCCATTTACTGTCCCGGAACGCCTTCAGAAACGCCGCCACGATGAGGATGATGATCACAGACGGCGTCACCAGCCCCAGCGTGGCCACCAGTGCCCCCGGCACGCCCCCGGTGGTAAACCCCACATACGTGGCCATGTTCACGCCGATAGGCCCGGGCGTGGACTCCGACACCGCCAGCATATCCGCCAGCTGCGCGTGGGTGAACCACCCCGTCCGCTCCGCCATATCCTGCAAAAACGGCAGCGTGGCCAGTCCGCCGCCCACGGCGAACAGCCCCGTCTTGAAAAACTCCCAAAAAAGCCGCGCATACAGCATCAGCCATTCCTCCTTATCAGGTTCTGCACCACGATGCCCGCCGCCGCGGCCAGCGCCACGAACACCACCGGCGACAGGTCGGTAAGCAGCGCCAGCGCCAGCACCGCCGCGAAGATCACTCCCGCCGGCCAGTCCTTCACCGCGCTCTTGAACAGCTTCACCACCGCGTTGAAGATCAGCACGCACACGCACACCCGTATCCCGGCAAAGGCGTGCTGCACCCACGTCAGATGGGAGAACGTGTTGATGACGCCCGCCAGCGCCGAAATGATGATAAGCGACGGGAACACGATGCCCATGGTGGCCACGATGCCGCCCAGGATACCCTGCTGCTTCTGCCCCACGAAGGTGGCGGTGTTCACCGCGATGATGCCCGGCGTACACTGGCCGATGGCGAAGTAATCCGTCAGCTCCTCATCGGTGGCCCAGCCCTTGTTCTCCACCACCTCCCGCTGCAATATCGGCAGCATGGCCATGCCGCCGCCGAAGGTCATCACGCCCACCTTGGCAAAGGTGTAAAACAGCTCCCATAGCATTTTCCACATACCTGTCACCTCATTCGATATATCCGTACAGTCCCCGCACCGACACCTCGCCGCTGCGTACCGTCTCCCGGCTGCCGTCCTCATATTCCACCGTCAGCCCGAACTCGCCGTCTATGTCCAGCGCCCTGGCCTGCCGGGCCTCGCCGCCCCGCAGCACCTGCACCGCCTTCCCCATGTTCACGCACCGCGCCCGGTACTCCGTGCGCCACGCCTCCGGGCGCTCCAGCCCGGCCCGCAGGCCGTCCAGCTCCTCTAATATGGCTTCCGCCAGCGCGTCCCGGTCTACCTCATAGCCGCACAGCGCCAGCGACGTGGCCGTGTCCGCGATGTCCGATGGGAACGCGGTCTGTGCCACGTTCACGCCGATGCCCGCCACCAGCCACTCTGCACTGCCGTCGGGCCGCAGATGGCTCTCCGTCAGGATGCCGCACAGCTTCCGCCCCGCCAGCACCACATCGTTGCACCACTTGATGCCGCATTTCGCGCCGCACAGGCGTTCCACCGCCCGGCACACCGCCACGGCGGCCATGGGTGTCACTCGCAGCAGCTCCGCGCCGCCGCAGTCACGCCACAGCGCCGAGAGATACAGCCCGCCCTCCGGCGACTGGAACGAGCGGCCCAGCCGCCCCTTCCCCGCCGTCTGCGTCAGCGCCGTCACGGCGGTATCGTCCGCCCCGCGGGCCGCCAGCGCCTTGCATACCTCATTGGTAGAGCCGACCTGCTCATACCGTATCACGCGCCACATCCGCTCCACCGTCCTCTCCTCTTTTCACGCGGTATTCTACCACCGTCTGCCGTATTTGTAAATGGTTGACAGACGCTAAGATTTCTAGTATCATCAGGTCAGTTTTTGTCCCGGAGGTCACACCATGAACACCCGCAAGCTGGTCTATACCGCCCTCTTCGCCGCCCTGACGGCGGCAGGCGCGTTCCTGCGTATCCCCATGGGCTTCAGCTCCGTCACGCTGCAATACCTGTTCACCGCCATGGCCGGCCTGCTGCTGGGCCGCCGCTGGGGCGCGGTGAGCCAGGCGGTCTACGTGCTGCTGGGGCTGGTGGGCCTGCCCATCTTCACCATGGGCGGCGGCCTGGGCTACGTGTTCCAGCCCACCTTCGGCTTCCTGCTGGGCCTGATCCCCGCCGCGTGGGTGGTAGGCCGCGTCTGCGGCGACAGTCTCGCCCCCCGCCGTATGGCCCTGGCCTCCCTGGCCGGTCTTGCGGTGCTGTACGCCGTGGGGATGCCCTACATGGCCCTCATCCTCAACGTCTACATGGGCAAGGGCATGACGTTCTCCGCCATCCTCTGGGCCGGGATGCTGCCCTATCTCCCCGGCGATGCGGTGAAGATCGTCATCGCCGCCGGTGTCTGCCCCATCCTCCGCCGCCGGTTAAAGCTGGCCGATACCAGCCATAAGCGCGGCGAATGACCTTGTGCGATTTCAACAAACCCGCTTCTGAAATTTTGTTGCTTTCTTGGCACGAAAATGTATTGCAATTTGCCGCCGCGGCCCGTATAATAGGCAAGAAAAACGAAGGGAGGGACGGCCATGACCTGCAAGATCACGACGAAAAAGCGGACGGACGCTCCCTCTGTTTCCATTTTTAATAGTGTTTCCTTTTGACCGGTGATTTTTCACCGGTCATTTTTTTGAACCTGTTTGTACGTAAGTGGAAATAAAGAACGAAAGAGAAAGAGAGGACACGTCACATGAACAAGAAACTCGGACAAGACGCCATCTACGATGCCCGTGAGCTGGGCATCCCCCGGATGCTCCTGCTGGGCCTGCAGCACCTCTTCGCCATGTTCGGCGCAACGGTGCTGGTCCCCATTCTGGTCAGCGGCTACGGCCTGCCCCTGTCCATCCAGACCACCCTGCTGTTCGCCGGTATCGGCACGCTGCTGTTCCATGTATGCACCAAGATGAAAATCCCCGCGTTCCTGGGCTCGTCCTTCGCCTTCCTGGGCGGCTTCGAGGCGGTGGCCCAGCTGGATGCCGGTAAATTCGCCACGATGACCGGCGAGGAAAAGCTGCCCTACGCCCTGGGCGGCGTGGTGGTGGCAGGTCTTCTGTACCTGGTGCTGGCCCTGCTGTTCAAGCTGGTGGGTGCGAAAAAGGTCATGCGCTTCTTCCCGCCCATCGTCACCGGCCCGATCATCATCCTCATCGGTCTGAACCTGTCCGGCACGGCCATCAACAACGCCTCCACCTGCTGGTGGCTGGCCCTGGTGGCCATCGCCATCATCATCGTGGCCAACATCTGGGGCAAGGGCATGGTCAAGATCATCCCCATCCTGCTGGGTGTGGTGGGCAGCTACGTCGTGGCCCTCATCGCCACGCTCTGCGGCGCGCAGCTGCCTGATGCCAACGGCGTGATGCAGCCCCTGATCAACTTTGCCGAGGTACACAGCGCCGGCATCGTGGGATTGCAGAAGTTCGTCATCGCCAAGTTCGACATCACCTCCATCCTGGTCATGGCGCCCATCGCCATCGCCGCCATGATGGAGCACATCGGCGACATCTCCGCCATCTCCTCCACCACTGGCAAGAACTTCATCGAAGACCCCGGCCTGCACCGCACCCTGCTGGGCGACGGCCTGGCCACCGCCATGGCCGGTATGTTCGGCGGCCCTGCCAACACTACCTACGGCGAGAACACCGGCGTGCTGGCCTTGAGCCGCGTCTATGACCCCCGTGTCATCCGCCTGGCCGCCCTGTACGCCATCATCCTCTCCTTCTCCCCCAAGTTCGATGCCCTGGTCAACTCCATCCCCACCGCCATCGTGGGCGGCGTCAGCTTCGTCCTCTACGGTATGATCTCCGCCGTCGGCGTCCGCAACGTGGTGGAAAACAAGGTGGACCTGACCAAGTCCCGCAACCTCATCATCGCCGCCGTCATCTTCGTCTGCGGCCTGGGCTTCACCACCACCGGCGGCATTACCTTCGCCGTGGGCAGCGCCGACATCACCCTGACCGGCCTGGCCATCGCCGCCCTGGCAGGTGTGGTGCTGAACGCCATCCTGCCCGGCAACGACTACGAGTTCGGCAAGAGCGTCGAGGGCGACGCCAGCGCCGACCTGGGCAGCTATTGATACCTCTCCCCATACAAACATCGAGGGACGCCGCAAGGCGTCCCTCATTTGTTATCGGCGGGCGGATGCGGGCATCCGCCCCTACACGCGGTCTACCGAAGCGTGTGCCTTATTTATGTCCCGTCATTCCGAGCCAGTCCGCAGACCGGCGTGGGAATCCGTCGAGGGTGTGCGGCACATACATTCCCGTCCGCCCTTATGCTTCCTCCACCGGCATCAGAAGCACCACCTCCAGGCCCTGCCGCATGGCGTACTCCACGGTACGCCGCGTGCCGCCCTCCTGTCCGTCAAACACGGCGATAACGCGCCCGCTGTGCTCCACCATATAGCGGTTGCGCCGCTGCATACACCCCAGCGCGTACCGGGCCTGTACCAGCGTTTCGAAATCGCACCGCTCGATGAGGGAGCGCCACCGCGCCCGCTCCGCCTCCGGCCAGCCATCGGCCTGGGTGGGGCACGGGATGGCCGCCTCCACCGTGATGTGGGGATACCGCTCCCGTGCGGCCAGCGCCGCCTCGCAGGCGTAGAGATCCGCCCCACGGGCCATGCCGCAGATGAAGTGGGCATACCCATCCTCGCAGGCATCGCACACCGCGTCATACAGCCGCTTTTTCAAATTTTCGCACCGCGGGTCAGCCTCATTCTCACCCCAGGGCAGCTTCTCGGGCCGATAGCCGGAGAAGCACACGGACATCTGCCTCGGCCTCATGCCCTCACCTGCCTTCCGTTCTTCATTGTACTCAGGAAACCGGGATTTGTAAAGAGCTCACGCCTTTTCCTCCGGCAGGAACTCCAACAGGTCGCCCGGCTGGCAGTCCAGCGCGGCGCACAGCCGGTCCAGCGTCTCCAGCCGCACCGCCCGTGCCTTCCCCGTCTTGAGGATGGACAGATTCGCCAGCGTGATGCCCACCCGCTCGCTCAGCTCCGTCAGGCTCATCTTCCGCTTTGCCAGCATTACGTCTATGTGAAATACGATCATACCGCCACCTCACACCGTCCAGTCGCTGTCGTCCTGCAATGCCGCCGCGTCCGCCACCAGCCGGCTCAGTGCCAGGGCCATCACGCCCACCATGGCGCACACCATCGTGCCCGCCGGCATGAGGATCACCGTCAGCCCCGGCGATCCCGCGCCCAGCAGCCCCAGCGCGATCACGCCCACCGGCACCAGCACCGCATCAAAAAACGCCAGCTGCGCCGCCGTGCGCATGGCCCGTGCGTTGGCGGTGCAGAACGCCTCGCCCTGCCCGATGCGGCCAAACACCCGCCACATCAGGGCCATCCCCCAGAAGACCGGCGCGGCGAACAGCCACGCGAAGATCAGGCACGGCCAAAACGCCCAGGCGTACTCCGGGGCTGTCCGGGCGATGCCCCGGCCCTGCTCCGGCAGAAACCAGAAGAAAATAGCCGCGCACACCAGCGCCGCGATGATGAGGCCGACACGCAGCAGCACCGCCAGCTTTTTATGCTCGATACGCTTCATAATATCCACATCCTTTCTGCGGTGAGCATACCACAACCCATATCGTTTGTCAACTATTTTTTATTGTATTTCGATAAATATTTACCACGAATTGATATACGTAAGAAAACTGTTGCATTCTGTGGAAGCATGGTGTATCATAGGGGACGAAAACAACCGCATATTTTGTCTTCGGGGCGGGGTGCAAGTCCCCACCGGCGGTATAGTCCGCGAGCGGCGTCAGCCGCAGGAATCGGTGCAATTCCGATACCGACAGTATAGTCTGGATGAGAGAAGGCGTGTATGGCATTTTGCGATGCTCTTTTTTGATGCGTACACCTTGGAAGGCAATTTCCGGGTGTTTACCATTGAAAAGGAGCGTTTTTTATGACCAAGTCCCAGAAAACCACCCATCATCTGACCGTGGCGGCACTGCTGTCCGCCGTGGCCGCCGTACTCCAATTTGTGGAGTTCTCCATCCCCGTGATGCCTGCCTTTATCAAGCTGGACGTGTCCGACCTGCCGGCCCTGCTGGGCACGTTCTCCCTCGGCCCGGTGTACGGCGTGGCCATCCAGCTGGTGAAGAACCTGCTGCACCTGCCCTTCGGCAGCAGCGCCGGCGTGGGTGAGTTGTCCAACTTCCTGCTGGGCGCGACGTTCGCGTTCATCGCCGGCCTGATCTACCAGCACCACAAGAACCGCACCGGCGCGCTGTGGGGCTCGGTGGCCGGCGCGGCCACCATGGCGCTCATCAGCCTGCCCATCAACTATTTCATCGTCTATCCCGCCTACGTGGTGCTGTACGGCCTGCCGCTGGAGGGCATCGTGGGGATGTACGAGGCCATCCTGGGGACGGTGGCCCACGTGCCGACGCAGGACGCGCTGCTGAACTGCCTGCTGGTGTTCAACGTGCCCTTCACCCTGTGCAAGGGTCTTTTGGACGTGGCGCTGTGCTTCCTGATCTACAAGCCCCTCAGTCCCCTGCTGCACAAGTAAATGCCGATGCAAAAGGACCGCCTCACGGCGGTCCTTTTCAGCTCAGATACTGTTTATACGCCCAGCTTTTCCAATGCCGCCAGCTTCAGCGCATTGCAGAAAATGGCGATGGCCTGCTCCAGCTCGCTGACCGGCGGGAAGGACGGCGCGATGCGGATGTTGCTGTCGTGGGGGTCGATGCCGTAGGGGAACGTCGCGCCCGCGCCGGTCATGGTGACGCCGGCCTCCTTGCACAGGGCAAGGGTGCGCTTGGCGCAGCCGGGCATGGCGTCCACGCTGACGAAGTAGCCGCCCACAGGGCGCTTGTAGTCCGCGATACCCAGGGGGGCGATCTCCTTGTCCAGGGCGTTCAGCACGGCGTGGAACTTGGGGGCGAGAATGGCGGCGTGGCGCTTCATCAGTGCCAAAGTGGTGGCCTTGTCCTTCAGGTAGCGGACGTGGCGCAGCTGGTTGATCTTGTCAAAACCGATGGTCTGGATGTTGATGAGCTTGGTGAAATAGGCGATGTTGTCCTCGCTGGCGGCCATGACGCCCACGCCCGCGCCGGGGAACGTGACCTTGCTGGTGGATGCAAATTCGTAGACCATGTCGGCGTTGCCATAGTCGGCGCAAAGTTGCAGAATGTCAGGAAATTCCGCAAAATCGCGGTCAAACTCGTGGATACAGTACGCATTATCCCACATGAGCATGAAGTCCGGCGCGGCGGGCTTCATGGCGGCAAGGCGGCGGATGGTCTCATCGGAATAGACCACGCCCTCGGGATTGGAGTACTTGGGCACGTTCCACATACCCTTGACGGCGGGGTCTTTCACCAGCTCCTCCACCATGTCCATATCAGGGCCGGCGGCGGTCATGGGCACGGAGATCATCTCCACGCCGAAGGACTGGGTGACCTTGAAGTGGCGGTCGTAGCCGGGGACGGGGCAGATCCACTTGACCTTGTCCAGCTTGCACCAGGGCTTCTCGCTGTGGAGCAGGCCGTGGGTGAATGCCTTGGACACGGCGTCGTACATGAGCTGGAGGCTGGCGTTGCCGCCCACAAAAACCTGGGAAGCCTTGCAGCCCAACAGCTCCGCGAACAGAGCGCGGGCGGCGGGGATGCCGGCCACCTCGCCGTAGTTGCGGGTCTCCACGCCGTCGATGATATAATCCTGAGGGGTTTTGAGCACGTCAAAAATGTCCATGACCATGTCCAGCTGGTCGCGGCCCGGCTTGCCACGGGCCATATTCAGGTTCAGACTCAGGGACTTTTGCTGCTCATAGGCGGCCCGGACGGCGGCGTATTCCGCCTGACGCTGGGCCAGGGTCATTTCGGTGTACTTCATGTAAACTCCTCCTTGCAGATTTTTGAAATATCGTAAATTTGTGCAATTTGACGGCAACCCGACAATGGAAATTTCTTATAAAAAACTTGAAAAAACTGGAATTATCTTGAAAAAAAGCAGAAATAACTTGAAGGAACTTGAATGCGGGTAGGGTGTTTTTCAAGTTGGAGTTCATTCTACGCTGATTGCACAAAAATGTCAATTATTTTTGTGCAAAGTAGAGAGGAAAGTGGGGCAGGCATCGCCCCCGCAGGCATTTACCGATGTTCTTTTGTAGGGGCGGTATGACGGTGCGGTAAAGCGGCATGGCCGATGGCCATGCCGCTTCTCGACTGTTATGCCGTCACCCCGCCAGTGATTGCAGGATGCACTGCACGTCCTTCACATTGATGATTTGGTCGCTGTTGGCATCCGCCCGCAGCCACATGACTGGGGTGAGAGCGTTCAGGTCGTACATCCGCATACACATATCGTACACCAGCTGCGCGTCGTTCACG
>OLSB01003277.1_pt1 | contig 11917 bp, 10 predicted proteins | sample 1672071 | NCBI WGS metagenome assembly OLSB01 (sample SAMEA3136642, study PRJEB25190) | human gut metagenome | biome: human gut; feature: human-associated habitat; material: faeces | place: Austria | collected 2013
TTGAAGATACCTTCCAGCCGCTTTCAGCATCATAGGCGTTGCTTCCGGATTGAACAGCATCACAAGAGAATTTCCAAACACTGCAACAATTATGTAATTCATTACTGCGATAAGCAGGAAAACCGGTCGCATTGCTGCCGTAAGCTCAGATATGTTATGGTTTTTTTCTTCTGATGCACACTGTGCTGCAAATACCAGAACCGCACCTCCTACCGAGACATGGAGCTGTGCCAGAAGAGCATGGAGTTTACTAGCCACTGTAAATCCCGCAATCGTTTGTTCGCCGAATTGATTCACCACAATTTGCACGACAGTGATACCAACTGAAGTCACAAAAAACTGTAGGCCATACGGAATTGCTAAGCCAGCGCTTTTTTTAATTTCTTCAATTGGAAGGCCGCAAACTTTATTGCACAGAATCGCTTTACGAGTCAGCAGTCTCTGAAGTCCAATATAACAGATAATGGCAGACAAAGTTTGTGATAGAACCGTAGCCAGAGCAGCTCCCAATACGCCACAACGAAATACAGCGATCAGGATCCAATCCAGAACAAAATTTAGAAGAATTGAGATTACAAGTGATAATGCTGGCGTTTTGCTGTCCTTTAATCCTCGTAAGGTTGCGCCCCAGAAGTTATTAAAAACTGTCACCGGAATACCCGCGAAGATGATCCGAATATAGATTTTGGCATCGGTATAAATCGCTGTTGGAACTTGTAATGCTTTTAATAACAAATCGGTTGAAAACCAGAATAGAATAAATAGTCCAACCGCTCCAACCAGACAAATCCAAATGTTGGCCATGTGGTATCGGGCTAGACCTGGCCAATCAGCATTTCCATCGCAACTGGATGTATGTACAGATAAGCCAGTAGTAATACCGCCAATAACATGGATAATCATGTAAACCAATGAAGCCGTTGCGCCCACCGCTGCTATGGCATTGTTACCAAAAAATTGCCCAAGAATAATCATATCCGTCGCTTGATATAGTTGTTGGAGAAGATTGCTGCAGTAAATCGGCAGTGCGAACCTCAGAATTTGTTTTCTTTTTGCAGTTCGATTGTTTTCTATCATGTTTGTGTCACCCTTCTTTCTAGCTCATGACTTACAATCTGATATATTTCCAGCACTGGAAGGTAAAGAATGAATATCCTCCTTTCAATTCTTTACTGAAATAGCGTTTGGTTTCTGTCTATAATGTCTGTTTTAAAACAAGCGTAAAGTTGATTTAATCAAAAGTTTCTTTGGATAACAATTATTGATTCGCCCTATGTAATATTGAGCGACATTGGCACAGAACGATTTGCTCGTCTAGAACTTATCTAAAATCGCATTTTATTATAATACTAAAAACACCGAAAATTGCAAGTGCAAGTTGGACACCCGCATGAATAAAAATTGTTCGGCGTAAGCCGGACTTGACTGCCGCACAGCAAGCACGGCTGGCGCTGTCAAGGATGCCGTAGGCAAGGCGTAGCCGGTTCCTTGACAGGGTCAGGCGGGTTTGCTATTCACCGCATACACCCGGTCAAGGAACGAATCAAACAGTTCCTCCGGTGTTGCGTAGCCCAACTTCTTTCTGGGACGTGCGTTCAGCTCGTCCGCAGCCGATAGAATATACGCAGCAGAGTAGTTCTGCATGGAAGTGCCCTTGGGAACGAAGGCTCGGAACAATCCGTTGTGGCGTTCATTTTGAGGTCGTTCCCATGAGGTGTAGGGATGGGCAAAGAACACCTCGGTGCCCCAGCTTTCGCACTTCGCAAAGTCGGCGAACTCAGCTCCATTGTCAACGGTAATGGTCTTGAATACCTGTGCAAAGCGGTCGCCATATTCCTCTTTGAGCATCTGCATAGCAGCCATAACAGCTTCGCTCGTCTTTCCCGGAATCAAGAAAGCCAGGTAGTTTTCCGTCTTCTTTTCCAGAAGGGAAAACACAACAGCGTCCTTACCTGCACGCTTACCAACCACGGTATCGCCTTCCCAATGGCCTTCTTCTGTGCACTGAGAAGCAATTTCAGGCCGTAAATCAATGCTTTTGCCGAAGTTTTTCTTGTTTCCCCGGGGTTTGGCAGACTTCGTGTGCTTCCGCTTGACAGCTTCCGGCAGCTCCATGATCCCAATGGGGAGATTGCCTGCCCACGCCTCATGATAGAGCGTGTGGGTGCAGACCATCTCGTTGTCCGGAAACAGACCGTGGCGTTTTGCGTAGCCGGTGCAGGCATCCAGAGACCACTTGTGTTCTCTGACCTGAGCAGCAACCCAGGATACGAATGCTCCGCAGGAAAGCAGCTTGTGCGGTTTCCGGGAACGGAGCCGATTGGAACGGTATACAGCTTCACCGTGCCTGGCACTGTAGCCCGGAGCGCGACCCTTGCTCGACTTGCGCGGCGGTGTGCCACGCCGCAGTTCGTTCCCGATCGTGGTAGGAGAACAGCCCAACTCTCTGGCAATGGCTCTGTTGGACAGTCCTTGCCGCTTCAGGGCTTGAATAGCGCCTCTTTCTTCTCGCTGAAGATGCTGTCCGCTCTTGCGTTCCGGAAGATCCGTGATATAATGATGACAGTCCATAGTGATTGCCCTCCCTCGATAAATGTTGTGTGGTAACTACATTTTATCATGCGGGTATATCACTATGGATTCTTCTTTTATGTGTCCAACTTCATTTTACAATTAACCTTTCATATAAATCAGCTCCTTTTTGTGTTGATTTCCAGCGGTTATAAGGATTATTCTGCTCCTTTCCTACAACTGCTGTTCCATTCACCACAAATGAGCCGCAGTCATATGTATTAGGTGGGAGAAACCACCCTCTACATAGTAACTCTTGGTTGCGAATGGAGTTGCTGTCCCCCTGAAGCTCGTCATCACGGGAAAGCCTGCAGTACAGCGCGGTGATTTTGCTGCTGAGCAGCGTGTTTGTGAGAGACTGCCTGTTATTCTGTTTCATCATGAAAAATCTTCCTCTCCGACAGTCTCCCGAACGGCATCAGCATAATACCTCTCTATCGGGCGGAAGTCGAGCGAATTATCGGGGATCCGATCTATGCCGGTGATAATGTCGACATCTGGGTGATGAACTTGGTGTTTGAAGGGCTTGTTCGTTCCACTGCTGATGGCAAGTCAATTGAACCGTGCTTGGCTACGAGCTGGGACATCAGCGATGATGGTCTGGTATATACTTTCCACCTTCGAGAGGACGTAAAGTTTAGTGACGGCACTCCTGTAACCGCTGAGGACTGGGAATACAGCCTCGAACGTTCCTTGGAATTAGGTGCATGGAATTCGCTAATCTCTTCTATTGACGATGTGAAAGCCGTTGATGAGAAAACTATCGACATCGTTTTGAAGAATCCTTCCGGATCACTGCTGGCGAGCTTAGCAGCCTTCTTCTGCGCTGTTGTTCCCAAGGATTACTATTCTTCCACCGATGATGATACTCTGGCCTCGAATCCCATCGGAACCGGCCCGTTTTATCTAGAATCCTGGGTACCACAGGAAAGCATGTGCTTCAAAAAGAATCCCAACTACTGGGATGCTGAGCACCCCTTTGCCGACGAAATTGATTTTCTTGTGGTGCCAGACGACAACACCCGCATCATGCAATTACAGGCTGGACAAGTAGATATCGCCACAGGTATCAATGCGCAGATGAAAGCTATGATTGCAGGACAGGCAGATATCAATGTAGTTGATTTTGAGTCCACCCATGTGGAATATATTTCCATGAACTATACCAGCGAAAAGTTAAATAATACCCGTGTACGTCAAGCATTGAACTATGCGACTGACCGTGACGCAATCATCCAGGCTGTATACGGCGGGCAAGGCACGCGCTGCACGTCCATCGTCTGGCCGGCTGCACCGCACTACAACCCTGATTTACCTACTTATAATTATGACCTTGAGAAAGCCAAGGAACTTCTTGCTGAAGCAGGAGCAGAAAATCTGGAATTAAACCTTATTATCACTGCTGGTTCTCCGTCTGATCTGATGATGGCTACCATCTTGAAGAGCCAATGGGGGAAGGCAGGCGTTACGCTAAATATCCAGCAATTGGATAGTTCTGCACGCCGTGAGCATCGCAACAACTTGACTTTTGAAGTACTGCTGAACTACTTCACTAGTGACATCATAGACACCTCCGAAAACTTGGAAATGTTCTGCATCAAAGAGAATTATGACTGCTGGCATCTCGGTTGGAACGGCGAGCGTCAGGAGTTGGCAGAACAGTTGATCCGTGAGGCTGGTGCCACCAATGATGAGGCAGTACGTCTTGAAAAGTATCAAGAAGCGCAGTTGATCTTCGCCGAGGATGCGCTGATTATTCCTGTCTGCTGTGTGCCTGAGACCGTAGCTATGCGCAGCAATGTGACGGGCTTTATCCAGAATCCTCTGGGAACCTATATATTTAACGAGTTAACACTGACAGACTGAGTTAGCTAAATTGACTGAGCCGCCAGTCCTGTTACCGGCGGCTCAGTTTCATTCTCGATGTCCATTGTTTAAATGGGGAGGTGGCGTGGTATAATGAAGCAACTAAATTATATTCTCAAGCGTATTTTGCAAATGATCCCCGTGCTGTTTGCTGTCACAATTATTATATTCTGGGGAATTCGTCTTATTCCAGGTAATCCTGCATTGACGGTATTAGGCGAAAAAGCATCACAATCCGCCATTGAAGCGATGGAAAAAAAGATGGGGTTGGATCAACCAATTTGGAAACAGTATTTGTTCTACTTACGAGATCTGGCTCATCTGGACTTTGGTAATTCTATTCGCCTAAATGTATCTTGGCAAAGTCGTGGAAACTGGTGAAACCGAAGAATTGTTCAACGACCCGTTTCATCCTTACACAGACATCTTGATGAAGGCAGCGCCAGAGATTGACCCAGATTCTAAAAGTCGGGAGTACATGATCCAAGGTGAAACGCCTAGCCCAATGAATATTCCCCAAGGATGCCGCTTCCACCCAAGGTGCCCTTATGCAACAGACATTTGTCGTTCCACAGAACCGGAACTGACAGAGATCTGCAATGGACACTGTGTGGCTTGCCATCACAAACTTAGCTAACAGCAACTCAGGTTTTGATTACGCTTATGTCTGTTACAGCTCATCGATTTTTAAGATCTATATTGCGTCATACATAAGAGGAGGCAATATATTGAAACTTAAGATGGAGAAAATCGCGCCGCTTTTCCTGTTTTTTTCTGCATTTCTGTGGAGCTTGGGAGGCATTTTCACAAAAAGTGTTGCTTGGAACGGCATTTGCTTAGCAACGCTTCGTGGCCTGATTGCTATAGTCGTGTCCGGGTTAATGCTGTTGAACCATAAAATCAAGCTGAGTTTCACAAAAGTGCTTGCTGGAATTTGCTATTTTGCGCAAGGAGTGTTGTTTATGTCTGCCAACAAATACACTACTTCCGCAAATGCTACTGTACTTCAGAACACTTCTCCATTTTACATTATTCTATTCAATGCGCTAATATACAAAAAGAAGCCAAGCAAATCCGAATGTGTTACATGCGTTTGCTTACTCGTAGGTGTATCATTGGCATTTGTGGGAAATCTGGATGGGGGCGGAACAAAAGGAAATACCATGGCACTCGCATCGTCAATATTCTATGCAGGTGTTTTTTTCCTCAGCAAGGATAAAAGTGCAAATCCGCTCGAGTCACTCTTTATCGGGAATCTATGCTATCTCATTTTTGTTCCCGCAATGCTTACAACCAAACTAACACTCAGGAGGGACTTCCATGGGAGAGATTATACGCCTAGACACGGCAGAAGTCAAAAAGCAACTCGGGGAGATGGTATTGGGAACGGTAGAGCAGACGCTGAATGCCATGCTGGATGCTGAAGCGGACGAAATCACGCAGGCGCACAAGTACGAACGCACAGAGAGCCGTGCCGACACGCGTGTGTGACACTATCATCGTAAGCTCATGACAAAGGCCGGTGAGGTCGACTTGAAGATTCCGAAGCTGCGGAAATTGCCGTTCGAGACAGCCATCATCGAACGGCTACCGTCGCCGCGAGGAATCAGTTGAAGAAGCGCTGATTGAGATGTATCTGGCCGGCGCGTCCGTGCGCCGAGTGGAAGACATCACTGAGGTCCTGTGGGGCACGAAAGTATCGCCGGGGACAATCAGCAATCTGAACAAGAAGGTCTACGGGCAGATCGAAGACTGGCGGAACCGGCCTCTGGTGGCGGAATATCCGTACGTTTACATGGACGGCATCTACCTGAAAAAGAACTGAGCGGCGTGATTGAGAGCATCGCTATTCTAGTCGCAATTGGCGTCAACAGCGACGGAAATCGCGAGGTAATCGGAGCCGCCGAGGGCGGTCGAGAAGACAAGGAAAGCTGGATTCGCTTCCTGCGATCCTTAAAAGATCGGGGGTTGCACGGCACTCGGCTGATTGTCGGTGCTCGATGCGTAGTTTTCGAGTTCTATGCTACGATCATACTCACGCTTTGCTGCACCACAAAATATACATTTTCCGTCGCTCCATGTATGGCTACTGTGCCGGAAACGTATATTTCCTTCAGCTGTACTAAATTTCGTTACCGAAAAATTGCTATTTGAATATTTGCTGCAATACAGGCTTCGCCGCGCCAGCAAACTGGTTATCTCAGTAATTGCAATACCAAATAGCTGTTTTTGAAAGATATAATCTACACGCTCCTGCAAATCCGGGATTTGCTTCTCAAGTCCTTTCATTAATCGTTTTGCAACTTCGCGCAAAAACACCCCGCTCTTGGTGGCAGGATTCAGAAATGTTGAGTCTACACGTTCTGTCTCTTGCTTCACTAAATCAAGCATAGCATTTACTTCGCGCTCGGAGATAAACACCTCACAGTGATCGGCGACTCGTTGCTTTGACTTGATTTGCCCATTTTTTGCTTGAGCCCTCTAATGCTATACTCCTTTCGCGAGCTTCTACGTTATCGTCACTATTATAGCAAAATTTTGACGCACTATCAATCACGACACATGGGTTTTGTGGCTATTTCCCGAAATTTTTCAAAGCCATATTTTATCTTTTGAGGCCATAATCTCAAGTGGGGTAAAAATCATCTTCCATCGATTAGCCACGAATCGTAGCACAGGTACGAGATGAACATAATATAGCAAAAAGCAAGCAGTATCAACAAATAACCGCCGAATACTGCTTTCTATTTTGTCTATTATTGCTATGCACAGCGCGTTACACAAGACTGTAGAACGCCATTACTCATAGCACATTTTTATCCTGATCCTCAAAAGAAAATCTCTGCAAGAGTGCGCTTTAACTCAAATTGCGCAACGTATCCCTGTATTTTTCACAATGACACAACCACCGATGAATTAGCATTTCTGCTTCTCCATCAGTGGTTCTAGCTTGCCGCTCGGGAAGCGCTCTTAAAAACTCAATTTCTCAAAATCCCTAAGTTGACGTTTCTTCGGGGAGGGCGTTTTCATGCGCCGTTTGGAATAAAAAATGCCGCCCGACAGGCGGCAGGAAATGCAATAAACCTAAGGAAGGGGCTTGTTGCGCGGGCAAGCGACTATCAGCCACTTTTACACCACGCGCTCGCGCGCACCGTACACGCCGGGCGCGTCGCTATGCGCGCGGATCACCAGCGCAATGCCCAGGCGCTCGGCCCAATCGGCCACGATATCGCTAGGATACTTGCGGCTGAAGAACACCGGTATGCCCGCGACGGCCACCTTGACCAGCATCTCCAGCGATATGCGCCCGGTCGAGCCCAGGATGCAGCGGCTCATATCCCAGCCCTGGCGCAGGCCATAGGCAATGCACTTATCGGCGGCGTTGTGGCGGCCGACGTCCTCGCGGTATGCCACCTGATCGCCGCAGTGCAGCGCCAGCCGGTGCGTGCCGAAATAGTTTTTTTCGCTCAGCAGCTGGCGGCACATCGCCTGAATCTGCACAAGCGGCGCCTGAAAGTCGCTTTTGCAGGCAGGGCAGGCTTGCAGCCGCTCCAAAATATCCGTGCGCCGCGGCGCAACGCCCTCGCGCAGCGTTACGTTCAGGCCGTTCTCATCGCCCGCAATCTCCGCGATATCGCCCAGCCCGGCAATCATGCCCTGGGTGTACAGATACCCCGCCGCCAGCTCGTCCAGATGCTCGGGCGTGCACAAAAACGCGCTCTGCTTTTGCCCGTTGAGCTGCCAGGGCACAATGCGCTCTATCATCAAATCAGGCATGGGAATCTCCTTTCGCAATCAGCGCCGCGATGGTTTGCGGCATCGCGTCGCGGTTCTCGGCCGTTACAGTCAGAAGGGTCACGCGCGGATGGCTGCGGATCAGCTCCGTCCAGCCCAGCACGCCCTGGCGCACCCCCCCCAGCACAGGGATATCGCCATCCAGGCAGCGGGCAATCTCACGCTGAAAGGCATAGGCTTCGCGCTCAAAGCGCCCGCACTCATCCATCAGAATCAGCCCCTCGGGGTGCGCCTGCGCCGCCCGCAAAAGCGACGCGCCCAGCGCGTCAAAGCGCGCTGTCAGCGGGGTGGGACGGCCGCCGCTGAACACGGCCACCGCATCCTCCTGCCCAGGCGCGCGCTCCGCCGCGGCAGGCAGCATATACAGCGATTTCTCGGCGCTTTCCCGATCCGTAAAGAAGGTGCGAAAGCCGTAAACGGGCCGGCCAAGCTGGGCAATCGCACGGCGGATAGCGGTGCTCTTGCCGATCTGCACATCGCCGGTCAGAAATACATGCATGTTCGCAATCTCCTTTGCCGCAGCAGCATACAAGCAATTTTCACTTCACCGGCCGCAGCCTTTTCCGGTTGCATTATAGCATAGGGGTTTATTTATTGTCAATGCGCAATATCGATATCAAAGCAGTTGAATCCGGTAAAAATGTTTGCCCAATCTAACATTGAAAAATTGGTGATCAAATGCTATTATAATTATAATCGTGCCAGACTCCGAGTTTCTGGGACCCACGCGGCCCCAGCGACCATTTGGTGTGGGGAGCAATCCGCACGCCTGCCATTTTGCAAAGGAGAGAGGGGAGCATGCTTGTTTGCTTTACTTGCAAACAGCGGGCTCCCTTGGCGGTGTTTACCCATAAGCACGACAAGCAAGGAGGAAAAGGTTATGTCTGACACCAAGAAGACGCTGATGGATCGCGAGTATACCCGCCGCCAGTTCATGAAACTGTCGGGTAAAGGTCTTGCCGGCGTCGCCCTCTCCAGCACCCTGCTCTCCCTGATGGGATGCACCCGCTCTCAGGCGGAGGCAGGTTTGGTGGATACCATCGCTACCCCCGACTTCCTGCTCGTTGCCAACCGTGCCAAATGCACCGGCTGCCAGCGCTGCGAGGTCAACTGCACCCTGGCCAATGATGGGGACGCCCACCCCTACATGGCCCGCATCCGTGTTCGCCAGAACGTGAACTTTGGCGATCAGGGCCCGACCGACGATTATAAGCACGGCGACGGCTTCTTCGGCCTGTGGGGCTTCAAGCCCGACACCTGCAAGCAGTGCGCCGACCCCGCGTGCGTCAACGCTTGCCCCATGAAGGCCATCTCCGCTGATCCCGTCACCGGCGCGCGCGTCATTGACGAGGATAAGTGCGTCGGCTGCGGCGCGTGCGTCAACGCCTGCCCCTGGCATATGCCCCGCGTGGACGTGGAAAAGCATAAGTCCACCAAGTGCATCAGCTGCGGCGCGTGCGTTGCCGGCTGCCCCACCAGCGCCCTGCGCATGATCCCCTGGGAAGATGTAGCCAAGGCGCTGTAATCACCGATTAAAAGGAGGTAAAATCCATGAACGGATGGATGGGTAATCTGCTGCGCGTCAACCTGACGACCAAAACCAGCAGCATCGAAAGCAGCGAAAAGTATTTCAAATATATCGGCGGCAAGGGCATGGCCAACCGCATTATGTATGACGAAGTGCCCGTGGGCACCGATCCCGCCGCGCCCGAAAACAAGATCGTTTTCGCCGTGGGCCCCAACACCGGCTCCAGCGCGCCCTGCTCCGGCCGCATCACCATTTCGTCCCTGTCCCCCTTCACCAAGTATAACGCCATCGTCGATGCGCACATGGGCGGCGACACCGCCGTGCGCATGAAGAACTGCGGCTTTGACGCCATGATCATCGAGGGCGCCAGCGACGCCCCCGTATACATCTATGTAAACGACGATAAGATCGAAATCCGCGACGCGTCCCACGTTTGGGGCAAGACCACCAGCGACACCACCGCGATCCTGACCAAGGAAACCGATCCCTCCTCCAACGTTGTCTCCATCGGCCCGGCGGGCGAGGCGCTGCTCAACCTCAGCTGCGTGATGACCGGCATCGGTCACTGCGGCGGCGGCGGCCTGGGCAAGGTGTTTGGCTCCAAGAAGCTCAAGGCCGTGGTGTTCAACGGCACCAAGGGCACCGAGATTGCCGATCCCAAGCGTGTGGTGGAGCTGAACAAGTACGTCATCGGCGACCTGATGGGCTCCAACAACAACCACGTTGTGCCCACCGTGGCGCAGTCCTGGTCTGAATACGAAAACACGTCTACCCGTTGGACGGGCCATCCCGGTATGACCTGGGGCGCGGCCGAAGGCGGCCCCATCGATACCGGCGAATCCGCCCCCGGCCAGCCCACGCTGATCGGCTATCGCTGCCAGAAGGCCGTAAAGGATCACGGCGCGATCGCTGAAAAGTACACCGTCAAGATGACGGGCTGCGCCATGTGCCCCATCCGCTGCTACGGCAGTCTCTTCATCCCGCAGATGGAAAAGGCCACCGGCGTGGTCGGCTCCCACTCCAATACCTGCCTGGGCAACCGCGGCTGCGGCATTGCCAGCCTGGTAAAGAATGTGAAGGACGTGGAGGAAGAGGGCGACGGCAAGCTGATTGCCAACACCTACGCCGCCATCTTTGCCGACGATATGGGTCTGTGGGATAACTACGGCGAGCTGAACGCCACCCTGACCTACTTCCTGAAGGACGACGCCAAGCTGCTCAAGCAGATCATGACTGAGGAAGAATACAACGCGCTGGATTGGTCCAAGCGCGAGAACGGCGATCTGTCCTTCATCAACGATTTCATCGCCTGCATCCTCAACCCCAACCACTCCCTGCATAACCTGGGCATGGGCGCTTACTATGTGGATCAGAAGTACCATGACATTCTGGGCGACGATTATCTGCACAGCCAGGCGCTGGGTCTGTGGGGCCCCATCGGCGGCAAGCGCCATCACGGCAACGAGTGCGCGGCGCAGGTTGGCCAGCTGACCAACATCATCTACAACCGCGACGGCATGTGCCACACCATCGTCAACATCACCGGCTCCGGCCTGCCCTATGCCATCCAGAAGACCATCGTAGAGGATCTGTTCGGCGAAGGCTGCCTGGACGCGCCCAAGGATTACACCCCCATGAACGAGAGCAAGGCCCGCTTTGCCAAGTTCGGTATCATGCGTCAGGTGCTGCATGACAGCTTCACCCTGTGCAACTGGGTATGGCCCATGACCTTCAGCCCCCGCAAGGAGCGCGGCTATAAGGGCGACCTGAGCGTGGAGGCGCAGTACATGAGCGCCATCACCGGCCAGGAGTGGAGCGAGGAGGAGCTGGATCACGCCGTGGAGCGCTGCATTCAGCTGCACCGCGCCATGACCGTTAAGGCCGCCGGCACCACCGATATGCGCAATAACCACGATGTCATCTCCAACTTCATCTTCGATATGGACCCCGACAAGCAGCCCTTCACCCCCGGCACCGTCAAGCTGGAGCGCGAGGACTGGCAGAAGGCTCTGACCATGTTCTATCAGCAGTTCGGCTGGGATCCCACCACCGGCGCGCCCACCCGCGAGACCCTTGAAAAGTTCGACCTCAAGGATGTGGCCGACGATCTGGAAGCGCTCAACCTGCTGCCCTAAATGAGCGAGCAAACCATCAACC
>OLSB01003279.1_pt1 | contig 11914 bp, 10 predicted proteins | sample 1672071 | NCBI WGS metagenome assembly OLSB01 (sample SAMEA3136642, study PRJEB25190) | human gut metagenome | biome: human gut; feature: human-associated habitat; material: faeces | place: Austria | collected 2013
GTTGTGGTCTGCGCCGGCTTCCTGCAGGAAGCTGCCCTGACCAGAGCTGCCATCGACTTCCCCGATGTTCAGTTCATCTTTGTGGACGGCTATCCCCTGGATGACGATCCTGATCCCGATGTGGAAGGCAACATTCTGACCAACGTGGCTGGCATCGCCTTCGAGGAAGCTCAGTCCGGCTACTTTGCTGGCTATGCCGCTGTGATGGAAGGCTACACCAAGCTGGGCTTCACCGGTGGTGGCGGCGGCACCAACCCCGCTTGCTGCCGGTACGGCTATGGCTTCGTCCAGGGCGCCAATGCCGCAGCTGCTGAGAAGGACGTTCAGGTCGAAATGAACTACTCCTGGCAGTATGGCTCCAACTTCAGCTCTTCCCCCGAACTGCAGACCATGGCCAACGGCTGGTACCAGAGCGGGACCGAAGTGATCTTCGCCTGCGGCGGCTCCATGTTCCAGTCCATCTCTGCCGCAGCTGCTGCCAACGACGGCGCTGTGATCGGCGTGGACGTGGACCAGTCCACCGAGTCCCCCACGGTTATCACTTCCGCCATGAAGGAACTGGCGGATGCCGTGCAGTGGTCTCTGGCTAAGGTGTATGACAACACCTTCTCCGAGATTGGCGGCCAGGCCACCTCTCTGGGTGTGGAAACCGACGCTGTCGGCCTGCCCACCGAGACTTGGAGCATGACCAACTTCACCGTGGAGCAGTATGAAGCTATGTATCAGCAGGTGAAAGACGGCACCCTAACTGTGGATGACAACTATGATAACCTGGAGCAGGAGTATTCCAACCTGACCCTCAATATCATCTGATTCACTGATTGATGCGTAAAAAAGGGAGCCTGTCCCCTCAAGGGACAGGCTCTCTTTTTCTAGTTTTAGCTTCTGAAAAGACGGGTCATCGTTCGGTTTTTTGTTCCTTTTTCGCCTGGGCAATTACCTTTTTGTAGGGAGCCACCATGTAGTCAGCCATCTTGGGTTTGATCTTTTTCTGAACTGAGGGAATGGCGAGCAACGTCCCTACCAACTTCATCTGGAGCAAACGCCCTTTCTGCTTTTGGGGAAAGTCATACGCCCCATGGGCTCGATAGAATACATGGTCTGCTTTCATCATTCCTTGCATGAGGTAGATGAGATCCCGGAAAATCTTACTTCCGCCCACACCATAGAAGTTCGCTGGACGGCGCAGGTGATGTTCCATCGCAAAGACCAGGTTTTTGGCCAATGTCTGAAGGTTAGCGGCTGTGTTCTCTTCATCGGTGACCACGCCACAGAGATAGTTCCCGCCTACTTCACTGCGCCCCTCCAAAACCATCTGCAAATTTGCCTCATACCGGTAGTTCCCCTGGAGAAGATAGGCCACCGGCGTGCCCCGTGTAACCGTTCGATGCCCGTTGCAAAACTGCCGATCATCATAGCACTTAAACACCGAATAGGTGTAATGGTTCACAATGGGAAATGCGTAGACAATGGCATCCGCTGTCTGAATTTCGCGCCGTAGGAATTGGTCAAACCCATCAGAGTATATACAGGTTCCTGTCGCTGCACAGTGCAAGCATCCCAGACAGCCACCTTGAAAAGGAACGTCCCATAAATTAACCACTTGACTCTCATAGGGAAGCACGGCTCGAAAGTCTTGGATCATGTGAAGGAGAGACTGGTCCTCCTCCCGACAACAGGTGACAAGAACCACTCTTTTCCCAGAACATTTCTCCACCCTGGAACAGACTGGCTGGTAGACTGCAGGGATGCCTTCCGGTTGGGCAGAAGGGGGTGGAAGAAAACCGCCATATTGGCAGGTGAACATCAGCTGGGCAAAAAACATGCGTGCCTCTTCCCGCCCTTTTTCTGTCAGAAGATCCTCCATATCCGCAGACAGTCCCCGGACCACATGCATTCCCAAATCAAAGCAATTGGCTTCTATGAATTTGTGGGCCGTTACATCGTAAAAATGCTTGGACGTGGTAATTTGAGTGGCAATCTTTCCCGAAAGGTCCACTCCATCTGCCCGAAGGAGTTCCAGAAAACGATGCAGTTGATAAGGCACCAGGAACGTGTATACTGGGTAACAAAAGAGAATGACTTCTGCCTGAGACAAAGCTTCCCGCGGGGTGGAAAAGTCTTTCTCATAACGTTTGATCCGCTGCCCGACGGGAAGCTCCAAAAACTGGTGCTCTGGATGCAACACTTGAAGGTATCGTACGGTTTGCAATGTGGTGCTTCTTTCTCCTTTAGGGCTTCCATTGAGAACAAGAATTTTCATAACGTTTTTCCAACTTTTGGTAGATAGAGAGTGTACTAAATACAGGTTTGAACCTTATTTTAATTCAGTATAACATTGCCAAATGCTTGCGTCAATGAGGCAAACAAAAAGGTGCCCTTCAGAAACTACTATTTTTACAGAGAATTCCCGGGGAAATTGGTATGGAACCTTGCAACTTTTTGTCGGAACCATTATAATAGGTTCCGTTATTATGGCCATCGTCTGGCTAAGAAAAGAGAGGAAAGTAGGTGACGGAATGGACCATGGGCAGGACTATGTGATCGAGATGCTCCACATAACCAAGGAGTTTCCTGGTATCAAAGCCAATGACGACATTACCCTCCAGCTCAAGCGGGGCGAAATCCATGCGCTGTTGGGCGAAAACGGTGCCGGGAAATCCACGCTGATGTCCATTCTCTTCGGCATGTATCAACCAGACGCCGGAGAGATCCGCAAAAACGGGGAAGTGGTGTCCATCAAAGACCCCAACGACGCCACCGCGTTGGGAATCGGCATGGTGCACCAACACTTTAAGTTAATCGATGTGTTCACGGTCTTGGACAACATCATCCTGGGCGCAGAAGACACCAAGTTAGGGTTTCTCAAAAAGAAGGAAGCCCGGGCCAAAGTCCTGGACCTGTCCCAGCGGTATGGCCTTAAGGTAGACCTGGACGCAAAGGTGGAAAACATCACCGTCGGGATGCAGCAGCGTGTAGAGATTCTTAAAATGCTCTACCGGGAGAATGAAATTTTGATCTTTGACGAACCGACCGCCGTGCTCACCCCCCAAGAAATTGATGAGCTCATGAAGATCATGAAAAACCTGGCGGCGGAGGGGAAATCCATTCTGTTCATTTCCCATAAGCTCAACGAAATTATGGCCGTGGCAGACCGGGTTACCGTCCTTCGTAAGGGACAGTGCATCGGTACCGTCGAGACCAAAGACACCAACCAGCAGGCCCTCTCCAATATGATGGTTGGCCGTCCGGTCCAATTGGAAGTGGTCAAAAGTGAGGCCAAGCCCGGGGATGTCGTCCTGGCCGTGAAGGACCTTTGTGTACACTCGAAGCTCCACAAGAAAGACGCTGTGCACAATGTCACGTTCAATGTCCGCGCCGGAGAGATCGTCTGCATCGCCGGTATCGACGGCAACGGCCAGAGCGAGCTCATCTATGGCATCACCGGCTTGGAGAAAACCGCCGGCGGTTCTGTTACCCTGTGCGGGGAAGAAATCAGCCACGCCCCCATACGCAAACGGTTGAAAAACCTCAGTCATATCCCGGAGGATCGTCACAAACACGGCCTGGTCCTGGACTTCACCCTGGAGCAAAACACGGTACTGCAGCGTTTCCAGGAACCCCGGTTCCAGAAATTTGGCTTTATGAAGCAGGATGCCATCCGGGACTACGCCAACCTGCTCATTGAACAATACGACGTCCGCAGCGGACAGGGGCCCATTACCGTGGTGCGCAGCATGTCCGGCGGCAACCAGCAAAAAGCGATCATTGCCCGAGAGGTCGACCGGGACAAGCCCTTGATTGTCGCCGTCCAGCCCACGCGCGGTCTGGACGTGGGCGCCATTGAGTACATCCATAGCCAATTGGTGGCAGAACGAGACAAGGGCAAAGCCATCCTTCTGGTCTCCCTGGAGTTGGACGAGGTGATGAACCTGTCCGACCGGATCCTGGTCCTCTACGAAGGGGAAATCGTGGGGGAACTGGATCCCAAGAAAACCACCGTACAGGAGCTCGGTCTGTATATGGCCGGCGCCAAACGAACTGAGAAAGGAGGCGGGGACGCATGAACAAGCAGCACTCTCCTTTACTGAAAAAGGACGCGACCCAGTCCATCCTGGCCTCCATTCTCTCGATTATCATTGGCCTGGTGGTGGGCTGCATCATCATCTTGATTGTAGGCCTCACCAGTGATAACTTGACCCTTTCCAGCGCACTGGACGGTATCCAGCTGATCTTTGGCGGTCTGTTCAGCACAGGGCGGGATGCCGCAGGCAACTTGACCTTTGGTTTTAACCCCACAAACATCGGAAATATGCTCTTCCGAGCCACTCCCTTGATTATGACCGGCCTCTCTGTGGCTGTGGCCTTTAAGACAGGTCTGTTCAACATCGGCGCCCCCGGCCAGTACCTCATGGGTACCATGGTCACCCTGATGCTGGCCCTGGGGATTCCCTCCGAGTCTGTCCCTGCTGGCCTCATTTGGATCATCGCCTTCGTGGGCGGCTGCCTGGCCGGCGCTGTTTGGGGGGCCATCCCCGGCTTGCTCAAGGCTTTCCTGAACATCAACGAAGTGCTCGCCTGTATCATGACCAACTGGCTGGCCGCCAACTTGGTCACGTGGATGTTTGACATCAGCAACTTCAAAAACGTGGTGGAAAACACCAAGTCGGGCTATATTTACAAGACCTCTTTCAATGGGGTGGAAACCCCCAAAATGGGGTTGGATCACCTGTTCCCCAACTCCCAGGTCAACATGGGGATCATCATTGCCATCGTGATTGCAATCCTCATGTACATCATCATGAACAAAACCACACTGGGATACCAGTTGAAGGCCTGCGGTGCCAACCGCCACGCAGCACGATACGCCGGCATTCAGGACAAGCGGAACATTGTTCTGTCCATGGCCATTGCCGGTGCCTTGGCTGCGGGCGGTGCTTCCCTCTACTATCTGTCCGGAAACACCGAATTCTTCTGGTCCACTTACCAGTCCCTGCCGTCCACTGGGTTTAATGGCATTCCCGTGGCCCTGTTGGCCGTCAACAACCCCATCGCCGTCATCTTTACCGGCTGCTTCATGTCCATGCTGGACATCTCCGGCCTCCAGCTGACCAATTTAACGGCGTACAACGAGTACATCACCGACGTCATCATCGCCACCATCGTCTACCTCAGCGCCTTCTCCCTGGTGATCAAGATGCTCATCAGCGGGCGGAGAAAGCGTAAGGGCAAGCACACCGTACCCGTTGCAGCCCCTGACGGAGGCGGGAACCCTCCCTCTACCTCCGAAGCTGAGAAAGGAGGCGAAGGCGCATGACATTCCTGATTCAGCAAACCCTCATTTATGCCGTGCCGCTGATGATCGTGGCCCTGGCCGGCGTCTTCGCTGAACGAAGCGGTATCATCAACCTGGCCTTGGAAGGTATCATGATCTTCGGCGCTTTCATCGGCGTCCTCTTTGTGCGGACCATGCAGGGTTCGGAAGTGTTCACCGCAGCAGCCGCAGCAGGGGACTATGCCACCCTCCAAGGTTTGGAACTCATGGCCATGGTCGTGGCAGCACTCATGGGGGCCATCTTCTCCCTGCTGCTGTCCTTTGCCTCCATCAACCTGCGGGCCGACCAGACCATTGGCGGCACCGCCTTGAACCTGCTGGCCCCTGCTCTGGTGCTCTTCCTGATCCGCATCATCGCCAACCAGAACACCTTGCAGATGGCGGAAGGGGACGCTGCCAGTTGGTTTATGATTAAGAAGGCCATGTTTGGCTATGGGCGTATGGAAGATATGGGGCCCTTAGGGGAAACCTTTATCAACCGTACCTATTTGGCCACCTATCTGTGCATCTTACTGTTCATTGTCTTGGCCATCATCCTGTACAAGACACGGTTTGGCCTCCGCCTGCGGGCTTGCGGTGAGAACCCTCAAGCCGCAGACTCCCTGGGCATCAATGTCTATAAGATGCGCTACGCCGGCACCACCATTTCCGGTGCCTTGGCAGGCATGGGCGGCTTCGTCTACTCCTTAACCACAGCAAACTGCACCGCCAACGGTGACGTGGCTGGGTTCGGTTTCTTGGCCCTGGCCGTTATGATCTTCGGCAACTGGAAACCGCTGAACATTGCAGGGGCCTCCCTTCTCTTCGGCCTTTTCAAGTGTGTGGCGGCCAGCTATTCCAGTATCGACATCAATGGAGACGGTGTGTATCTCCTGGCCGATATCGGCATCAGCGCCCACTTCTATCGGATGCTGCCGTATCTGATCACCCTGATTGTTTTGGCCTTTACCTCCAAAAACTCTCGGGCCCCCAAAGCGGAAGGCATTCCCTACGACAAGAGTTCGCGATAGAACGCAATCCAAAAGATTCCACTTCCCCGGACGGGTACCGTCCTGGGAAGTGGTTTTTCTTATGTACGAGACTTGCTTTACAGTCTGTTTCTGAGATGCTATAATGGCGAAAACATCACCGTATGCCACGAAAGGATGTGTCAGCCTATGAAGCCGCTATTGGTGGTCATTGACATGCAGAGAGATTTTATCACCGGCACACTGGGCACCCCTGAGGCCCAAGCCATTGTCCCTGCCGTGTGTCAACGAATACAGACCTTTCCAGGGGACATTGTTTATACCCGTGACACCCATGACGAAAACTATCTCTCCACCCAAGAGGGCAAGCATCTTCCCGTGGCGCATTGCCTGCGCGGCACCCCTGGTTGGGAGATTCTTCCGGAAATTCTAGCTGCCGGGGCCGGAAAAACCGCTGCGATCTTGGACAAACCCACCTTTGCCTCTACCGCATTGGTGGATTTTGCCGCATCGGGGGGCTATGATGCCATTGAACTGGTGGGCGTGTGCACCGACATTTGTGTGATTTCCAATGCATTGTGCTTAAAATCCCGGTTGTGGGAGGTTCCCATCTCGGTGCGAGCAGCTTGCTGTGCTGGAACCACCCCTGAAAACCACACAAATGCTCTCTCTGCCATGAAGATCTGCCAAATTGACCGATCCGAGGATCCGTGCTGATGGCGCCGAAGAAACCGGCCGTGTATCGTGCCGGATTTTTTGATTTGGATGACACGATTTTTGATTTCGGACAGTGCAGCCGGCAGGCCTTTTTCCAGGCCTGCCGATGCTGTCACTGGTCCAGTTCCGAGGAAGCATTCACCGAGTTTCAACGCTTAGACCAGATGCTGTGGTCTCAGCAAAAGGCAGGGCATCTCACGGTGGAGCAAGTCATCCACCGCCGGGCCGAATCTATGGCTCGTTGGTTCGGGCACCCAGAGCAAGGCCTTGCCTTTCAGCAGCGCTTCTCCCAGTGTTTGGCGGAAGAGGCTGCCCTAGAACCTCATGCGCGGGAAACCCTGTCCCTGCTTCACAAAAAAGTGCCTCTCTACGGTGCGTCCAACGGAATTCTTGCCATCCAGCAAGCCCGTTTAGAAAAGGCAAACTTGACCACCTATTTTTCCGGTCTCTTCGTATCGGACAAGATCGGGGCTGAAAAACCGGACCCGCGTTTCTTTACCTTCTGCCTGCAGCGCAGTGGTTTCCCGGCGGAGGACGTGTTGATGGTCGGCGACAGTTTGACCGCCGATATTGCCGGCGCCTTCTCTGTGGGTATGGATGGTTGTTGGTACCACCCCCACACAGCGCACCCTCCTGCCAACACCATTTTGCCCCACGCCATCACTGACCTGCGGCAACTTCTCGCCGGCCCATTTGTATGGGGGAGCCCCTGAGAGTCCTCCCCGTTTTTTACACTTCTTTTATTGGAATTGCACAACACTTCCTTGACGAACTCCATTTTATCCATTAAAATAGTAGAAACCCATGCGAAAATACCGGGATAGAGAGGAGAAGGAAAGGATGACAGACTATGGGATCCTGAGTCTGCTGCCTGTGGCAGTGGTCATTGTATTGGTCTTTTTTACCAAGCGAACCGCAGTGTCCCTACTGGTGGGAACCCTCGTAGGGGCGGTTATGCTCTACGGAACCGGGTTTGCCAAACCTTGGTTAGATGTGGTCTACGGCGTTATGGGCAGCGACCTCTGGATCTGGTTGGTGCTGGTCTGTGGGTTTTTCGGCAGCCTGGTGGCGCTGTTTGAAGCCTCCGGTGGGATCCATGGCTTCACCGCCATCGCGGCCAAGGTTTGCAAGGGGGAAAAACGGACCCTGGTGGCCAGTTGGCTCTTGGGCATTGTCACTTTTGTGGATGACTGGCTGTCGATCCTCTCGGTGGGAACTGCCATGCGCCGTGCCACGGATCGGTTCCACATTCCCCGGGAAATGCTTGCCTTTCTCAGCAATGCGACGGCCACGTCCATCTGCGTGATTGTGCCAACCTCTACCTGGGGCGTGTTCATGATCAGCCAACTGGTTGCCACGGATGTCTGCACCAGCGAAGCTGGGATGAGCACCTTTGTCCAAGTATTGCCCTTCCTGTTTTATCCCTTGGTGGCCTTGCTGTGCGGGTTCCTATATTCGGTGGGTATCCTCCCCAAAATTGGTCCCATGCGCAAAGCCTACGCTCTGGCCAAGGAGCAGACAGCTCCTGTAGAGGAATCTCCTGTGCATGAGAGTGGGAAGAAACCCCACGCGCTCAATTTCCTCCTCCCCATTGTGCTGGTCACGGTGATCACCATCCTCACCCGAGAGATCCTGTATGGCACCCTACTTTGTTTGGTGTTCTGCGCGCTCCTTTACTTGCCGCAAAAGCTTCTCACACCGGGGCAATTCTTGGATACCGTGATGTCCGGTTTTAAAAGTATGATTGGGGTCCTCGCCATTGTCACTTGCGCCTTCATGTTGCGGGACATCAACAGTCTGCTGGGCATGCCCGAGTTTGTCATTGGCGCTGCCAAGGCAGCCATGAGTCCCCAAGTCCTCCCGGTTGCTGCTTTTTTGATTGTCACCGTACTGGCTGTGGCTGCCGGCAACTTCTGGGGGATTTGCGCCATTGCCTTCCCGGTGATCATTCCCATTGCCCAGGCATTGGATGCCAACGTACTGCTGACGGCGGGCGCCATCATCTCTGCTACGGCAGCCGGCTCCCACCTCTGCTTCTTTGGCTCGGAGGCTACCCTCGCCTGTTCTGCCACGCAGATTGAAAACGTGCGCTATGCCCAAACTGCCACGCCAATGCTGATAGTTCCAGTGGTGGCCAGCGTTCTGCTGTACCTGGCGGCTGGTTTCCTCATCGGTTAATCTCACAAGAAAAAACAGAGCAAGACGAAACACGTCTTGCTCTGTTTTTTGATGGAATGCTTTATCCTACCCTATGCCACAGGGGAATCCTGGTTGTAAAATCCACGGAAAGAGCGCCCTGATCCTTCAGCCAGGCCAGATAGGAGCGCACCGTGCTGCCAACCAGTACGTATTGGGAAAAGTCCATGGTGAGCCCATACGCCGTAAACAGCTTTTGCAGCAACGCCTCAAAGCCAATAGGTTCGGCGCAGAACGTAAGAATGGTCTCCGCAACCTCTCGGGTTTTATCGATATTGTACTGTGCCAAAGGTGCAATGTCCTGGGTGGCTTCCGCATGGGCCGGTACAAACCATGTGGCGGAAAGCTGCTTAACCTGTTCCAGCGTGTCCAGATAGGCGCCTACGTCATAGATGACGCCAATTTGATACTTCTCCAGGGTCTCCTTACTGGATAAGCAGTCGGCAAGATAAACCACACCGTCCTCACTGCGAAAGCCAACCATGTCGAAGAAATGGCCAGGAAGGGGAAAGGAGGTCAACCCTTTGGGCAGCACCGCATCGGTGAGATACTCTGCAGGACTCTCCTTGGCCATCAAAAACTTGTGCCGCAAGTCCTTGGGAGGAAACCCACCGTAGAGGAAGGAGGGCTCCAGCAAAGGATGGCGGGTAAAGGCACAATCCACACCAGGGGCGTAAATCTTGCAGCCGGTCTGCTTCCAAAGGTACTGGTTGCCGCCAATGTGGTCTGCGTTAGAATGGGTGTTGAGAATGGCCCGCAACGTCCATCCCTGCTTTTCCAGCAGTTGGCGGAGTTTCCGACCGGCGTCTTTGTCGTTTCCGCTGTCGATGAGGTAGACTTGGTTTTCCTCTGCCAGATAGACTCCGATTTTGACGGGAGCGTTAATATAGTAACTGCGCGGTCCTACTTGGACAAGTTCATACATAGCGGCGCATCCTTTCTCCTGAGAATGTCTCCATCATACCAGATTTTTCTCGGGATGTCACGCAGTGCCAAAACATTTGTAGGCAGGCATGCATGGTTCTTTGTCTCTCTCCTAGCGTAAGGGCAGGGGGCACTCCATACTGGAGTGCCCCCTGCTTGGGTCCGTGTATGAGATTATGGGAATAGGAGGAGATTTTTGGATCAGTGACTTACTTCAAAAACGCTTCCAGCTCTTCCTTGGACTTTACCCCAATGGACATATCCACCGGCTTGCCGTCCCGGAAGAGGAGCAGCGTGGGGATGGAAGAGATCTGGTACTTTTGAGCCAGTTCCGGAACATCATCTACATTGACCTTGCCAAAAGAGATCTCGGGATGCTCCTGTGCCAATTCCTCTACCACAGGGGAGAGCATGGTGCAGGGTCCACACCACGCAGCCCAGAAATCCAGCAAAACAGGGGAGGCGGCATTGGTGACCTTTTCCTCGAAATTATCTTGATTGATGGTGGTGATTGCCATATTCAGCGCTCCTTTCAGGGTTTGTTTGTTTTGTTGAGGATAGGATACCCCAAAACGAGGACATAATCTGTGATTTGGACACAAAACCAAAGGAATTCACAAAAGTCCGCTTACCGGCACGCATCCGACAAATCAGGATGCCTCACGCATGCGGATCTGCTATCGTGTACCAATGGGTTTCCCCATGGGCGTAGTGGGTTCTTTCCTCTATGCTCTTTGTGGATTTGGGGAAATAGAGACAGGCCGCTCTGGAATACAGTAGAGCACAGGAGGTGTTGCCTATGCTTTCGGCATGGATATTACTGTTACTTCACACAGTTTGCTTTCCGCTTCGTCTGGGAAACAGCGGATCCTTTCCCCGTCCGCTCAAGGCAGAGGAAGAGCAGGAATACTTAGCACGGTACGCGCAGGGCGATCTGGAGGCCAGAAACAAGTTGGTCGAGCACAATCTCCGCTTAGTGTCTCACATTCTTAAGAAATACTATGTCCAAGCAGGGGACCAAGATGACCTGATCTCCATTGGAACCATCGGCTTAATCAAGGGAATCTCCACCTTCAAACCCGATAAGAAGGTCCGGCTGGCCACCTATGCCAGCCGGTGCATTGAAAATGAAATCCTCATGTATTTCCGCAGCCAGCGAAAGTATCAAGGGGATGTGTCCCTGTCAGACTCCATTGATTCGGACCGAGAGGGGAATGCGCTCTCGCTCATGGATGTCATCAGCGTCGATGACGATATGCTGGAAACCCTGGATACCCGAGATTCCTGCGCTAAGGTACGCCAATGCGTGGAGCATTGTTTGAGTGAGCGGGAGGCTAAGGTCATCTCGCTTCGATACGGTTTGGATGGGGAGGGGCCACGCACCCAGCGAGAAATTGCAACCGCTTGCGGCATCAGCCGGTCCTATGTATCGCGCCACCGCTAATGTAAACGAAGCCCGGAAAGCCTTGTGGGACAAGACTTTCCGGGCGTCATATATAACTGGGATAACACCGCGGTTATTGTAAGCGGTAAAAATATTTAGGAAGATAAGCGGTCATTCATTATTTGGTTAGATCGATAACACGTTCAGCCAACTTGGTAAACGTTTCATTAAATGTATCTCTGTTTTTTTTCATGTTTTCCCACACGGTTCCAGTTTTTTGCACCTGCTCCTTTGTCAAAAGAAATACTGGAGTATTGTTTACCTGGGATTGTGCGATTAGACTATTGAAATCAGAAATATTGATCAAATTATAAGGTGTTTCAAAACAGT
>OLSB01003280.1_pt1 | contig 11909 bp, 7 predicted proteins | sample 1672071 | NCBI WGS metagenome assembly OLSB01 (sample SAMEA3136642, study PRJEB25190) | human gut metagenome | biome: human gut; feature: human-associated habitat; material: faeces | place: Austria | collected 2013
TCGGGCCGAGCAACGCTCTCACCCGCGCCGAGTTCGCCACCGTGCTCCATCGCATCGTCGACCCCGAGGCCGCTGGTGTTGACTTCACAACCGTGAAGAACGAAACCGGCTTCGCCGACGTTGAGTACGGAAACTAAGTAGTCTCAGAGCAATCTTGTTTGCATGAAAAACGCTCGGTCCGCAAGGGCCGAGCGTTTTTTGATTCCCGAGAATGTAACGCGTTGTCAGGGCTGGGCACACCGGATGCCGAAGCGTGAAGACCGCTACGCCTCACGCTCGTCGAAGTCGCCTATAAGGGCGCGCGCGAAGTCGTGCGCATCGAAGTCCTTCAAGTCGTCTATACCCTCGCCCACGCCGATCTTCAGCACAGGAAGCTCAAGCTCGTGGCTCACGGCAAGCGCGATGCCGCCCTTCGCCGTGCCGTCGAGCTTGGTGACGACGATACCGTCAAGAGAAAGCGCATTGTTGAACTCGCGCGCCTGCTGCAAGCCGTTTTGGCCGGTCGTCGCATCGATGACGAGCACAGTGTAGACCGGCAGCTGAGAGCGCTTGCGCACGACGTTCACGACTTTCTCGAGCTCGCGCATGAGGTCGGCAGAGGTGTGCAGGCGGCCTGCAGTGTCAATGAGCACCAGGTCCGCGCCCGTTTCTTCCGCACGCTCGATCGTCGCGTAGCACACGCTCGCGGGGTCACTTCCCCGCTCACGCTCGACAACCTCGACATCGGCGCGGCGAGCCCAGACCTCGAGCTGCTCGATCGCGGCGGCTCGGAAGGTATCGGCGCTGCCCAAGATAACGTTGCGGCCCGCATCGGAGGCCTCCTTGGCAAGCTTTCCGACGGTCGTCGTCTTGCCCGTGCCGTTGATGCCCACGAAGAGCACGAGCGCGGGGTCGCCGCCGAAGACCTCTTCCCCGCCCTCGGTGAACGTGCTCGCAATCTGCTCGTTCAACATATCGAGCACGGCATAGGCGTCGGGAAGCGCCTTGCGCGTCGCCTGGTCGCGCAGGTTCTCCACGATGGAGCTCGCTGCCGGAGCGCCGACATCGCTTAAGATGAGCGTCTCCTCGAGCCCGTCCCAAAACTCATCGTCCAAATCCGGCCCGCGGTCGAGCAGGACGTTCATCTGCTCCTTGAATTTATCGCGTGAGCGCGCAAGGCCCTCGCTGATGCGATCGAAAAAGCCCATATACTATCCTTTCAGGAAAACGAAGAGGCAGGAATGCGCCTCGGAATCTTCTGTATCACAGCATAGCAAAGAAACGCCCCCGACATCCGAAAATGCCGAGGGCGTTAACAACACGTAGGCGGAAGCGCGAATTAACGAACCGCGCGAGTCATCTCCTCCGTTGGAGGAAGCTCGGGGTCGTACAGGTGGCAGGCACACCGATGGTTTTCCTTCACCTCGCGCAGCTCGGGAACCGTGTTCCCGCATACGCCGAGGCGCTTGAAGCAGCGGCCCGCGAAACGGCATCCCGGGGGCGGGTCGATCGGGGAGGGAACATCACCTTGCAAGATGATGCGCTCGCGCTTCGATTTCGGATCGACCGCAGGGATAGCGGAAAGCAGCGCCTGCGTGTAGGGGGACAACGGGTCGGCATAAAGCGAGCGCTTCGGGGCAATCTCCATGATCCTGCCCAAATACATAACACCCACGCGATCGGAAACATGCTTCACGACGTTTAAGCCATGCGCGATGAACAGGTAGGTTAAGCCGAACTCCTCTTTAAGATCGTCGAGCAAGTTGAGAACCTGAGCCTGAATGGAGACGTCGAGCGCGGAGACTGGCTCATCGCAAACGATGAGCTTGGGGTTCACGGCGAGCGCGCGGGCAATACCAACGCGTTGGCGCTGGCCGCCAGAGAACTCGTGCGGATAGCGGTTGCGCATATAATTTGCCAGGCCGACGCATTCCAAAAGCTCATTCACGCGAGCTTCGACCTTGTCCTTTGGAACGATGTTATTTGCAATCATCGGCTCGGCGATGATGTCACCGATGCGCATGCGCGGGTTCAAGGAAGCATAGGGGTCCTGGAAGATGAGCTGGATGTCCTTGCAGTAGCTCTTGCGCTCGGAGTCCTTCATCGCGGTGAGGTCTTTACCGTCAAAGATAATCTTGCCGCTCGTGGGGCGAAGCAGGTTCACGAGCATCTTGCCAACGGTGGTCTTGCCGCACCCAGACTCGCCCACAAGGCCGAACGCCTCTCCCCTCTTAATCTGGAAGCTTACGTCGTCCACCGCATGCACATAAGACGTCGCCTTGCCGAAGAAGTTCGTCTCAGCTGCGAAGAGCTTCGTCAGATGCTGCACATCGAGCAGCACGTCATCGTTGCGCAGCTCAGGGCTCGCAATATTTCCGTTATCGCTCATCAGCGCCTCCCTCCTCGGCCTCCCGCGCCACATCGCCCTCGATAAGCGCTTCGGCGGTCGAAACCTCACGCGCCGCCTCGACAGCCTCGCGAGCCTTTTCCTCGTTCGCCTTCACCTCGGCGGCATCTTTCGCATGGCCATCCTGTTCCTCGTAGAGGAAGCAGCGAACCTTATGGTCGCCCACCTGCACCAACTCAGGCATCCGCTCGCGGCAAACCTGCATGCAGCTATCACAGCGGTCGGAGAAGTGGCATCCCGGGGGCATCTCGAGCGGATTGGGGACCATGCCTTTGATCATATAGAGACGCTTGCTGTCGTCATCTTCCAACCGAGGAATGGACTTCAAAAGGCCAAGCGTATAGGGATGCATCGGATTGTCGAACAGCAAGCGCACCTCGGCCTCTTCGACCACCTGGCCGCAGTACATGACCACAACGCGGTCGGCGATTTCGGAGACGACACCGAGATCGTGCGTGATCAGAAGAACGGCCATGTCGGTATCCTCGCGAAGGCGGCGAAGCAGGTCGAGGATCTGCGCCTGGATCGTCACGTCGAGCGCCGTTGTGGGCTCGTCGGCAATGAGAAGCTTGGGATTGCAGGCGAGCGCCATGGCAATCATGACGCGCTGGCGCATACCGCCCGACATCTGATGCGGATAATCGCGCACACGCGCCTCAGGGCTGGGGATGCCGACCTTGCGGAGAAGGTCGATAGCGCGCGTGAGCGCTTCTTTCTTCGAAACCTTCTCGTGGGTGCGGATAGCCTCGACGATCTGATCGCCGATGCGGTACACGGGGTTGAGCGAGGTCATGGGCTCTTGGAAAATCATGGCCATATCGTTGCCGCGCATCTCGCGATATTCCTTCTCGGAGAGATGGACGAGGTCTTTCCCGTCGAAGGTCATCTCGCCGCCGGCAACATGACCGGGCTCCGCAAGCAAGCCCATGACGGACAGGCTTGTGACGGATTTGCCCGAACCGGACTCTCCCACGATAGCCAAAATCTCGCCTTCGCTGACTTCAAAGCTCACGTCGTCAACTGCGCGGACCACGCCGCGTTTCACCGGAAATTCGGTGCAGAGGCTCTTCACTTCAAGCAACATCGGGCTACCTCTTCCTCGACTTCGGATCCAAACCGTCGCGAATACCGTCGCCGAGTAGGTTGAATGCAAGCACAGTAAGCGTGATGGCGAGACCAGGGAAAATCATAAGCCACGGAGCGCGGAAGAGCTCGTTGCGGCCGCGTCCGAGCATGTCGCCCCATTCGGCATCGGGCGGCTGCACGCCCAGACCGAGGAAGCCGAGCGCCGCACAGTCGAGGATAGCCGAGGAAATGCCGAGCGTTGCACGCACGATAATCGATGGCAGCGCGTTCGGAAGCACATGGCGGAACACGATTGCGAAGTTCGAGTCGCCGATCACACGGGCAGCTGCCACGTAATCGTTCTCCTTGATTGCGAGAATCTCGGAGCGAACGATGCGAGCATATTCGGGAATAGCGACCAGGCCGATAGCCACAACCGCCTTCTCGATGCCCTGGCCAAGCGCAGCCATGATAGCGATGGCGAGAAGAATCGACGGAATAGCGAGCATCATGTCCATGATGCGCATGATGACGGTATCCCACTTGCCGCCCTTGTAGCCCGCAATCGCGCCAAGCAGAACGCCAACGGTAAGCGATATAGCCACAGCGGCAAGGCCCACGACGAGCGTGATCTGCGTGCCCACAAGCACACGCGAGAAGATATCGCGGCCCTGGATGTCGGTTCCGAACCAATGCGCAGCCGAGGGGCCTTGCACGGATTCAGCAAGGTTCTGCTCATAGGGATCGTAGGGCAGGATGCCCGGAACGAGCTTGGTCACAATCGCAATCAGCGCAAGGAGCAAGATGAAGATGGCCGACACAAAGGCCGCCTTGTTCGAGACGATGCCGTCAAGCACGTCTTTCCAGATGCTCTCGCGCTTTTCGACAGGCTGCTGGGCTTGGCTGTTCGTCACTTCGCCTGCAGCGCCCTGTGTTGCCAGAACGGTTTTTTTGCTCATGCCGATCACCCCTCTTCCTTCGCGCCGTATTTAATACGCGGATCGAGCCATGCGTAGATGATGTCGACAAGCAGATTCATGAAGACGAAGATAACGGCAACCAGGAGCACCACGCCTTGTACCACCGGGAAGTCGCTCTTCAATACGCAGTCAACGGCGAACTTGCCGATGCCCGGCCAGGCGAACACGGTTTCGGTAAGCAAGGCGCCGCCAAGCAAGCTTCCTAACTGCAAGCCGATAACGGTCGACACGGGAAGCATCGCATTGCGCAGCGCATGCTTGACGTTCACCGAGCGCTTCGCCAACCCCTTCGCGCGCGCCGTGCGGATATAATCAGCGTTGAGCGTTTCGAGCATCGAAGAGCGCGTCATGCGCGTGATGATGGCCATGGAGTAAAGCGATAGCGTAACCGTCGGTAGGACAAGGTGGACAAGCACATCGCCAAGCGCTTCGAAATCGCCTTTCGCGATGGTATCGAAGATGAAGAAGCCCGTACCGCCGGTCGGCTGCAAAAGCGGCGTCACGCGACCGGAGGACGGCAGGATATGCAGCGTCGCCGAGAACAGCAAGATGAGCAGAATGCCCGACCAGAAAACAGGCATCGACACGCCGATGAGCGCAAGCACCATCGAAGCGTTGTCGGCAAGCTTGTTCTTCTTCACCGCAGCGAGCACACCAAGCGCAATACCGCAAATGGAAGCCACGATAATGGCGCACAACGCAAGTTCGGCGGTTGCTGGGAAGCGCGCTGCAAGCTCAGACGCGACGGGCGTGTGCGTGTAGTACGACGTTCCCAAATCACCTTGGATCGCCGATACCAGGAAGTTGACGTACTGCATCCAGATGGGATCATCGAGGCCGTAGTCGGCCCGCCATGCGGCCATCGCCTCCGCCGTCGCATGCTCTCCCAAGACCACAGGAGCCGGGTCGGAGGCGAGAACGCGCGTGATGAAGAAGATGATGATCGTCACACCCAGCAGCACGGGAATCACCATAAGGATTCTTTTGAGGATGTATTTAAGCACCGTTGTCCTTTCGAAGATGCGGCCCAAATCGTCTCGTCTGGAAGGGCCGCGATACGCAGGTCACGCGATCCTGCCCTGAACCGAATCGGCAAGATTCAGCTCAAGGCAAGCCGCCGCTGCGCTGAAAAGGTGCGCGGGGCAGCAAAGAGACCGCCCCGCGCACCGTGAAGGCAAAATGCCGGGAAAGCGCTACGCTTCCTTGGAAACGCCCTTGAAGAACGCGACTCCCGTCGGGTGATAATAGAAACCCTTCACCTTCGGGCTATAGCCGAGCAGATTCTTGGAGTGGGAGATGAGCAACCATGGCTGCTCCTCAGCCATCATTTCCTCGCATTGCTTGTAGATGGCATCGCGCTCGTCGCCGTCGGGCGTTGCAATACCCTTTGCGATGAGAGCCTTGTATTCCTCGTTATCCCAGTGGGCAACGTTCATGGACCTGTTGGAGTCCGCAGGCAGGTTCATGAAGTTGTCCGGGTCGCCGTTGTCGCCGGTCCAGCCGTAGAAGCAGATGTCATAGGGATCGGTCTGCACCTTGGACTTGTAAGTCGTCCAATCGTACTGGGTGATCTCCACATCGACGCCGACCTTGGACAGATAGCCCTGAACCATGTTAGCGAGCTCAACGCCGCCCTTTGCGTTGTACGGACGAGCGGTGGAGTAGGTGATGCAAGCGAGCTTGGTGACTCCCTTAGCAGCGAGGGTTGCCTTCGCGGCATCGGGGTCGTATGCGGTCTGTTTGACGTCCTTGTCGTAAGGCGCCATCCAAAGCGGCATGACGGAATTCGCGACAGAAGCGTACTCGCCGTAGATTGCAGAAACCATTTCCTCGACGTTGATTGCCTGGGCGATGGCCTTGCGGACTTCCTTGTCGGCGCAGATGCCGCCCTCGTCCGTGTTGAACGCCATGTAATTGATGGTCATGCCATCCTCGGAGAACAGCTCGTAGCCACCGTCGGTGATCTGGTTTGCCGAAGACGGGTCGACCGACGAGATGATGTCGCACTCGCCGTTCAGCAGCGAAGTGATGCGGGTGTTGCCCTCGGCGATGATCTTGAAGATGATGTTCTTCGTCTTGGGAGCATTATCCTTGTCCCAGTAATCCTCATTGGCCTCGAGGGTTACGGAAGCGGACTTCGTCCAGTCAACGAACTTATAGGGGCCGGTACCACAGGGTGTGGTGATAGCGGAGCCAGCGGAGGCTGCTTCAATGGCCTTCGGGGAAACAATCGGAGACGCGAGGGCCATGGCCAGGTTCTTCAAAAACGAGGTGTTCGCCGCGCGCATCGTGATCTTCACGGTGGTGGCGTCGACCGCCTCGACGGTCTTCACGCCGGAATTCGCAGCTTCCTCGCCAAACACGAAGGAGGCATAAGGCTGGTCGGAGTTGCGGTTCGGCTCGAGCAAACGCTCAATCGAGGTCTTCACGGCGTCGGCGTTGAAGTCGGTGCCATCGTGAAATTTCACGCCTTCGCGCAGCTTGATGGTGTAGATGAGACCATCGTCGGAAATCTCAGGCAACTCGGTGGCGAGAAGGGGCTTGACTTCCGCGTTCTTCTCAGCGAAACCATAGAGGCCCTCGTAAATGTTGCAGCACACAACCGCGGACTCGCCGTCGTCGAAATACGCCGGATCGAGGGCGCGGGGATCGGCAGTCAAGCTGTAGGTGATGCTGTCGGCGGCCTTGTCGCCGGAAGCGGCCTTGCCGTCACCCTTCTTCTCGGACCCCCCGCCGGAGCAACCAACCATGCCCATCATGGCGGTTCCCGCAACTGCGGTTCCGAGCAGCCCCATGAACTGGCGCCTGCTGAACTTGAGCTTGTTCTCTTCCATCTGAATACTCCCTTCCCATTTCAGCCAGCCATTCGGCAAGCCGCCTGCGCAGGCTCCCATACCCACGCGTCCGAACGAACACCTAGCAATCACTAGGCAATTCGTATCCATACACTTTAGCGCAGAAACGTGGATTGTGAATCATAAATGGAGAAATTCTGCCAGTAAAGTAGTCGGATTTCTTCATAAACGGTAGGGAAAAGAGAGCATTTCCCCCAACTGCGGCAAATCAGCAAGGCGCGGAAAGTCTCTCCTTGGTATGCGGGAGAGTCTCGTCGGACTCCCCCGTTGAGTTCGCGCAAGCCTGCTGCCAAGCTAAAACGAAGGCGATGGACCCCTTGCAAGTCCCTTACTCGGCGTACTGCAGGGCCCTATCGAGCTTCTGGCTAATGACCTTCGTCACGCCGTCGGCCTGCATGGAGACGCCGAAGAGCACGTCTGCAGTTTCCATCGTACGACGCTGGTGCGTGATCATAATGAGCTGCGTGGTGCCGCGAAGCGATTCCACGAACGCGATAAGGCGGCGCAGGTTCGTGTCGTCGAGCGCAGCCTCGACCTCGTCCAAGATGTAGAACGGCGTCGTGCGAATGCGATACACCGCGAACAGAAGAGCAATCGCGGTGAGCGACTTCTCGCCGCCGGACATGAGCGACATCTTCGTAATGCGCTTGCCGCGCGGCTGCGCCGAGACCTCCACGCCCGTGTTCTCCATGTCGTCGGGATCGACGAGGGACAGATGCGCCGTGCCACCGGGAAACAGCGTGGAGAAGATTTCCTGGAAGTTGGCGTTTACCGCCTCGTAGGTCCTCGCGAAATCGTCCTTCATGCGCGCATCGATGACGCGGTTGATCTTCGCGAGCGCCTTACGCGCGCCGTCGAGGTCGGCAAGCTGGCTTGCCAGATAGTCGTAGCGCACCTTGAGCGCGTCGTACTCGTCGGCGGCGTCGGGATTGATCGTGCCCAGGTTGGCGATGCGGCGGCGCAGCTTGAAGGCGGCGTCCTCCACTTCATGGCGATTCTCGAGCTCAGGACACGCGAGCGCCGTCTCGAGCGGCGTGCGGCAACCGTGGACAATCTCGTTGACCGCAGCCTCGACCTGCACCTCCAAACGTCCTTTGTCCACACGCGCAGCGCTCATGCGCTCACTGGCCGCGTCGTAGGCGTCGTGAGCCGCGCGCGCCTTCGAGCGCGCCTCGTTCGCCTGGGAATGCAGCCCCGACTGGGAATCCTGCGCCTGCGTCGCCTTGTCTTCCAAGTCGACCGTCCAGCGGCGGGCGCTCTGCGCGAGCTCCTCGAACACCGCAAGCAGAGGCTCGATGCGGGATGCAGAAAGCTCCTTCGCACGATGGGCCAAACGCTGCGTCTTCGCCTGAGCGGCAAGCTGAGCGAGCTCCCCTGCGCGCGCATCGCGGACGCGGACAGTGTAGGTCTCGCGCTCCACAAGCGTCGCTGCGGCGAGGCGTGCTTCGGAGAGCGCATCGGTTGCCTGCTGGGCGGCATCGCGCAAGGGGGCGGCGGCGTCGAGCGCGGCGGCAAGACTTTCCTTCACGCCTTCCAGCTCGTGCCCGAGCTCGTCGGCCAATCGCGCATACTCCTCCACGTCGGGACGGGCCTTCGCGATGACCTGCTCCGCCTCCGAGCGTTGCCGCTCGACGTTCTCGAGCTCGTGGCGAGTCGAAGTGAGCTTCTGCGCGGCAGCGTCGGCAGCAGCGCGCGCGGCGTCCGACTTGCCCTTGGCGGCAGCGAGCTCCTGGCTTTTCGCGAGGCTTTCCCCTTGCGCCGTGCGCAGGGCAGCGTCGGCGGCATCGGCAGCCTCCTTCGCCTTTTGCGCCTCCTCCCTCGCGGTGACAAGCTCGCGGGAAAGCTCCTCAAGCCTGCGAGCGCGCGCGAGGGCACCCTGTCCCCCGTCGTCGACATGGCGACCTGCGACCACCTTGCCCGTCGGCCACACGATGCACCCGTCGGGCGTGGCGAAGCGCAGGCCAAGCGTGTCGGCCTCATGGGCGGCGAGCGCCTCCTTAAGGTTTTCGCACACGACAACATCGCCAAGGAGCGCACGAACCGCACGAGCGGACGACTCAGGGAACGAAAGCCCCTCGAGAAGTGCCCGGCCCAACGCATTCGCGGATCGCGCTGAGGCATCGGGCGTGGAAACCCCGTTCGCGTCGTCGCGCAAGACAAGCGTCACCTCACCGCTTTTCCCTTCGGCGGCGAGCGCGGCGACCATGCTTGCCGCATGCGATCCGTCAGCCACGAGGAGCGCTGTCACGTCGGCGCCGAGAAGGTGCTCGACGAGTGCCTCCTGGCCTTCGGGGGCAGAGATTTCGTGAGAAAGCGGCGCGACTGCGGCGTCGAAGGCGGCGGCATTGCTCGCGAGCCACTCGAGCGCCGGGCCCTGGGCCTTCGCGGATGCCCGCTCAACTTCGCGCAACGCCTCGATTGATGCAGCGCAGGCGCGCTCGGCGTCGCTCGCCTCGTCGCGGGCGGCACGTGCCTCCTCGGCAGCGCGCACAGCCTCGCCCACGTGCATGCGGGATTCCTTCTCGACCTGCTCGAGGGCCGAGAGCTCTTCGGCGAGCATTCGGGCATGGGCCTCCGCCTGGGAAGCCTCGGCCTGGGCGCGGTCGAACTGAAGGGTAAGCTCTTGGGTATGCCCCTCGATGATTTTCATGTGCGCGAGCCCATTCGTGAGGGCCTCTTTAAGCTCGGCATGCTTGGCGCGGGCCGAGTTGATGCGCGATTCCAAGTCGCGGCTCGCGCGGCCGAGCTCGGTTGCGCGCTTCTCGGTCTCGGCGCGCCTCGACGTCACGTCCGCATGGTCGGCAGCGAGCCGCGACACCTTTTCTTCAGCTTGCGCACGCTCGGCCTGCACGCTTGCAAGCTGGGCGTTTGCAGCATCGAGGTCGGCTTGGGCGGTCTTTGTGCGAGCGGCGTTCGCCTCGAGCGACACCGAAAGCTCGCCCGCACGGGAGGTCGCTGCACGCTTGCGCTCGCGCATGACGAGCTCAGCGGACTCGATGCGCTCAACGGCGCCCGAAGCCTGGCGATGCTGGCGTGTAAGCTCGCCGGCGCTCGCTCCCTCTTGGCGAATCTTCTCCTGCAGCGCCTCTACAGCAGCTTCCGCGTTCGAAATCTCCGCGCGCTTCGCCTCGAGCTCGGCAGCAACGGCCTCCTCGCGCGCCGTGGCAGCGGCGTGCTTTTCCTGCAGCTGGCGCAAGTCGTCAACGGCAAGCTTAAGCTTCAGATCGGAGAGCTCGGCGGAAAGCCCGATGTAGGTGCGGGCGCGCTTCGCCTTGCGCTCGAGCGGCTTCAACTGACGTTCGACCTCGGCGGTCACGTCGCGCACGCGCGCGAGATGCTGGTCCATCTGGGCCAGCTTGCGCTCGCTTTTCGCCTTGCGCTGCTTGTGCTTGAGCGTTCCCGCGGCCTCTTCGATGAGCGCGCGGCGGTCTTCGGGTTTCGATTGCAGAATGGAGTCGAGGCTGCCCTGCGAGATGATCGAGTGCGTGCCCGTCCCAAGCCCCGAGTCGTGAAGGATGTCGAGCACATCCATGCGACGCGCCACCGTGCCGTTGATGAGGTATTCGCTCTCTCCCGAGCGGTACATGCGGCGCGTGATCGCGACCTCGTCGTAGTCGACGGGAAGCGTGCCGTCGGAGTTGTCGAGCACCAAGTCGACTTCTGCAAGCCCCGCCGCGCGTCGGGCGGAGGAGCCGGCGAAGATGACGTCTTCCATGGCCTGTCCGCGCAGATGCTTGGCGTTGCGCTCGCCGAGCACCCACAGCACGGCATCCGAGATGTTCGATTTGCCCGATCCGTTCGGACCCACGATCGCCGTGATGCCCGGCTCGAGCGTGAGCGCACTTCTATCGGCAAAGGACTTAAAGCCCTTGAGGACGAGGGATTTGAGGTGCATTCGCTAGCCCTGCTTCTTCTGAAGGCGTGCGGCTTCCTTCTCAGCTTTGATGCGGGCGCGCTCGGAGGCCTTTTCGGCCTTCGCATGCGCTGCAGCTTCCTCCTTGGCGGCTCGGGCGGCTGCCTTCTCGGCCTTGGCCTGCGCCGCGGCCTTTTCCTTGGCAGCGCGCTCTTCCTCGGTCAGGCCGAGCCCGAAGAACTCGCCGAGACGCGCGAGCGTGCTCTTCGCAGCCTGGCTCTCGGCCTCCTTCTTCGTGCGACCGGTGCCGCGGGCAAGTCCCTGGTCACCCGCGTAGACCTGAGCGACGAACGTGCGGTCGTGCGGCGGGCCCTGCGTTTCGATCAGCTTGTAAGTCGGCGTAATGCCGTCCTCCTGCAGCTTCTCCTGAAGGGCGCTCTTGGGGTTTTCGGGCTGCGCGGCCAGATCGAGCGACATATGCGGGATGAGCGTGCGGCGCACGAACTTCACTGCAGCGTCGATTCCGCCGTCAAGGTAGAGCGCGGCAACGACCGCCTCGTAGACGTTCTCGAGCGCGGAATGAAGGCCTCGCTTGCCCGTGCCCGTCTCGGAGGACCCGAACACGATGATGTCGGCGAAACCAAGCTTCGCGGCCACATCCGACAGGCTCGAGCCCGCGACGAGCGCCACCTTGATGCGGGTGAGCCCGCCCTCGTCGATCTCATGGAAGCTGTCGAACGCGATCGCCGCGACGATGGCGCCCACGATGG
>OLSB01003281.1_pt1 | contig 11906 bp, 8 predicted proteins | sample 1672071 | NCBI WGS metagenome assembly OLSB01 (sample SAMEA3136642, study PRJEB25190) | human gut metagenome | biome: human gut; feature: human-associated habitat; material: faeces | place: Austria | collected 2013
CGGCATCTACATCATCGACCTGCAGAAGACCGTCAAGAAGCTCGAAGAGGCTTACTCTTTCGTCCGTCAGCTCGCTGAGAACGGCCAGACCATTCTCTTCGTCGGCACCAAGAAGCAGGCGACCGATGCTGTCAAGGAAGAGGCTTCCCGCGTCGGCATGTACTACGTCAACGCACGTTGGCTCGGCGGCATGCTCACTAACTTCAAGACCATGCGCACCCGCGTCGACCGTCTGGCTCAGCTCAAGAAGATGCAGGAAGACGGCACCTTCGACATGCTGCCCAAGAAGGAAGTTATGAAGCATCTCGGCGAGATGGAGAAGCTTGAGAAGTACCTTGGCGGCGTCAAGGACATGAAGAAGCTCCCTGGCGCACTGTTCGTCGTTGACCCCCGCAAGGAGCACAACGCTATTGCCGAGGCTCGCAAGCTGCACATCCCCATCGTCGCTATCGTTGACACCAACTGCGACCCCGATGAGGTCGATTACGTCATCCCCGCAAATGACGACGCTATCCGCGCCATCCGCCTGATCGCCGCCACCATGGCAAACGCCGTCCAGGAAGGCCGTCAGGGCGTTGACGCTGAGGCTGAGGAGACCGTCGAGGCTCCCACTGAGGCTGCTGAAGAGTAATTTTTTAAATAGAAAAGGGGCGCAGAACACGCCCCTTTTTCCCGATTTTAATACAGGAGGATAATTATTATGGCATTTACTGCTCAGGATGTTAAGACCCTGCGTGAAATGACTAACGTCGGCATGATGGACTGCAAGAAGGCTCTCACCGAGACCGACGGCGATATGGACAAGGCAGTCGAGTGGCTGCGTGAGAAGGGCCTCGCCAAGGCCGCGAAGAAGGCCGGCCGCATCGCAGCCGAAGGTATGGCTTATGCTGATGTCTGCCCGAAGTGCGGCGTCGGTGCCATCGTCGAGGTCAACTGCGAGACCGACTTCTGCGCGAAGAGCGATCTGTTCGTCGCGTTTGTCAAGGACATCTGCAAGACCGTCATCACCGAGAACCCCGCCGACATCGACGCTCTTATGAACAGCAAGTACGCCGGCTCCGACCTCACCGTCGCCGAGACCCTGCCTGAGAAGGTCATGTCCATCGGCGAGAATCTCCAGATCCGCCGCTTCGTCCGCTTCGACGACAACACCAGCGTCGCATATGTCCACGCCGGCGGCAAGATCGGCGTGCTCGTCAACCTCGCTGTCGAGGGCGGCATCGACGCCACCGAGATCGGCAAGAACGTTGCCATGCAGATCGCCGCTCTGAATCCCCGCTTCTGGGACAAGTCTCAGGTCACCGAGGATGTGCTGGCCGAGGAGAAGAAGGTGGCTCTGGCCCTGATGGATTCCGACCCCAAGATGGCCTCCAAGCCCGCTCAGGTGAAGGAGAAGATCGTCATGGGCAAGATGAACAAGTTCTACGAGGAGAACTGCCTGCTGCAGATGGAGTTCGTCCGTGGCGACCTGTTCTCCGGCACCGTGGAGCAGTATATCGCCGACGCCGGCAAGAAGCTGGGCGGCAGCGTGAAGTTCCTGACTGCCGTCCGCTATCAGACCGGCGAGGGCATCGAGAAGAAGGAAGAGAACTTCGCCGCCGAGGTGGCTGCCCAGATGAATCAGGGCAAGTAAGTCTCCTTATAGCAAAAGAAATCATACACCGTAAGATAAAAGCACAGGGCGCTTTCCGTAAGGGAGCGCCCTGTGCTTTCCTATTTACTTTCAGACCATGGTAACGTATCATACGGATATCAGGAGGTGTTGGCTATGATAACGATCCAAAGGGCGGACGATATTTTTTCTGTCGATACCAAGCAGACACAACGGTATGATGAAGCACACTCCCTCTGCGACTGCGGGTACTGCCGCAACTACTACGCCCAAATAAAGGGTAAGCTTCCGAAATTAGACGCTTTTTTAAATGAAAAAAGCTCTGTGAGGCTTCACAGAGCTTTTAATCATCAGATCGCACGGGTAACCTTGCCGGAACGCAGGCACCGGGTACAAACATACACATGGCGAGGCGTGCCATTGATAACCGCCTTAACACGCTTGACATTGGGCTTCCAGGGACGATTGGAACGCCGGTGGGAGTGAGAGACCTTGATACCGAAGGTCACGCCCTTGTCGCAAAATTCGCACTTAGCCATCCGTTGCACCTCCTTGCTGTGACTAACTTCCGCTTGATTCACAAGCATTTAATATAGTAACAGATAAAACCGGAAAATGCAAGCACTATTTGACAAAAAAACAAAAAAATTCGGCAGAGAATCGAAGCGGCAGACCCTCCGCCGCCGGAAACCGGCTTGGGGAGCGGGAAAGCGGGTGCCGCAGGGGAGATGCCCGGGGCGGCAGGCTGCGTTTTTGGTATTGTAAAAACGCCCCCCGTACGATATAATACTATAAATATAAACCGAGGAACAGGGGGCTTCCATATGGCAGATAAGGTGAAGCGCACCCCCGCCAAGCTCAGCAAGCTGGTGGAGGATTTTGATATGGAGATCGTGTGCCGGGGCAGCGACTATGACCAGCGCACGGTGAGCATTTCCGATATGAATCGCCCGGCCCTGCAGCTGGTGGGCTTTTACGACTACTTCGAGCCCAAGCGCCTGCAGGTGTTCGGCAAGTCCGAGATGACCTTCCTCAAGGCCATGAAGCTGGAGGACCGCCGCCGGGTGTTCGACAACCTGCTGCGTTGCGAGATACCGGCCCTCATCATCGCCCGGAACATGGAGATCTTCCCCGAGCTGCTGGAGATTGCCCGGAAGCACGGCCGCACGCTGCTGCGTTCCGAGCTGAACACCGTGGAGCTGACCAGCCAGATCATCGACTACCTGAACCGGGCGCTGGCCCCTCAGATCACCCGCCACGGCGTGTTGATGAACATCAACGGGCAGGGCGTGCTGCTGCTGGGCGAGTCCGGCATCGGCAAGAGCGAAACGGCCATCGAGCTGCTGAAGCGAGGCCACCGTCTGGTGGCGGACGACGCCGTGGAGATCCGGCGGGTGTCCGACTCCCTCTACGGCACGGCCCCGGAGCTGATCCGCCACTACATCGAGATCCGTGGCATCGGCGTCATCGATGTGCAGCAGCTGTTCGGCATGGGCTCCGTGCAGTTTGATACGGAGCTGGACCTTGTGGTGCAGCTGGAGAAGTGGGTGGACGGCAAGTTCTATGACCGGCTGGGCCTGGGGGAGGAGATGTATTCCATTCTGGGCGTCAAGCTGCCGTATATGATCATCCCCGTCCGACCGGGCCGAAATCTGGCCGGCATCGTGGAGATCGCCACCATGAAGAACCGGCAGATGAAGTTCGGCTATAACCCGGCAAGGGACTTCGTGGACCGGGTGGACCGCCAGATCGACGCCCTGACCCGGCAGAGTGAGGAGCAGAAATGAACTACATCGGCATTGACATCGGCGGCACCAACCTGAAGGCGGGGCTGGTGAACGACGAGGGCAGCATCCTCGCCATGGAAAAGCGCAAAATTGCCGAGGTCTCCGACCAGAAAGCACTGGTGGAGGCACTGGTGGCGCTGACTCAGAGCCTGACGGAAAAGGGCGGCCTGACGCCGGAGCAGATACGCTCCGTGGGCGTGGGTGTGCCGGGAGCGGTGGAGATCCACTCCGGTGCGGTGCTGTATACCTGCAATCTGCCCCTGCGGAACGTTCCCCTCCGCAAGCTCTTCCACCGGTATCTGCCCTACCCCCTGTATGTGGAGAACGACGCCAACTGTGCGGCGCTGGCGGAATACTACGCCGGAGCCGGCAAGGGCAGCAAGCGCTTTGTCACCATCACGCTGGGGACCGGCGTTGGAGCAGGCATCCTCCACAACGGACAGATCTATCACGGCGCTAACGGCATGGCCGGCGAGGTGGGCCACATGAGCATCGTCTACCACGGGGAGCCCTGTCCCTGCGGACGCAGAGGCTGCTGGGAGCGCTACGCCTCCGCCAGCGCCTTGAAGCGCCTGACGGCACGGGCCATGGAGGAGCACCCCGGCAGCATCCTGTGCCGGGTGGTGGCCGAGAACAACGGCAAGGTATCGGGCCAGTCGGCCTTTATCGCCGCACGGGAGGGCGACCCCGTGGGCCAAAGCGTCTGCGACGAGTACATCGGCTATCTGGCGGCGGGAGTCACCAACGTGGTGAACATCTTCCAGCCGGATACGCTGGCCATCGGCGGCGGCGTCAGCAACGAGAGCGACGAGCAGCTGCTGCTGCCCCTGCGGCGGCTGGTGGAGCAGGAGAGCATCCCCTGCAACCGGGACAAACGCACCCGGATCGTCAAGGCCCAGTTGGGCAACAACGCCGGGATCATCGGTGCCGCTCTGCTGGGAAAACGAAAATTACGGAAATAGGAGGCTGGCCTATGTGCTGGTATGAGCAGCTGGACGAAAAAGTGCGGGAGTACCTGCCGGATATGACCATGGAGCGGGAGGCCCCTCTCAGCAAGCACACCTCCTTCCGCATCGGCGGCCCCGCCCGGCGGCTGGCCTTTCCCGCCAACCGGGAGCAGCTGGTGATCCTCATGGGACTGGCAGAGAGCTGCGGCGTGAAGCCGTTCCTGCTGGGCCGTGGCACCAATCTGCTGGTGGACGACCGGGGGCTGGACACGCTGGTCATCAAGACGGCGGAGCATATGACGGCGGTGCGGCAGCTGGACGAGGTGACGCTGGAGGCGGACGCCGGCATCCTGTTGAACCATCTGGCGGTGTATGCCCAGCAGCACGGCCTGTCGGGTCTGGAGTTCGCCCACGGCATCCCCGGCACCTTAGGCGGGGCCATATGTATGAACGCCGGAGCCTACGGCGGCGAGATGCGTCAGGTGGTGACGGAGGTGACGGCGCTGCTGCCGGAGGGCGTGCGGCGCTTCACGGCGGAGGAGGCGGCCTTCGGCTATCGACGCAGCGCCTTTCTGGATACGGAGGCGGTGGTGCTGGGCGCCAGACTGCGCCTGACCCCCGATGACCCCGCTGCCATCCGGCGGCGGATGGACGATCTCATGGCCCGCCGCCGCCAGTCTCAGCCGCTGGAGTATCCCAGCGCCGGCAGCACCTTCAAGCGGCCGGAGGGCTACTTCGCCGGGACACTCATCGAACAGACGGGCCTGAAGGGCCTGACGGTGGGCGGAGCGCAGGTTTCCACCAAACACGCAGGCTTTGTCATCAACGTGGGCGGCGCTACCAGCGCCGACGTGGAGGAACTGATCCGGCAGGTGCAGCAGGCGGTGTACGCCGCCCACGGCGTGCATTTGGAGCCGGAGGTGCGGATCGTCCGCTGAGAAAGGAACGAGCATGGAAATTCTGATCATCACGGGGCTGTCCGGCGGCGGCAAGAGCCGGGCGGCCTCCTATCTGGAGGATATCGGCTACTACACGGTGGATAATCTGCCGGCGGAGATGATGGTGAAGTTTGCCGACTTCTGCGCTGGGTCCAGCGGACGGTACGACCGGGTGGCGCTGGTGTACGACGTCCGCTCCGGGGAACCCACGGACATCCTTATCGAGACGCTGGAGCGCCTGAAGGCCAGCGGCGTCAACTGCCGGATGCTGTTTCTGGAGGCGGATAACCAGACCATCGTCAACCGCTATAAGGAGACTCGCCGGATGCACCCCCTGCAAAAGAAGGGGGAGAGTGTGGAGCAGGCCATCCGCCGGGAGCGGGAGTGGATGCAGCCGGTGCGGGATCATGCGGATTTCGTGCTGGACACCTCCGCCCTCTCCATCGCCAAGCTCCGCAGCGAGCTGCTGGACCTGTTCGGCCAGCAGGGGGATCGGGGAGGATTGGCCGTCAACATCCTGTCCTTCGGCTTCAAGCACGGCATCCCCATCGAGGCGGATCTGGTGTTCGACGTGCGCTTTATGCCCAACCCCTACTATGTGCCGGAGCTGAAGAACAAGACGGGTCTGGATCAGGCGGTGCGGGACTTCGTGTTCTCCTTCCGCCAGACCAACGATTTCATGGAGCAGCTGGAGAAGATGCTGACCTTCCTGCTGCCCCTGTACGCCGAGGAGGGCAAGTCCGCTCTGGTCATCGCCATCGGCTGCACCGGCGGCCACCACCGCTCCGTGGCGGTGGCCCACGAGCTGGCGGAGTACATCACCGAGGAGGGCTATCAGGTCACGGAGAACCACCGGGACATCTCCCGATAACAGGAGGGACGCTGTATGGAGCCATACCGACAGTCGGTAGCACCGGAACACGGCCCCCGCATTGCCGCCATCGGCGGCGGCACGGGGCTCTCCACGCTGCTGCGTGGCCTGAAGCGTTATACGAAGAATATCACGGCCATCGTCACGGTGGCCGACGACGGCGGCGGCTCCGGGCGGCTGCGGCAGGATCTGGGGATGCTTCCGCCGGGGGATATCCGCAACTGTCTGGAGGCGCTGGCCAATGCCGAGCCCCTGATGGCCCAGCTGATGCACTACCGGTTTCCGGAGGGAGAGCTGGCGGGCCAGAGCTTCGGCAATCTCTTTCTGGCGGCCCTCAACGGCATTATGCCCAGCTTTGACCGGGCGGTAGAGAGCCTGAGTCAGGTGCTGGCCATCACCGGTAGGGTGCTGCCGGTGACCAATGAGAATATCCAGCTGGAGGCGGAGTTTGAAAACGGTGTACGGGTGGTGGGGGAGTCCCGCATCTTTCAGTGCAAGCAGGAGCAGGACTGCCGCATCCGCCGGGTGAATCTGCTGCCCAGCCGTCCCAAGGCCCTGCCGGAGGCGGTGGAGGCCATCCGGGAGGCGGAGATGGTGGTGCTGGCGCCGGGGAGCCTGTATACCAGCATCATCCCCAACCTGCTGGTGGATGGTATCGTGGAGTCCATCCGGGAGTCCCGTGCCTTGAAAATTTACGTCTGTAATGTCATGACGCAGGAGGGGGAGACAGAGGGGTATACTGCCTCGGACCATATCCGGGCGCTGTTTAACCACAGCTGCCCCGGACTCTTCGACTTATGTCTGGTCAACGACGCCCCCATCCCACCTTCGGTGATGCGGGGCTATACCCGTGAGGGGGCGGAGCCCATCCTGTGCGACCGGGATGCCTGCGAGGCGCTGGGGGTGGAGGTCATCACTCGCCCCGTGTCCACGGTGGAAAACGGGCTGGTGCGCCATAATCCGGGCCATTTGGCGTGGGAGCTGGTGCGGCTCCACGCCCAGAGAAATATCCGTCTGGTGGAGGATTCCCTCCGCCGGACGCCGAGAAACCGAGTGGAGAAATGAGGAAGGTATGCAGTCATTTGCGGGAAAGGTGAAAAACGAGCTGTGCCGGACGCCGGTGCAGCGCCTGTGCTGCGCACGGGCCGAGGCCTACGGCGTGCTGCTTTACGGCAATACCTTCAGTCCCACGGAGGTGCGGCTCATTACCGAGAGCGCCGACTTTGCCGCCCGGCTGCCCCGGCTGTTCCAGCGGGCCTTCGGTCTGAAATTCGACCGTCTGCCGGAGGAGGAGCGGGGGAAGCTGATCTTCGGCATCACCGACCGGAGCAAGCTGGACCGCATCATCAACCAGCTGGGCTACGATCCCCGGCAGAATCTGGTGCTCCATGTGAACTTCGGCCTGCTGGAGGATGAGTGCTGCCGGACGGCCTTCCTGCGGGGGGCCTTTCTGGCGGGGGGCAGCGTCACCGACCCGGAAAAGCGCTACCATCTGGAGCTGGATACCGGCCATGCGCAGGCCAGCCGGGAGGTGGCGGCCCTGCTGACGGAGATGGGCTTTCTGCCCCACAGCGTCCGCCGGGGTGGCAGCTCCGTTATTTACTTCAAGCAGTCCGAGCATATCGAGGATCTGCTGACCACCATCGGGGCTCCGGCGGCGGCTATGGATATCATGACCGCCAAGGTGGATAAGGAGATCCGCAACGGGGCCAACCGGGCCATGAACTGCGACATGGCCAATGTGAATAAGACCATTGACGCTGCGCTGGAGCAGAAAAATGCCATCCAGCGCCTGCAGGAGAACGGACGGCTGGAGCACCTGCCGGAAAAGCTGCGGCAGACAGCGCTGCTGCGCCTGCAATACCCGGAGATGTCCCTGTCCCAGCTGGCGGAGAAATGCGACCCGCCGGTGACGAAATCCTGCATGAACCATCGGATGCGGAAGCTATTGGAGGAGGCGAAGAAGCTATGATGACGAAGGAAGAGCGGTGCCGTCTGGCCCTTGGCTATCACCGGCAGCACTATAACTGCGGCCAGAGCGTGCTGGGGGCCTTCCGGGACCTGACGGGTCTGACGGAGGAGCAGTGCTGGGGCCTTGGCAGCGGTCTCGGCAGCGGGATGCGCTGCGGCGGCATCTGCGGCGCCGTGTCCGGCGGCGTGCTGGTGCTGGGTCTGCTGCATCCCTACACGGCACAGGAGGGGCCGGAGGGCCGGCGGCGCTCCGTGGAGCAGGTCAAAGAGTTCCAGCGCCGCTTCACCCAGCAGTTTCACCTGCTGAACTGCCGGGAACTGCTGGCGGAGCGTGGCCTGCATCCTACGCCTGCGGCGCAGGCGGTAGGGGCCGACGACCACTGCGGGACACTCATCGTCTCGGCGGTGGAGCTGCTGTGTGACTATCTGGCGGAGCTGGACCAAAAATAAGCAGCCGAAATAAGTGACTGAGAACAAAGCGACAGGAGAAGCAGCCAAGGATAGACCTGCGACGGAGGAAAGAGTAGCTATGGGATTTGTGCATCTTCATGTGCATACGGAATACAGCCTGCTGGACGGGGCCTGCCGCATCCGGGACCTTCCGGCCCGCATCAAGGGAATGGGCCAGACGGCGGTGGCCATCACCGACCACGGGGTCATGTATGGTGCCATCGACTTCTACCGGGCCTGCAAGGCGGAAGGCATCCATCCGATCATCGGGTGCGAGGTGTATGTGGCCCGCCGCACCCGGTTCGACAAAGTTCATGAATATGACGCCGAGTCCAGGCATCTGGTGCTGCTGTGTAAAAACGAGACGGGCTACCGGAACCTGTCGTACATGGTGAGTCAGGCATTTGTGGAGGGCTTTTACATCAAGCCCCGTATCGATCTGGACTTGCTGCGCCAGCACAGCGAGGGACTCATCGCCCTGTCGGCCTGTCTGGCCGGGGAGATCCCCAAGCGGCTGGTAAACGGCGACTACGACGGGGCCAAGGAGTACGCCCTGACCATGCAGGAGATCTTCGGGGAGGATAACTTCTATCTGGAACTGCAGGATCACGGCATCCCCCAGCAGACGATGGTGAACCGGGATCTGCTCCGCATCCATCAGGAGACGGGCATCCCACTGGTCTGCACCAACGACGCCCACTACCTGCGGCCGGAGGACGCCGAGAGCCACGATGTACTGCTGTGCATCCAGACGGGCAAGACCGTAGACGACGAGAACCGGATGCGCTATGAGCCGCGAAACTTCTACCTCCGCTCCACGGAGGAGATGGAGGAACTGTTCGGCGCCTATCCCGACGCCGTAGCCAACACCCAGCGCATCGCCGACCGCTGCCAAATGGAGTTCACCTTTGGCAAGTATCATCTGCCGGAGTTCCGGCTGCCGCCGGGGGTAGATTCTCCCACCTATCTGCGGCAGCTGTGCGAGAAGGGGTTCACCGAACGCTACGGCACGGAGCACGAGGACTACCGCCGCCAGCTGGACTATGAGCTGGACATGATCGGACGCATGGGCTTTACGGATTATTTCCTCATCGTGTCGGATTTCGTCCGATACGCCAAGGATGCCGGTATCCCCGTGGGACCGGGCCGAGGCTCGGCGGCGGGGAGCATGGTCTCCTACTGTCTGTGCATCACGGACATCGACCCCATGCAGTACCATTTGTATTTTGAGCGCTTCCTGAATCCGGAACGGGTATCCATGCCGGATATCGATATGGACTTCGGAGACACCCGCCGGGGCGAGGTGGTGGACTACGTTCGCCGCAAGTACGGCGACGACCATGTGGCCCAGATCGTCACCTTCGGCACCATGGCGGCACGGGCCGCCATTCGGGATGTGGGCCGGGCGCTGAACATGACCTATGCCGAGGTGGATGTGGTGGCTAAGCTGGTGCCAACGGCTCTGCACATCACGATCAAGGATGCGCTGAAGCTGTCCAAGCAGCTCTCCGACCTCTATGAGACGGATGAACGGGTTCGCCGGCTTATCAACATGGCGCAGGCGCTGGAGGGGATGCCCCGCCACGCCTCCACCCACGCAGCCGGTGTGGTCATCACCAAGCGGCCGGTATATGAGTATGTACCGCTGGCCCGGAACGACGAGTCCATCGTCTGCCAGTACACCATGGTGACGCTGGAGGAGCTGGGGCTGCTGAAAATGGATTTTCTGGGCCTGCGGAACCTGACGGTTTTGGACGACGCCGTGAAGATGGTGCAGAAGTATCGACCGGACTTCCGGCTGGCGGATATCCCCATGGACGATGCAGCGGTGTTCGAGATGCTGTCGCAGGGCAAGACCGGCGGCGTATTTCAGATGGAGTCCGCCGGCATGACCGGGGTGTGCGTGGGGCTGAAGCCCCAGAGCATCGAGGACATCACCGCCATCATCGCCCTGTACCGTCCCGGCCCCATGGATTCTATCCCCAAGTTCATCGCCTGCAAGCATGACCCCAGCAAGGTCAGCTACATCATCCCGGAGCTGGAGCCGATCTTGTCCATCACTTACGGCTGTATCGTCTATCAGGAGCAGGTCATCCAGATCTTCCAGCAGCTTGCCGGGTACACGCTGGGACAGGCGGATATGCTCCGCCGTGCCATGAGCAAGAAGAAGGCCAAGGACGTGGCCAAGGAGCGTGAGGCGTTCCTCCACGGCGATCCCGCCCGCAACATTAAGGGCTGCGTGGCCAACGGCATCGATCCCGCCGCAGCCGAAAAAATCTACGATGAGATCTTCGCCTTCGCCAATTACGCCTTCAACAAGGCCCACGCCGTTTCCTATGCGGTGGTGGCCTATCAGACAGCGTACTTCAAATGCCATTTCCCACGGGAGTATATGGCGGCGCTGCTGACCAGCGTGCTGGATAACTCCGACAAGGTTTCCGGCTACATCGGCGAGTGCCGGGAGTGCGGCATCGCCTTGCTGCCGCCGGACATCAACCGCTCCGCAGACCGATTCACGGTAGAGGAGGGGGGCATCCGGTTCGGACTGGTGGCCATCAAGAACATCGGCCGGGGCTTCATTCAGGCAGTGATGCGGGAGCGGGAGACCGGGGGCGACTTTACATCCCTGTACGATTTTTGCAGCCGCATGAACGGCAGCGAAATGAACAAGCGGGCGGTGGAAAATCTGATCCGTTCCGGTGCCTTTGACTCCATGGGTGCCAGACGTTCCCAGCTTATCAAGGTTTATGAGTCGGTGATGGACTCCGTGGCAGCCCAGCAGCGGGAAAACGTGGAGGGACAGATGGACTTCTTCTCCATGGCCGCCGACAATGATGAAAAATCAAACTCCGTAAAGGAAATTCCACTGCCTGATATTCCGGAGTATACACCGGAAGAATTGATGACCATGGAGAAGGCCACTACTGGACTGTACCTCTCCGGTCACCCTATGGACCATTATCGGGACGCTGTGCGGAAGCTCCACGCTCCCACCATCGTTTCAATTATCGAGGACTTTTCCCGGGAAAACGGTCCGGAGCGCTTCACCGACGGCCAGCGGATCACCATTGCCGGCGTCATCACCTCCAGCAAGACGAAAACCACCAAGAACAACAGCCTTATGGCCTATGTCATGGTGGAGGACGACACCGCCTCCATGGAACTGCTGTGCTTCAGCCGGGTGCTGGAGACCTGCGGTGCTTACATGAAGGAAAATCAGGCAGTGGTGGTAAAGGGGCGGCTGTCCGTCCGGGACGAAAAGGCCCCCCAGATCATGTGCGACTCCATTTACCCTCTGTCCACGGTGGAGGGCGGCATCCCGGAGCCACA
>OLSB01003285.1_pt1 | contig 11896 bp, 15 predicted proteins | sample 1672071 | NCBI WGS metagenome assembly OLSB01 (sample SAMEA3136642, study PRJEB25190) | human gut metagenome | biome: human gut; feature: human-associated habitat; material: faeces | place: Austria | collected 2013
AGGACTTATGAATACTCCGTAGAGAATCGTCTGGCGGCAGTGCATGACGGGGATGAACTGCTCCTTGCTGCGGCCTATGACGGTGACGGCAACAGGGTATTCTTACTGAACTATAACCTCCATACCGATGATGACTGGAAGGGTAATTCCGGCAACGGCAACGGGAACAACAAGGACAACTCCGGCAGTGGAAATAAGGGAAACGGAAATTCCGGCAATAACGGCAATGGAAACGGCAACGGTAAGGGGAAGGGCAACAATAAGAAGAACAGCAAGTCCGAGGGCACGGATGATGCAGGCTACGGCAATGCAACCAATGCGGAGGAGAACAACAGCCAGAACCAGTGCGGCATTCTCTTCCCGGTACAGGAGGAAGTCAGCGCGACAGAGGCAGATCTGATCGCCCGGATCAAGACCACCGGTAAGGAAAAGAACTATGAGCTGATCGAGTACTTAAACGACGTCAACCGTGAGCATGCAGAGGTACTGGTCGAGCAGAACATCAATGGCAGGACGGATACCTCTTATATCTACGGAGCGGAGATAAACGGCGGATTCGACCGGATCTCCCTTGACCGGTTCGATGGCAGCACCGGCTACTACCTCTACGATGCCAGGGGAAGTGTCTCCGGCACCACCAATGAAGAAGGACAGGTCTACCAGTCCTACCGTTACAGCGTCACCGGAGAGATCACTTTCGGTGCTCCGCAGTATGAGAACGAATACACCTACAACGGAGAATCCTACAATCCGAATATCCAGAGCCAGTACCTGAGAGCAAGGTACTACTGCGTGGTAACGGCGACCTTCCTCACCGAAGACAGCTACCTCGGCAGCCTGACAGAACCGCTGACGCTTAACCGGTATAATTACTGCGTGAGCAGCTATCTGAATTATACGGATCCGAGCGGAAATGAGGTTGAGGTGCTTGAAAGCCTGAAAGGCTGGATAAGTAATCCGGATGCACAGGCACAAAAGACCATTGAAAATTATGAAAACCAGCGCCTTAGCATAGAAGATGCCATAGAAAGCGGACTGTTAAACAACAGGGCGGGTCAGATATTCCTGGATTATGGAGATATTGTTATGGGACCGGCGGTGAAGACCCCGGCAGATATCATAGTCATAAGGGAAACGGTAAAGGGAAATTCTGACAGTAAAAAGATGCAGAGGACTGCAACCGCAGGATTTTATGCGGGTTTTGTGGGACAGGGAATTGAATATACCCAGATCATAAGTAATGCAGACTACCAGCTGAGCATGATAATTACATCAGCGAAAGGGGTTAATTCAATTAATAATCCTTTATCATATCTATTGTTTATAAAGGATTTTTCGCTGACTCAGACTTTAGATGCAGCAAAAGCAGGCTTACAGGATGCCTGGAATGGGACCTATGATTCAGCGATTGGAAGAAAAATAGGTGCTGGTACATTTAATTATCTGCTAATGACGATAGGCGGTGCCCAGTTGAAAGGGAAGGGGAATGCCTGCGAAGCGGTAGAGAGTGGTAGTAAAACAGATGTTACTACAGGACTTGGATATGATGCAGGAGATACTCCAGTAAGAATAGATGGTGATTGGACTGAAAATGATATGAAACAAGCATTGTTAGGACATCCACCTAGAGGTTTAGGAAGTCCCGATATTCATCATGGTGGACAGATGCCAGGAGGTGCCCTGCATGAAGTACTACCAGGACAACACAGAAATAATCCAGCACTACACCCAAATACATACAACCAAGGCGTAACTCCTGAAATGAGAATGGAAGACAGGCAATTACATTGGTGGTATCGAGCAAGAGAACAGGGAGCAGATGAATTACTACCAGACTGGATATATGACTAGAGAGGATAAAATATGGACAGAATTAGTTTTCAAAACAAGGTTAGGGAGATGTCAGAAAAGAAACCCAGATTATTTGCCTTGGAGTCAGATGCCAAAGTAGATATTGAAAAGATTGAAGATGTCGAAAAATATTACGACATAATACTGCCAGACTCTTATAAAGATTTTGCAAGCCAATATGGAGGAGGATATTTTGGATTTATAGTAGTGTATTCATGTGACTGCAATGGCATGTTTTACATCAAGGATAATGTATTAAAAGAATGGGTTATAGAGAAGTCTTTTTTTCCAGTTGTCGATTTAGAAACAGGAGATTTCCTGGGATTTGAAATAGATGCTGGAATATGCAAAAGCAAAGTTACTTTGTATTCACATGAGGAAGAAGCATTACAGGGAATGCAAATGGATTTTTATGAGGCTTTATTAAAATATGGTTTAAAATGTGATGAATAAAATGTAATAATTTTGTAATATTTCTCTTGACGATCCAAAATCGCTCATGTTACAATGGCACTCAACAGGGGGTATAAGAGGGATGAAAAATCCCCTTAATTCCTAAATGGAAACAATCGAGGATGTTCTAATGGTGACAACCGTCATGGAGCATTCTCGATTTTTCTGTTATATGGCAAAACAAATAGAGTCTCATAAAGGCATAACAAATATCCGAACAGTAGAGAAAGTTATGCCACAACAGATTTCTTCCAACGGCTTTGCCGGTGGGTGTTTCCTGACTTATGCTGTCTTTGGCGGCATAAGCCCTTTAACCTGCACTATTTTCGACACTACTTATTTTGGCGGTATCTCAAGAAATCATGTCTTTCACATTTTCCCAACAAGGCTCAATAATTCTATTATGGGTAACTACCTCGACTTCGGTCTTAAAATCGCACACAGGGGCAACACAGGCTCTCACAGGGGCAAGAGAAAGTTGATTTGTTTGTCTAAAAAATGAATTTGTGCATATTTACGGTTTTTTCTCTGTTTTTGGTCTATGGCATAAAGCCAATTCTGTCTTCACATCGCCAAAGTTTCCTCCGATTTTTCAAAACAAAAATTTTGACTTGCAACTGTTCTTTTTCAGAGTTAACATCACACACCACGAAGGAGATTTCTTCTGCTTCGTGTCCTGTGTTCTACAGGATGTATCCATCTCCATGAAAGTCAGCGGTGTTCCTTTGCGGAATATTTTGTGCCTGACCAGAAGTGGATAGGCTATACCACTCTTGCACACTTGGTTGCTGAAAAGATGCGTAATTCCGAGAAAGATGCTTAACAGTTGAGATTGCCACTATTTTGCCAAACATTGAGATTGGAGTTGATTTTATGGTTAAAGAAAATTTTATTTATGTGGGTATCGATTTACACAAAGAAACCCACACAGCAGTTATGATTGACTGCTACAATCAAAAGCTTGGAGAGATTACTTTTCCAAACAGACCAGCCGATTTTCCTAAGCTGGTAACAAAGGTTAAAAAATGTAATACTGATGCAAAAGAAGTAGTCTATGGTCTGGAGAATGCTTATGGTTACGGCAGACCTTTAGCGGTGTGGCTGATTGATAAGGGGTATTTTGTAAAGGATGTAAATACCGCTATCTCACATCGACAGGCAAAGCACCGGGGTGCCATGTATCGCAAAAGTGACAGTGATGATGCGGAAGCCATTGCACTTGCAACATTAAACATGCTTGATAAGCTTCCGGATGCTTGTCCGAACGATGCGTACTGGTCACTCGGTCAGTTGGTGCACCGCAGGGACAATATCATGAAGCAAAGAACGAGATTAGTCAACCAATTGCATGAGCAGTTGTGTATTGCATATCCGTCTTATAAGCAGTTTTTCAATGACATCAGCAGACCCACTGCACTGTATTTTTGGGAGCATTACCCGTCTAGAAAGTATTTGAAGGGTAAGAGTGTGGAAGACCTACGAACAGAACTTGTTCCGGTCAGCCACAATAGATGTTCGACCAAAAACTGTGAGAAAATCTTGGATGCGGTAGCAAGTGACAAGGTAAAAAATAATGCTTACCAAGATGCCAGGGACATGGTGACTCTTAGCATCGTCAGTGATTTACAGCACTATGACAGCCAACTGGCAGAGGTAGACAAGATGCTGGAACAGATGTATAAGATGCTTGGCTGCACGCTTACAACCATTCCTGGTGTAAATGTTATCACAGCAGTGAAGATTCTTGCTGAAATCGGTGATATCAAACGCTTTAGTAATGCTAATAAGTTGGCACAGTTTGCAGGAATTGCACCGCTTCATTTATCATCCAGCGGAAAGGGTAAGGATGTAGCTACCAAGCAGGGGAACAGACGATTGCAGGCTACGATTTACTTCCTTGCAATTCAAATGGTGCAGGTATCCTCAAAGGGTACACCGAGAAATTCGGTGGTACGGGCATATTATGAGAAACGTAAGGCAGAGGGAAAAACCAGTCAGCAGGCACTGATTTGCATTTCAAGACGGTTAATCAGTATTATTTATGGAATGTTAAAGCATGGTACGGAATATCGTATGCCAGTGGTGGAAAGTGCTGGCGAAAAGTAGTGAAATAATGGCAAATATGTAGTAGAATTTTAAGCAGATGTGATAGTCAGCTTTGGGAAGTGTACGCATTTTCCGGAAGAGTGGCATCGGCTTGGATTATTATAAGGGTAAAGAGTTTATGTCAAGAGTGGTAGTAACTCAAAAAATCCGATGACAGGTGATGATTGGCATAAGTATTTTAATGAAAAATATGGAGCAGAAAATGTTACTTGGGAAAGTGCCTCTATTCAAGACATTATAGATATGCCAAGTAAAATAACTGATTTTTCTCCAAAACAGATTTCAGACTTAGCCAGGAGAAGTGGATGGACGGTTGGACCTTTAGGCAAAGGTAGTTTAGCAGGAATCACATACGAACAAGGTGGTGGGATAAGTATGCATGCTCCAAATGGAAGTTCTATATATATTCAATATCATCCAGGTGGTGGACATCATGGGGTAATGCCATATTATAAAGTTTCATCTGGAAAAAATGGTACTGTAAGATATTACATAAATGGAGAGAGGGCACAATAATGGAAAAAGATATAGAAGAAATAGTGCAATGTTATGATAGATTCGTAGACATTGTAAAGGAAATATCTATGAATGCAAAGGAACAAATTATCAAACTAAAAGGAACAATTATTGCGGACGAGCTTGCAAGTGATTTTTCTGAAATAGGGATGATGTATGCAAAAGAGTTACTGGAAAATGAATGGCTAACTCAAGAACAGTATACCATTGCAAAGTCTATAGATGAGATGTTAGTAAATATGTCTGAAAGAAAAGAATTGTGGTCAGAAGAGGCACTATTTAGTGCTGAAGAATGGGAGGAATGTAGAAAAAAAGGAAAATTACTCTTGGAAATGTTAGAATGATTTTATAAGTCATAAATTTAATTATGGTTATACTTTAAGACACCAATCCCCTTAATTAGAAAAGATGCTGTTTTCTGCTTTTCGTTGACGAATGTCAATCAGAATGTAGGTAACAGTATCTTTTTTTATGACTTAAAGGGAATGAAAGGACACCTTACGCCAAAATTTGATTGAATCAGGAGTAGAAGTTCCTGATTATCCAAACGCTGCTCACCATATAGTTGCAGGAAGTTCACCTAAAGCGGCAGAAGCAAGGGCAATTTTACAAAGATATGGTATAGATATTAATGACTCAGCAAATGGAGTTTTTTTGCCAACAGTAAGGGATGTAGCAGAAGGGGCATACCATCCAAGTTTACATACGAATGCATACTATGATAAAATTAACAAATTGTTAGGCGGAGCAACTTATAAAGAAGATGTTCTTGATATTTTGGAATTTGTTAGTAATGAATTAAGTAGTGGATCATTTATGGAATAGGAGAGAGAAAAATATGAAGATATGACAATTAAATTTCGAATTAGATGATTACGATAATTTAGTACCTATAAATGAATTTACAGTTGAGGAAATTCAATCTTTTGATGGGAGAAGTCATTTAAGGCAGTGGAAACCTGTTCAAGTTAAAAGAATGGAGCCTGAGAAAGGGCTTGAGTTAAGTGATGCTCCGGGATTTACAATTCCGGTATTTAGTAGAAGAGCATGGGAATGTTTAGAACCACTGATAAGTAAAAATGTAGAAATATTACCACTAGATTTTAATGAAAAAGAATATTTTGGGATAAATGTTATTACTGTTTTGGATGCTATAGATTATGAAAAATCAATTTATAAAACCTATAGGGATGGTAAAAGAATTATGGCATTTGAAAAGTATGTTTTTTTGCCAACCGTAATAGAGGATGTTTCTATGTTCAAAATTTTGGATGAAAAAACAAGATATGCATTTGTTTCAGATGAGTTTAAGCAAACTGTGGAGAAGAATAACTTATTAGGTTTTAAATTTAAGTTGGTCTGGGATAGTGAAAACGAATAATGCGTTGCTAAAAGATGGTTTATGCTGGAAAAGAAAAAGAGTGATCGTCTGGCAGAAAAATGGCTAAGGAGAGCCATTGAAGAGAATGAGTTTTGTACATCATTTGGATATAACCTTTAAGTCAATGTACATAGAAATTGTAGAAAGAATCGGCAGACAATAAAATGTCAGCCGATTCTTTTGTTTCATCAGGAAAATGATGCAACAATGATGTAATATTGTACTATTTTGATAATGAAACTCAATACAATAACCGAAAATATATACGTGGGATAAGGTAGGAAAAAATTCCTCAGGCAATAAAAATGGTAAATACACAATAGTTGGAGTAGTGAAATAAAATATTGAGAGGAAAGCAGTATATGCGAAAACTATTATTAATCATTCAAGAATTAATTATTGTGAATTGTATATTGGGAATGTTTGTTTTTTTGAGTATTACTGTACAGGCAAAAGGGCGTGTGTTGGACGAACCTATGGCGAAGGAAATCACGGGGATAGGAAATTATGGAATTGAAAATCCATCAAAACCTATAATCGATGAAGCATGGCAGGGGAATTATGTGTATTTTGGAGAGTATGATATGGACAATGACGGGAAGAAAGAGCCTGTGAAATATCGTGTACTCTCCAAATGCACTACAGATTTTAGCGGAAATGACAGTACGGTAAAGACGATGCTACTGGACTGCGATAACGTCTTTCTGCCAGACGGTGACAAGGGAATGATATTCCATGAATTGAATTATGCCGTGGATGACAGCAAATGGAATAATAGTATTTTGCGGGAATATTTGAATAATGATTTTCTGACATCATCTTTTTCATTACAGGAGCAGGCTGCTATTGCAAACAGCGTAAAAGAAAATGTAGCAGAAAGTGATGGGGATGTCTGCGACATTCAACCTCAGAGATGGACAGCGCTTTCGGGAGATAAAATATTTTTGCTGGATGCAAGGGAAGTCCGAAACGAAAGTTATGGATACAGTGATGAGCAGTGGGGTGGAGACAACCGGAAAAAATTTTGCATACAAAGACAAGAAAACTGGAGTTGGTGGCTGCGTTCCGAAGAAGAACATCCTACGTTACCAGAAAATGATGGTATGTGTGCAGGTGCTATATCAAGAAGGGTAGTAATTTGTTTTTTTGTTAATGAATATTGTGGAGTAAGTCCTGTATTAAATGTCAGACTGTCGGATGTTCTTATGGTTTCTATTGTGGAAGGAACTGCCGGGCAGACAGGGGCTGCATATAAACTGACATTGATCGATCCGGCTATGGAAATCCGGCCGGAGCAAAGTACAAGTGCACAGTCAGAAGAGCAGGTGACAGTACCCTATAGACTTACAGGGGCGGACATTGATAATGCAACATGGGTATCGGTTCTGTTCACAAAGAAAGACATCCTTACAGCGGACGGTTATTATGATGCCGGGGAAGCAATTTATATTCCGAATGCGGGTCAGGACGGTAAAGCAGTATTTTCGATTCCAGAGGAATACAGGAACAAGGAATGCGGAACCGATTATCATGTTTATCTGATTGCAGAGAATGTGAACGGAGAGAAGGAAACAGACTATGCAAGCAAACCGGTGGAAATCGTGTACAGTAAGGATCACATGGTGACGGTACCACAGACAGGTGATGCTGGGGGATTACTGGAAAAAATGTATGCTGTATGCTTTATCCTTTTCTGCATTTGGATGAGGCGAGGTAAAATATCCCTGCATAGGTGATGAATGAAAGGAAAACTCGGGAAATAATGGTAGCACCGGCTATTACCTCTACGATGCCAGAGGAAGTGTCTCCGGCATCACCAATGAAGAGGGACAGGACTACCAGTCCTACCGTTACAGCGTCACCGGTGAGATCACATTCGGTGCTCCGCAGTATGAGAACGAATACACCTACAACGGAGAATCCTACAATCCGAATATCCAGAGCCAGTACCTGAGAGCAAGGTACTACTGCGTGGTAACGGCGACCTTCCTCACCGAAGACAGCTACCTCGGCAGCCTGACAGAACCGCTGACGCTTAACAGGTATAATTACTGCGTGAGCAGCTATCTGAATTATACGGATCCGAGTGGAAACAGTACTGAGAATGATGTTGATAGAATCCTTCGGGAATATCCGATACTCAGTAATCAAAAATCCGAACAGGCAATAGCAGTGGAATCTTTTGTAAACGGAGTACTGGGATCCGCAGCAAAGGTGATTATAGATAAACCCACTGCAGCATATATGCCGGGTATGGCAATGGAGGAACTATACGGCGGACAGTACAGGTTCAACGAACGTGCATACAATAATTACGTTAACCTGACGGAGACATTGATAGAAGCCTTATCCAAGGATGCAACGAACAAGACGGCATACTATGCAGGAAGATGTACCGGAGATGTTGTTATCACAGCAGTTGGTGGAGTGGAATTTGTCTATGGACTGATTACTACTATTTCGGGAGGAAGTGGATCTGCAGCAGCACTTGCAACCGGAATAGGAATAGCAGCTGAGCCGGTAACTATAGCTGTGACAGCAGAAGGTGTCGTTACAGTTGTTGACGGTGTTAATACCATACATTATGGCATTACAGCTTTTAAGAAGGATGCAGACAAAGGGAAAGAAGCTAAAGAAGCAGACAGTAAGGCTGCTGAGAGTGGTAGTAATACTACTAGAAGACAAGCATTTAGAGAGGCAAAGGAAGCGGCAGGTATTCCAAAGTCAGCAGAATATAAAACTCACAAATTTGTATTTGATGGAACTTCAGAAAATAGAATTGTGTATGAATTTGATGTATGTGGAGAGAAGAAATACATTATAGAACATCCCTTTGATAAGATGGGACGTGGAAATCATTTTCACGGTGCAGATGACACGAAAGGAAGTCCCTTTAGCAAAGGTAGATATAATCAATACCCAGGACATTTTCCAGAAGATTTTAATGGGTTTAATTAGGAAATGGAGATATAAATGGATAAAGCAAGATTGGATGAAGTTAAAAGAAGAAATAAAATACTACAAGCTTGTAAAGAATGGGAAAATAATGGGATAAAGATTTCTATTAATGATTTTTATGACCTTCATACTACTTTACAACTACAGGAAAAAATAATTGCTAAGTTAGATGAATTAGATAGTCAGAAAAAGTATATTATTTGTAAAAATAAAGAGGAAATAGAAGATTTTTTGAACTATACAAATAAAGTAATATGTAAATCTATGAAATATGCTTTTTTTGTGGCAAATGCAACGAAGCTTGGAGCATTAAAATTGCAGGGAAATATTATTTCCAATAATATTGAATATGTAATAAGTAAATCGGAATTTTTAAATGGTGGATGCAGCATATTTATTTGTTCATGTGGCTTAGAAAATGGTGTATGTTTATGGAGAGGAGAGTATGATAGTAGAGTTTACTTTTGGCAGTAGCAGCTTATTTGTTAATAAACATAATGAAATTAATGACCAGCTATGCCAATTAATGTGTAGTTGGTCTGACGCATTATAATAATATAAAGCTGATTCCAAGGGGAGTAGTTTCAGCCCCCACTAAATGTTTTATTTTGATACTTCTAATGGATTAATAGTAAGAAAAAACAATACCGGGATGCCGTTTCAGGCAGTATCCATATGGCAGTGACTTCTGCAACCGTCTGACAGAGATAACAGACGGCATCAGACAGGTTAAGAACTATACCTATGATAACAGCGGAAATATGCTCTCAGATGGAGAAATGTCTTATCTCTATGACGGTTTCGGAAGGCTGGAGCAGGTGACTAAGGCAGACGGAAGCTTCCAAAAGAACCATTATAATGCAGAAGGACTGCGTGCAGAGATGGAGGAAAACGGACAACTGGTGAAATTCCTCTACAATGAGAACAGGGAGGCAGTAGCCGAAGAGGAGTCCGATGGCAATGTAATCCGCTATATCCGCAGACTGGGGCTGATCAGCTCTGACAGTGAGAAGGCGAAGACTTATTACCATTATGTATCTGATGAGCAGGGAAGCATCACCCACGTGATAAATGGTGAAGAGAAGGAAAGCGGGGAGCTTCCACAGGAGGATGTACAGTCACGTGTACTCAACCACTATGAATACGATGCATTCGGCAATACCATCAGATGTGAAGAACAGGTGCACAACCGCTTCCGCTATACGGGAGAGCAGTACGATCCTCTGACGGGACAGTATTACCTGAGGGCAAGATATTATAACCCTGTCAGTGCCAGATTCACACAGGAAGATACCTACTATGGTGACGGACTGAACCTGTATGCATACTGTAAGAATAATCCGGTGGTGTACTATGATCCGAGTGGGTACAAGGATAAACGTCAGACCCCATGCAAGGAAGAAACAAGTGTGGGGGAAAGTGGTGCTGGAGAGAGTGGTAGTGGTTCGTCAATTTCAGAATTTGATGCTTAGTTAAATAAGGGGGCTTCCGATAATAAAGTATATTTCGGAATTAAGAATGGAGAAGCACAGTATACTGGAATAACAAGGCAAACTTTGAATGCAAGGTTGTCACAGCACAATGCAAGTGGAAAAGGGTTTCAAAGATTAGAAGAACAATTCTCTGGCTTGACAAGAAATCAAGCTAGAGCAATAGAACAATATTATATTGAAAATGGGCCAAATAATTTAAATAAGATTAATAGTATAAGTTCAAACCATAGATTTTATCAGGAAGCTATTAACTGGGCTAAACAATATTTAGGAGTGGATTAATGTGAATGATTTAAACTATTTAAAAGATAATATAATGTCTAGAAGATGGAAAACCAAATATGAACAATGTTCACAAGCTGTGAGGGATAAACTTGATAAACTTGATGAAATGTATATTAATGAGTATCAATTACAAGTTATTAAAAGAAAAAGAATATATCCTGATATTGGAGACATTTTTAAAATATGTCCTCGTGAAAATATTGAATGCTATGGAATTGTTGTTAATAACCATGTGAATAACAAAAATGGTGATGATTTTATTGTAATTTTTGTTTTTAAGTCAGATGTTGATATTGAACAATCCGTTAAGAAAGGAATCAGAAAGGAAGATTTGCTAATTGACCCAGAAATTGTAGGAAAAGAGTATTGGACACGAGGATATTTCTTTAATGTAGGTCATATAGAAAGCAAAGTGAATAATTATGGATTTTATAGTATAGGTAAACGTAAGTTTTTTGATGAATATGGTAATGATATACAGGAGGAACCTTCTATATTGGGAACATACGGTGTTGCAACGATTTCAGGTGTTGCCTATAGTATTAATCAAGAATTAATTATAGCTGGTATTATATAAATTCAATTATGGGCAACCATATTTATATGGAGAAAGCACTATCCTTAACTCTCTATTCCCTTGACGACTTCACAATGCGCATGCTACACTAATTTAGTCAGGGGAGTGGGGGGAGAGTATTTCTCACACATTAAATAGAATCACAGGATCAGCGGTTTTTCGGACTTGATGAAGTCGTGGAATACCGCTGATTTCTGTTACGTTTACAGATTCTTAAAATGCATTCCTTTTTTTCATAAATTCTATAATATCTCGAATTTTATGAAATTTATTAGT
>OLSB01003294.1_pt1 | contig 11873 bp, 10 predicted proteins | sample 1672071 | NCBI WGS metagenome assembly OLSB01 (sample SAMEA3136642, study PRJEB25190) | human gut metagenome | biome: human gut; feature: human-associated habitat; material: faeces | place: Austria | collected 2013
ACAGCGGCTCATCATAGTAGATCTGTGCAGATACCTTGCCGTGATATTTCCAGTCGAAGTGACGGAACATATTCTCATAACGCTCTTCACCTGTTCCAAGAACAACGATCTGCACTGCATCCTGGCAGAGTTCATCCATCACATAGGCGATCAGGTCAAAGCCCTTCTGGTCTGTCAGACGGGAAACGATACCAATGAGCATTGCATTCGGATCCTCATTGAGTCCGAGATCACGCTGGAGCTGGATCTTGTTTTTGACTTTTTCTTTGCGGAAGTTCTTTGCGTTGTATTTCTGGGTGATACAGGCATCTGTCTCCGGATTGAATACATCGTAATCAATTCCATTAACGATACCACGGAGATCATGAGATCTCGCACAGAGAAGTCCATCCAGACGCTCTCCATAGAATGGTGTCTTGATCTCCTCTGCATAAGTGTTACTTACTGTTGTTACTGCATCTGCAAAGACGATACCGCCCTTTAAGAAGTTTGCATCCTTGTAAGCCTCCAACTTGTCCGGTGCAAAATAGTAATCGGAAAGTCCTGTGATTCCCCGAACGGTCTTGACATCCCATACACCCTGGAATTTGAGGTTATGGATCGTCATAACAGTCTTGATGCCCCAGAAGAATTCATTCTGCTGGAAAGAGTCATGCAGATAAACCGGTACAAGACCTGTCTGCCAGTCATGACAGTGGATCACATCCGGACGGAAGTTGATGACCGGAAGCACAGAGAGGACTGCTTTGGAGAAGAATGCAAATTTCTCCAGATCCCAAGGTGCGCTGTCGTATGGTTTCGGTCCACTGAAGTAGTATTCATTGTCAATGAAGTAGAACTGGATTCCATCATACTCCATATGCATGATTCCTACATAACAGTTCTTATATCCCAGATCCATATAAAAATGGGTGATATATTCCATTTTGTCTTTCCATTCCTGCTTCATGCAGGCGTATTTCGGCAGAATAACTCGCACATCAAAGTAACGCTTGTCAAAGCATTTCGGAAGTGCTCCTGCTACATCGGCAAGTCCTCCTGTCTTTATAAACGGCACTGCCTCTGATGTTGCAAATAAAATATTTTTCATCTGTGATTGCCCTCCTTGCTTCCATTTCTATAAAAGCTGTACAGATAAGCCGATTCTGAAACAGCTTTTTTGTTTATTATACCCTATAATGCACTTATTGGAAAGAGCGTTTTTTATATTCCAGACGAATTTTGTCCGCAATCAGGGCAATGAACTCAGAATTTGTCGGTTTACCCTTGCCCGTACTTACTGTATAGCCAAACAGAGCATCTATCGTATCCATCTTGCCGCGGCTCCACGCCACCTCGATCGCATGGCGGATCGCACGTTCGACACGGCTTGGCGTTGGCTGGGGTTTCTTGGCGATCGTCGGATAGAGGACTTTGGTGATCGAATTGAGCATTTCGATGTCATTTACTGCCAGGATGATCGCATCTCTTAAGTACTGATAACCTTTGATATGTGCCGGAACACCGATCTCATGGATGATATTTGTGACATCTGTCTCCAGGTTTCTTGTTCCGTATGCGCCCGGTTCTTCTCTCACAACACTCGGACGGACATTTTCGCGGATCCTGCGGTCGCTTCTTCGTCTCAGGTTCTTAATGCGGTTCAGAAGGACCTGATTGTCAAAAGGCTTCAGCATATAATATTCTGCGCCAAGGCTGAAAGCGTCCTCTGTGATCCGTTCCTGTCCAACCGCTGATACGACGATAAACGCCGGCGTTTTCTTGAGCATATGATCGTGCTGACAGTTTTCCATGACAGTAAGCCCGTCCATCTTCGGCATGATGATGTCAAGAACGACAACATCCGGTTCTCTTTCTTTTATGATATTACAGATTTCTTCTCCGTTGTGTGCTTTACCTACCAGGGTGAGGTCTTTGTCTTCTTCGATCATACGACCAAGTATTTCTACCATTTTTTCGTTATCGTCTGCGATTGCTACATTTAACTTTTCCATGAGGCCCGTTTCCTCCTAACCTTACTGCCACTTATCCAATATTTTATGTGCTGACAGGAAATATTATAGAGTAAACTTCCCTGCGAAATCAAGCCGAAACAGGGAGAAACACTGAACTTTCGTTCACTTTAAATCTACCTGTTTCGACTTTTATGATCACCAGAAATCCTTTATTTTGGTTTTTCGGCGGCATTCTCTGTGACTTTTTATGCGGCTCGTTCCTGCACGTTTTCTTCATTCTCCAGCATAGTCTCCGCAAATATTCCATAGCCGCTTGTAGAATCCTGTACAAATACGTGGGTGACTGCCCCGGCAAATTTCCCGTTCTGGATCACCGGGCTTCCACTCATTCCCTGTACGATCCCTCCTGTTTTTTCAAGCAGATCCGGATCAATCACACGGATCACAAAACTCTTGTTTGTATCCTCGTGGTTGAGGTCGATCTTCACGATCTCCGCATCGTATGCGGACACACTTCCATCCACACAACATAGGATCTTGGCCGGTCCTGTTTCTAGTTCCTGTTTGTAGGCAACCGTCATCTTTGTCATTGCGATCTTGTCCGCCAAGCCGGTGAATTCACCATAAATGCCATTCTCCGTATTCTTTTGTATCGTCCCGATCACCCTGTCAGGATCATAGCGGATCAGTCCGGCAAGCTCCCCCGGGCTTCCGTTGCTTCCCTTCTGGATCCCAAGGATCTCTGCCTGGTACAGAGCGCCTTTTTCTATCTTGAGGAGATCTCCTGTATCCACATCGCTGATCCCATGTCCCAGTGCACCATAACTGCCGTTTTCATCAACAAAAGTGATCGTCCCTATACCCTGTGTATTATCTCTGACCCAGATTCCAAGTTTATAAGAGCCCTGCATATCTTTTACCGGAGTAAGTGAGAGCGGAATGATCCTGTCATTTCGAAGCACCTCCAGTTCTACACTTTCTCCATTGAGATTCCTGATATCCTCGATCAGATCTTTTTTGGAACGGATGGTCTGTGAGTCAAAAGCTACGATATAGTCTCCTGGTTTTACAACGTCTTTCGCCGGTTCTTCTGTCGTACCTTCTTCAGACAGGATCTCGCCGGTATCAATGATAAGTACGCCGTCTGTTTCCATGTAAATGCCCGCGGTGCTTCCGCTGACATAAACCGATGGGCTGACGGACGGTGTGACCTTGATCTCTTTGAACGGAATCACTCCGAGAATGCTGCATTTCAGCGTATAACTGCCCTCGCCGGAAACGGAGACTGAATCCTCAAAGGTCAGAAGCGGATGCTCCAGAACCTTTTGAACCTGACTTTCCTGGTCTTCTTCGACATGGAGTTCATCCGGAATCCTCCGGTCCAGATAACGATACCCAAGGCACAGCATTGCAATGAGATCAAGCCCCAGACACCAGAGGATCAGCTTTCTGTACCGTTTTTTTGTATTCACTCTGTCACATCCTTTCTTTTGTGATTATTTCTGCATCAAAAAGCAATAAAAAAGAGAAGAGATCTCTTTCGGATCTTCCTCTCTTATTATGCTGTGATTCGTTTTATTTGAGTCTTGTATTTTTATGTACTTGTGCCAATTCTTTCATTTCTTTTGCATTCTGGTACACAGCCTGTGTGATCTCTGCACCGCCGAGAAGTCTCGCGAGTTCCTGGATGGAATCCTCACCTTCAAGCGGATGGATCTCCGTGATCGTCTCCGTACCCCTCTGGTGCTTCTCTATCTCAAAATGCGTGTCCGCCATCGCAGCGATCTGTGGCAGATGTGTGATGCAGAGTACCTGATGATGTCTTCCTATGACAGACATCTTCTCTGAAACCTTCTGTGCTGTCCTTCCGCTGATACCAGTGTCGATCTCGTCAAAGATCAGTGTCTCGATCTGGTCTCTGTCTGCAAGGATCGCCTTGATCGCCAGCATGATCCTGGAAAGCTCACCACCGGATACGATTCTTCCAAGCGGTTTCACAGACTCTCCCGGGTTTGTCGAAATTTCGTATTCAATGTCGTCAAATCCGCCTGCTGTATATTCTTCTTTGCGTTTAAAATCAATCCTGAACTGCACGTCCAGGAAATTGAGATCTTTGAGACCTTCGATGATCTTGTCGGTAAGTGTCTTACTGTATTTTTGCCTGATCTCTGAAAGTGCATACGAAACTTCTTCAAGTTTTTTCTGGGATTTCGAAAGATTTTCTCTGGCTTCCTGGAAAAGTTCCTCATATCTGTCAAGATCTGACAGTTTCTGCTTCTGGCGTTCACCATATTTCTGGATCTCTTCTATGCTCTGACCGTATTTTGCCTTGAGATTATTAATAAGATCCAGACGCTTCTCTGTCTCAAAAAAAGTCTCATCATCAAAATTCAGATCCTCCACATAGGAAGAAAGCTCTCTGTTGAAATCATTCAGAAGGCTGTCCACTTCCTGAAGAGTCCCTGACATGGATTCCAGCTGGCTGTCGAATTCTGTCACTCTGGTCAATTCTCTCACTGCCATTCCGACAGAGTCCCCTGCCCCCTGTGCGGAATCATATCCGGTCAGGTCACGGACACTCTGGAGTGTCTCGAGGATCTTCTTGCCATTGTTTAATTTACGGTAAAGAGTTTCCAGCTCTTCGTCCTCTCCCGGGCGAAGCTGTGCTGTCTCGATCTCGTTGATCTCAAATTCCAGGAAAACTCTCTCCCTGTTTCTCTGTTCCTCATCTGTATCGAGTTTCTTAAGTTCCTGCATGCATTTGCGGTATGCTCTGTATGCCTCCTGGACTTTGTCCCTTGCAGGATAGATCTCGTCCTTGCCGTATGCATCCAGGATCTCAAGCTGCTTGTCCTGGTACAGAAGAGACTGGTGCTCATGCTGTCCGTGGATATCAAGAAGGCAGGAAGCTGCCGCCTTCATCTGGCTTACCGTGCAGGTTTCGCCGTTGATCTTGTTGATGCTCCTGCCGTCCATCAGTTTACGTGTTAGAAGGATCTGTCCGTCCTCCAGTTCTACTCCAAGTTCCCCAAGAGCTTCCTCTGCACGCGGATTCTCCACCTGGAACAGTAATTCTACAAGTGCATAGGATGCTCCTGCCCGGATCATATCCCGGGTGCTTCTGCCGCCCAGGATCAGCTGCATCGAACCAAGAAGGATCGACTTACCTGCACCTGTCTCACCGGTGAGGATATTCAGCCCCGGACCAAATTCTACTTCAATATCTTCAATCAGTGCGAGATTCTTCACATGAAGATGTACTAACATAATTTCAAGATTCCTTTCAGTTTCCTTGCCGCAGTCTGTGCCTGTTCTCCATCCCGAGCCACGCACATCACAGTGTCATCCCCTGCGATGCTGCCCAGGATCTCTTTCCATTTCAGTGCATCCAGTGCTGCCGCCACCCCCATCGCCATGCCCGGAACCGTCCGGATCACGATCATATTCTGACCTACGTCGATCGATGTGAGTGCATCGTGGAGCACTCTTGTATATTTGTCGCCCAGTTCCGCGGAAGAACCTGAGAGGATCGCATAATGCGATTTCCCGTCTTTTCCTGCGACCTTTGTCATCTTGAGTGCACGGATATCTCTGGAAACGGTAGCCTGAGTTACTTTGAACCCGGCTTCATTGAGCCGTGCTGCCAGTTCCTCCTGTGTGTCTATATCGTACTGACGGATCAGTTCTATTATTTTTTCATGTCTTGCTACCTTCACATCCAACCTCCATTACACTTAACTGTCGCGCATTTTCTGGCGAAGTACTTCAACAAAACTTAAATGATTTAACTTGAGTATTTTTGTGCTTACAGCTGCTTTCTCTATCACAATCCTGTCTCCCGTTACCATCGGGATCACTGTATCTCCATCAAAAGAAGCCACACCGTATTCCTGAACCTGTCGTCTGCCCTCACCGATCTCCACCGTGATCACATCTTCCGCCGGAAAGATAATACTTCTTGTATTCAGCGTATGTGGCGCGATCGGAGTCATCAGTGTCATGGAACCATTCGGTGCCACGATAGGGCCTCCACAGGAAAGGCTGTATCCTGTCGACCCTGTCGGTGTCGAAATGATGATACCATCTGCATTATAGGAATTCAGGTACACATCATTGACATAGTTCTTGAAGCGGACAACTCGAAGATGTCCGTCCCTGCCGATCACGATGTCATTGAGAGCCACATCCCTGCCTATGATCTTACCATCTCTCCAGACAGTTCCCGTAAGCATCATTCTCTCCTCGATCTCGTAATCGTCCTCCATCAACTTGTCAAGTGCACTGTAAACAGACTGTTTGTCCACTTCTGCAAGAAATCCCAGTGTTCCAAGGTTGACACCAAGCATCGGGATCTCTCTGTGTACAACATCTCTCGCCGCCTGAAGAAGTGTACCGTCACCGCCGAGAACAAGGATACATTCTGTGTCCTCCGGTATCAGTGCAGGATTGGTGTAATGATACGCACCTTCCTGCTTGCGCTCCGCCTGCTGTACCATGCACTTCCTGCCATTTGCCTTCAGATATTCTACGATCTGACCTGTGAATTCAAGGTCTTTGTCCTTGTCACTGTTGGTAATGATATAAAATTTATCCATCCCTCAATTCTGCCTTCCCCGGTCATCAGTCGAGCTGACCGTGCGCTTCCTGCACCACCGCCTCCGGTGATACTTCCAGTGCGGATTCGCAGATCGTGCCTTCCGGTCTTTTCCTGAGATGAAGCAGATATTCGATATTTCCCTCTGGTCCCTTGATCGGAGAGAAAGAAAGATGCTGCGGCTCCAGCGCGATCGACATCGCATAAGCCATGACTTTCTCAATGACCTCGAGATGGACTGCCGGATCACGGACTACGCCCTTCTTGCCGACCTTTTCCCTGCCGGCTTCGAACTGCGGTTTGATCAGACAGACGATCTCTCCATCCTCTGTCAGAAGATTTCTTACCGGAAGCAGGACCTTGGTCAGAGAAATAAAGGAAACATCAATGGAAGAAAACTGCGGTGCTTCCTGAATATCCTCCGGAACCACATAACGGATGTTTGTTTTTTCCATGCAGACAACTCTCGGGTCATTGCGCAGACCCCAGTCAAGCTGACCATAGCCTACATCGATAGAATATACCTTGACTGCCCCGTTCTGAAGCATGCAGTCGGTAAAACCACCCGTGGAAGCCCCTACGTCCATGCTGACCTTGCCTTCCAGGGAAACGCCGAAATTGTTCATGGCTTTCTCGAGTTTCAGACCGCCGCGGCTTACATATGGAAGTGTGTTTCCGCGCACTTCGATCTTTACTGTTTCCTGGAACATGGTTCCTGCTTTGTCTTCTTTCTGTCCGTTTACATATACATCTCCGGACATGATATATGCTTTTGCTTTTTCTCTGGAAGGTGCAAGTGCACGCTCAACCATCAAAAGATCCAGTCTTTTTTTCATTGCTGCTCCTCATATTTCTCTATTGCATCGAGAATGTCCGGTGCTGACAGACCGATCTTTGCCCGCAGGCTTCCGACTTCTCCATGCTCTACAAAACGGTTCCAGATCGCGATCGGAAGAACACGTGCTTCCGGATGACAGGCTTCCATATAGGCTGCCACATGTTCGCCGAATCCGCCGTTTTTGACATTTTCTTCTACTGTTACGATTAATTTGTGATCTCTGGAAAGTTCATCCAGAAGCGCAGTATCCAGTGGTTTGACAAATCTTGCATTGACAAACGTCGGCCTTCTGCCACGCTCCTTAAGTTCACGACAGACCTGTTCACAGATCTCAGTCATGCTTCCTACGGAAATGACTGCCAGATCTTCGCCTCTGTACAGGACTTCACTTCTGCCATACTGGATCGGGCTTTCGAATTCTTCAAGTCCCAGATATGCGCTGCCTCTCGGGTAGCGGATCGCAACCGGTCCACTGGCGCAGACTGCAAACTCCAGCATTTTCCTGAGTTCCCATGCATTCTTTGGTGCCATCACGGTCATGTTTGGCATCATCGTGAGATAAGAAAGGTCGAAACATCCCTGATGTGTCTCTCCGTCCGCACCGACAAGACCCGCGCGGTCAATGGCAAAGATCACATGAAGATTCTGCATACAGACATCATGCATCATCTGATCCACTGCTCTCTGCAGGAAGGAAGAATAGATCGCCACAACCGGAATCATCCCGCCAAGTGCCAGTCCTGCTGCAAAAGAAACAGCATGCTCCTCTGCGATTCCCACATCAAACAGTCTGTCAGGATATTTCTTCTCAAATCTGACAAGTCCGGTTCCTTCTTTCATGGCTGCAGTGATGCCGACCAGTCTGTCATGTTCTTCACCGAGATTCACCATCGCATCCGCAAAAACATCCGTATAGGTCGGTCCTTTTTTCTGCGATAATGCTTTCCCTGTTTTGATGTCAAACGGTCCTGTTCCATGGAACTGATCCGGATGCTTCCGTGCCGGTTCGTATCCTCTGCCCTTCTCTGTCAGGACATGAACGATCACTGGTCCCTCAACTCTCTTCGCCTCATTAAAAAGACGCATCATCTGGCGCATATCGTGTCCGTCCACCGGTCCCAGATATGTGATCCCCATGTTTTCAAAAAGCATTCCCGGGATGATGAGCTGCTTGATGCTGCTCTTGGTCTTGCGCATCGTATCTACCAGTGCAGTTCCGACACGTGGTATCTTCTTGAGATTTTTGGTCACATTGATCTTCATTCCCGTGTAGGATTCCGCTGTCCGGAGTGCACTTAAGTAGGAAGACATCCCGCCTACGTTCTTGGAAATGGACATATTGTTGTCATTCAGGACAATAATGAAATTTGTCTTAAGTTCCGCGGCATTATTTAGTGCCTCATATGCCATTCCGCCAGTAAGCGCACCATCTCCGATCACTGAGACCACACGGTAATTCTGTCCCAGAAGATCCCTTGCCCGCACATATCCCAGACCTGCTGAGATAGAGTTCGAACTGTGTCCTGCATCAAATGCATCACAGTCACTCTCGCTTCGCTTGGGAAAACCACTCATGCCGCCTTCCTTGCGAAGTTTCTTAAAACCCTCTTTCCTTCCGGTAAGGATCTTGTGGGTATATGCCTGATGGCCTACATCCCAGACGATCTTATCCTGCGGAAGTTCCAGTACATTATGGAGTGCCAGTGTCAGTTCCACTGCCCCCAGATTGGATGCCAGATGACCTCCTGTCTGGCTTACAGATTCGATCAGGAACTGACGGATCTCCTCTGCAAGCTGTGGAAAATCTGCTAAAGCTATTTTGTGTATATCATTTGGCTTATTGATCTTTTCCAACATCCTTTGTATCCCTCTTTCATTTTCTGCGGCTTGCCATCTCCATAACAAGTGCCGTCAGAAATTTATTTTTGCTGCTTAACCCTTCCAGAACAGCCTCTGCCTGCTCTGAAAGTTTCTGAACCTGTTCAGATGCCTTCTCCACACCAAACAGTGTCACATACGTGACTTTATTATTTTTCTCGTCGCTGTGGACCGGTTTGCCAAGCTCCTGGCTGGTGCTTGTCACATCCAGAATGTCATCCTGGATCTGGAATGCCAGTCCGATAGCAGAAGCTGCCTTCTCAATCTGTGCTGTCTGTTCTTCATTCGCTCCGCCAAGGATGGCACCTGCCATCATGGAAGCCTCGATCAGCGCAGAAGTCTTGTGCTCGTAGATATAATCCAGCATCTCTCTGGATATCTCCTTGCCGTCATTCTCGACATCCACGCTCTGTCCTCCGAGCATTCCATAAAGCCCTGTCTTATTTGACATGATCTTCAGTGCACGGATCACTCTGTCCTTATCGGAAGTCAGATCAAATGCACCGAGCATTGTCTCATATGCATAATTAAGCAGGCTGACACCGCTTAAGACTCCCATTGCTTCTCCGTAAACTTTGTGGGTAGTCAGGCGTCCTCTCCTGTAATCATCATTGTCGATCGCCGGGAGATCATCGTGGATCAGGGAATGTGTATGGATCATCTCAATCCCTGCCATAAAAGGCTCTGCAACACGCTCATCCTCGCCAAACATCCGGAATGTTTCCAGAAGAAGGATCGGTCTCAGGCGCTTGCCGCCGGCACACATGCTGTAATTCATCGCCTCTGCCATTGTCCTGGCAAAGCCGGCTTCCTCCGGCAGATATCTGCGGATGATTTCCTCTGCATGTGCTGTTCTTATCTGCAATTCTTCTTTAAAATTCTCGTAATGTTCCATCCTCGTCCATCTGGAGCATCTTCTTCTCTACTGTGTCCAGCCTGCCGCTGCAGTATTTGAGCAGCTCCATTCCTTCTTTATAAAAACGAAAAGAATCCTCCAGGGACGTTTCACTGTCCTCCAGCTTCGCAGCAAGAGTATCCAGTTCCTGAAAGACCTCTTCTATTGTCTTTGATTCTGTTATTTCTGCCATGTTTCCCTCCTGCTGTCCGAAACTTCCGCCTGGATCACACCGTCTGTCACAGAAATTTCGACTCTGTCCCCGGGCTTGACCTGCGAAACAGAAGTGATCCCTCTGCCATCAGTATCTGCAACAAAAGAATATCCCTGATTCAGCTTCGCAAGTGGTGACAGTCCCTGGTAGCGTTCCAGATAGATTCCCAGACGATGACGGTACTGCTGGAGTTTATTATCCATCGCCCTTCGCAGTGTATCCTCAAAATCCACAAGGGCCTGCCGCCGGTCTCTGAGACGGCTTTCCGGGCTTAAATATTTAAGCCGCATCTGATACTGCCCAAGCCGTACTCTCTGAAACTCGATTTTCTCCCTCATGTCACGCTGGAAACGCTCCTGATAACTGGAAAGCGTATACATCACCTGCGCCATATCATCCACTGCAAGCTCTGCTGCTGCTGATGGTGTCGGCGCACGGAGATCTGCCACAAAGTCAGCGATCGTAAAATCCACTTCATGTCCAACTGCTGATATGATCGGTGTACGGCACTCAAAGATTGCTCTGGCAACCTTCTCCTCATTGAACGCCCACAAATCCTCGATCGAACCGCCGCCACGTCCTACGATGATCGTATCTACGCCGGCCTCGTCAAGCATACGGATGCCTTTCACGATGCTGTCTGCTGCTCCATCGCCCTGTACCAGTGCCGGATAAAGGATGATCTGCAGGTACGGATTTCTCCGCAGGGAAATATTCCGGATATCCTGCACAGCCGCGCCGGTAGGCGCAGTCACCACTCCCAGTCTGCGGATAAACCGCGGGATCGGCTGCTTATACTCCGGTGCAAACATTCCCATTTCTTCCAGTTCTGCCTTCAGTGCAAGGAATCTCTCATAAAGTGCACCTGCTCCTTCAAGCGAAATTTCTTTTGCATACAGCTGATATCTGCCATCCCTCTCATATACATCCACGGCACCACCTACTACGACACGGTCACCGTCTTTCATTCGAAATGCCAGTCCTCTTCTGTGTCCGGCAAACATTACACAGGAAAGCACTCCTGTCTCATCTTTCAGTGAAAAATAAATGTGTCCACTGGTATGATATTTGCAGTTGGAAACTTCTCCCTTTACATAGATCTTCTGCAGAATAAAATCCTGTGTAAACATATTCTTGACATATCGATTGATCTGGCCCACTGAAAAAATATTTTTCATTTTTATTATTCTGTGCTTTCTTCAGACGCTCTCTCAGGATTTTTCTGATCTTTGGAAGCTTTTCCATCCTTTTTGGATGAACGAATGATAATCTTTGCAGAATGAGTCTGACGACGTGGTTTCTTATGTTCCTCACCGGAGTCCTTCTTACCACTGGCGATTTTTCCAAGAATACCGTTAACAAAAGAGCCGGAGTCTTCCCCACCAAAAAGTTTTGCCAGTTCTACTGCTTCGTTGATAGCAACTCCAACCGGTACTTCTTCATCCATTTTCATTTCATAAACAGCCAGACGCAATGCAGTCAGGTCAACACGGTTCATT
>OLSB01003296.1_pt1 | contig 11860 bp, 10 predicted proteins | sample 1672071 | NCBI WGS metagenome assembly OLSB01 (sample SAMEA3136642, study PRJEB25190) | human gut metagenome | biome: human gut; feature: human-associated habitat; material: faeces | place: Austria | collected 2013
CGTTCCTGCGATAAGCGAGCCGGAACCGACTCCGAAGCCCGAGCCCACATTTGATATCGACTGCTGGATTTCCTACGCAAAAAGCACGGCGGTGAGCTTGGGGCTGACCTTGGATCGCTCGGCAACCGATTGCTGGGACAATCCGATCACCGCAAAGCCGACCTGCATCTACATGGAGCGAGACATTATGCCCATGATGGTTTGTCGTATGTCCCAGATGCAAGCAAATTGAAAAGCAACTCCGCTTTTGTTCCGCATATTTTTACTGCTGACGAAATCTCTCGTATTTTTGTTGCCGCCGATAGTCTGCCATATCTTGCGCAACCTATTACTGCGTACTTCACGGACAACCTTTCCGTTCTGTGTGGTATAAACGCTTTCATAGCCATCTGCATTCTTATAAGTTCTTACGCCGTTCGCGTCGTAGCAGTACGCCACCTGCCACTGCTCTTCATAACAATTCGCATAGGATAGCTGCCGACCGTTTTCCCATTCAATATAATACTCCACATCACCGTATGTGACATAGTTCGTCGGGTTTCCGCTTTGGTCGTAAGTGATGGTTTTCCCGTTGACGGCGGTCAACAGGTCCTTCCAATCGGAATTACCGTAGGTATAGGTCTGTGTGACGGTGCCGTTTTTGGCGGCGGTCAGGAGGTTGCCCGTCGTGTCGATTGGGCAGGAAGTGCCGGATTGCCTCTATCCGACAGCTTCCCGCCCGAAATCAGGATATATTCAGATAACGATACGCAACCAACACCAAGAGCGTCACCATCCGACGAATCGTGCGTCTATCACGCGTCCGCGAAGTGTCTATAAATAATGGCATCCTCCGTTTCCACAATCTCTTCCGGGAAAATCGGAACGCGTTCCCAGTGACCGCGGGGAAGGGCAGAGCTAAATCGGCAGTCCATCGTCAAATACTTCTTCTCAATGCGCCGTTCGCCGGGATACAGTGCAGCATATAGCAGGCGTTTCACCTCTGCCAAATCTGCAACATCCACTTCCCCGATTTGCTTGCGCAGCTTGACGGAAGCAGCACCGTTTGAAAGATACTTCACTTCGATTGCCTCGGGATTCGCTGCGTCTAATGCCCGCGCTGGGAGTCGTTCCAAAAGCTTCGCGGAAAGAATATTCCCCCATTCCGCGCCGCACAGGTAGGCATAGCGGTAATACTCCGACGGCAAAAACGTTACCCCGTCCACCACGGTCGAAACATTAGTGGGCTGCGGAAAATAAGCAAGATGAGGGCTACCGCTCTCAATGGAAATCCGCGGTGCCAGCGTAATTGTTACATTGCAATTTTCGTAATTGCCCGCAATCTCTGCTGCCAAAGCGAGTAAACCGTCGGTCACGGCAGAAATTTCTGAGCCAAGACAAAACGCCATGACAGAAATACTCATTTCTCCGTAGTAGTATCCTTCGTGGAAACGATATTCCTCACCGCAAAAAGAGCATTCCGCATCAAAGCAGATGATTTTCCCCTGCTCGACACGGTTTGGCAGAGCAAACCATTCCAGTAAAGCATCCTTCATTTCCTCACGGGGCACCGATGTAAAAAATCGTGCGAACCTCTCCCGATAATCCGGCGCAAGGAAAAAATCGTCAAAGCCGAAGCCCAGTAGGTTTTGGTTCATTTTGTACGCGTCTGAAAGTGTTTTTTGATTAAAAACAATATCGCTCCGAACAAATGCCTCTGCGTAGAATTCCGTTGTTTTGCCCCGCTTAAGGATCAAAGTCGGAATTTTATCAGATGAAACCGTTCGATTGCCAAATATCCAGCGCGTACAGAATCGTTCGTCGAGGAAGCCATTCGCATAGCGGAAAAAGCGTTCCGCCAGTTCCTGCATCTTTGCCTGCGATGTCATACTATAATATAGGTGGAAATTAACTCGCCTCTTGTCAATCCTCTGCCCACGAAAATCAAGTGTTGAAATCATTGTAAGTTCCTCTTTTTACGCGGGAGCAAGCGCACCCTCAGCTGGTACACCAAAGAGTCCTGCCAAAGCAACGATAGCAAGAACGCCCAACGATGCCAAAGCGTTTAGTGCCGTTTCCCTCGCCCTTTTCCGGTTAAAAGTATAGGTGTACAAAATCAGTCCATCGGCAGTTGTTTTATATTCTATATCGTAAAATCCATATTCAAAATTACCAGACACATGAGTTGTGCCGCGAGATGGAGGTGTACATACATCTGGATATTTTGTGGGCAAAGCGACATCATATTTTGCGAGTTGTTTTTCGAGACTTTTTATACCGCTTTGACGCAATAGCACACCAGCACTTTTGACTTCGTAATATGCATTATTCTCTACATCGTACAAATCTAACCGACCTTTTCCGTTTGGACCGACCACATATACTTCCATCTCCCAGCCATATTGTCTACGGACATCTTCTTGAACTCTTTTGTGAATCAGATAAAAATCAAGAATGCCCAAAAAGTCATACGGAGAAGTCCCGCCATCATCACGCAAGCCAACGGGAGAGTTCAAGCAGTATGCGAATAGATTTACGCCAACAAAGCTGTTGTCTACGCTGACGTAGCTGTCGGCGTTGATGAAGCGGCGGTTTGCGGGATCGTAGTAGCGGGACTGCAAATAATAGAATCCTGTTTCGGTATCGTAATAGTAGCCGCGATAACGTAATGGGTTCTTATCTGCCATACTGCCGGACTGCGAAAGAATATTGCCCCACGCGTCATAAGCATAGCTTGCTACTCCGCTGCCGGAAGCCGTCACCAGTTTTACCACATCGCCTTGCAGATTCAATATGTAATAATACTTCGTGAAGCTGTTGCCGCTGTCGGTGGAGTAGTTCATCGCAAACGGTCTGCCCGATTCATCATAGATGAAGTCGATCACTTGCCGCTTTGTGACACCGTCAAACTGTCCGACCTCGCGCATCAGTTTCCCGTTCTGCGTGTAGTAGATATAACCTGACTCGTTCAGTTCCTTTCTTGTCCGGATTCCGTTGACATCATAATCGTAAGTCGCATACTCCATGCCGCTCACCCTGACCATGATAGCCGAAAGCTGACGACCTTTATCCCAGCGAAGGTAGGTATAGCTGCCCCGTGAGTTGCTGTAGCTCGTCGGGTTGCCGCTGCTATCGTAGGAAATACTTGCTCCGTTGACAGAGGTCAGCAGGTCCTTCCAGTCGGAATCGCCGTAGGTATAGGTCTGCGTGACGGTGCCGTTTTTGGCAGCGGTCAGGAGATTGCCCGCGGTGTCGTAGGTGTAGTCGTAGTAGTCGGTGACGTGCGCCGTGCCCGTGCCGCTGCCGTCGTAATACGTCTCCTTGATGAGCTGATTTTGCGCGTCATAGCTGTACTCGACCAGTGGATAGTATGGGCTGACACTTTGGCTGATCCGCGTGATGTTGCCGAGGGCGTCGTACTCATATTTCTTGCCCTCAAGGAGCGTCCCGCTGTCGCCGACGCGGACGTTGCGGAAGCGGACGCGCGGCGTGGTCTGCGTGTCGGAGATGTTCTGATAACTATATGCCGTGCTGAACAGTGTACCGCTGCCGGATTTGACCTCAACCTTTTGCAGCCGCTTGAGCGTGTCATAGGCGTAGCTCAGGGTGTTGCCCGTCGCGGCGGTCATGGTTTTCAGGCTGCCGTCGCCGCTCGTGCCGTCGTTGTAGGTGTAGCTCTCGGAATAGCTCTTGCCGCCCAGCACCCAGCTCTGCCGCTGTAGGCGGTTGTAGGCGTCGTAGATGTGCTCGGTGCGCTGTTTGACTGTGCCGCTGCCGTCCGCTTCGCTGCTACGGATAAGACGCCCGAGGCTGTCATACTCGAACAAATAGCTCGCCGTCACGCCGCTGCTGTCACCATGGACCAGCTTGGCGAGCTGCCCCTCGGCGTTGTAGGCATAAGTAACGTAACTACCACCAGTATACACTTTTTTACTCAGCCTGTCAAGTTCGTCGTAGGTATAGCTGACGGAGGCACCGTTCGCATAGGTCGTTGTTTTCAGATTGCCGCCTGTGCCGGTGGCTGTGCCTGCGTAATTATAGTAGGTATTGGTCGAGAGCGTTCGGCTGCCGACTTTGGTCGTGGTGGGCTGGTCCCAGTCATTGTAGGCAAAGTAATAATACTGGTGCTGTTCCGTGCCCGAGCGGAAGGTCTTGCGGTCAAGGGTCGTCAGCCTGCCGTTCGTATAGCTGTAGCCGATGTTGGCGATTCCGTCGCGATAGGTATTCTTGGAGCGGAGCGTGGCGGGGTCGTAGGTGTAGTTCGTGCTCTGATTCTTTGCGTTCGTTATCCTCGTGACCTGACCGCTGCTGTTATAGGCATAGGTCGTCTTGTAGCCGCTAGCATCGGTCACGGAGGCGGTGTGGTTTTTATCGTCCGTCACCGTTGCCGAGGTTTCCATGTATAGGGTCGTTCCGTCGGCGGTCAGCTTCGAGCCGATCACATTGCCGTTTGTGTTATAGGTCGTGGTTGCTTTCAGACCGTCGACCTTCGCCGAGGTGACATCGTGGGCGGAGTTATAGGTGTAGGTATACTTTGTGCCGTTGGCAGCGGTGTATCCGGTCAAGTCCACACTATTGGAGTAAGAGGCGCTCTCCGAACCGGTCCCGGGTTGCGTCGCCGCAACGGGATTACCGTTGCTGTCATAGCGGTAGGTCTGCGACGGCTCTAAGCGGAGAGAGATATTGTCGAAATAGGCGGTATTGACGTTGTTATCATATGCCGCCACGACGGTCACGGAGGCAATCGCCTTGTTCTGATTCGCTTCGCTGGGCATAAGGATACCGCTGCGCTCCTGCCAATCCGAGAAGTAGGGGTCAAACGAGAAGTAGAACGGCTCGGAAGTGCCGTCGGCGTAGTAAATCCGCGCGACAAGTCCGAAATACGGCTGGTCATCCGAGGATTTTTGCGCGACACTGTCAGGAAGCGCGTTGGCTTTGCCCCAGCCGGAGAGCAGGAAGGTAGAGCCTGCCGGGGCGTTGACCTTCGTATTTTGGCTGATACGCTGTGCGCCGCTGCGTCCGTTGACCTTCGCCATCTTGCTGCCGAAGCGTGCGCCGCTCGGGAAGGCGACGTTGCCCGAATAGTACCAGCCGAAAATATTATTGCTGCTGCCGACGACGGGAACCGAGGAAAGCTGGTCAAACGAGCCGGTTTCGATTAGGTTGTACGTCGAGGCGGCGTCCTCGCGCTCTAATTGCAGACAGTCGGCATAGGCGGTGTTGCTGCCCAAGCCCGAGGAGATCACGGAGGCTTTGACCACCACGCGGGAGGACGGCTTGTAGGTGACGGTCAGCCGCTGCCAGCCGTTGTTGATGCCGCCGGTCACGACGTTCACGCTCTGGCTTCGCGCAAGCTCCGTTCCGGTGTTGGCATCCAGCAGGGCAAGGGAAACACCGCCGTCGGAAATCGCCTTATCCAAACGGATATAGCCGGAGAAGGTGTAGGTCTCTCCACCCGCTAGGTCGGCCAGCTGGTAGAACGAGGGATATTGCGAATTTAATAAAAAGGCATACGCACCGCTCCAATGGGCGGCGGTCGAGGTCGTGATGGCGCTCCAATACGAGCCGTTATCCTCCGCGTCGCCGTTGCGCAGCAGGTTTACGCCCGGCTGACCGGTGTAAGCGTTGGCTGCGAGGAGGTTATTCGCCTTGCGGTTACTGTTGGAGGTATAGGATGCGGCACTGCTGCCGAGGACGCGTGTTTCGTCTGCATCCGTGGTATAGCCGCAAATCAGCCGCCCTGTGCGGTTGAGGACCTTGAAGGTCAGGTAATCGTCGGAGGTGTTGGGCGCTTGGTCCCTGCCGTAGTCGCGGTAGACCGCCAGCAGGTGCGAGCGCTTGTAGCCGTGCAGCTTCGTGCCATAGACACGATCGCTGCCCTCGTTAATGTATTCGTAGATATTATTGGTCTTGCCGTTATAGCTGTAGCTGAATTCGACGCCGTAGTTTGCTTCGGCATCATAGGCGCGGAGAAGCTTATTGCTGCGCCAGAATTTTTCGCCAAGTCCGAAGTAGGTATACTGCGCGGTCACGCCGCCGGGGAAGTTCACCGCCGTCAGATTTGTATAAGTGCTGCTCGCAGCTGTCTGTACCAGAGTAATGACCCGATTGCTTGCAGTAGTGAGCTTTTTCAGGAAATCACCCTCATACTCCAGTGTGAGAATCTGCACTGCATTGCAGCCGACATTTTTGCGGTGGACAGAGGTGATCCGATGGGGCGATGTGGAGGACGACGGCTTCCATGCGGTCGAGCTGCTGCTGTAGGAATATCCGTCGTAGCAATAATACAGCGCGTTGCCGTAAGCGTCCCGCACCTCTGTAAGGTAGCCGTTCGTGAAAATCTTCTTGTTGCCGTATTCGTCGGACAGAGTATATTGCGCGATCGATCCGGTGATCATCGTGCGGCTGTTGGAAGTTTCCTCCACATAAGCACCGTTACTGTAGATATAATAATGCTCTGTGCCGTCGCCGTCGGCATAGATGAGGTAGGTCTTGTTGTTGATGGTTTGGGAAACGATGGTTTCCTGCAGGGATAGCTTCCAGCCAATGCCGATTTTCATGTTGTCGAAGTTCCCTGTGTGCAGGTCCTCCGATGTGCCGGAGTAGTAGCGCCCGTTCATGTTGGAGTTGTAGGCGAGCGAAACGGAAAACGGCATTACGTCGCTGGGGGCGCTTGCCAGCGGGACGATCAGCGCGGTTTGCATCGTGAAGTCGCCGATGTACGCCGTGCCTGCGTTGCCGATGGAGGCGGTCTGATAGGTATAATCCGGCTCGACACCGAACATATTGCTGTATTCAATGGTGATGCGCGGGCGGTTGCTCGTTTTCTGCGGACCGTAGAAGGTCGTCCGAGGACCGACGGCGCTTTCGTTGGCGGCGATCAGGGCGAAGCCGATGTTGGCTTCATAATGACCGTTGTTGTCATTGTCGCTGTCGTACCATTTCGCGGCGAGGGTCGTAATGTCCCACGCGACGTAGGTGCCGGTGGTCACGCTGCCGGTCGTTTTCCGGTCGATGACCAAGGGGTCGTGCGTCGCGGAGTAACCGTTATTGACGCGGTTCCACGTCAGGGCGCTGGCCCAGTTTTTCCAAAGCGTGATGGACGTGGTGTAGCCGTTGATGGGGTTGCCGCCCTTTTTGGCGCTGGACAGGGCGTGCAGGTTGATGTCCATTGAGCCGCTGCCCTGATAGGCATATTGATAAAGCCCGAAGTCCGCCTTGGTAATTTCGCAACCGGCAGGCAGCTTCGGGAGATTGTTGATATGGAAATAACTGCGGATGATTTTGTTGTCGCCGCCGTTGTTGCCGACGTAAAGGCCGGTGTCCGTACCGGCGGTGCCGTCCGGATAGCCGAAGGAAACGAAGGAGGCGCAGATGTCGTCCGAGCTTCCCGCCGTCTCGGTCACCGTGGGGTCGAGGAGGACAGGGTAGGCGCGCTCTTTGGCGTTCATCCAGTCCGCGTCGGCCGTGACCGTCAGCAGCCAGCCGCCGTTGGACTCTTCCAGCTTGTAAAAAGCATCATACGAAGTCTCATTCTTGGCGTCCATCATGTAGGGCGCGGGGATGGTGTAGATGGTTTTGCCGTTGGCGTTGGTCAGGGAGATGCTGCCGTTGTCCAAAAGCTCCGGCGTCAAGCCGGTGACTTGCAGGCGGAAGGAGTAGGTGTAGTCGTCCTGCCGTGCAGGGATGATACCGTCCATGTTGTCAGTGATCGAGAAGCATCTATCATAGAGTTCTGCTCTGTCGCCCGCACAAGGGAAGAGATTCAGGCATTCATCGGTATAACAAACCGAGGCTATTTCAGAAGCAGTATATTGAAGCCTCTGCTGGATGCCGGAAAACTGAAAATGACGATTCCAGACAAACCAAAGAGCACCAATCAGAAATATATCAAAGTGTAATCAAGCCGCCTGCGGACATTCAAACCGCAGGCGGTATTTCTAGCCGTACATTAGCGCCATCATGATCCCGTACTGTGCGGTAATGGGCAGATTCTGAAAATACTTGCTGTTCTTTCCGCTGGTGGAATTGTAGGTGTCGCTGTAATTGAAGATCGCGCCGCTTTCAATACAATACACATAGTGCTGATTGCCGGAGCTGTCGATCAACATAGATCATATCGCCGTCATCCATAAATCTTGCACGCTGCTTGGCATCCTTGATCTGCTCTGCTGTTGCCGGAAGATCCAACTCGGCATAGAAGGTATCCCGACCGAGCCTGTTCTCGGAAGCAAGTTCAATTCTGAGTTTATCTTTCATTTACTTTTCACCTCACAATTTCGTACTTGTCGTTGATCGCTTTGATTTTCTGCCCGATAGCAGTAATGACGGGAACGCTAACCGCGTTACCCGCCATTTTATAAAGTCTGCCATCCGACAATCCCGTCGCCTGTGCCTTGTAGAACTGCTCGTCGGTAAATCCTTGCAAGCGCCAACATTCAAGCGGCGTGAGTCTGCGCACACGTCCGCGATGAATAATGCCGTGTCTGTCCTGCGCAGTCAGCGTGAACATTTCCTCATCCGGCTCCTTGATCCGTCTGCCATGCTGACGGACGCTTTCTTTCTCCGGTGTCAGAACGGCTCTCGGTGCATTCTCAACCAATATACCGGAATGTTCTCCGCGTCGGTGACTGATGCCCGAATCCTGTCTTGCCGTCACACATCTGGCAATATCCGTAATATGCGGGTTCGGATTCAAATCCACAAAGAAACAGCCCTGCGATGCACTCGGTGTTACAGTGTGCGCTACCTGCGAACCTACCCGGCCGCGTCTGGTATTCTGATTGGGATAGGCAAGGTCAATGCTGTCACCATTGTATGCCGTCTGATATCCGCATTTGGTTTTGACCTTTACGTCGATGCTCATATCATACAGCCCCGTCCTGCCTCCGAAGCCGCCCACGCCGCCGGTCAGCGTGATGGCTGTTCCCTCGGGAGAGTAGATTCGTTCGCCTTCTCTGCCGGGGAGGACTTGAACAAGAGACTTTGCATTTGCCTGTGTGAAAGCCAGTATTTCTCCGGCACATCGCTCTCTAAGATATCCGATAATATACACTCTCTTTCGGGATTGGGGAACTCCGAAATCCTTGCTGTTAAGCACCTGCCACGCGACATCGTACCCCAATTCAGAAAGCGTGCCGAGGATGGTCGCAAACGTCCTGCCGCCGTCATGCGATAGCAGTCCGGGAACATTTTCAAGAAAAAGAAACACAGGTCTTTTAACGGCAGCGATCCGAGCAATTTCAAAGAAAAGTGTTCCTCTTGCATCTTCAAAGCCTCCGCGCTTTCCCGCGATTGAAAAGCTCTGGCAGGGAAATCCTCCGCAAATACAGTCGATATCCGGCAGTTCTGCGGGATCAATGCTTCTTGCATCACGGTAATACACCTCACCTTCCGTATCGTACATGGCCTCATACGCCTGTTTTGCGTATTTGTCTATTTCACAGTATCCAACACATTCAAACCCGCCGACAGCCTCCAAGCCGGAACGGAAGCCACCAATACCGGCGAACATATCAAAATATCGGATTGCCATACGGCATCCAACCGGTTCCTATTTTTTCTTAGTCACCTCACATTCTCATCGTGAATCCCTGTTCCTCATTCTCGGACTCGTCTTCGTCCTCGTCGAATTCGGCTTCAGAATCGTCCACGGCGGCGTTTTCGTCCTGCTCGGGATCATCTTCGTCCTGCTCCGGATCGCCGCTCACAGCCTCGTTCTGGCTCTCACGCTCCGTCTGCTCCCGTTCCAGCTCGTCCTCGATGAGACCGATGAGGAACTGCTTCTGTGTCATGTTGTTGCGCTGCAGGTAGTCCTTGATCCGCTGAAACAGATCCTCCGGCACCTGCACGGCAATGGTTTTCATGTTTGCCATACTGTTTCCTTCTTTCATCTGATATTTCGGGTGAAGCTCGTCATCCAATGCCAGGGAGACGAACTCTGCCATAGTCATGCTGTGATCCCGCAGGTACTGACTGACCTGTGCGTGAAGGTCTGCGTCAATCCGAACGGTAATCCCTTTCTTTTCGCCGTTAGGCATTGTCCTGGCTCCTTTCCAAATAGTTTTTGAGAGCGGCTTCTACAATGTCCTCGAGCGGCTGCCTCGTTTCCGAAGCCAGCCGAAGAAGCGGCTCTGTAAGCTGGGACGGGATTTCGATCTCGCATTTCGTTCCCATAGGCGCCTCACACTCTCATGACGGGGCCGCACTCGTCCTCGTCCATGTCTGCGGTCTGTTCTTCGGCCAGTTCCTCATCCGTCAGTATACGGAAGGAATCCTCACCGGGGACAACGCCGAGGCTCCTGGCATTGTCGAAATCGCAGTGCAGAGTGCCGATATCATCCACGGCTCTGACCGTTCCTCTTGTGCCGCCCTCCACGGGGTTCGGATCGTTGCCCATACTGAGGAGCATGATCCGTGTTCCGGGGGGATAGGCTTCCTTGTATCGCTGTGCCTGTCTGTGCAGGCGATCCCAATCGTTCATGTCGGGTACCTCCTTGTTCTGTTCTGACATGCTTTGCTCACCGTCGTAGAGTTCCATTTCATATAGGATGCTTCCGTCATTCTTACGGGGATTCAGCACTTGAATCTTGGAACCTTTGAAAAGATAAGCACTGGCTTTATTGTAAGGCGACCAAAAGCCTGCTCCGTGATTGCAGATCGACCATTTGTGATCCGGCTGATCCTTGATCTTGGAGTAAAAGCCGTTGGTCTGCACCTTGGTCACCACACGGGTGAGACCGACGATATCGGGGTGGTATCGGTGTTTCGTCGCCACAAGTTCGGTTCCGAGCTTTATATGCCGCTTGAGGTCGGCAAGGCTCTTGATCTGAAGCGGTTTGCGGTCTTTCTTTTCTGCCATCATAACTCCAACTTCACCCCGTACAGCTCATCCGGCGACCAGCGAATCGTGAAATCCGCGTCTTCGATGTTGTCGCAGTGATCATGCAGGAATTCTTTGTCTGCATCTGCGCGCATGGTGAAGTACGCAACTTCCTCGGGCGTTGCTTTGACGGATTCGCCCTCGCCGTAGAGATAAGCCTCCACATGAACGCCGACTTCCTGCTCAGAAGCCAACTCATCCATGAAGTCTTCAAAGGCAACCCAGCCTTCAAGATCATCTGCATCTCTCGGAATACCGGCGGTGAGAAATTCCACCTGATTATTGTCTGCGCTAAGCGTTACCGCAGAAAAGAGCACAGCCATATATCACATTCCTCCCATGTCCATACCCTCGTCCTCAGATTCCAATTCTTCGAGGAATTCATCTAAGGTTCTGTCGCTGTCGAAATAGACGAAGCCGCCGTTCACGAACTTACCGTCGTGTTTTTCGGCAAAGTGCTCACCGAAACCTGAGAAGTCGAAGTAGTCCTCCATCTCGATGTTCATCCCGTACTCATCCACGTTAATAGAGGCACAGACGGCAGTCGCACATTTCTGCCGTGTATTCAAAACGGCGCAGAACCATCACGCCGCTGCCTCGTGGGGGAAAGCCCTTTACTTGCGTCATCATTCGCTCGAGGGCTTTCTGACTCGGTGAATCTGAAAAGATCATCGTCTTGCTCCTTTTTCTGTGAAATAAAAAAAGAGCCAACCGTTTCTTTTCAAAACGATTGGCTCCGATGGCAACAAAAAACGGCAGGTAGTATCTGTTACTGTCTGCCGTCCTTGTACTGTATTCAGTTGTTACTTGGGTTCGTATCTATCTTCAAAGGGAAAAAGCCGTTTTTACATCTACGAATTTGAAACTTTGAAAAACGGTGTTTGGGCAGCAAAAAAGCCCGATAAAATCGGGCTTTTTGCCGGGTACATCTTTTTCGTACCCGTTTGATGGCAGGGGATGAGGGATTCGAACCCCCGCAAACGGAGTCAGAGTCCGGTG
>OLSB01003297.1_pt1 | contig 11859 bp, 9 predicted proteins | sample 1672071 | NCBI WGS metagenome assembly OLSB01 (sample SAMEA3136642, study PRJEB25190) | human gut metagenome | biome: human gut; feature: human-associated habitat; material: faeces | place: Austria | collected 2013
TTCACCACCTCCAAGGCCTCCTCATCCAGGTAGCCGTGGAGGTCGCCGGAGAAAATCTTGGTGGCCTCGTTGGCCAGGGGGGAGTCCACGCAGACGGTGAAGTCGGGGTTGCTCTTCACCATCCCCTCCTTCTTCATCTCCCGCATGAAGTAGAGCAGCTCCTGGGTGCGGCCCACCGCAAAGGAGGGGATGATCACGTTGCCCCCCTTGGAGAAGGTGTCGTCAATGATCTTGGCCAGTTCGGCGGTGTAAGAGGTGACGGGGTTGTGGTTCCGGTCCCCGTAGGTGCTCTCCATGACCACATAGTCCGCCCCCTGGAGAGGGACCGGGTCCCGAATGATGGGCTGGTTGATGTTGCCAATGTCCCCGGAGAAGACGATCTTTTTCTCCACCCCGTTCTCCTCCAGCCACAGTTCCACGCTGGCCGAACCCAGCAGGTGGCCGGCGTCCACGAACCGCAGCTTCACCCCGGGGCACAGGTCCACGATTTGGCCATACTCCGCCGTGGTGATGTGGGCGGCCACCTGGGCCGCGTCCTCCACTGTGTACAGAGGCTCCACCGGCGGCCGGCCGGCCCGCTTGCCCTTTTGGTTCTTCCACTGGGCGTCCATCTCCTGGATGTGGGCCGAGTCCTGGAGCATCACCGACATCAGCTGGGCAGTGAGGCGGGTGGTGACAATCTGCCCCTGGAACCCCTCCTTGATCAGCAGGGGGATGCGGCCGGAGTGGTCGATGTGGGCGTGGGTGACGATCACATAGTCAATATAGTTGGGGGCAAAGTCCAGCACGGAATTGTCCCGCTCGTCCTTGCCCTGCTGCAGGCCGCAGTCAATGAGGATCTTCCGGCCCTGCACCTCCAGGCAGTGGCAGCTGCCGGTGACGGCCTTGGCCGCCCCGAAAAAGGTGAGTTTCATGGGGTATCCCTCCCTGTTCGCGCTCTCCCGGCCGGGGCCGGGGATCGGGTTTCGCAATTATATTTATCATACCCTATTTTCCCCGGTTTGCATAGGGGGTTTTCCCCATTTCTTCCAAACCTGCCGCCGTTGCCCCCCGGGCGGCCCTGTGCTACAATGCTGGTAGAAACCCCATAAGGAGGAAACTTCCATGACCACCATGAGCCATGTCTGCATCCGGGTCCTGGACCTGGACCGCAGCCTTACCTTTTACCGCGATGCCCTGGGCCTGGTTCCCCAGCGGGAGATGACCATGGAAGACCGGGGCTGGCACCTGGTCTTTCTGGGGGACAACGAAACCCCCTTCCAGCTGGAACTGTGCAAGGAGATCGCCCGCACCCAACCCTACCACCTGGGGGACGACACCCCCCACGTGGCCGTCACCGCCAAGGAATTTGAGACCCTGAAAGCCCGTCACCGGGCAGAGGGCCGTATCGTCGATGAACTGGCGGGGGGCATCTACTTCATCCAGGACCCCGACGGGCACCTCCTGGAGATTCTGCCCCCGAAGTAAGGTCCGCTCCCCCCACAGAACCGCCCGGCCGCCTCGGCCAGGCATAGGGAAAGCCCCTCTCCCCGGTGGTACAACCACCAGGGAGGGGGGCTTTGGGTTCCGTGGGCCTCCCCCTCTGCAGAACCGCGAGGCGGTTTTCAGAAGGTTTGGTTAGCCGTAGCAGAAGTAACTGGTGCTGGCATACCAGCCGCTGTTAAAGTACACGGACTGCCACACGCCCTTGCCCTGGGCGAAGTTGGCCTGGTAGAGCACGTTGCTGGGCATATCCACCTGGCCCATCATGGCCTTCTTCACCGCTGTCTCGCACATGGCGTAGTAGTAGGTGCCATTCTGGCTGTCGGCGGACTTGATGGAATCGGTGGCTGCCTGGGTAGCATACTTGGTGGCATACTGGCCGGGCTGGGTGATGACCCCCTTCACCGTATCCGGAAAGCGGCTGTCCGCCACCCGGTTGAGCACCACCTGCGCCACGTACTCCCGCAGCTGCTCCGTGGTGTGGCCGGCCTCATAGAACACCGCCGTGGTGAGGATCCGGATGTCCTCGTCGGTGTACTTGGACAGCTTCTGGTAGGCCACGATCTCGTCCTGGGCCGCCCACCAGGTAGACTGGGCAGCCTGGATGTAGGCGCTGCTGTCATCGTACCCCTTTTGGCGCAGCGATTCCGCCGTCTGATGGGCCTGGTCCTGGATCACCTTCTGCTCCTGGATGGCTGCCATGCACGTGGTATAGTTGCTGTCGGCGGTGTCGGCTGCAAAGGCCGCCGGCACCATGGTCACCGTCAGGGCCATGCAGAGCAAGGTCGCAGTCAAAAACTTTCTCATGAATCAAACTCCTGTCGTCGCGGAGTTCCCTCCGCCGCCCCGCCTCAAGCGCCCGTCCGGGGCAGCATCTCAGAGGGGCCTCCTGGTGGTTCCTCTGGCCGGGTCCGTCTCTCTCTCGGGCCCGGCGGCGCTTGACGGGAGGCATTATACACAAAACCCCTCCCCTTGGCAAATCCCCGTTTTGGGGAAAAATTCAGGGAAAGCTGCGATGGCTTTGGCAGGATTGTCCAAGATTTTGTTTTTGATTGTTACTCTTTTTATCGGCTTTGTCATTTCTTTGGCTCTATTTGTAACGATTTTGTTACCTTTTTGGCGCAATTTTGTTACCGTTCACAAAATTTAGCCCCATTTTCTAGGCCATTGCTGAGAAAAAAACGGGGAACCCCTTGCGGCACAAGGGGTTCCCTATTGTGCACTTTGTCAGGTCCCGGGTTAAAAGTCCTGAAATTCCGGGGGGCGCCGGGCCAAAAATGCCTCCATCCCCTCCTGTTTGTCGTGGGTGGCAAAGGCCAGGCCCATCAGATCCATCTCCCGCTGGGCGCCGTTCTTCAGGTCGATCTCCTGGCTGGAATTGATGGCCGTTTTGGCCAGATAGACCGCATAGCTGGCCCGGGAGGCGATCTTCTTGCCCAGGGTCCGGCAGGCCTCCAGCAGGTCCTCCTTGGGCACCACGTGGTTGACCAGGCCGATCCGCCAGGCCTCCTGGGCATCGATCTGGTCCCCGGTGAAGATCATCTCCTTGGCCCGGCCGGCCCCGATGAGGCGGGCCAGCCGCTGGGTCCCTCCCCCGCCGGGGATGATGCCCAAGGTGACCTCCGGCAGCGCAAACCGGGCCTGCTCCGCGGCGATGCGGATGTCACAGGCCAGGGTGAGCTCACATCCGCCCCCCAGGGCGTAACCGTTAACGGCGGCAATGGTCACCTGGCGCATGTTTTCCAGCAGCCCCGCCGCCTCGTGACACAGCCCGGACAGGCGTCTGGCGGCCATGGAATCCTCGTGCACCATCTGGGCAATGTCCGCCCCGGCGGCGAAAGCTTTGTCCCCCGCCCCGGTGAGGATGACCGCCTTGATATCATCCATCCCCTCTACCCGGCGAAGGATGGCAATGAGTTGGCGGTAGACCTCGCTGTTCAGGGCGTTAAGGCTCTTGGGCCGGTTCAGGGTGACCAGGGCCAGTGGGGCCTCCAGCTGCAATGTGACAACTTCTTCCATGGGATTTCCTCCTATCTCCTCCCCCATTGGGGGTGTTATCCACGATAGGCCGCATAGACCTGGCGGCGGGTATAGTCCTTGGCTGGGCCGAAGAACTCGCTGGGCAGGCTGCTCACCGTGCCGTCGGGGTCCATGGCGTACTTTAAAATGCCCTGCTCGGCGCACCAGTCCATGGCGCCCCAGTTGGCGTGCTGGGGGGTGCCGGTCTCCCGAATCTTGGCCACCCGGCCGATGGCCTCTGCCCGGGGGGCCAGGAGCATGGCCAGCTCTCCCCAGGTCATGGGATCGTCCAGCCGCAGGCGGTTGTCCGAGAAAACGATGCCCCGGGTCTTTTGGAGGGCGACCAGTTTCTCAAAACCGGGCTCCTCCCGGCCTACATCTGCAAAGGGGCTGTAGTCGGCCATAAGCTGTTCCACCGTAACCACCCGGTAGCCGTAGGACTGGAGGAGCTCCAGCTGTTGCTTTAGGCCGAAGGCCACCGGGGTGCGGCGGCTCATGTTGTACCCGTCCTTCTGGAAGATGATCTGCCCGGCCAAGGCATCGGGGTCAGCCTCCAGGGCCCGCTTCATGGGCTCCACCATGGCTGCAATCTCCGCCTGGAGGGACTCCTGGACGGTGTTGTGATGGATGGGCAGCCACCCGGCTCCGTCAAAGGCAGCCGCTAAATAGAGGTAGCCCATCTGGTCGTAGGCGTCGTAGCTGGTAAAGCCCCCCTCAATCTTGTCCACATAGTGGGGCGGGCGGCCCATGGTCATGGTATAGCCATAGGTCTCCTGGAGAAGGGTGTGCAGCCGGGTGAGGTCAGCCACCACGGGGTCCAGCCCGTGGAAATGGTCCCGCTTGCCGTAGACAAAGGGCTTTTTCCCAAAGAGGACATGGCGGTACCCGTGGTTGGTGATCTGGTGCCCCTCGTGCAAAATCCGGCGGACCAGCCGGTCGTTGTGGACCACCCCTCCCCGGCCGTCCTGGTTGATGTCGGGGTAATGGTCATAACGCACCCCGCCCCAGTCGGCCTGGCCCGATTTGCCGGCCAGGTCGGGGTAGTTTTCGCTGGTGTCCCCCACCACGTCGAAGGTACCCAGGGCGTGGTACTCCTGCAGCGTGTCCAGCAGCAAGTCGGTCAGCGCTCGGCCGCCAAACTTATCGGGGCTGGAGGGCAGGTCCATGGGGCCGTCGTCAAAGGTCATGGCCACCACCCGCTCCTTGGTGTGCACCCGCTCAATGCGGCGGGTGTAGCTCACATGGTGCTTTTCCTCGGGCAAGAATTTTTTCAGGACGCGCTTGCCCATTTTGCCCGCTTTTACGATCAGGGACATGGTTCCCTTCTCCTTTCTATTCGGTTCGACGTCTCCCGTCCTCCCAGGCACACCGGGCTGCAAACGCGGCCCATTTCAAATACCGAGGGAGGGAGGCATGCGTTTTTTTTAGTTTCGTGTACTGGCTCCGCGCCACGCACAGCGAGGGGCCCTCCCGCCCATCCGGGGTCCCTTGGCCGGCCAAGATCGCACTGCGAATGGCCGCCAAAGAGCGGGCGTCTGTCTCCAAGGTCAGGGTACCGCCCCCCACTTCCTGGGGAAGGTGGGCATCGCTGCCGGCGGTGGGAACCAGGCCGGTCTGGCAGGCAAACGCCGCTGCCTGGGCGTTGGCCTGGGGATTCTTTCGGTTGGCCCGGCTGTTCCACACCTCCACCCCATCCAAATGGGGGACCAGCGGCAAGAGGGCCGACGCTGGCCGGCTCTTTTGAAAGGGGTGCGCCAGGACCGTCACTCCCCCCTGGGCGTGGACTGCTTTTGTGGTCTCCTCCCAGGTGGTATAGGATATCTCCCGGGAGAGGAAGAGGGCCAGCAGGTGGCCGTACTCCGTGGAGAACTCCACCCCGGGGAGGATCAGCACCCCATCCACCTCCGTAGGGCCGGTGTAGACCACATCGTGGTCACAGATGGCCACCCCATCCAGCCCCCGTGCCTTGGCCAGGGCAGCGATCTCCTCGATCCCCATCCGGCCATCGAAAGAGGCCTTGGAGTGAAGGTGGAGGTCCAGAATCAGTTTCATCCTAACCTTCCTTTCAGGCTGTTCCGGAGGTATCTGCGATAGGCTTTCTGATCCCCCTTGCGCTTGAGTGCCTCGGGGACGGTGAAAAAGTCCACCACGCCCCCCCAAGCCCGGCGGAGATCCCCCTGCCGAAGGTAGCCCAGGGTGGCCGCCCCATCGTGGAAGAGGTAGCGCATTTTCACCCCTTCCCGGAAGTTTCGGGGGGTGTACTCCAAAACCTCCCCCTGGGCCGCCCTGGCATAGTTGGCAACAAAGGGGGCCCCACAGCAGGCCGTCATGGGAAAACTGCCCCACACCCGGGGGTTGACCTCCAGGATCTTTCCCCCTTTAAACTCCACCATGGCCATCCCTACAAAGCCGAAGGAGGCCAGCAGGCGGTAGGCCTGGTCAATCATCTTCTCGTCATAAAAGCTCACGCAACAGGTGGAAGGTCCCCCTGTCACAGGGTATTCCCGCAGCCGTCGGTGGCAGAAGGCACACACCAGACGGCTGTTTTGATCCAAAAGAAGGTTGACTCCCTCACCGGGGCCGGACACCTTTTCCTGCACAATGGGCACCCCACCGTACTGGGACATGGTCTCATAGGCCCGCTGATAGGCCGCCTGCCCCTCTGCGATGGTATACCGCTCCCACGATTTCAGGCCGAACTGCTCCCCACACCGGGGTTTTACCACCACGGGGTAACGGTCTGGCGGGCCGTCGTACTCCTGGGGCACAGGCAGGCCCAACGCCAAGCACCGTTGGTGCACCGTCTCTTTGTCGTTGAGATCCGCCAACGCCTGGGGGGATGCCACCAAGAAATCAGCCGTCCCGGCCAATTCCTCCCGGTGGGCACTGATCCAGCGGAGGGTATCCGCTCCAGTGGGGAACAGGACGGGGCGGTCGTAGGCCTGCAGCAGCGCGGTCAGTCTCTCCCCATAGTCTGCATCCCGGCAGGATCCCTCCATCCACCGTCCCTCTTTGGTAAACTTGGAAACAAAGGAGGCCGGCGTGTGGACGGCCTCCTGTCTGGTCTGGGTTACCACCACGGAGAAGCCCGCCTCTCCCAGTGCCCTTACGGCAGCCAGAGAGGCCCGGTATTTTCCGTCAGTGACCACTGCGGTTTTCACAGCATGTTCTCCTTCCTGGCCTTGCCCTCAGCCAAAGCCCCGGTCGTATTGGTCAAAGGTCTCCTTCAGCAGGTAACTGTACCCGCTGACCATGGTCTCCGCCCGGGGGCGGTACACGGGAAGGGAGGCCTCCCGCACATAGCGGGAGAGGAGGAGGTCAAACAGCTCCTCCAAAAAATCCCCCTGGCACAGGTGGGCCACCCCCACCGACACATTCTCCAGCCAAAACAGCCCCGTCACGTCCAGGCCCGTGGGGTCCTCAAACCGGGACAGGAGGTAGACCCCTCGCTGCAGTTCCCGGTTCAAAGGGCGGCGGAGGACGGTGTAGTACACCTCCCCTTGCCAGCGGTAGAACACATCCCACACCTGCCGGGGGGCGCAGCGGCCATACAGTTCCCGCAGCAGGCGCCGGCCGCCGGAAAGGCCCAGCCGCAGCCAGCGCAGCTCCCCCGTCTCCGTCATGTCCATGAGAAGCCGGCCGGAGGTCCGGCCCAGATAGGGGGCACGGTTGGGCTCGTCAAAGAACCCGTCGGCCAACTCCTGAAACAGGGTCCCCAATTCCGGCAGCCGGGCTTCCTCCACCCCCACGGACAGGGGGGTGAGCAGGTCCAGCAGATCGCTGGTGTGCATGGGGCGGCGGCCCTCGGCGGCCCTGCCATCGCTGTCCACCAAACCATACAGGATTTCCCGGATGGCTTGCACGCTGCGGAAATAGGCGGAAATGGTGGTACACAGCAGGGACTTCTCCCCATCGCTGCGGCGGCCGAAGTGCCAGTCGAAACACTCCAGTTCCCGCCCGGGGTTGGCATCCAACAGTTGAAGGATCCGCCCCACGGGGTTGGAGTCAAACTTGGTCTCTCCGAAAAAGTAGCTGGCGTTCTGGCTGACCCGGCTGGGAAAGCTCTCACACCACGCCCGGTCCCGGAGGTCCAATTTATTCTGAAAATCCCGGTTGAGGAAACGCACCCGCACCTCCCCCTCCGGCCCCTCCTCCCGCTGGAGGAAGTAGAGGTCGCTGCGCTGGGGGGGATCGAAGAAATCCTCATACCATTTAAACAAGAGATAAAAGCTGTCCTCCTGATGGCCGGCGGCCACCCAGGCCATGGTTGTCCATGCTTCGCGAATGGGTGTCCCTTTTCCGGCATATTTGTCGAACATCCAGGCGATGCGGGGATGGGACAGTATGTCGTGGTACATCCAACAGATCCTATGCTGATCGGTATCGACCATGAGGTCCTCAAAGGAGCTCCGGTCCAGATAGATCGGATCGTCAAAGTACATGGTGCAGACCTCAGTTCCCTCAAAGTGGCAGGCAGGCGTACAGCTTATCATTTGTATTATACCAGCTGGAGCAGGTTTTTCAAGGGGGTCTGCACGGCCTTTCCCCTCTGGCAACAAGCCCCCGCAAGGTTCTCTCCCCCACAAAGAAAAGCGGAGAGCCCTGAGGGCTCTCCGCTGGGTCATTCTTCGTACTGTTGGGGGATGGGGTCGAAGGAGAGGATCTCCTCCTCCACGGGAGGGTTGTCCTGGGCGAGGGGTTCCCCGCTCTGCATCTGGACCCACTGCTCCTTGGTGATCAGGATCTGCCGGGGCTTGGCCCCCTCCGAGGGGCCGACGATGCCCTTCTCCTCCATCTGGTCCATGAGGCGGGCCGCCCGGGCATACCCCAGCTTCAGCCGCCGCTGGAGGAGGGAGACCGAAGCCTGCCCCAGCTCCAGGATCACATCCACCCCGGCGGGAAAGAGTTCGTCCTGGTCCTCCTCCCCCTCCCCGGCGGGGAAGGCGCCGGCGGCGGCCCCGCCGCTGTGCTTGCCCTTCTTTTCGGTCTCGGCGGCGTGCTGCTCGATCTGGGCCATGACCTCGTCGTCGTACTCGGAGGTGGCGTTTTCCTTGACGCTGCCCACCACGGCGGCCACCTCCTCGTCGGAGATGAAGCACCCCTGCACCCGCAGAGGCTTGCCGGAACCCAGGGGGAACCAGAGCATGTCCCCCTTGCCCACCAGTTTCTCCGCCCCGGTGTTGTCCAGGATGATCCGGGACTCCAGGGAGGAGGCCACGGCAAAGGCGATCCGAGAGGGGATGTTGGCCTTCATCAGGCCGGTGATCACGTCCGCCGAGGGCCGCTGGGTGGCGATCACCAGGTGCATCCCGGCGGCGCGGCCCATCTGGGCCACCCGGCAGATGGACTCCTCCACTTCCTTGGCGGCCACCAGCATCAGGTCGGCCAGCTCATCGATGACGATGACCACCTTAGGCAGAGGGTCCACCCCCTCCTGCCCCTCGGCCCAGTGGTTGTAGGAGGACAGTTCCCGCACCCCCGCCTCGGCGAAGAGGCGGTAGCGCTTCATCATCTCCGTCACCGCCCACTGGAGGGCCCCGGCCGCCTTCTTGGGGTCGGTGACCACGGGGATCAGCAGGTGGGGGATGCCGTTGTAAATCCCCAGCTCCACCATCTTGGGGTCCACCATGATCAGGCGAAGCTCCTCCGGGGTGGACTTATAGAGCATACTGATGAGCAAAGAGTTGATGCACACCGACTTACCCGAACCGGTGGTGCCGGCGATGAGCATGTGGGGGAGTTTGGAGCAGTCCCCCACAATGTAGTTGCCCCCGATGTCCTTGCCCACGGAGAAGGCCACCGAGGACTTGTGCCGCCGGAAGGCGGGGGACTCCAGCACCTCCCGAATGGGCACGGGGATCACCACTTGGTTGGGCACTTCGATGCCCACCACGGAGATCTTCCCCGGCACCGGGGCAATCCGCACGCTGGTGACCCCCAGGGCCAGGGCCACGTCGTCGGAGAGGTTGGTGAGCTTGTTCAGCCGCACCCCCTGCTCCAGGGCCACCTCGTACCGAGTCACGGCGGGGCCCTGCACGGCCCCGGTGACGTGGCCGTCGATGCCGAAGGAGGTGAGCACCCCGGACAGGCGCTCCATGGTCCCCGTCAGCTCCTGGCGGGCGGCCTTGGCCTTTTCCCCGCTGGGCGGGGTGAGCAGGTCCAGGGAGGGGAAGACATAGTCCTTCCCCTGGCTCTCCTCCAGGGTTTTCTCGATGGTTTGGGTGACGGCGTGAGCCTCCTGCTGAATCTCCGCCTGCCGCTGGGCTTTGGTGGGTTTTCCCTCCCCCACCGGCTGCCAGAGGGGACCCTCCTCGGTGGGGGGGGCAGCCTCCTCGCGCAGGTCCTCCAAAACCTGGTCCGGCCGGCGGACATGGCTGGTGTGGTCAAAGAAGGGGGCCTTCTCCCCCGTCTGCAAGGTCTCTGCGGCCTGTTGGGCCTGGGAGGGGGGCGCGGCCGTTTTGGTTTTGTCCTTGGCGCTCTTCCGGGCGGTTTCTGCCGCCGGGGCGGGGTCCGCCGCCTCGTCTAAGGGGAGGTCCGGCGCCTTTTTCCGGCGGGACCAGAAGGGCGTCACCTGGGGGGTAACCGGGGGAACCGGCACATCCTCCACCGGATCCAAGCGCGCGTCCTCCTCATCTCGGAAAACCTCGTCCTCGTAATCCAGGTCCTCCTGGGCCTGCCGGTCTTGGCGGGCCTGCTGCCAGCGGGCCGCCGCAGCTTGGATGGAGGACGGGGTCACATGGGCTGCCCCGGCAAACAGGGCCAGGAAGGCCAGCAGGAAAATGGCCCCTGCCCCGATGGCACTGAACCCGGCGGTGAACAGCACCCCTAGGCTGCCGCTGATCACGCCGCCGCCCACGCCTTGGAGTCCTTCCCTCCACAGTTGGGACACCACCAGGGTGGTATGGGTGGGGCCCAGCACCACATGGAGGAAAGCGCCGCCCACCACCGGCAGCAGCCCCAGGCACCACAGCCGGCCGGTGGGCCGCTTCTCCCGGCAGAATACCAGCACCCATGACGCCCACAACAGGGCCGGTGCGGCGAACCAGAACCCATGGCCGATAAGGCCTCGGATCCCCCCGCACAGCCCGTCCAGGACCACCCCGTGGACCTGGAACATCCCCAGGATCACCAGCAGGGCCAGAAAGGCGCACACCGCTGCGGCAATCCCCCGGGCCAGGACGTTGGGCATATATGCCCGGGGTTTGCGCCGGGAGGCCGTCGATGCGGCCTTCCCCTTCCCCTGGGAGGGGCGTTTGGTCTGGGACTTGGCGCCGCCGGATTTTTTCCCGGCGGCGGTCTGTTTGGTTTTCTCCGGTTTCTTCTGTGTGGAAGCCATACTTCCCTCCTTGCAATATGGAATCTGCCGATCAGCGGAAGATCAGGCTGGCCACCACCGCCGCGGCACCGATGCCCCAGCAGTAGTAGGCGAAGTTCCCGAACTTACCCTTGTCGGCCAGCAGGTTCACCAGGCGAATGGCAAAGTAGCCCGACACCGCCGCCACGATGGTGCCCACGATGTAGGCCGGCAGCATCGAGGTGTCAATCCCCTGCTGGGCGGCATCCCCGATGGTGAGGATGTTGGCCCCCAGCACCGCGGGGATGGACAGCAGGAAGGAGAACCGCACGGCAAACTTCCGGCGGAACCCCCGCATCATGCCGGCGGAGATGGTGGTCCCCGACCGGGACAGGCCCGGCACCACTGCCACTGCCTGGCCCACCCCTACCAGCAGGGCGTCCAACAGCGTGGCGGATTTGGCCCCCTTCTTCCCCCGGGCCATGCGGTCGGAGAAGAACAGGAGCAGGCCGGTGACCAGCAGGGCGCAGCCCACGAAGATGGTGTTGCTGTACAGACTCTCCACCTGGTCCTTGATGGGCAGGATGACAAAAAGGGGCAGGGTAGCCACGATAATCATCACCACCATCCGCTCACTGGGCGTCAAGCGCTGGCCAGGCTGCCGCTTCTCCTTCGAAACCAGGCGCTGGACCAGATGCACCAGCGCTTTGAGGAGCTTCACAATGTCCTTCCAGTAGTACACGAAAATGGCAATGAGGGTGCCCAGGTGGAGCAGCACGTCAAAGAACAGGCTGCCGTCTGTGGTGGCCAGGCCAAAGAAGTGCTGAAACAGGGACAGGTGGCCCGAGCTGGAGATGGGGAGAAACTCCGACACCCCCTGGACCAGTCCCAGGAAAATGGAGGATAAGATGCTCAAACAATCGACCTCTTTCTATCTCTTTTCATCACAAGGGGCGCGCAGGGCACCTAGATGGGGCCCAATCTGCCGCCGGCAGGTGGGCCAGGCTTGGACTGCCGCAGGTTAGAACCTGCGACGTGGGTTCCCGCCCGGTCCCGGGCGGGGG
>OLSB01003298.1_pt1 | contig 11857 bp, 12 predicted proteins | sample 1672071 | NCBI WGS metagenome assembly OLSB01 (sample SAMEA3136642, study PRJEB25190) | human gut metagenome | biome: human gut; feature: human-associated habitat; material: faeces | place: Austria | collected 2013
AAATTCTTCTTGTTTTTTATCTTTTAATAATTCTATAGCAAGCAATGGTGATAGGATACTTATTATAGCACCTGTTTCGTTTGCAGCATAAAATAAACCTACAGTTCCATGATTCAATCCATATTTATATGTAGGATAAGCTATTCCTGCTATCTTGGCTATGAGCATAATCAAAACATATTCTGCTAAAGTCCATATGAAATATTTATTATCTATTTTTATAGTTTTACTATTAAATAAGCTATATAATGCTACTAAAACAAGTGGGAGATAAAAAGCTCTTATTAGTCCCTTTATTTGCGCTAATATCATATTTGTTCCATTTTGTGAATATGAGACAAATAAAAATATACACATATAAATACCTACTAATCCATAATATATTAAACTTCTTATTCTATTTTTTTTGTCAGCTTTAAACAATGAATATATAATTACTAATCCCATAAACATGGTTCTTATTAATATCCCTAATGTTAAATATGGACTTATATATTCCAAACATAATGATGTTGCAACATCTAAAAGTGGTTGAATTAAAATATAAATTATAATTAATTTTTCTATAGTAATTTCTTTTAGTTTCTTCATTTATTAGTTCTCCTTAATTTTCCTTCGAATTTTATTATATATGTTTATTATAAACATATTATTTGTATAAAAAATTTTGCAAGTCGTTTTATAAATTATATTTCGCTGTTTATAATATTTATTTTTATTCCAATGAGAATATTTCTGCTTTATTATATTTACTATTTCCTTTATTTTTTCTTTTCCTTCTTCATAATATAAAAAACGTCCGAGAAGCTGCATAAAGCAAATGTTCAATATATATATATTCTAACTCATCTTTATATTTAAAGTATAAATTTCTCTTTTTAAATTCATTCTCTAAATGTTCTAGTACAACAAAAATTGATTCTAATTTTTTGTTATATGATTTCTGCCTCATGGTAGAACCAGCTCTTATTATGTAGTTATATAAAGGTTCTTCTACATATATTATATTATTTGCGTATCCTGCCAATATTGGCATTGTTGCTAAATCTTCATAAATATAATTTTCTAGAAACTTAATATTATTTTCTTTGAATATACTTGTTTTTATAAGTTTATTCCAAGGACTGGCATTAGATAACATGTAATTTATTTTTATATTATTGTCAAATTTTTTTATTGCTTTTTGTATAGCTTTATGGTTATTTTCAATTTCATAATAATCACAAATTACTAAGTCACTGTCGCTTTTTTGTGCTTTATTATACATTGTCTCTAACATATTCTCTTCTAGATAATCATCACTATCTATGAAAATAACATATTCTCCGAGTTGCCTTTTCAAGACCTAAATTTCTAGCGGTAGCCTGCCCCCCGTTTTCTTTGTTAATTTTCTCAAAAATATTTGGATAAGTGTTAACATATTCATCAATTATTTTTTCAGATGAATCTGTAGAACCATCATTTACTAATATGGCTTTTATTCCTTCCAATGTTTGATTTTTTATGCTGTCCAAACATTTAAACAAGTATTCTTCTGAATTATATATTGGAATTATTATATTTACTTTTTCCATAATTACTCCTAAACATATTTTTTATCATTAAAAAATATCAATCTTATTAAATTATTGATTGTTCTAAGCTTGAATATAACTTTCGTCATTATTTAGTTCTAAATATTCTTTATATGAATGTTCTAAATCCAAGATATATGCGGTATGCTCGTGTGCTTTTATTTGTTCTGGTGTAGGTATTTTCATATAATCTCCATATATATGTTTTAAATATTCATCATATTTTTCTGGTATGGGTAATTCTATGTCTTCAAATGGTACATATGTTGGCTTTCCCATAATAGTTTTTGTTGTAGAGTTTATTTTTAAACCATCGCCATCAAAAACCGAGCACCATTCTTCACAATCTTGGCAACTATATTTTTTTGCTTGCTTTGAACAATATTTTAATATGTTTTTTTTACCAAAAATTTTTAAAATTATTCTAAAAATATTATACAAAAATTTATTATTAATTACGTTTATATTTGCAGATAGTGCAAACGCTCTATTTATTGATAAAATTGCACGCTTTAACTTTCCTTTTGGCAAGCCCACTATTGGAAAAATATCAATATATACTCCATAAGTAATTGGTATATTTTTATTTCCTTCTTCTATAAGAGTTGTATTAATATCTCTTAACTTAGCAAAAGATAGATAGTAATTTGGTTCTGTTTCAAGCGTTTGTAAAAAATACTTATTGGTATCTAATTTCGTTTTACATAAACTTATAAATTTATTATAATTTTCTAATGTCATTCCTACATCAAAGTCATCATCCCAAGGTATAAAACCTTTATGTCTAACAGCGCCTAAACAAGAGCCATATATAATGTAGTATTCTATCTGATTTTCCTTACAAAATGAATCTAAATATTTTACCATTTCTAAAATTTTTAATTGTAAATTGCGTTTATTATTTTCCATTCTGATCCTCACCTATTATTTCATAAAATTGTTCCATTATTTTTTCTGGTATGAAATCTAAATATCTTTTTAAAGATTGATTTTTATAATAATTGTATAATTCTTCATTTTCTAATAATTTGTTTATCTCTTGTGCTAACAATTTTTCGTCACCTACAGGAGTTAATACACCAAATTCATTATTTCTTATAATATCCCTTGGACCATATGGAGCGTCTGTTGCTATTACAGGAAGACCGAAGTTCATTGCTTCAATAATAACCATTCCTAATCCTTCTGATTCTGTAGATAATACAAATAATTTAGCTGTTTTATAAAATTTAGCTACATCATCTTGACTTCCTACTAAAAATATGTTGTTTTCAAGATTATTTTGTTTGATATATGTTTCAATCTTACTTCTGTCTGGTCCGTCACCAACTATTACCAAATTACATTTTGTCTTATTATTATCTTTTAATATTTTGAATGCTTTTACTAATGTTAAAAAATCTTTTGGAGTTTCTAACCTAGCTACAGAAAGAATATAATCTCCATATTTCTGGCTCAAATTATTTAATTCTATTTCAGATAATTTTGTATCTTCAATCATTGCTGGGTTATATAAGTTTTCTATTTTGTAATTTAGATATGGCTTACAATAAAATATGTCATTTTGATTTAGATGATTTATGGATACTATTTTGTCAAATTTGCTGTACATTTTTTCAAATGCGGGTGACATTAATAAATATTGATATATCATTCCATGTGCCCATACTATTTTTTTATTTGCTTTTATACAATTTAGAACTACGTAACAATCATTTAAATGCCCAGAAAAGGCGATTGCTACATCATATTCTTTATTTCTTAATATTCTAGTTTTAAATAAATCAACTGGAGATATAAAGAATTTTTTTAGTAAATATGTTCCGTAATATAAAATAGCACCAGCAGGTCTTCTTACCATAGTTGAAGCTCTTGATAATGGATTATGATTTCTAGGAATATTTATTTTAATAATATTACAGTCTTTAGGTATATGTTGTATCATATCTTCAACATTAGATAATATAACTACATCTACACAATATTTTTTCATATCTATGTTCTGCAAATAATTAATAGCAACTCTTTCTATTCCTCCATATAAAAATTGGTCTAAAACAAAACAAATTCTCTTTTTCAAATTCATCCCTCTAATCATCAAATTCTACAGTATTTTTTACCTCATTTTCTAATGAATATGGAAAATCATATAAATACTCTTTTAATTCTTTTTCTATTATTTTAATTTCATCTTTATAAATAATATTATTAAATAACTGTGTATTTTTTATAGACAGTTCAGGGTTAAATCTACTTTTTCTATTAATATGATCTTCTTTATTAAATCCTAAATGATTTATAATTGTATTTAATGTATCATCATATTTATAAATTAAATCTTCAAATTTAACTCTTAAAACCTTGCTTGAATTACATTCTTTTTCACTTTCTCTCATTCTACGATAGTATTTACAGAAATCGTTTGCATCTAATGGAATCGGAACACATATCTGCTTTTGTTGCCAAATATATTTATTTATAATGAATACATCTCTAGGATCTCGTTCTACTACAATTACTCTTAACCTATCATCAAAATAGTTATCAACTCTATGAAGATTAAACGGTAGTAAAAATTGGTCTAGCACAACATTTTCTTCACCTCTAGATATTTTTTCAATTATTTTATATATATAATTTTGTGACTTTTTATAAAATTCTTCTTTTGTTGGTAGGCAAATTTTCATTCCGTCATTATACTTTAGAACCTTCTTAAATTTAATCTTATTAAGTGTTAATATTTTTAAAGGCTTTCGTACTAATAATTTAAAGAACATTTTGGCATTAACTTCTTCGTTCATGTACCAATATCCATCATAATGAAAATTTATTAGTGAATTGATATATTCATTTGTGATATCCATAAAGTCATTTCCAATTATCTTTTTATAATTTCCAACCCACCAAAATTTTTTATTATATAGTTTTTTCATTTGATTTTCAAAAGTACGTATGGCCTCATCGCTTCTTATAGCATTATTTCCAATTAATAACTTGTCCTCTAAATCAAAAAGACCATTAGGACAATGCAGTAGAACATACTCATACGTTTTAAATTCATTTTTACAATTTTTAAATTCTGCAACTAAATCTGTAACTGCTGAAGAGCCAGAACCCATATAACCAGTTGGTATAATTATTTTATTCATTTTTCCCCCTTAATTTTAGTTTGTTATTAAATTTGTTAAGAACTATATATAAAGACTCGTCTTTTTTTATTAATAAAACTCCTCCGTATAAAACCACACATAACGCCATAGTAACAATAATATTAGCATAAAATCCAAAGTTGATGGTTTTTACAATATATGATATAGGAATAAAACATAGTGCTAAAATAAAATACGTAATATTTTGTTTTGTTAATAATGGATTTGTTATATTCATTTTCCTTTTAATGTAAAGATATTGTGTGGTTATTAATGCTACTTCAGCTATTCCAGTTGTAAGCATTGCATTAAAAGGAGTAAGTACATTAAATATAACTAAAAGGCTGTTCATTATTAAATTTGCAATACCATATAAAAAAGAAAGTTTCACTATAATTTTTTCTTTATCATTTACATATAAAACTAAATTTGTCAAAACTGATTCTATACTTATAATAATTCTTATAATACATGCCAAAATTAATGTGTTTGATATGTTTTGGTATTTATCACCTGCATATAAAAATACTACTTCTTTACTTAAAACTGCTACACCAAAACACATGGGAACTATTATAAAAAATAAGCTTGATATTGATGTTTTTAATGTTTTTTTATAAGATTCTAGTCCCTCTGTTCTAACAATATATGATAATCTTGGAATTGAAACATTTATTACAGCATATGGTATAGAAGCTAGCATTGATATTAAATAATAAGGGATATAATATTCTGTTACAGCTACATCTGATACAAATTTTCCAAGCATTATTCTATCTAATTGTCCATAAAGTATTTCTACATTTGTAAGTACTAATACTAAAAATAATGGTTTAATATATTGAAGTATTTTTAAATTTTTAAAATTAAATTTAATTTTTCTTTTAATATATATGTAGCTTATTATATTATTTAAAAATACTATGAAAGATATTACTACTGCATAAATAATTATATCATCAGGCTTTTTTACAAACATTAATAATAAAACAAAATATATTATTTTTACAAATAATGTTTTTATTGTTATAAACTTATAATTTTCTAATGCTTCATTTAAAAACTCTATATAAAATATATTTGCTACTATTTGTATAATAAAAACCATGTATATTTTTGTTGTAATACCATTAGAAGAAATCAATGCATATACAACATAAATAATGCCAACTAGCAAATTAGTTATAATCCCTATTACAAAAAGGTTGGTAAATAAACTTGCAACTTTCTTTTCATCATTTCTAATTTTACTGATTTCCCTTACACCAAATGTATAAATTCCAAAGGTTGCGAAAATTAGAAAAATTTGAAATTCTGCATAAACTTTATTATAGGCTCCATATAAATCAACATTTAACAGTTTAGTTATATATGGACCTATAATTATAGGTATAGCAATATTTACTATGCTAAGTAGAGCTTTATATATTGAATTTTTAAACAATGATTTTGACTGCATATTTATTTGTTTTCTCCTTCGTATGTTGTTTTATTTTTTACCCTAAAAATATCCTTGTACCCTATGGCAATAATTGCCCCCGCAATCAGAGCAAAAGACAATGCTTTCCAAATTCCACTATCTATCCAAATTGTAGCAAACAATCCAAAAGTAGCACTTATTCCATACAAAATAAACACAGCCTGCTTTTGAGTATATCCTTTGTCTATTAATTTGTGATGTAAATGTCCACGGTCTGCTTTAAATACAGCTTTTAATGATTTTTCTTTAAATATTCTTCTTATTATAGCAAACGATGTATCAAATACTGGTAATGCCAAAACTAATAAAGGAGCTATAATTGTAGTTGCAGTATATGTTTTTGCTGAACCCATTATTGAAATTATCGCAATCATGAAACCTAAAAAGTTCGAACCAGTATCACCTAAAAATGTTCTTGCTGGATTCATATTATAAGGCATAAATCCTACTATGGCTCCTGCTAAAGCAATAATTAAAATAATTGAAAAAATTGTTGAACCATTAATTATAAATATTATAAGTAGTGATAAACAAGCAATTAAACAAACTCCTGCTGCTAATCCATCTAAACCATCTGTTAAATTAATAGCATTTGTTATTCCTATTATCCATATAAAAGTTATTAAATTTAGTATTATTTGTTGATATTTTAAATTTTCTAATACTTTTATATTTTCTATTTTTATACCACTTTTTATAATAATGATTGTTGCTAACATCTGCCCTAATAATTTAATATATGGTTTAATACCTTTTGTATCATCAAAAAAGCAAAATATCCCTAATACAATTGTTCCTAAAAATATGCCCACCATTTTATAAATATATTTTTCATCATCAAACAAATTTATCTTTTTTTCAATGCTCATTGTAACAAACAAATAAGTTGTTGATGCTATAAGTCCTGCTATGATAGCTATTCCTCCCAACCTAGGTGTTATTTTTTTATGTATTTTTCTGCTACTAGTTTTAGGATTGTCTAATGCACCTACTTTTTTAGCTAATCTTACCGTATATGGTGTAACTACGTATGATACCAAGAACGCTATCATAAATGCAATAAAAATATCACTCCACATATTAACACTCCTGTTTCTATTCTTTAAATTTTTATTCTTTCTATTTCCGTAAATATTTTACTATTTATTTATATCAAAGTCAAATAAAAAACTACCTTTTTAATAGAATAGTTTTATTCCTATCGTTAATAAATAACATTTTTATAGATACAACAGCTACTTAAAAGATGTATTAAATTAAAAAGCAATACTATTATGGAGTATTTTTTATCTAATTTAATTATTACATTACTTGACTTTATTGGAAAAATGAAAGATAATATGCTTGAACTTGAAGTAATTTAATTTTGAAGGATTGTTGAAGTATGAATAAAAATATTTTAATTATTGTTAATCCAAATGCCGGAAAGGGCAAGGTTCAAAAGAAAATTCATAAAATTGCTAATAATTTTTCAAAGCAAGATTATGTTGTAGATATAATTTATACTAAAAAGAATTATTCTGCAAAAGATATAATTCAAGATTATAAAGGTCCATTACAATTAGTTATTTGTTGTGGTGGAGATGGTACTTTAAATGATTTAATAAATGCTGTTATGTTATTAGAAAACAAGCCAAAGATCAGCTTTATCCCACTTGGAACAATGAATGATTTTGCAAATACAATTCAATTATTTAAACATAGATTTTTTATGAGAAACAATATGAAAAATTGCAAAACTATAAAAGCTGATATCGGAAAATTTAATAATAAATATTTTAATTATGTTTGTGCTTTTGGTGCATTTACTATGGTACCTTATGTAACAAAACAATCGTTAAAAAAAGTTTTTGGAAAGTTAGCTTATTTTATTGTTGGTGTGCGATACATAGCGAAAATTAAAGCATATAATGTAAAAATAGATGTAGATGGCAAAATTATAAAAGATAATGTTATTTACGGCTCTATAAGCAATTCTAAATCTATTGGTGGTTTTCAATGGTTTAGAAAAAGAGATATAGATATTGCAGATGGTAAATATGAAGTGGTTCTCGTAAGAAATCCAAAATATAAAATAGGTATGATTGCTATTGTTTTTAATATATTATTTAAGCAATACAATAATAAAAATTTCTTATATTTACAAGGAAGCAACATCAAAATTAATTCATCTATAAATTTAAAATGGACATTAGATGGAGAATATGGCGGAAGGCAAAAAGAAGTCATCATACAAAATAATAAAAAAGCTGTAGAATATGTAATTCCCGGTTTTAACATCTAGAAAAAGGAAGGTAAAATATGTCTAAAATTTTGAGCATAAATGATATTTGTAAAATATGTAAAGGAACTTTGCTTTGTGGAGATGGAAATATTATTGCAAATAAATTTTCAATTGATACTAGAACTTTAGAAGAAGGAAGCATATATATTGCAATAAAAGGAGAAAGCTCTGATGGCAATAAATATGTAAATGAAGCTTTTACTAAAGGTGCACTGGCTTGTATTATTGATGAAGATATCGATACAAAAAAATACATTAATAATACTATTATTAAAGTAGAAAATGGAATAAAAGCTTTACAAGATTTAGCAATATATAAAAGAAATTTATATAATATTCCTGTTGTCGCAGTTACGGGGAGCGTTGGTAAGACTAGTACAAAAGATATTATTGCGAGTGTGCTTAGTCAAAAATTTGATGTTTTAAAAACTGAAGGTAATTTTAATAATCATATTGGGCTTCCTCTAACATTACTTAATTTAAAAAACCACACTGCTATTGTTGTAGAAATGGGTATGAACCATCAAGGAGAGATTTCCATTCTTAGTAAAATTGCAAGGCCTACAATTGCAGTTATTACAAATGTTGGGAGTTCTCATATTGGAAATCTTGGTTCAAGAGAAAATATTTTAAAAGCTAAATTAGAAATATTGGATGGATTGCAAGAAAATGGCACTTTAATTATTAATAATGATAATGATTTATTACATAATTGGAATCAAAGCGTAAATAGAAATAATATTTGTACTTATGGAATAGAAAATACAAGTGATTTTGTTGCAACAAATATTTCAGAAGGAAATAATTTCTCATCATTTATAATTGATAATAACAAAATAAAAGTTCATGTAGCTGGAAGGCACTTTATCTATAATGCACTTTCTGCATATTGTGTTGGAAAAATTTTACAAATTGAAGATAACAAAATTATTAAAGGAATTTCTGAATTTGAACTAACTTCAAAAAGAATGGAATTGAGAAAAACCGATAATGGAATGCTAGTTATTGAAGATTATTATAATGCTAGTTATGAATCTATGAAAATGGCACTAGAAGTACTTTCTAAATCCAATGCAGAAACCAAAATTGCTGTTTTAGGAGATATGTTAGAACTTGGAAATTTCTCTGAAGAACTTCACAAAAAAGTGGGAACATGTGTAAAAGATAATAATATAGATATTTTAATAACAGTAGGAAAGCAAGCAAAGTATATAGCAAAACAGGCAAAAGATTTAGGCCTTAATGACATATATATTTGTAGTAATAATCAAGAAGCAGTAGAAATTTTATCTAGAAAAGCTACTCCAAAGTCTAGCATATTGCTCAAAGCCTCTCATGGAATGCATTTTGAAGAAATTGACCAATCTATTAAATAAGGAGATTTATAAATGAATTTAAAAGATATAGAAAAAATTGTTAAAGGAACTTTATCAGACAAACGCTTTTACCATTCTGTTTGTGTAATGAATAAATGTGCAGAATTAGCAAAAAAATATAATATAGATGTAGAAACTGCAAAAAAAGTGGGACTTGCACATGATATTGCAAAAGAAATGACTACTGAAGAAAAATTAGCATATATTTCTGCTAATAATATTAAAGTAGAAGATGTTGAAGTAAACAATCCTGGATTGCTACATGCAATAATTGGTGCAGATATTGTAAAAAAACAATTTGGTTTTTCAGAAGAAATGTGCAATGCTATAAAATATCATTCAACAGCTAAAGAAGACATGACTTTGCTGGAAAAAATTGTATACATTTCTGATTGGTGTGGAGACGATAGGACCTTTGAAGAAGCCAAAAATATACGAAATATTTTAGTCGAGTCTGATATTGACTCTGCAATTTTATACTCATTTGATGTAATAATAAAAGAACAATTGGAAAATCGAACTGAAATTCATTTAAACACAATAAAAGCACGAAATTTTTTATTAAGGAGATAAATTAATGAGATTTATTCATATGGCAGACATGCATTTTGATACACCTTTTACTTTTTTGAATTCTAAAGAAGATTTAGGAAATATTAGAAGATTAGAACAAAGACAAGTTTTTAAAGAAATTATTGAATATATTAAGCTAAATAAAATTCCATACTTTTTTATATGTGGGGATTTATATGAACACCAATATGTAAAAGAAAGTACTATTGAATTTATTAATAATTTATTTAAAGATATTCCAGAAACGAAAATATTTATTACCCCAGGAAATCATGATCCAATTTTAAAAAAATCATTTTATAATAATTATAATTGGAATAATAATGTTTATATATTTAATTCAGACATCGGTATTTATGAATTTTCAGATGTTGATATTTATGGTTTTGGTTTTGATGATTTTTATTTTAATAAAAATTTAATCGGGAAAATTAAAATAAAAAATAAAAATAAAATTAATATATTATTAACACATGGTACATTAAATGGAAGTGCCATCGGTGATATAAATTATAATTCAATGTCTGAAAGCACTCTAAAATCACTGGAGTTCGACTATGTTGCACTTGGTCATATACATAAAAAAGATATCAAAAATAATATTGTTTATCCTGGTTCTACTATTTCTTTAGGATTTGATGAATTAGGAGAACATGGAATATTAGATGTTAATCTAAATAAAGATTTTTTAAACATTAATTTTATTCCTTTTGATAAAACCAGTTTTGAAGAAATTAATTTAGATATATCTGAAATAAAAACCGAAGATGAATTAATTGAAAAAATAAATAATTTAAAATTAAATAAAAATAATTATTATAAATTAATTTTTTTTGGAATTAATTTATTCGAAATAAATATAAATAAAATATTAAAAATAAATACTCAAAAAAATATTTTAAAAATAAAAAATGAAACAAAATCTAATATTGATATAGAAAAAATCATGAAGCAAAATAATTTAAAAAGTTACTTTGTGTCAGAAACATTAAATCCAGAAAATGGAAATTTCTTTACTGAAGAAGACTTAAAAAAAGTACTTGAAATTGGTCTTAATGCTCTTGGCAATTAGTGTACATAATTTTCGTTTTTTTAATGAATATTTCTTCTAAATTTCTCGAAAATGTTCTATGTTTTCTTACGGATATCTAGCGAAAATGGGGAAGGTGTTTTTTTCCATTTTTGTTTTCATAATCTCTGTTTGTCATCTTGACATCTCGTTAAAAATCCTGTTTTTAACTTATCTTATATCCTTGATCTATAAAATTTATATCCAGAAATTTTCCAGAAATTTCTTCTTCTGTTTCAACTCTTTTCTGTTTGTTATGTATACTATTGTCGAAAAACTTCATCAAATTATAAATGTATTCCACGCCATTTTTAATGATTAATGATTATTATTTTATTATTTTATTTAGATT
>OLSB01003300.1_pt1 | contig 11845 bp, 10 predicted proteins | sample 1672071 | NCBI WGS metagenome assembly OLSB01 (sample SAMEA3136642, study PRJEB25190) | human gut metagenome | biome: human gut; feature: human-associated habitat; material: faeces | place: Austria | collected 2013
TCCTTGCCGCTCATGTGAGCAAGGCAAAGATAAATTCTCTTGTCCATAAAATTATGTGATTATAAAACTATAAATCGAAAAAGAGGGATGGCTATTTCCGCCAAATATAATAAGGCACAAATAACCATTTTATGATACTACAAATCTTTTCCAAATATTGTATAAATAATGATTTTAATGTCATTCCAGAAAGACCAGTGATCCAAATATTCTATATTAATTCTCACTTTGTCGGGAAACAGTACCTCATCATTGTATTTTTGAGGATCTTCCTGTTGTGCTAATAATTCTTCTTCATTCCTATATTTCAGACTTGCTAGCCCGGTAATTCCCGGTTTCAGCAGCAGCATTCTTCTATCGTCGCCCTTCAGCTTATCCGCATATCCCGGAATATCCGGACGGGGACCGACAAAACTCATGTCACCTATCAGCACATTCCATAATTCGGGTAATTCATCTAATTTATATTTCCGCAATTTCGCCCCCAAAGGAGTGATGCGGCTCTCTCCTTTCACAGAAACAGAACTACCGGAATGGCTGACGATCATAGAACGGAATTTGTACATGGTAAACAGCTTACCATGTTGTCCAACCCTTTTCTGCTTGAAGATAACAGGACCACCTGGCATCTTGATACGAATCAAGAGAGCTACAACCAATAGAACAAGAGACAAAAAGATAAGACCGAAGAAGGAACCTCCACGATCGAAAAGAGATTTTAATAACATAATAAAAAAATCATCAATACTTATTTCTTCGCATTGCTTCCATATTCAAAATAGCTTTTACAGATTGAACAGAAATCAGCTTACGAAAGGGGAATAATATATTTATAGCAATTTTCATCCACCATTGGTAAACTATCTGCAGTTGACAATAAGCTTTTCTAAAATGGAATTTATCTATCAAAAAAGACTGAATATTAGAGTGTTCCGTAATACTTCGAGCGCCATCACTTACATACTTAAAACCCAGTTCTTGTAAATAATAGCAATTCATTTCATAGATAAGCCCATAATAAGGATAAGTGGAATTTCTCAAATAAGAAGGGTCAGCCTTCATGGTATTATACTCACAACAATCCTTATGAAGCGTATTAATGGCTAACGCTACCGCCTTATGGGTTTCCTTTGTATATACACACCAAAAATCAACATTGCCTGCTTTTTCACTTTGCTGTATTCTAGTTTCAAAAGCATCCATAGTTATCCGAGTAGCCTTCACTTTATAGTTTTCTACCGCTACTTGAAAAATAGGAAAACCTACCCGAAGCATCTCATTTGCCGATACACGACACACATCGTATGTCTTCAACGATTTCTTCACTTGATTTCTCATTTTTGAAGACAGCTCTTCCATTCCTCCAAAAGAATCCTTTATGACAAACCAAAATGAAGTTTCATGCTCGCAATCCCAATCATAAACATTTCTTAACATAAGCCCCCCCCCCATTTAATAATTTATCACACTCATATGTTTTCAAATAACGACTACTATGTGGAGGACATTTACGCAGCCAACACCCCTTATATAAAGTAAAACTATTTTCCATACTTCAATACACTAATTATCCCATTCAAAGATCCCCATCCATACGATAAATGCAAAACCACAAAAGTCATCATCAAATAACTGAAACACAGTTTTTTTTTCAGAGACAATGATAAACTGATTACAGAAATCGAAATGAGGTACAATAATAAGGAGGTTAACGAAATAATTACAGCCGGAAAATAGAACAACATCATAACCAATGGAACAATCAAAGACAACAAAAACAATAACGGTACAAAATGTCTTATTGAAAGGGATTTCATTTGTTTCGTATAGTACACTGTCAATATATTCCATTTCCCATTTCCAAAATTGTTCTTCGCCACCCCTTTGAATGTCTCACGTGCTAAATAAACACAATACGTATCAGGCACAATATAAATATGCCCTCCTCCACGTACTATGCGCTTATTCAGTTCTATATCCTGGTTTCGAATCAAACGTTCATCGTAGACTCCATATTTATCAAAGACATCCCTTTTCCAACAGCCAAAAGGAACTGTATCTACCTCCATCACCTTGTCAACTCCTAAACGAAATGTAGAATTCCCCACACCGAATCTATTACTCAACACCTCTCTAATAACCAAAGATTTAGGTGTCTTATTAAGCACATCCGTTCGGCAAGCAGCTCCAACATTATCAGCATCCAAAGATTTCAGTGCTTTCACTAATATCGAAAAATAGTTTGTTGGATATTGTGCATGAGCATCTAAACGCATGATAACATCTCCCTTTGATGCTTTTATTCCAATATTCATAGCTATCGGCACTATGCGTTTTTCATTATCCAACAAATGGATAAAAGGATATTGCTTAGAATAGTTACCCACTATATCACGAGTACCATCCTGGCTCATGCCATCCACAAATAACACTTCCAAGTGTTTTTTAGGATAATCTTGAAGCAAAATAGATTGAATGCACACATCAATATATTTTGCTTCATTATAAATAGGACAAATAACAGAAAGCATAACTTATAGTCTTCCGTCTATAATTTCCCTATCCAAAATGCCCTTTACATCATATACTACCCCATCCATATTTTTCAAGAAAGAACGAATATTTTCATTTTTAAAAGTATCATGGGCTACACCTAACACAACAACGTCAAATTCCCCACGCAACTCTTCCAAAGAGTTTTCTGTAAGAAAAATACCATATTCATGGTAAACTTTAGCAGGGTCCGCCCACGGATCATATACTGCAATGTTTTTAGTATATTCAGATAATGTGCTATAAATATCCACAATCTTTGTATTACGGATGTCCGGACAATTTTCTTTAAATGTGATACCTAACAGCAAAATTTTAGCATCCTTCACCAAGACACCTTTTTTATTCATCAATTTAATCACTTGATTAGCTACATAATCCCCCATACCATCATTCAATCTACGCGCAGCAGACATCACCCGTGGTAGTACGCCATAGACTTGCGCTTTCTGTATCAAATAATATGGATCTACGCTAATGCAATGTCCACCTACCAATCCTGGTTTCAGTTTGATAAAGTTCCATTTGGAAGCAGCAGCCTCTATTACATCGTTCGTATCTATACCCATTGCATTGAATATTTTCGCCAATTCATTCATAAAGGCAATATTCACATCTCGCTGAGAGTTTTCAATAATTTTAGAAGCTTCCGCCACCTTAATGCTTGGAGCCTTGTGAGTACCGTTCACCAAAACTGAATTATATACACTATCCACAATGTCTGTAATTTCAGAAGACATCCTACAAACTATGAGGCAGACTTATGGGTAGAGGGAGGTCATGTTCATATTTCGTTAGCAAATAATGGTAGTAGCAGTCCTAAAAAAGAGCCAGTTGCAATAAACGCAAGACAATATAGCGGAAAGAATGTAAAATGTGCATTCAGAAATTTCACAACCGGATGTTGTGAAGGACAGGTTGGTAATGTAGAATTCAATGTTAATATCCCATAAAGCACTTCAGGAAGTCGATTAAAATACAATATAAACTTCCGAAAATTTTCTCAAATATTCAACACTATGGTTTTTACGGGGTAAACTCCGTAAAAACCATGATGTTTTAATATTATCACTAAACAGTAACAAGCAAAAAATCAAATAGTAACTTAACCAATAAAACAAATTAAAGATGGAAACAAAAACTTTATTTACGATGAGAAAACTATTCACTACAATTTGTCTATTGTGTATGATATCTTCACTCTCGTACGCACAAAATTTCAGATATGGCTTCACCGGCGGTGTCAACTTAAGTAAACCTATGGGAGACATAGAACCCCAATGCCAAGCAGGACTTCTCTTGGGAGCCAAAGGAGAACTAGGAATACCGTCCGTTACAAAAGGTTTTTACACCGATTTTGGTTTACAGTTATCCGCAAAAGGTTACAAGTTTCAATACGGAAATATGGTAAATACCGATGAAAGACACTTTACAGAGAATCTCAACTATTTAGTTGTTCCTGTCCATATAGGATATAAAATAGAATGCAGTAAATCGGTTTCACTTTTCGCCAATGTAGGTCCATATGCAGGAGTAGCACTGTGGGGCAAGCATAAATCTTATAGAAACGGAAAAAAGTTTCACACTGAAAGTGACATTTTTAGTGGTAAATATGGGTATAAAAGATTCGATTGGGGATGCGGATTCAATGTCGGTGTAGAATATGCAAAGCATTTTCAACTCTCATTTGGAGCTGATTGGAGTTTAATGAACGTATCTAAAGCTAACGACTATACATACAAAAACAGAAGCTTCACTTTCTCTTTGGGATATTTATACTAAAACAAACCGAACAAAGAGCAACTGAAAAACACCATCTTCAGATTATACAATAGTTACATTTCCAAAAATATCATGTTTTTTACGGATTTCATTCCGCAAAAAACATGATATTTTTGGATTTGCGTTTATTATCTGTTATCTTTGCTTTCAGAAAAAAGCAATAAGAGTATGATAACAAGAGTATTAGAAGAAAGCATACGAAATAAATTGGGACAAGATAAAGCCATTGTCATCATGGGGGCACGCCAAGTAGGTAAGACTACCCTATTGAAACATCTGTTCAAAGAAAAAGAAGGTATATTGTGGCTCAATGGAGACGAACAGGATACTCGTGCACTTTTTGAAAACATCTCAGCAACGCGTTTGAAGTATATCTTCGGCAATAATAAAACTGTTATCATAGATGAAGCACAACGAATTGAAGACATTGGGATAAGACTTAAACTCATCACAGACCAACTGCCGGACATTCAGCTGATAGCAACCGGAAGCTCTTCCTTCGATCTTGCCAACAAAATCAATGAACCACTGACCGGAAGGAAATGGGAATATAAAATGTATCCCCTCTCCTTTGAAGAGATGGTTAATCATCATGGACTTATGGATGAGAAAAGACTACTTCCCCACCGACTGGTATATGGCTATTATCCGGACGTAGTGAACCATCCCGGCTCAGAGGTTGAAATTCTGAAACAACTTTCCGACAGTTATTTATATAAGGATATCCTTGATTGGGAACATATAAAGAAAGCCGACAAAATAGTAAAACTTTTACAAGCTCTTGCTTTCCAAGTAGGTTCCGAAGTTTCATATAATGAATTAGGGCAACTGTGTGATTTAGATCCAAAGACAGTGGAACGTTATGTCATTTTATTGGAGCAATCATATATCATCTTCCGCTTAGGATCTTTCAGCCGTAATTTACGAAATGAGCTAAAGAGTAGCCGGAAAATATATTTCTATGACAACGGCATCCGCAATGCGGTTATCGCCAACTTTGCATTAGCCGAAACCCGCCCTGATATTGGAGCATTATTCGAAAACTTTATAGTATCGGAACGAATGAAGTTTTTGCATTACCACTGCCTATGGTATAATACATGGTTCTGGCGCACCACTGCCATGCAAGAAATTGACTTCATTGAAGAAGGCAACGGGCAACTGGCAGCTTATGAGTTTAAATGGAATCCAAAGAGAATCGCCAAAGTTCCAAAAACATTCACTAACAGTTACCCGAACGCTACATTCAAGGTTATCACGCGAGATAATATAGAGGAATTTCTATTATAATATCACCGACCGCCGGTTATTACAGAAGTAACTACCGGAAAAATCTTTGGCATGCGCACCCTCCTTCAACCGCCCGTAAATAAACTTCCGGTTCTCTTTCGAGAGTTGGGCAGCAATAGATTTCCATACCATACGGATGCGTGGAAGCTCGGGAAAGTCGTCCTTATTTTTGTTATAACTATCCGAAAGCTTCACATAGAAAGGGGGGGAAGGACTTTCCAATATGAAGCCCTTCTCCCCCTTTTTATTCTTATCGGAGAACTTACTTTATCCTCTCTTTTTCTTCCGCTTTTTTGCAGACTCCACTGCCTCGGCAACCACCGGTTTATTTTCAAATCGTTTGGTGTAGCCGGTGTAATCCGGAATAGTGCGTTCATATGTCGGATCAACGAATAGCGGGCTTGAAATAATATGGTCTGCCGTACTACGGTTACAGCAAAAAACGATATTCTCAACACCGGCAAGACGAGTCAGCGCTTTCACATCCGTATCATGCGGCTGCAACGTCATAGGATCAGTGAAGAAGAAAAGATAATCAATCTCGCCATCCACAATGCGAGATCCCATTTGCTGGTCACCACCCAAAGGACCGGATTTCAAAATGGTAAAATCCCACTCAACATCGGGATGCTTTTCCTTAAGAGCCTCAAGAATAAGAGTTCCCGTAGTACCTGTACAGTAAAACTTGTGCCCCATGAGCAATTCTGAGTTCCAGAGAACCCACTCTATGAGGTCTTTCTTCATAGCGTCGTGCGCCACCAGTCCAATCTTTCTAACTAATTTTGTCATAAGGCAATACGTTTAAATAATAAACAATCGGTAAAAAGAAAAAGCTATAATTGCGAGAAAAATTTCTTTCCACGTAAATAATACTGTGCCAAGATACTGCTTTTTGTCCATTCCGGTATCACGGAAAGGGAAGTTTTTTTCAGGTTCTCTTCACGTGCAGGAGTAAAAGAAGAACGTAACAAACGATATTCACGCCGTGCGCGAAGAACTGCCAATGCATTGGGGAACTGTAGTTTAAGTATAAAACTCAATGCAGCTATATAGTCAAGAACTGCACGGGTACGCATCACGGAAGCAAAATCCTTGGATGGCAGGTTCTTGTAAAGCATGACAAGATTATTACGAAAATTGAGGAAAGTCTTTCGGGGATTCTCTTTCTTCAGCGTAGCACCGCCTACATGGTAAACCACACTTTGCGGCACACAGGCAATCTGCCGGCCACGTGCACGAAGCCGCCAGCAAAGATCAATCTCTTCCATGTGGGCAAAGAAACGTCCATCCAATCCACCGGCTTCACGATAATCTTTCAAGCGGATAAACAAAGCTGCACCTGTAGCCCAAAAGACGGGAATGATAGTGTCATATTGTCCCCTATCCTCTTCTACCACACCCATAATCCGACCACGACAGAACGGATAGCCGTAACGATCAAGAAAACCACCCGCCGCACCGGCATACTCGAACATCTCCTTCTGCCTCCAACTGCGTATCTTCGGTTGGCAAGCCGCCGCTTCAGGATGAGCATCCATATAGTCAACCAGTGGCTGAAGCCAATGTTCCGTCACCTCCACATCTGAATTGAGAAGTACTACATACTCGGCATCGACCTCTTGCAATGCCATATTATAACCATCAGCGAAACCTTGATTTTCTTCCAACAGAATCAATCGGACGGTAAGGAATTCACGACAAAGCATATCAACAGATGCATCCGTAGAACCATTATCAGCAACATACACTACCGCACCGTCCGCTTCAGAAAAGCGTACTACGGAAGGAAGAAACGAGCGGAGCATATCGCACCCGTTCCAGTTTAATATGACAACTGCTATCTTATTCATGCTGTTTCTTCAAATCTTCCCGTGTGAGTTTCCACCGTTTATGCGACCAGAACCAATAAGCAGGAGCACGGCGAATGGTCTGCTCCAAGCGACGCACAAATAGTTCGGTTATTTCTCCCTCGGCAGTTTGCTTCGGGGTTTCAGTCAACAGATCAAAGTATGCTTTGCAATATCCTCTACCCCGTTTTTCCAATTCACAATAAAAAACGGGATAATTCATCATTCTGGCAATACGTTCACCACCATCCATAAATACGGTATCCTGATTCAGGAAAGTTGTCCAGTGATGGGCTTCATTGCGATTGGGAGACTGATCGGTAATCAGTCCGATCACTACATGCTTCCCTTCACGGCGCAACCGGATTACTTCGCGGGCAGTGGAATGTTTCGGTACATTATAGCCACCATGACGGGCACGGATGATCTTGAACATTTCATCCATATACTTGTTTCGCAAAGGTTTATACACTTGCAACGGTACGTCTTCCGGCTTCATGAAGGCTCCCATCGCCGTCAGCCACTCAAAATTGGCATAATGGGGAATGAGTACAACGATGCCTCCATGTTTTTCGAGCATGGCAAGATATTCTTCAGTATTACCATACTCCATACGACGGGAAAGGTCTTCGAACGACATACGCATCATCTTTATTTCTTCCAGCATATAGTCGCAGATATAGCGATAAAACTCACGCTCAATCTCGCGCAGTTCAGCCTCGGATTTTTCAGGAAAAGAATTCTTCAGATTCTTACGAACTACCTTACGACGATAATGCACCACATGACGCATCAAAAAACAAACTCCATCGGACAATATATAAAGTGCCCGAAAAGGAAGCAGAGCCAGAAGCCACATGCCAGCGTAAGTCAACCAGTAGACAAGTTTCGATTTCATACTTTTCTTATACCTTATTATAATAGCACCATTCCCTGCAACGCCGTTCCGTCTTCATTAAAATCGCCCAAACGAACAGGCACCACCTGATTATCCAATGTATCATTGTGGGGAACCTCCACGCGGATATAGTTAGCAGTGAAGCCATGCATAGGAGTTCCCGGCTTGGAACGTTCCAACAACACAGGCAGGGTTTGTCCGATATGACGGGCATAGAATGCATGCGTCTTTTCGTCCGAAAGTTCCAACAGACGCTGACTCCGACGGTGTTTTTCCTCGGGAGTTACCACATGGTCTATCTTTAATGCCTGCGTCCCCGGACGTTCGGAGTAGCTAAACACATGAAGCTGGGTCACATCCAGGCTTTTGATAAATTCGTAGGCCTGCTCAAAGTATTCATCCGTTTCACCACGTGTGCCCACAATCACATCCACGCCGATAAAAGCGTCGGGCATCACTTCTTTCACTTTCCGCACTTTGGAAGCGAAAAGTTCCGTATCATATCGCCGGCGCATCAGCTTCAGCACTTCGTCACTACCGGACTGCAACGGAATATGGAAATGAGGCATGAAACTGCGGGAATGAGAAACGAATTCTATGATCTCGTCAGTCAGCAAATTGGGCTCTATGGAGGAAATTCGGTAGCGCTCAATGCCTTCCACTTCATCCAGCGCCTTCACCAGATCGAAGAAAGTTTCTCCGGTAGTTTTACCGAAATCCCCGATATTGACACCCGTCAGCACAATTTCTTTTCCTCCCTCGGCCGCAGCCTGGCGGGCTTGTTCCACCATGGATGCAATTGTTCCATTGCGACTCCGCCCGCGGGCGAAAGGAATGGTACAGTAAGAGCAGAAATAATCGCAACCATCCTGTACTTTCAGAAAATAACGGGTACGGTCGCCACGTGAGCACGACGGTGCAAACGAATGGATATCTTTCAGCGCCGAAGCATAAGCTTCTCCCGACTCATTCTTTTGCAGGTTGCCGAGATATTGAAGCAAATCTTTTTTCTGTTCGGCACCAAGCACCACATCCACACCCTCAATCTTTGCAACGGTTTCGGGTTTCAACTGGGCATAACATCCGGTCACAACCACGAAAGCCCCCGGATGTTGCTTCACCAGACGATGGATAGCCTGGCGGCATTTCTTATCCGCCACTTCCGTCACCGAGCAAGTGTTCACCACACAGATGTCTGCTTTCTCGCCTTTACGTGCCGTACGCACACCTGCATCCCGCAAAATCTTACCGATAGTAGAGGTTTCCGAGAAGTTCAACTTACAACCTAATGTATAGTAAACCGCTGTCTTATCTTGAAATATATTGGTATCAATCATATCTATTCTAAACACATTTCTGCTACAAAGTTACATATAATTATTAGATTTTTTCTACTTTTGCACAAATCATCAATTTTCGTGCAATGATACAAGAGAACTTTATCAAACTCTACGAGCAGAGTTTCCGTGAAAACTGGGACCTTCCTTGCTATACCGATTACGGTGAAGACGAGAGTTATTCCTATGGACAAGTGGCGCAAGAGATAGCCAAATTGCACTTGCTATTCAAACATTGCAGCTTGCGCCGGGGCGACAAAATTGCTATTATCGGTAAGAACAATGCCCGTTGGTGCATCGCTTATATGGCCACCATCACTTACGGAGCTATCGTTGTTCCCATTCTTCAAGATTTTAATCCGAATGATGTACATCATATCGTCAACCACTCCGAGTCTGTTTTCCTCTTTACGAGCGATTCCATCTGGGAACATCTGGAAGAAGAACGCCTAGCCGGATTGCGTGCCGTATTCTCCCTTTCCGATTTCCGTTGCCTGCATCAGCGCGACGGTGAAACAATCAATCGTTTCCTCAAACACCTGGATGAAGAAATGCACATAACTTATCCGAAAGGTTTCCACCGGGAAGACGTGCAGTATACCACTCTTTCCAATGATAAGGTAATGCTGCTGAACTATACCTCGGGCACCACCGGTTTCAGTAAGGGCGTGATGCTGACAGGAAACAATCTCGCAGGAAATGTCACTTTCGGTATCCGCACCGAGTTGTTGAAAAAGGGAGATAAAGTACTCTCCTTCTTACCCTTGGCTCACGCCTACGGTTGCGCTTTTGACTTTCTTACAGCTACTGCCGTGGGTACTCACGTCACACTTTTGGGCAAAGTCCCCTCTCCAAAGATTCTGATGAAGGCCTTCGAAGAGGTAAAACCCAGCTTGATTATTACCGTGCCACTCGTTATCGAGAAAATCTATAAGAATGTCATTCAACCTATCATAAATAAAAAGACTATGAAATGGGCACTCAGCATTCCTTTGCTCGACGGACAAATCTATGGGCAAATCCGGAAGAAACTGATAGATGCTTTGGGCGGCCGTTTCAAAGAAGTCATTATCGGCGGTGCTGCCATGAACCCGGAAGTGGAAGAATTCTTCCATCGCATCAAGTTCCCGTTCACCATCGGTTATGGCATGACGGAGTGTGCGCCATTAATCAGTTACGCTCCCTGGAACGAATTCATCCCGACTTCTTCCGGGCGAGTGCTCGACATCATGGAAGCCCGTATCTACAAAGAAAATCCGGAGGCAGAAATCGGCGAAATCCAGGTACGCGGCGAAAATGTAATGACAGGTTATTATAAGAATCCGGAAGCCACTAAAGAAGTCTTCACCGAAGACGGCTGGCTACGTACCGGTGATTTGGGTAAACTGGATGAAAAAGGAAACCTCTATATTCGTGGCCGCAGTAAGACCATGATCCTGAGTTCCAGCGGACAAAACATCTTCCCCGAAGAAATCGAAGCACGTCTCAACAACCTGCCTTTCGTACTGGAAAGTCTCGTTATCGAACGCAATAAAAAACTGGTAGCTTTAGTCTATGCAGATTACGAAGCTTTGGATTCCCTTGGACTGAACCAAGAGGAAAACCTCAAAACCATCATGAACGAGAACTTGAAGAACCTGAATAGCAGTGTGGCCAGTTACGAGAAAGTCAGCCAGATTCAGCTCTATCCTACCGAGTTTGAGAAAACTCCTAAAAGGAGCATCAAACGCTACTTATATAACAGTATTGCAGAAGATTAGTATGTTATTAAACATACAAAAAGTAATCAAAAGGGGCTAACCTCCAAAAAAAACATAAAAAAAGTTGGGATTTGGAGAACAACATATTGAAAAAGTACATACCTTTGCAGCGTTTTAATAAAGCAATTGATTGTATTACGTTTTAAAAGTAAAGAAAATGAAAAAATTAGTTTTGATGGCTGCAGCTATCGTAGCAGTATCTTTCGCATCTTGTGGCAACAAAGCAGCTAACGCTGAACAAGCAACTGCAGATTCTATCCGTATCGCTGACTCAATCGCAGCTGTAGAAGCAGCAGCAGCTGAAGCCGCAGCAGCAGCCGCAGCAGCTGCCACTTTTGCAGCGCCCACACCACCAAAAACAGCAGCAGCGCCCCTTTG
>OLSB01003308.1_pt1 | contig 11826 bp, 10 predicted proteins | sample 1672071 | NCBI WGS metagenome assembly OLSB01 (sample SAMEA3136642, study PRJEB25190) | human gut metagenome | biome: human gut; feature: human-associated habitat; material: faeces | place: Austria | collected 2013
ATCCACTTTAATTGTTTTTAATATTTTCAATAAATTTTCTATATTTTCTTTTTTCTCTTTGAATTTTTGGTACCTTTCTTCGCTAATCATACCTGCTTTATATCCGTATTCTGTTAATCTTAAATCTGCATTATCATGTCTTAGTAATAATCTATATTCTGCACGTGATGTTAGTAAACGATATGGTTCATTTGTTCCTTTTGTTACTAAATCATCTATTAATACACCAATATATGCTTCATTTCTTTTTAGTACGAGTGGAGGTTGGTTTTCTAGTTTTAAAGAGGCATTTATACCGGCCATCAATCCTTGACAAGCTGCTTCTTCATATCCGCTTGTACCATTTATTTGACCTGCTGTAAATAAATTTTCTATTATTTTTGTTTCAAGTGATGAATTTATTTGTGTAGGATATATTGCATCATATTCTATTGCGTATGCATATCTTAATATTTTTGCATTTTCTAAACCAGGTAAACTATGTACCATTTTTTCTTGTACATCTATAGGCATACTTGTTGAAAAACCCTGTATATATATGTCGTCATAATACTTACTTTCTGGTTCTAAAAATAATTGATGAATTTCTTTATCTTTAAATCTTACTATTTTATCCTCTATTGATGGACAATATCTTGGTCCTACTCCTTTAATATCATTTAAACCACCATACATACTTGATTTTGTAAGGTTCTCTAATATTATCTTTTTCGTTTCTTCGGTTGTGTATATTAGGTGACATGGTTCTTGGTTATTTATGTCATAATATATTTCATTATCAAATGAGAATGTATATGATTCTTTATCACCATCTTCTCTTTTTGTTTTTGAAAAATCTATACTACTTCTTTCTATTCTTGGCGGAGTACCTGTTTTTAATCTTAAAATATCAAAGCCATATGACTTTAATTTATCACTTAAATACTTTGAATTTTTTTGACTATTTGGGCCACTGCTTGTTCTTGTATTACCAATTAAAATATCACTTTTTAAATAAGTACCCGTTGTTAATATTACTATATCAGATGTTATCTTAGTACCATCTTCTAGGATTATTCCACCTACTTTTTTATCTTTTATTATTAAATCTTCTACTGTTCCTTCTAGAATAGTAAGATTTTTTTGTTCTTTTAAATGTCTTACCATTTCCTGTGGATAACTTATTTTATCTGCTTGACATCTTAAGGACTTAACAGCAGGTCCTTTCGATTTATTTAACATTTTTTGTTGTAAAAGTGTCTTATCTGCACATTTACCCATATATCCACCTAATGCATCTATTTCTCTTACTACAATTCCTTTCGCAGAACCACCTATGGATGGATTGCATGGCATTGTGGCTATATTATCCAAACTTCCCGTAACTAATAATGTTTTGTGTCTTTTTGAACTTGCTAAAGCAGCTTCACATCCTGCATGCCCTGCTCCTACAACAATTATTTCATAATTCATATACATCACCAACTCTTAGTAATTATACTAATTTTTTATAAATAATCAATATTTTATTATATAAACGAAAAAAAAGCAAACAGATTAATGAACTGACTATTTGCTTAAATTCTTTTATTTATATTTTTCTGTTTCATATTTATCACATGAAATATAACCTTTTGCTACTGGTATTGTGTTTATATTATTTATTATTACATATGCATTACAAATTTTTGTTTTATCATTTATGTCATATATTTCTTCTATATAATTTGAATTTATCAATTCTTGCTTTGTGATTTTTATTTCTGATTCATTTTCGCTAATATATTTATTTTGTATATATTTTAAGCCAGCTTCTTCTAATCTTTTTTCTTGTTCTTTATATATTTTTAGCTTATTATTTTCTATTGTTTTTATTATCTTAGGTGTAACTATAAGTCCTAGTATTAATATTATACTTATTACCACTAACAATTCTACTAAAGTAAATCCATTCTTATTCTTCATTTAATCACCTTTTTTATTATACATTAAAATGTTTTAATTGGTAATACTAATTGAATTAAATTATCATCTTCTTTATTTTTAATTATTATTGGCTTTATTTCGCTACTTAACTTTACTTCTATTGTTTCACATTTTAATGTTCTTAGTGCATCCAACATATATTTAGATGAATATGCTATCTTCATATTTATATCATTATTTTTTTCTACTTTCATATTTTCTTCCATTTTTCCAATTTCTTGAGATGTTGAACTTAACATTAAATTATCATCTATTACTTCCATTTTAACTAAATTTTTATCCTTTTCTGTTGTTAATAATGAAACTCTATCGATTGTATTATAAAATTCTATTAATGGAAGTGTTATAGTTAACTCAAAATCTGTTGGTATAAGTTTTGATGTATCCGGATAACTACCATTTAAAAGACGCGATTGAAATAGCATGTTTTCTGTTTTAATTAAAACGTTTGTTGGAAATATGTGAAGCTCTAAATTTTTTTCTTCATCTTCTAATATTTTTGATAATTCAAGTAAATTTTTTCCTGGAATAACTATGTTTGTTGTTTCTGTTCTTATTTCATCTAATTTTACTATCTTTTTGGCAAGACGATAGGAATCAGTAGCAACACATATTAAGTTATCATTATCTATAGTCATATTTATACCAGTTAATATTGGTCTTGATTCTTGAGTAGAAACTGCAAAACAAGTTTGATTTATTATTGTTTTTAATATTTTTTGACTTATTTTGATTGGTTTTGTGCTTAAATCCATTTTTATATTTGGAAATTCTTTAGAATTCATTCCATTTAAAGAATATTCACCTCTTTTTGTTGAAATTATTATTTTAAGTCCATCTGTTTCTATATTAAGATATTCATCATCTATTTTTCTTATAATTTCTAAAAAGTATTTTCCTGGTATTATTATTGTACCTATATCTTCTATAGTATCTATTTCTTGTTTATCTATAAATGTTTCTATTGCTATATCATCATTAGATGTTGTTAAAAATAAACCTTCACTAGTTAAGTCAAATTTGATACCACATAATACAGGTATTATATTTTTTGTTGATATTGCTTTTGATACAATATTTAGTTTTTCATTTAATATTTCTTTTTTAATATTTAGTTTCATAAAAATCCTCCTATTTTTTTTAATTTATTATATATATTTTTTTATTATTGCTGTGGATATTGTGGATAACTTAAAAATTGCTTATATTTCTTACAAAGTTGGTATGTGTATTATTATGTAATTTTTTCTTTTAATTTGTTGATAATTTGTTCTAATCCTTTATCTTGTTTCATTTCATTTTCAATTTTTTCACATGCATGTATTATAGTAGAATGATCTTTTCCACCAAATTCAATGCCAATTCTTGGAAATGATTCATCAGTCATTACTCTTGATAAATACATAGCTATTTGTCTTGGAAAAGCAATCTTACTAGTTCTTTTTTTAGATTTCATATCATCCACACTTATTTTATAGTAATCTGCAACTATGTTTTGTATTTTTTGAATGTTATTTTTCATGTAACCATAGGAATTTAAATGTCCCTTTAATGCTTCAGTAGCAACTTCTAAATTTATTTTTTCTTTATTAAACATGGTTGTATAAGCAAATAACCTATTTAATGCACCTTCTAGTTTTCTAACATCTGATGTGCAATTATTGGCTATGTATTCTAATACCTCTTCATCAACTGGTTTAGCGAGTTCATGAACACTTAATTTTTTCTTAATTATTTGCATTCTTAAGTTATAATCTGGTGGATAAATATTAACTGTAAGTCCCCAACTAAATCTTGTTCTTAACCTTTCTTCTAGTAATTTTAAATCTTCTGGAGATCTGTCAGATGATATAATTATTTGTTTTCCTTCTTGATGTAGTTCGTTAAATGTATGAAAGAATTCTTGTTGACTTTGAGTAGCATTGGCTAGAAACTGTATGTCATCTATTATTAATACATCAATATTTCTGTATTTATTTTTGAAATAATCTATATTATCAATATTGTTATTATTTCTTCTACTTGTACCTATGAAATCAGATATAAACTTTTCACTAGTTACATATAATACTTTTTTATTACTTTCCTTTATAATATAGTTTCCTATTGCTTGCATTAAATGTGTTTTACCGAGACCACTACTTCCATATATGAACAGTGGATTATATGCTTTGCCAGGATTTTCAGCAACAGCCAAAGATGCTGTGAATGCAAATCTATTTGTTTCTCCTACTACATAGGTATCAAATGTATATGTTGGATTTAAATTTGCTTGTTCAGGGTTGTTATAAGGGACTCCTTCTTCTTTTGTCTCAATTTTTTTCTTGGTAATTGCTTCTTCTTCTAATATAAACTCAAACTCAAAGTTAGTTCCAGTAACTTCATTAAATGTCTCTACTATTAAATCTTTATAATTTTCATTTAAATTCTTTTTATGTAGTTGCATGGGAACAACAACATATATTTTATTATCTTCTATCCTATTTATGTAAGTATCTTGAAACCATGTTTCATATGATATAGATGACAATTTTTCTTTAATAGCTTCTAAAAATTTATCCCAAACTTGTTTTTCATTCATACCATCACTTCCCATATAATCTCTAACTACACCCTTATTTTAACTATTTTCACAGGAAAAAACAATAAAAAATGTGAATAAAATATAATATTCACAAGTTATCCACAGGAAATGTGATCAATATTGTCATATGTTATCGTATTTTGATGAAGTTATGCACAGTATTAACAATTGCACAATTAACAATTAAATGTTTAAAAAATTATAAACTGTGGATAACTGTGTATAAGTTTAGTTTTCCTTTTTTTATCATAATTTTGACTGTGAATAAGTTTTAAAAAAAGTAATTGACTTTATCAGTATTGAAATATATAATGTATATGTGAAAGACCGAGGTGAAAAATATGTTAAGAACTTATCAACCAAATACTAGAAAAGCAAAGAAGGATCATGGTTTTTTTGCGAGAAAAGAAGCTGGTACTGGTGTATTAAATAAAAGAAGACAAAAGGGTAGAAAAAAATTATCTAAATAATAATCCACTAAGAAGTGGTTTTTTGTTATTGAGGTTTTATGAAAAAAATAAATATAGTTAGAAGTAATCGAGAATTTAATAATATAATTCATACTGGGAAAAAATATGTTGGTAATATTTTTTATGTGTATATGTTGAAAAATGATTATGCATTTAATAGGTATGGTGTAGCGGTATCTACTAAAATAGGTAATGCAGTAATTAGAAATAAATATAAAAGAAGAATTAGGAATATTATAGATATAGTTGAAATACCTTTTAAGGGTTATGATTTAATTTTTGTAGCAAGGCAAAAAATAAGAAGTGTTAAATTTAATAGTATGAAAAATGATGTTATTAAAATAATAAGTTTGATTGGAGAAAATTATGAGAAATAAAAGAATTAAGATATTGATATTATTCCTTTTTGTTTTTATGCTTACTGGTTGTACTAAGTTATTAACAGATGAAAATAAAAAACCAGTGAAGTATGAATCAAAATTAATTTGTGATTGTTGTAATAGTAAATGTGAAAAATTAGAAGAAGAGTTAAAAACTCATGAATCTACTTGTAAGGTAGATGAAGAGAGTGAAGAAGAAACTTGTGATGTAAGTGAAGATGAGATAAATAAATTAAAGGAAGATATAGTTAATTGTAAGAAGAATTGTAATGATAAGTGCGTTTTAGCAAAAAAGAATGAGACAGGTCAGAATCTTACTAAGAATATATTGTGTAGGCCAACAAATGCTGATGTACTAGAAATATATGAAATGAATAAAGTAGATTTAAATGAACTTCCTTCGTGTCAAGATTTTAAATTATTCTCTAATTATGAGGGATTGTGGATAAGTATTTTTGTTAAGCCACTTGCTTGGCTAATAATTAAGTTAGGAGTAATTCTTAAAAATTATGGTTTGTCATTAGTTTTAATAAGTATAGCAATAAGAGCTGTGTTAATGCCTCTTACTAAAAAAACTGCAATGCAATCAGAAAATTTAAAGAAGGCACAGCCCGAATTAGATAGAATTAATAAGAAATATGAGAATAAATCAGATAATGATTCGCTAATGAAGAAGAATGAAGAACTTTTAATGGTTTATAAAAAATATAAAATAAATCCATTATCAAGTTGCTTGTTTGCTTTTATTCAAATTCCATTGTTATTTGCATTTATAGAAGCTATAAATAGGACACCTGCTATATTTGAGGGAAGTTTTTTAGGACTTCATTTGGGTGTTACTCCATGGACTGCGTTAAAAAGTGGACAATGGTGGTATTTAATAATAGTGGTTATTTTGGCACTTGTTACTTATTATTCACTTAATATGAATAAGGGAGCATCAGCTGGTGGAATGGATACTGAAAAACAAATGCAGATGATGAGTAAAATAATGTTAGTATTTATTGTTTATGCGTCATTTACTTTATCAACAGCTATTTGTATGTATTGGATTGCATCTAGTGCATTTACGATTTTCCAAAATATATTAGTAAAGAGAGTGAAGTAGTAATGAAAGTATATGAATATGAAGGTAAGAATTTAAATGAATTAAAAGAAAAAGTGTTTACAGAATTGAATGCAAATGAACAAGAATTATATATTAGAACTAGTGAAGAAGCGGGTGGCTTTTTAAAACACAAAAAGTATAAAATATTTGCTTTACCAAAGGATGAAGTTGTTAAGTATTCAAAATCTTTTGTAGTTGATATTGCTAAATATATGGGTTTAAATGTAAATATTGAAGCTAAAAAGAGAGAAAAGTATATTGAATTGAATTTGTTTTCTGATAAGAGTTCTATTTTGATTGGTAAAAATGGAAAAAATTTGGAAGCACTTCAATTGTTAATAAAAAATTCAATTTTAAATACTACTGGTTTTAAAGTGAATGTTATCCTTGATGTAGAAGATTATAAAGAAAAAGTTAGTAAACATTTGGAGTATAATGTGAAGAAAATAGCAAGAGAAGTAAAGAAAACTGGTGTTTCTGCAAAGCTTGATCCAATGAATTCTTATGAAAGAAGAATAGTTCATAATGCTGTTAACGAAATAAGTGGTGTAGTTACAAAAAGTGAAGGGGAAGAACCAAATAGATATATAGTTATAAGTGTAAGAAAGGAAGATTAGGGTCTTTCTTTTTTTCTTTTAACAAGATATAATACTTTTGGAGGGAGATATAATGGAAGATACTATAGCAGCAATTTCAACAAGTTTGGGTGTTGGAGCTGTTTCAATTATAAGAGTTAGTGGAGAAGATGCAATTAGAGTTGTTGATAAGATATTTGATAAAAATATAATAAATGCACAAAGTCATACTATACATTATGGTCATATAATTGATAATAATGATGTAATAGATGAGGTTTTGGTATCTGTTATGAAATCTCCTAAAACATTTACAAGGGAGAATATTGTTGAAGTGAATTGTCATGGTGGAATAGCTACAACAAATAAGGTATTAGAACTTATATTAAGAAATGGTGCAAGATTAGCTTTACCAGGTGAGTTTACTAAAAGAGCATTTTTAAATGGAAGAATAGATTTAATTGAGGCAGAAAGTGTAATGGATTTGATAAATGCAAAAACAGAAAGTTCAAGGAAAATGGCTATGTCTAATTTGTCGGGAAAAGTGTCTAATATGATAAGAGAATTAAGAAATAAAATGTTAGATATTATTTCAAATATAGAAGTTAATATAGATTATCCAGAATATGAAGATATATTGGTTGTTACTAATGATATGATTGAAGAGAGTGTATCGAATTTAAAAAATCAATTGGGTAAGATACTTAAAGAAGCAGAAAATGGAAAAATAATAAAAGAAGGAATTAAAACTTTAATTATAGGAAGACCAAATGTTGGTAAGAGTAGTATTTTAAATAAATTAATAGATGAAGATAAGGCAATAGTTACTGATATAGAAGGAACAACACGTGACATAGTTGAAGGAAATATTACTATTGATGGAATACTTCTTAATATAATAGATACAGCTGGTGTTAGAGAAACATCAAATATAGTAGAAAAAATTGGTGTTGATAAAAGTTTGAGTTTGATTAATGATGCTGATTTAATTATTCTTGTACTCAATAATAACGAATGTTTAAATAAAGATGATTTAATGTTACTTGAGAGTACGAAAAATAAAAAAAGAATAATATTTATAAATAAATGTGATTTAGAATCTAAGGTATCTATAGATGAGGAAGTAGTGTATGGAAATACAATAACTAATGATGGATTAGATAATTTAAAGAGCAAAATAAAAGAATTATTTAATATAGACGGTATAATAAAATCAGATATGAATTATTTGTCTAGTGCAACACATATATCTACATTAAAAGAATGTTTAAAAATTGTAGATGATATATTGATTGCTCTAGAAAATAATTTAACTGTGGATATGTTAGAAATTGATATTAAGAAAATATGGGAATTGTTAGGTAATTTGATTGGTGATAGTTATGATGAGGAGTTACTAGATAATTTATTTAGTAAATTTTGTTTAGGAAAATAATATGAGAATATTTAATTTAAGTTTGATTAATTTTAGAAATTATGAAAAACTATCAATAAAATTTAATGATAATATAAATATATTTATAGGAAATAATGGTGAAGGAAAAACGAATATATTAGAAAGTATATATGTTTTGGCTATAACTAAATCTCATAGATCGTATATAGATAAAAATTTGATAACCAATAATAAGAATATATTAAAGATAAATGGTAGAGTAAGTAGTAATAATGAAATTAAAGATATGGAATTAGTTATGAATTCTAAAGGTAAAAGAGTAAGTATTAATAGAATTGTAAGTAAAAGAATTAGTGATTATATATCTAATTTGATAGTAATTTTGTTTTGTCCAGATGATCTTGATATAATAAAAGGTAGTCCAAATATAAGAAGAAAATATTTAAATATAGAGATTGGTCAAATAGATAATAAGTATTTATATTATTTAAACGAATATAATCAGTTATTAAAAACAAGGAATGAATATTTAAAAACTTGTAGTATAGATAAGATAAATGAGAATTATATAAATGTTATTACTTCACAATTATGCGAAAAGGCATCAATTATTTATGAATATAGATTTGAATATGTAAATAATCTTAATAATTATATTAAAGATATATATTCTAGTATTTCTCAAGATGAAGTTAGGATAAGATATGTAAATAGTCTAGGAGTTATTAATTTTGATGATAGTATGAAAAATATGTTAAATGATAAATTGAAGGATTGTTTGAAAAGAGATGTTTTTAGCGGAAGTACTTCATATGGACCACATAAAGATGATTTTGAAATATTATTTAATGATGTTAATGTTAGAGATTATGGATCACAAGGTCAACAAAGGTTATCAGTTCTATATATGAAATTTGCTGAGTTAGAACTTATAAAGAATAAAAAAGGAGAATATCCATTACTATTACTTGACGATATATTTAGTGAACTTGATATTAATAACAGAAATAAAATAATAAATTATTTGAATAAGGATATTCAGGTATTTATAACTTCTACTGATATTAATGATATTGAAGAAAAAATTATAAAGAATGCACAAGTATTTAAAATAAAAGATAAAAGCATAGTTTAGAAAAAAAAACTATACTTTTTTTCGTTATATTTAATAAAATATTAGAAAAACGTTCAAAATGTGTTATAATGTATATGTAGGTATAGGTGTACATACAAGTATTAAATTTTTAAAATTGGCTAAAAAAAGTTGATTTTTTCTTTTTGTGAGGTGAAAATATGGAAGAAAATAAAAATGAGCATTATGACGCTTCGGATATACAAGTGTTAGAGGGCTTAGAAGCTGTTAGAAAAAGGCCTGGAATGTATATTGGAACAACTGATGTAAAAGGTCTTCATCATTTAGTATGGGAGATTGTTGATAATGCAATAGATGAGGCCTTAGCTGGTTATTGTAAAAATATTGAGGTTATCATAAATAAAGGCAATTCTATAACTGTTAAAGATGATGGAAGAGGAATACCTGTTGATATCCATCCTAAAACAAAGTTATCAACTGTAGAAACTGTGTATACAGTATTACATGCAGGTGGTAAATTTGGTGGTGGTGGATATAAGGTTTCTGGTGGACTTCATGGCGTAGGTGCATCTGTTGTTAATGCACTTAGTAAATGGTTAGAAGTAACTGTATATAAAAATGGTAAGATTCATTATATTAAGTTTGAAAATGGTGGACATACTGTTGAACCACTTAAGGTAATAGGAGATTGTGATATAAATAGAACCGGAACAACTGTAACATTTAAACCAGATCCAACAATATTTGATAGTGAAATATATGATTATGATACGTTAAAAGTTAGAATACGTGAATTGGCTTTTTTGAATAAAGGTTTGGCAATTACTTTGAGAGATGATAGAGATGAAGAAGATACTACTGGTGAACACTTTTTATATGAGGGTGGAATAAAAGAATATGTTAAGTTTATAAATCAGGGTAAAACTGTAATTCATGATGATATTATTTATTTATCTGGAGAAGAAGATAATGTATTCTTTGAAGTAGCGATGCAATATAATTCTAGTTATAATGACAATATTTATTCATTTGTTAATAATATTAATACACATGATGGTGGAACGCACGAAGAAGGTGTTAGAAGAGCGTTAACACGTGTTGTTAATAGTTATGCAAGAAAAAGTGGAATGTTAAAAGAAAAGGATGATTCTTTAACTGGTGATGATGTTAAAGAGGGATTAACAATGATTATATCTTGTAAACATCCTAATCCACAATTTGAAGGTCAAACAAAAGGAAGATTAGGTAATTCTGAGGTTAGAAAGTTAGCGGATAATGTTTTTTCTGTGGGCTTTGAAAGATTTTTAATGGAAAATCCTGATGACGCTAAAATTATTGTTAATAAAGCAATGCTAGCGTGTCGAGCAAGAAATGCTGCTAGAAAAGCAAGAGAAATAACTAGAAAATCTGATCTTACTACAACAAACTTTTTTGGTAAATTATCGGATTGTAAGAGTAAAGATCCTAAAATATCTGAAATATTTATAGTCGAAGGAGATAGTGCAGGTGGAAGTGCAAAAAAAGGAAGAGATTCTATGACACAGGCAATACTTCCGTTAAGAGGAAAAATACTTAATGTTGAAAAAGCAAGATTAGATAGAGCTTTATCAAATGAAGAAATTAGAACAATAATAACTGCATTTGGTACTGGTATTGGTGAAGAATTTGATTTAAGTAAATTAAGATACCATAAAATAATAATAATGACTGATGCCGATGTTGATGGATCACATATCAGAGTATTATTATTAACATTATTCTATCGTTTCTTTAGACCAATTGTAGAGGCAGGACATGTATATGCTGCTCAACCTCCACTATATTCAATTAAACATGGTAAAGTAACTAAATATGTATTAAATGATGATGAGAAAGATGCATATTTAGCAACATTAAATCCAAATGTTAAACCTTTAATTCAACGTATGAAAGGTTTAGGAGAAATGGATGCAGAAGAATTAAATGAAACAACAATGGATATAAATCATAGAATTCTTAGAAGAATAACAGTTAATGATACAATAGAAGCAGATGCAGCATTCTCTAAATTAATGGGTGAAGAAGTAGAACCTAGAAGACAATTTATTGAAAATAATGCTGTGTATGTACAGAATTTGGATATATAGGAGGTAAATCATGGATCATAGTAGAGATAGATTAGAAGAAAATAACATAGTAAGTGAAATAGAAACATCATTCTTAGATTATTCAATGAGTGTTATTGTAGCCCGTGCGTTACCTGACCTTAGAGATGG
>OLSB01003312.1_pt1 | contig 11822 bp, 10 predicted proteins | sample 1672071 | NCBI WGS metagenome assembly OLSB01 (sample SAMEA3136642, study PRJEB25190) | human gut metagenome | biome: human gut; feature: human-associated habitat; material: faeces | place: Austria | collected 2013
ACCCGAAGGCGTACATTGGTACGTCGAGAGGCGAAGTTTGCTGATAGCAAGAAAAGGTATATTTTTCCACTAATAAATCCAACAGCATCATTTGCATATTCCATGATATGTGATTTTCCGCTTTTCTTGCGTTCCGGAGTTTTTTAACATCCCCGAGAGCTGGAGCGGGTAAACAATATCAGTTCACATCATATACCGCCATTATTTTTGCGTCGTCTATTTTAAATGCCGCATACGAGGCGTTAAAATACTGCCACTTGAGAGCGTTGGTATATATCATGGTTTTGTCTGCTTTGTCTGTTGAGATGTGATAAACGTAACTGCCGTTTATATAGACATCCGTTTCGGCGCTTGTGTTCCCCGTATATGTTATAACGGCGGAAAGCGTTACCCACTCGTTGCAGGGCAAATTCTCGGCTATGGTTTCAATCGGGCCGTTTGTCCTGTGCTGAAGGTTATAGCATCCGTCCGCGGCACCGGCGGTGCTCCATACAAACTGAGCCGCTTTCCCGCCGTAGTATGAGTAAATCTCATCTTTGTTGCCGCCCTCTGTCGGGGTGAGAGCCATTTTGTGCTCGAGAACAATTTGTTTTGTAATACTTGCCGGATTTGTGTTGCTTCCGCAGAAAGCAGTTCTGGCTTTCCATAAAATAGGCTTTGAAACCTCCGTTTTCTTTTCAAACTGCAGATAATCGTTTCCCGACTCATCTTTTTCAACAGACCATACAACGTTTGTGTTTTCGGTTCTGTAGCTTGTGGTGGTGTCGTCGTTCCAGCCGCCCACCTTCCAGAAGGGCTTTCCGCTGTTCCATGTTCCGCCGCCCGCAACATATATATTTTGGGCGATGCCGCCAAAGCCCGAGGAATAATTTTCGGAGTCGGTTATGAAAGCGCCCGTAAAGTCTTCCTGCCAGACAAGCTGAGAATTGGGATTATTGCCGAGGGAGCTGTACTTCTGCTTGTCCGACACGTTTACGGTGTAATCGGCAATTTTGCCCTGTGCCGATTTAACAGAGACCGTAAAAGAGCCTTCCTTGTTTTCGAAGTTTTTCTTTTCGGGAACCTCGGAGACGATTTCCGCCCCGTCGGCCGCCTGAACGGAAATTTTCAGCGGACCCGAGCCGAGAGACGCGTCAAATTCGGAGTTGTCGTCTGCGCTGGCGTTGTGAAATTGTCTGAAATTAGTCGTGCCCGGCTTCGGCGTTTCATAATCGAGCTTTTCCGCCAGAATCACGTCGACATTATGCGTGAACGGATTTATATAACCGCTGAAGTTATATGTTTTCCATTTTCCGCACGATAAGGTAACGGATTTTAAGCTGTTGTCGCGGCTGACGCTGTTTAATACCTCTGCGTTTGAGAGAGGTGTCACGGAATCGAGTGAATCGCTCCACAAAAGCGCCTTGACTGTGCCGTTTGCCACTGCGTCGACAGGGTCGCCGTAATAAAGCGTTTTGCCGCTTTCGGGTGTAATTTTTTTGCAGTTGATGCTTAAAAGCCGATCCCCGCCCTCGGAATAAGACACCGTGAGAAGAGAGAAGCTGCCGGCAGATCCGTCCTCAAGATTTACGACCGTATTTATTTTTCCTTCTTCAATTAAATATACAGGTTTCCCGCCTTTTGCAAAATCCACCGATTTAACAGCAATATCGCCGGCAGAAACGGCCGAGAATGCTGTAATTGTTCCTGCTGCGGCAATTGCCGCGGCAAATAGTTTGAACATTTTTTTATTCATAATCAGACATCCTTTCAAATACTTATTTGTTTTCCAAATCATCTGCCGAGGTAATCTTTATGTTGTCAATGAAAAGAGAACCCGATCCGTCAAGAAAACCGAAAAAGCCGAGTCTGTCAACGGAGGTTCCGGGAAGCGCCTCGGGATTTCCGCCGTTATAGTATTCGTTTGTTTCCTTGCAAAGCTCGTCGTTTATATAATATTTAACCTTTGTATTTTCGATTCCGTCCGGTGTGTACACGATTTTAAAGCGATACCACTCGTCCTTTTCAAGCCCGGATTTTATTGTGCTGCCAAAGCCCTTTCCGGAGGTTCTGCAATTGAGGTTAAAGGTGCTGCCGACGGGCTCGATAACCCAGCCGACAGCCGGCGTTGAGCCGACGGTTCCGTAAAACAAGGGATTTGAAGAATCCTGTTCCACGAGAAAATCAAACTCCACCGCGATAGTTTTCTTTTTTGCCGCTTTAAAGGTGTGCACGGCTTTTGCAGAGGCTCCCTTCTCCGTCGAATAACAAAGAGCCTTGTTTTTCATGTTGGAGGGGTCTTTTTCAACCGAAAGCAGTGCGCCGTCATCCAAAACCCACTCGGAGCCGCTCGGCGTCGCGCCGATTTTGAAATTTTCGAAATCCTGTTCATATACGAGAGGATTGTACGGGGCTTTTACGGGCTTTGTCTGCTTTGAAATCAAATCCCAGAAATAATCCTTTTCCATGTCCCAAAACGGGGGAAACGAATATACTCCGAGACATTTGTATGTTGAGTTTCTCATCGCCTGCGTGGCTATTGTGGTAGCATTAACATCGCCTTCGGCAAGACCGAGGGAAACGGGAGCACCCTGTGAAGTGGGGGAGCTTAATTTAATTCCGTAGGAATAGCCGCCGTCCGCGCGTTTGAATTTTTTTGTATTGGCTATGGTAATATCAATCATTTTGACCATTGAAGCTTCAATTTCACGTTTCAGCTCGGGGTCAAAGTTTGTGTAGCTTGCCCTTCCGGCAGAAATAACAACAAGCGGATTCCAGACGTCTGTTATAACAGCAGGTTCACCTTCATTTTCAACAACCCATATAACGCTTTTTATCATTTTGTCTATATAAGGATAAGGCTCTGTGGAAGCAGAGAAAAAGCCCGAAACCTTCATTGCGGCGTTAACCGCCTCATAATTTAAACCCGTGCCCCAAAGACCTGTTTCCGTGTTTTGTATAGATTTTATATATTCACGCATCGCGTTGCCGTATCCAAGCTTGTTTGCCGTGGAATAAGAAGCGATCGCCTGGTTTGCCGACCAATAGGGCTTTGTCTCCCACGGCAGCTCGCGGAGCCATTTCATGCATGTTTCTTCACTTTGCAGATAGTCGGGAAGAGTCGATGCGGAATCTGCCGCCTTTTTCTTTTCCGCGTTAATGCGGTCAGCCGGGTACAGATATTTTGCTTCGCCGCCGAGCTTCCATATCTTCTCCTGTGCCTGTCCCAGGTTTCTTTCGCGTTTGGAGTTGCCGACATTCTTGCCAAAGCCGATGTCATAGAAATATCCGTCGCCCTCGTCCTGTCTGCTCTGCAGAAATTCAAGGATTTTGATGCGGATTTCATCGGGGATTACGCTGCTGTCCAAAACGCCGTTTCTCAAAATGCCGCTTCCGTTTAAAATGTCGATTGACTGAGTGGTGCTTTCGATATCGGGGAAAAAGCCTTCGTTGTCGCGCGCGCTGCGGCTGTAATAGAAACCGCCGATTTCGGGGTCGTACAGTGAAGCAAGCCAGGCGAGCGTGTCTTTTTCGTACATCTCGTCATAGCGCTTTACGGCGTTTAAAAGCTCCTCCGACATGGACCATACTCTGGCGCTGCGGCGCGTGGCGTCCCAGTCCACGGTGAGTCCGAGGCTTTCGCTTATAAACCGAAGGGGGACAAGCGTTCTGCTCTCGGATATTACGGCGGGAACGTCAAGGCTTACATCTGCGCCGTTAACCTTTGCGGTTAAAGCTCCTATCACAAGCTCTATCTTTGTGCCGTCCTTTTCCGCCGAAACCTTTTTAGCGTCCGGCTCCCATGCAATTGCGGCGCCGAGCTTTTCAAATATGGCGCGCATCGGAACCATGGTTCTCCCGTCGATGATTGCGGGCGGCGCGTCGGTTTCCAAAACCACGCCGTCCACCCTTACTTCGATGTCGGATTCTGCCGCCCGTGCCGAGAGCATTGCCGCGTTTGGCAATATCAGCAGCACGGACAAAAAAACTGCAAGTGCGTTTGTTTTCATAAAGCTACCTCCGTTTTAAATATTATATAAATTTTGTGCGAAGTGATTTTTGCGTTATGCTTATATAAAAGTTCACAAAAATTGCAAACTTTTTTTAGATACATGTACAAACATCACAACAATCATTATATTCATTATAATATTTGTGTAATGAATAGTCAATAAGAGCAGCAGTACATAGCACGATTTTGATATTAAGGCGAAAAAAGAAACGAATAAAAGCATTTTTTTCTTAAAAAAACAGAATTTTCGTTCGTATAAAATGTGAAGTACAAAGAAAATACCCCAAGGAATACCTTTTGGTAAACCTTGGGGCAGGGGTGAAAGCAAAAAACGATTAATTGCCCGGGACTAAAAACAAACAGTTTCTCCGCCGGGGATTTTTACAATATCCTCATCCTGCCGCACCCATACGTCGAGTGCGGACGGGTTTTCTATAATTTTGTTGTCGGCGGATATGCGAAGGCTACGCTGTGCCGTGACATAATCGTATATTTCGATATTTGAAGCATACCATATGTCATCTCAGCCGCCGAGCTTGGCGCATACGCCCTCGATAAGCTCCCAATTGTTATCAAGGTTAAACTCGTATGAGTGACCCCAGATATAGAAAAGCATTCCTCTGTTATAAGTGTTGGCGAGAAACGTGTCGCAAAGCTCCGGCGCTTCGCTGTGATGACATGTGGGATGCCAGAGCAGGAAGTTTTCCGGCAGGTCAAAGCATTTTGTGCTTTTAACCGTCCGGCTGTACAGGATGCCGCACGCCTTAAGATATGAGCATATCTCTTCGCTTGCGTAACCGTTTGCGTAGCTCATACCCATAACGGGCTTGCGTGTGAGAGCCTCAAGCGCCTTTCTGTACTCAAAAATATCCCAAATCACGTTCTGAGGTGGAAGCTTTGTAAGCGATTCGTGCTTTACGCCGTGCACGGCAACCTCATGGTTTTTGTAAACCCCGGAGATTTCGGGCATCGGAATTCTGGTTTCGCCGGCAAGACCGGAGTTTATATGAAAGGTGCCTTTAAAGCCGTATTTGTCAAAAATCTCAATAAGCTTTTTGTCGTAAATCACACCGTCGTCATAGCTCATTGTAACGCATTTGTTTTTCCGTCTTTCCATACATCGAATTTAATCATATTCAGTTCTCCCAGTTTTTCTTGGCAAAGTTCCATGCATCGGCACACATTTCGTCAATGCCGTATTTTGCTTTCCAGTGAAGCTCTTTTGCCGCCTTTGTCGGGTCTGCATAGCACTCGGCAATGTCTCCGGGGCGTCTGTCTGTTATTTTGTAATTGACCTTTTTGCCGCTTGCCTTCTCAAACGCCTTCACAACCTGCAAAACGCTGTAGCCGTTGCCCGTGCCGAGATTATACGTATATACTCCGCTACCCTTTTCAAGCTTTTCGACAGCCTTTAAGTGACCGAGGCTTAAGTCAACAACATGGATATAGTCTCTTACGCCGGTGCCGTCCACGGTGTCGTAATCGTTGCCGAAAACGCTGAGACACGGCAGCTTGCCGCAGGCAACCTTTGCGACATAGGGGAGAAGGTTATTGGGAATGCCGTTCGGGTCCTCGCCGATAAGTCCGCTTTTATGCGCGCCGATGGGGTTAAAGTAGCGCAGAAGAACAATGCCCCACTCGTTGTCCGACACATAGATATCTCTTAAAATTCTTTCGATCATAAGTTTTGTTGTGCCGTAAGGATTGGTGGTGTGAAGCGGAAAATCTTCCGTAATCGGAACGGAGGCAGGGTCGCCGTAAACCGTTGCCGAGGAGCTGAAAACAATGTTTTTGCAGCCGTGAGCCGCCATTTCTTCGCAGAGAACAAGTGTGCTTAAAAGATTGTTGTGATAGTATTTCATCGGGATTGCAACCGATTCTCCGACAGCTTTAAGACCTGCAAAGTGGATAACGCATGAAATCTCGTTTTCGTCGAATATTTTCTTTACGCTGTCTTTGCAGCAGAGATCGGCTTCGTAAAATTTAAAATCTTTTCCCGTTATTTCGCGTATTTTATCGAGAGCTTCCGGCTTGGAATTTGCAAAATTGTCAACAACAACAATTTCTCTGCCGGCGTTCAAAAGCTCAACGCAGGTGTGAGAGCCTATATAACCGGCTCCGCCCGTAACCAATATTTTCATAGCAATCAGTCCTTTCGCTTTTTATTATACTGCAACTTAAAATCTTTGTCAACATCTATGAAAAATATTAGTAAAAAGGTTTACACGTTCACATTTTTGCGAACGTGTAAACCTTTTTTGTTTTATGCTCTGTGGTCAATACTGAATGATTCTGTATCAGAACCCGATGTATAACTTACGGTTACTTTTTCTGGTGACACTTTCCATGCCTGATTTACGAGATTAGAAGACATTCCCCAATTTTCATATGTAGAAGTGTTTCTGTTATACAAGGCTAAGCCGTTAAAATTTCCGCCCAACATGTATGTTCCGTCCGCCTGATTATCCGGTTCGGATGGTTCATTTACCAAAGAAAGTATAACACATAAACATAATATTTTTTTTATAAATTTATCTCCTTTCTCGCTATTTTACTCTTTCAAAATTCAAAATTTTTCCTTGTTCAACACTGTAATCTGTTTTATACATTCCTGCACTATAAACTTTTTCCGTACCGTTTAATTTATTGTATAACCGGAAAGTATCTCCTACATTTTCATAACAAGTAATTACATTCTCATCGGAACTCACCTCCCATTTCATATCCTCTGTTAAGGATGCTACATATGGAACACCGCCGTTTTTATCAAATATATATAACCTATAATCCAATGCTGTTGTATGACGTCTCGACCACCATCCGCATACAACTATGAAATTTTTATATTCTTTCCTGCTTTGCTCATAAAATGAGAGGTAGCTGCAGCTCTGTTAAAGTAATTTTCCAATTCATATTCATATTCAAGCAACGGTGCTATATTTTTGTTTTTCCTGCTTACCGGTGCAGAATCATACAATCGCCAAAATGTTATTATAGCTTGTTCTACGGTATATCCATTTAAAGGATCAAAAATATTTTCTCCAACACCTTGCATAATTCCGAGTGAATTTATGCTGTATACATCTTCTTTTGCCCAATCGGCTATGTCGCTGTCATCGGCGAATTTAAAGCCGGCGGCTGTTTGTTCGGTTTTGGCATAATTTTTATATACCCTCATAAGCATAGCAGCGGCTTCCTGTCTTGTTATCTCACCATCAGGTTTAAACTCTGTTTCGCTAATACCATTCACTATCCCTAAATGATAAGCTCTTTCTATAAAACCTAAATCTATATTTTCATTAACATCTGAAAACGGAGTAACATCTAATAATATTTCTCTGTTGTTATTATAAACATATGCTTCACCGACATTAATGTCAGCGAAAGAATTGCCGTTTCTATCCTTTCTCGAATAACAATACGCATTCATAAATTCACGGGAAAAATATTCATTGTCGTTTGGCTCCGCCGGCGACCAAAGCTGCACCGCCGGCACTCCCGGATATCCGTATTGTACAGAAAGGAAAAACATTGCAAGCTTTGCAAATTCTCCGCGTGTGATATTTCTTTTATAATTGTCACGGAATGATAACGGAACAAACCCCGTTTCTATCGCATTTTCAACCTCAGGCTTTGCCCACGCGGAAATTACTTCTTCACTTATAGTGTCAAGAGGCTCAAATTTTGTTTCAATACAGATGCCTTCTTCAAGATTGGCTTTATAAAAATACGTTCCTGCGTCATGAAGCACAATTTTTTCACCGTCTGCAACACTTCCTTCACTTCTTTCTTCAAAAGAAACAGAAAAAGTCAAATCCTTTCCGTTTTCCGACAAAACTATATTATCAAGTTCCGGTGCATGAAACAAGTCAGCTCTTGACACTGTCTCGGATAAATTTATTTCACTGCCGTCTTTTTTTATCAAAACCAATTTCGGACTTTTCCCTCCGTGCGGAGTACCTATCGCCCAAAAGTATAAAACGGTTCCGTATTCTGTCGGTATAATTTTCTCAACATGATAATATTCGGATTCCGTGTATTTTGATATATCAATTTTTGTTTCGGTTATTTTATCGGGCTGAATTATATCGTTTGGAATATTTGCCGCGGCTGTCGTTACGGAAGAAAAAGACAGGCACAATACCAAAAAAAATGCGGGCATTTTCATTAAATTTAACATCCTTTCATCTTTCATATAAAATTAATACTTTTTATTTCAAACTGTCACATACAAAACAATAAACCCCACATTTCACAGATCACACTTTTCGGAAAACAAAAAAACGAACGTAAACATCCATCTGTGAAAGAGGATTGTCCCGCTCGTTTCAGTGCATCATTTTCATATGTTCCGCATATTAAATTTATTCAATAGAGGAACATAACAAATTTTGCAATTTGAACAAGATAAACCTCTTGGGGAATAAATTACCATTGTTATCTCCTCCTTTTTTAACTTATTTTTATAATATCATATATTTTTTTCAAATGCAATAGTTTTAAGAAAATTTATTTTTGGCAGGTATAAGAATTTTGAGCGGTTGACAAACCCGGTTTATTCATATATAATATAGGCAGCGAAAAAATATCGGAGGATTTAAAATATGAATAAGATTATATTAACGGGCGACCGCCCCACCGGCAAGCTCCATGTGGGGCACTATGTCGGCTCGCTTAAAGAGCGCGTAAGATTGCAGGAAAGCGGCGAATTTGACGAAATATACATAATGATTGCGGACGCTCAGGCGCTGACCGACAATGCCGAGCATCCCGAAAAGGTGCGCGGCAACATAATAAATGTTGCGCTGGACTACCTCGCGTGCGGAATCGACCCCGAAAAATCAACGATTTTTATTCAGTCCATGGTGCCCGAGCTTACGGAGCTTACTTTTTATTACATGAATCTGGTTACGGTTTCGAGAGTTCAGAGAAACCCCACGGTAAAATCCGAAATTAAAATGAGAAATTTCGAAGCGAGTATCCCGGTAGGCTTTTTCTGCTATCCCATAAGCCAGGCGGCGGACATTACGGCGTTCCGTGCCACAACCGTGCCTGTCGGAGAAGATCAGCTGCCGATGCTTGAGCAGTGCAAGGAAATCGTTCATAAATTCAACGCCGTTTACGGTGAAACGCTTGTGGATCCGGCGATAGCGCTGCCGCAGAACAGCGCGTGCCTGAGACTTCCGGGTATAGACGGAAAAGCAAAAATGAGCAAATCTCTGGGGAACTGCATTTACCTTTCCGATGATTGCGCGGAGGTAAAACGCAAGGTAATGTCCATGTTTACAGACCCCAATCATATACGCGTGGAAGACCCCGGAAATCTTGAAAACAACACGGTGTTTATATATCTTGACGCTTTTTGCAAAGATGAATATTTTGCGGAGTTTCTTCCCGAGTATGCAAATCTTGACGAGCTTAAGGCGCATTACACACGCGGCGGTCTCGGAGATATGAAAGTTAAAAAGTTTTTAAACAAGGTTTTGGAGGCGGAGCTTGAGCCTATAAGAACACGCCGCCATGAATGGGAAAAACGTATTCCCGATGTTTACGAAATTCTTAAACAAGGAAGCGAAAAGGCGGAGAAAAAGGCTGCCGAAACACTTTCGGACGTTAAACGCGCAATGAAAATTGACTATTTCAGCAACCCGGATTTCGCTTTGGGCGAATAGTATTGTATTCTGTGGGCAATATGTGTTTTGAAGGCACATGTTGCCCTTTTGATTTTTGACGTTAATATTTTTCTTGCATTTGTGAAAATTTTGTAATATAATAGCTTATTATATATTGAGAGATATTATTCAGGAGTGATTTTTTTGAACATACCGAATTTCCTGTCGCTTATCAGAATAATTCTGATTCCGATTACGGCAAGACTTTTTTACATCGGTAAAATAGAAACTGCGGCGGCGGTTTTTGTTGCCGCATGCCTGACAGATATTTTGGACGGGTATATTGCAAGGCATTTCAATATGGTAACCGACCTCGGAAAAATTCTTGATCCCCTGGCAGACAAAGGAATGCAGCTTACGGTGCTTATATCTATGGCAACGTGCGGTCTTATGCCGAAAGCTGTGGTTATAATGATTTTATGCAAAGAGGTTATTCAGGTTGTAGGCGGCTCGATACTTTATAAACTCGGCGTTGTGATTTCGGCAAAGGCAAGCGGCAAAGCGGCAACGGTTGTTACGTCTGTGTGCGTGGTGTCACTCATTCTTTTTCACGGGGTGCTGTCTTACGGGATAACGGTTGTTCTGCAATGGCTGCCGGTGCTTTTTGCGGCGCTTGCGTTTTTAAGATATCTGTTTTTCTTTATAAGTGTGAAGAAGACGCAGTGAGGTTACAAAATGAAAGAGCGAATTTACACAATACCGCTGACGGAAGCGATGGAAGAGAACCGCGGCTGTGTTTTGTGCACAATTGAAAAAAAGCTTGAAGAAGATGCTTTGAGATATTTTACGGGTGCGGCAATGATGGAGCCCGATGTGCGCATACTTACAAATGCAAAGGGATTTTGTGCACGCCATTACGGAAAAATGCTTGAGCGTGACAATAAATTAAGCCCCGCGCTTATGATGCAGACAAGAAGTGCGGACGTTTTAAAACTTTTGGAGACGGACGGCAAAAAGAAATTTTTCGGCGGCAAGTCGCGCCGTGCGGCGGTTTCGGAGGCATTGAAAGATGCTTTTTCGTCGTGCGCGGCATGCGAAAGGATTTCGGGGCAGCTGGCGGAATGTGCCGAAAATTTTTCGTATCTTCTCTCCTCGGAGGCGGATTTTGCGGAGAAGTATTATAAAAGCGGCGGAATGTGTATGAAACATTTTATAATGTGTCTTGAAAGCATGAGCGATTCCGCGGCGGAAAAATTTATTGATTTTCAGACAGAGCGTCTTAAAGATGATTCCGGAGATAACGACAGATTTATTTTAAAATTTGATTACCGCAATTCGGATATGCCGTGGGGAAACGCAAAAGATGCGCCAAAACGGCTTTCGGAACGGCTGCGCGGAAGGTGATTTTACCAAGTTTTTTCGCAAAAAATGCGAATATGTTTATTTTTGTTAATATGTCACATATATTAAAAATAATTTTATTCACTTTTTACATTGCATAAATTTGACTATTGTGTTATTATATTAATGTACCATAACCGATACACAAAACTTTTTTCATTTTCCCTCCTTTTTGCAGACCGCTCCACCGGCGGTCTGTTAAATTTTATGGGGATTTTTTTATGCGAAAGCAGTGAAAAAAAGGAGAAAAAGTATGGCTATACCCAAAAAAGTTGCGGCAATGCATGATATTGCCGGGTTCGGAAGAAGCTCGCTCACAGTGGTAATTCCCGTGATGTCTGCTCTCGGGCACCAGACCTGCCCTGTGCCGACGGCGGTGCTTTCCACAATAACCGGCTTTTACGATAATTACACACTGACGGATCTTTCGGATACGCTGCCTTCATATCTGGCTCACTGGGAAAGAGAGAAACTTTTTTTTGATGCGGTGTATACGGGGTTTCTCGGCAATGCGCGCCAGGCGGACATTGCAGCGGATTTTATTATGAAAACCGCGGCGCCGCTTAAGGTGGTGGACCCTGTTTTTGCCGATGACGGAAAGGTGTACGAGTGTTTTGGAACAGATATAATAGACGCTATGAAGTCGCTTATAAAAAGAGCGGATATTATTACTCCGAACGGTACGGAGGCTGCGCTTTTAACCGATTGTGCGTGCCCTCCTCAAAATGAGAGAGAGGCATTGGAGTGTGCCGCAAAGCTTTCCGAATACGGCCCGCGGTATGTTCTTGTGACAAGCGTGCCGTGCGGGGAAAACAGAG
>OLSB01003315.1_pt1 | contig 11817 bp, 9 predicted proteins | sample 1672071 | NCBI WGS metagenome assembly OLSB01 (sample SAMEA3136642, study PRJEB25190) | human gut metagenome | biome: human gut; feature: human-associated habitat; material: faeces | place: Austria | collected 2013
AACCGTGATTTGTGAGCAAGCTCCCAATCACGGTTCTTATTTTGCCTATGCGCGGTTCATTGCTCGCGTAATTTCCACTACAATTTCCCCAGTTTGATTTTGACATACGTATAGTGACTATGATACACTGAATAAGAAAAAAGTGGGACAGTCTGCTTTGATGAAATAAGGAACTTAGGACAAGAAAAGGTTAAGGGAGCGAAATACCTTGGATAAGAGTGAATATAAATTAAGAGCGGAAGAAATCAAAGACCTGATCAGCCGGGGAGAATATGCACAGGCGGCTGAAATTGCCGACACGATTGACTGGCGTCGTGTAAAAAGTGTCATGATGTTGTGTACGATCAGCGACCTCTATAAGATCAATCGCAGATATGAGGATGCCAGAGATATGTTGCTTTTAGCATACGAGCGACGTCCCGGCGGAAGGACCATCTGCTATTCTCTGTGCGAGCTTTCCATTAAAATGGAAGAATATGTGCAGGCAATAGAATATTATAAGGAATTTGTACAGGTGGCGCCCAAGGATCCGGGAAGGTACATTTTGCAGTATAAATTATATGAGGCGCAGGATGTGAGCCTGGAAGAACGAATTGCTGTTCTGGAGGAACTCAAGAAGAGAGACTATAGGGAAAAATGGGCATATGAACTGGCCTATTTGTATCATAGAGTCGGACTGGCAGCCAGATGCGTAGAGGAATGTGATGAACTGATCCTCTGGTTTGGTGAGGGAAAATACGTTATTAAGGCAATGGAACTGAAAATGCTCCATCAGCCGTTGACACCGGAGCAGCAGGAAAAATACGATCATCGGTTCGACGCGCCCGGAAGCCATATCCCGTCGCAGAACTCTGTGCAGGATAACGAGTATAGCGGGAATGAAAGTTATGAGCAAAGTTACGCCAAGGACGGAAGCTACGATCAAGAGCAGGGTTATGCACAGGACGGCAGCTATGATCAGGATCAGAGTTATGCACAGGATAGCAGCTATGATCAGAACCAGAGCTACGTACAGGATTCCGGTTATGATCAGGTGAACGGAGATACACAGATATATGATCCGGTGCAACCCGCACAGCAGGAGACACCGACACAGCCGGTACAGGATGATTACGATATTCATGTGAAGACCATGGATGTGGGGCAGTATAATACCATCAATCTGCAGGCAGAACTTGCAGCGGGACTTCGTGAAGTCCTCGGTGAGGAGCCAAAAGAAGATACCGCAAAAGCGACATCGGACTCCATTACCCGTTCTATCGTAGCACCTATGATGGATTCCGATACAGAATCTCTGGATTATCCGGAGATTGCAGAGGTCAGTGAGGATGATCTGGAGCCGGAGACCGAGCAGATCGAAGGTTCCGAGGTATTCTTTGGTGAGACCGGAGAGATCGGTGACCTGTCTCAGGTTCCGGAGGTAGAGACCGAGGAAATCCTGCCGGAGGAACCGGCATCTCTTAAGAAACAGGATGTTGTGCCGGAATTATCGAAAGCAGAAGTGGAGCCGGAAGCGACTACACCGGTGGAACCTCCCAAGGAGCTGGCGAATGTACTGGCACAGGAATCCGACGGACAGATCAGCCTGGTAATGCCCGAGGCGGAAAGCATTGAGAAGCAGATTACCGGTCAGATCAATATTGAAGACATTCTGGCAGAGTGGGAGCGTAAAAAGAAAGAAAACCTCGAAAAGAGAGAAGAAGAAGTCCGCCAGCATGTACTACAGCAGACCGGTGCCATGTTCACGGAATTTGAACAGGCGGTAAGAGATGGCCTGTTAGAAAAACTGGAAAAAGAAAAAGCGGTGGATGCTGATACGGTTACGGATACAGATGAAGTTGAAGAGCTGGAAGAGATTGCAGATGTAAATGATGAAACAGAAAAAGCTCCTGCGGAAGTTTCTGAAGAAGAGCCAGAACCAGAACCTGCTGATACGGATATCGTTGACACTGAAGAGGTAGAAGAACTTGAAGAGGAACCTGCCGTAGCGGAATATGAAGAAGAATCCGCAACAGAGGAACCGGACGCTGTTGTCGATATGGAAGTGACGCAGGAGCCGGCTGCAGAAATCCCAGAAGTGCCGGAGGAAACCACAGCAGAGATCGAAGAAGTGCCGGAAGAAACCACAGCAGAGACCGAGGAAGCATCGGAGGAATCCGTAGCAGAGGCTGAAGAGGAGCCGGAAGAAGCGGTAGAAGAAGTCCCTGAGGACGAGCAGCCGCAGACCCCGGAGCCTCCCGTAGTGGAGAGAGACAAAGCAAAAGTCCGTGCGCTTACCAGAGAAGAGCGCGAGCTGTATGCGCCCTTTATTCAGAGTAAGTCCGCAAGAGAACAGTTAGTCAAAGCCATTGATAATATCAGCCTGGCTGCCTATACCGGCAATGTGATCATCACCGGTGAAGAAGGCATGGATACCTTATCCCTTGCAAAAAATATGATCCGGGAGATTCAGGCTACCGACAGCAATTTCTCCGGAAAAGTTGCCAAAATCTCCGGCCATGCGCTGAACAAAAAAGATGCAGCCGAGACCCTGAACAGACTGCAGAACGGTGCACTTATCATCTGTAAGGCATCGGAAATGAATAATAAAACTGTGGACACGATGTACAAAGCGCTGCAGCAGGAGAATCAGGGCATTGTCATTATATTGGAAGATACCAGGAAAGAGATAGATCGTTTTCTGGAAAAGTATGAGAAATTGCAGGAAAGCTTCACTTCCCGCATGGATGTCGAAGCACTCAGCAATGATACACTGGTAGCGTTCGGAAGGCAGTATGCACGGGAGAGGGAATATTCCATCGATGAACTGGGTGTTCTGGCACTGCATACCAGAATCGAGGATATGCAGACGATAGATCATGTAGTTACCGTGGTGGATGTAAAAGAAATCGTGGATGAGGCAATTGCGCATGCGAATAAAAAGACATTAAAGCATTTCTTTGATGTTCTGTTTGCCAAGAGATATGATGATGAGGATATGATCATCCTCACGGAGAAAGATTTTGTATAACTATTCAGAGCCATGTAAACATTGACGAATGGGCGTCGAATGCTTGCATTCGTAAGAACATTTATCAATGTTTATAGGGCGAAGTAACCACATGAGCAAAAGGAAAGCATTGAAAATGCGATTTTGCGAATGGGGTTCTGAATAGTTAAAAATATATAGCGGGAGGCGCAGCTATGACGAAGGAGAAGGTATTTATTTCCGAAGCAGATCAGTACCTTTTTGCCCAGGGAACGCACTATGATATTTATAAAAAACTGGGCGCGCATCTGTCGACGGAAGATGGTGTGCAGGGAGTCTATTTCGGGGTATGGGCACCAAATGCAGCACAGGTGAATGTCATCGGCACATTCAATGAATGGAACGAGGAGTCTCATCCCATGCAGAAGCTGGGAGAAGGTGGTATCTGGGGGTTGTTCGTTCCCGGCGTGGAAGAAGGAACAATGTATAAGTTCCTGATCTATGCGAGAGATGGCAGAAGACTGTATAAAGCCGACCCTTTTGCAAATTATGCGGAATACAGACCCGGAACAGCGTCCATCGTTACGGATATCACGGGATTCGACTGGAAGGATTCCAAGTGGATGGAAGCCCGGGATAAAAAAGATATGAACAAGGAGCCCATGGCGATCTATGAGTGTCATATCGGTTCTTTCATGAAGCATCCGAATAACGGTACTGCGGAAGGATTTTATAATTATCGGGAGTTTGCCGACCGGATCGTGGAATATCTGAAAGAGATGAAATACACCCATGTAGAGCTTATGGGAATCGCAGAGCATCCATATGATGGCTCCTGGGGGTATCAGGTGACCGGATACTATGCGCCTACATCCCGTTACGGAACGCCTAAGGATTTTATGTATCTGGTCAATGAACTGCATAAGGCAGGCGTTGGAGTTATTTTGGACTGGGTACCGGCACATTTTGCAACCGATGCACACGGACTGGCAGAATTTGACGGACAGTGCATATTTGAACATCCCGATCCTCGTTTGGGAGAACATCCTGAATGGGGAACGAAGATATTTAATTATGGCAAAAATGAAGTGAAGAACTTCCTGGTAGCCAATGCTCTGTTCTGGCTGAGAGAGTTCCATGTAGACGGTATCCGTGTAGATGCAGTAGCATCCATGCTGTATCTGGATTACGGTAAAAAGGACGGACAATGGCTGCCGAATAAATTTGGCGGCAATAAGAACCTGGAAGCCATTGAGTTCTTCCATCATCTGAATTCAGTGATCCGCGGAACTTATCCGGGATTTTTGACGATTGCCGAAGAATCTACCGCATGGCCTAATGTCACCAGTGGTATCGGGGAGGAAGGCTTAGGATTTTCCTTCAAGTGGAATATGGGCTGGATGCATGATTTCTGCGAGTATATGAAGCTGGATCCTCTGTACCGGAAAGGCGATCATTACGCTATGACCTTTGCCATGAGCTATAACGACAGTGAGAATTATATTCTTCCATTGTCTCATGATGAAGTGGTACATCTGAAGTGCTCCATGGTGAATAAAATGCCCGGATATCCGGCAGATAAATATGCCAACCTTCGTGTGGGGTATAGCTACATGTTCGGGCATTCCGGCAAGAAATTATTATTTATGGGACAGGATTTCGGACAGGAGCGAGAGTGGAGCGAAGAGCGTGAGCTTGACTGGTATCTGTTAGGAGAGAAGCTGAATCAGGGCGTACATACTTATGTAAAGGAGCTGTTAAAGCTGTATCGTAAATACCCTGCTCTGTACGAGCTTGACAATAACTGGGACGGCTTTGAATGGATGAACGCGGATGATGCGGAACACAGCACTTACTCCTTTGTCCGGAAATGCTCCAGTGGCAAGAATAATCTGCTGTTTGTACTTAACATGACCCCGATGAAATGGGAGAACTATACCGTTCCCGTGCCTAAGAAGAAAAAATATAAGCTTCTGCTGAACAGTGATGAGGAACGGTTCGGCGGCTGGGGCAACGAGATTCCCGCAGAAATTATGGCGGAGAAAAAGCCTTATCATTATAAGGATTACTCCATCAGCTTTGATCTGCCGCCCTACGGTGCAGCGGTATTTCTGTTCTAGGTCAGGTTAAGAAATTACATAAAACTACCGAAATAAAAGATGAGTGTGATCCAAAGTACACTCATCTTTTTTCTTAACTATTCAGAACCGGCGGGCTCTGGGAACTGTACAGAAAAGGACGACAGGCGTGAAGATAACATTTCAGAATCAGACGATCAATGAAAATGACAATAGAACAGAAAGTAACCGGACAGAGAAAAACAACTGGGGCAAAGACAAGACATGGCGCAGTAAAAAGAGCGTAAATGTGAATTTCGGGGCAGTATACGAGAGTGGGCAGGCCGCAGTGCCCATGTCTTCTTTAGAAAAGGAAGAGAACAACAAAGGAAAATCTCTGATGGAGCTGCAGCAGGATGCCGGGAATGCTAATGTGGCGTTGCAGCAGGACTATATGACATTGCTGTCGCATACCATGTCACAGGAGGACTATGCGAAGGCCTGTGAGGATGGATTTGATCCTAGAGAATTAGATCAGGATACAGCGGTCACCATCGTGGATAAGATCAAGGCAGAGCTGGTGCGTTCCGGACAGCAGATCGCAGGATATACGGATGATATCGACATGGATACCCTGGCGGCAGCGGTAGGAAGTGATACTTTAGCCCGAAGCATCGAAGAGCAGTTCCGTTCCGCGGATCTTCCTTTGACACAGGAAAATATAAATGAACTGAAAAGCGCCTGGGATATGGCAGCTTCCCTGAAGGAACCGGAAGAAGGTGCGGTCAGCTACCTGGTGGATAATGGACTGGAACCGGAGATCTGGAACCTCTATGTGGCAGAGAACAGCGGTGCGAAAGTACAGAATAATGATGTTCCGCAGGAACTGCAGGAGCAGATGGACAAGGTAATTGCGGATGCGGGATTGACGGTAAACGATGAGAACAGACAGAAGGCACAGTGGCTGGTAAGTGCCGACCTTGCGCTGACCACGGATACGCTGCAACAGCTTGTGGAACTGGACGGCATTTCCTATCCTGTCACGGAGGACACTTTTGCGCAGGCAGCAGCGGCGGCAATTGCGGAGGGAAAATCCCCGATGTATGCGAACCTGGGCAGACAGGATACGATTTATGAAAAAGCAGATAAAATGCTGCAGGACTGGTTCTCAGATGCAAAGTGGAATGCCACGGCAGAGAATCTGGCAGCAAGAAAACAGTTGGAAGAGATTCGCCTTCGCATGACGGCAGAAGTGAACGTAAAGCTTTTACAGAGTGATTTTTCTATTGATACAGCCCCCATGGAGCAGTTGATCGCAGCGCTGCGAAAGGCGGAGGCAGAGGTTGCCGGAAAATATTTTCCCGGTGAGTCTCAGGCAGTGACGAAATATGAGACTTATACCCAGGCAGTGCAGGTGGCTTCTGAATTGCCGGGATTGCCTGCTGGAGTACTGGGACCCTATAGCCTGGAACAGAATGCTGCCACAGAGACAGTTTCTGACTTCCATAAGGAAGGCGCTGCAATGCAGAAAGCCTATGAGGAAGCGGGCGAACGTTATGAGACTCTGATGACGGCGCCGAGAAGCGATCTGGGAGACAGCATCCGGAAAGCATTTTCTAATGTAGATGACATTCTGACAGATATGTCATTAGAAAAAACATCGGAAAATCAGCGGGCTGTCCGGATTCTGGCATATAACAGTATGGAAATTACACCGGAAAATATCGAGAAGGTCAAGGAAGCTGACAGACAGGTCAGCGCAGTAGTGGACAGACTGACACCGAAAAATGTGTTACAGATGATCCGGGATGGTGTAAATCCTCTGGAGAAGACCTTTGACGAACTGGGATCCTATTTTTCACAGAACCCCGAAAGCTATGAGGAAGAAGTGGAGGACTACAGCCGTTTCCTATATCAGTTGGAACGGAAAAAGGATGTTACAGAAGAGGAACGAAAAGCGTATATTGGAATTTATCGAATGGTGTATCAGGTCGAGAGAGAGGATGGCGCAGCAGTAGGCGCGGTAGTAAATACCGGTGCAGAGTTGCAATTTTCCACTCTGCTGACGGCAGCCAGGAGCAGAAGGGCTTCTCATATGGACTGGAAAGTGTCGGAGGATACCGGGCTGACACAGGAGATTCATTTGTCCGAGAATAATATATCTGAACAGATTCGGATGGGTATGGCAAAAGAGGTTCTGACAGAGGTGTCAGATGATGGCGAAAGCAGAGCAGCGTATGACCGGGAAGGACTGCAGCAGATGCGTGAGGCGGGAAATACGGCACCGGAAGTCGCAGAACTACTGCAAAAAGGAGAAGTTTCCATCAGCGCGTCGAATCTTTTGGCGGCCCAGGCACTTATGGATGATCCGGCGGAGATGTTTGGCAATCTGCGCAGATACAGAGAAAAGTATCGGCAGGAAAAAGAAGTCCCGCAGACGGTAACAGGCACAGGTGAAGTGCCTGTCGGGACAGAAACTTCCGAACTGTGGGAACAGCTGGATCAGCAGAATTTTGCAGAGGATTATCGGTCCATGCTTCAGAATACGGCAGAAGATGTGGAGACCATAAGTCTGGAACAGGCGGATGAACATCTGGATGTAAAACAGCTGCAGCTGGTACACAAGCAGCTGCGCCTTGCGGAGAGCCTTCAGGCCAAGCAGGAATATTTTCTTCCGATGTTCCTGGGTGAGCAGCTGGCGGGAGTCCATCTTATCTTACAGCAGAGAGCCGGAGCTGTAGGAGCTGTGGAGATCCGGGTGAATGCCGGAGATATGGAGTTGGAGGCACATTTACAGGTAAAGGGAGACACCATCGATGGCTATCTCGTAGGAAATACACCGGAAGAGGTTACGAAATTAGAGAAGACCTCCGATATATTCCTTGAACGGATTCAGACAGATACTTCTGCAGACTGGAAAGCGGAAAAGCTTCCCATCGTCAGCTCCCGGGATATGACAAGGATGGCAGCCGGAGAGACAAAAAATGCAGATACCATAGAGAGTCGGATCGATACGGAACAGCTGTACCGTCTGGCAAAAGGATTCCTGCAGGCTGTCGCAGACAGCAGCGGAAAGTAAGGAGTAACACATGAGAATCAATTACAACGTATCGGCAATGTTATCCAACAATGCCTTATCCACAAATGACGATCTGCTGTCCAAATCATTGGAGAGACTTTCTTCCGGACTGAAGATCAATCACGCCAAGGACAACCCTGCCGGATTGGCAATGTCCAAGCGTATGAATGCTCAGATCGAGGGACTGTCCGTGGCCAATCAGAATGCCAGTGACGGCGTATCCATTATAGAGATTGCGGACGGAGCAATGACAGAGATCAGTGAGATGCTGCAGCGTATCAATGAGCTTTCCGTCAAGGCTGCCAACGGCACTATGACAGAGGATGACCGCGCAACCATACAGGATGAAGTAGCGCAGCTGAAGGAAGAGATCACCCGTATCTCGGATACCACGGAATTCAACGGGCAGAAGCTGTTGAACGGAGAATTTGATCTCAAGGGATACACCGATAAGCAGGAGATTAAAGTAAATTATTGCTCTCCGGATGTACCGGTAAAAGAATATACCATACAGTCTATGAAATTTAAGAAAGATGCAGAGGGAAATTTTGAAGTAGACGGAGATATTAAATTCGGAGACGGATTTAAAGAGGTAGAACCCTTAAAGACGGATATGAAGGATAATCTTCTGACGATCACCGGCACGAACGGCTTTGAAATGCGTCTGGATGTATCGGAAGCAAAAGAGGGAGATTCCTATAATGGCATGAAGATCGATGCTACCGGTATCGGAGCAATGCGTCTGCAGATCGGAGCCAACGAAGGACAGGTACTGGAGGTTAATATTCCCGCGGTTACTCTGCAGAACATGGGAATTGAAGATATTGATGTGAATACGCAGGAAGGGGCAAAGGATGCCATCTCAAGAGTAGACGGAGCCATCAAATATGTATCCTCCGTCCGCGGCAGACTGGGAGCATTTCAGAACCGTCTGGAGTCTTCCATTAACAGCCTGGATGTTACCAGTGAGAACATGACCGCGGCATATTCCCGTATTATGGATGTGGATATGGCGGAGGAAATGACTTCCTATACCACTTATCAGATCCTGGCACAGGCAGGAACCTCCATGCTGGCCCAGGCAAACGAGAGACCGTCCCAGGTGTTACAGCTGTTGCAGTAATGGATTCCGATGAAGTGAGGATTCAAAATGACAAAAGAATGTAAACAACAATTTACCTTGCGGATCACCCAGGCCAATGCCACACAGCTGGTGGTCATTCTCTACGAAATGACATTACAGTATCTTGCAGATGCTGAGCAGGCAGCAGAAGATGCGCAGTTTCTGGAAGCGGTTCGCAGGACCAGGGGATGTATCAATGAACTTTTGAATTCTCTTCACAGACAGTACAGTCCGGCGACAGAGCTTTCCAGGCTGTATCTGTATTGTATCCGCAGACTGGCGGCGTGTGAAGCAAAAGCCGACAGAACGGCGCTGCAGGATATCCGGAAGGTAATAGCACCGCTCTGTGATGCTTACAGACAGATTCAGGATCAGAATCCGTCCGGTCCTGTGATGAATAATTCGCAGACCGTGTATGCGGGACTGACTTACGGAAGAAATCAGTTAACCGAAAACATGGCTGACCAGGGCTCGAATCGGGGAATGCTGGTATAAAGTTTTTTCCTGCCGCACAGGTTGGGAAGCGGCGAGTTCGGTGAGGTGCTGATACCGTTTTTGCAAAGCATTAATTTCATAGATATAACTGTCGATCAGATCACTTTCGATTGCATTATCGAAACCCGCATAGGCGATATCCAGAGCCTGGCGGGTTTTTCTTATGGATTCTTTTAAATCCAACGGTGCGAGATCTTCTTCGATCATTTCGGAATTTGTATTTACCTGACTAAAAAAGATTTTCATGTAAAAATCCATCCTTTCTGCTAACAGTATAGGAAGCAGAAAGGGAAAATATACCTGCCTAACATAAAACTGGAAGACATTTTTGCGAAAAATGGGAATAGATTATAACAAACAGCGGAAAGATCGGGAGGACAACAATGGAGCATCCGGAGAATCTATTGTGGATTATTGGGGCAGCAGTCCTGCTCTTTGCCATAAGTTTTTTGGGAAAAAAGGCGGAGTGGTTTTTAAACCTTGTATTGCGGAGTGTTTTTGGAGTGATCTTTATGTATTTTCTAAATTGGGGGATAGAGATTCTGGGATTTACGGTAGCAGTGGGAATCAATGCAGCTACGGCTCTGACAGTGGGTATTTTGGGCTTTCCGGGAATCCTGGTATTATACGGCCTGGCAGTTTATCATATGCTTTGACAGATGGAAATGCCGTAAAATCAAGGAGTTGCGGGATTTTGGAAGGACGTATGAGAAAGGTGACTGTTAAAATGTGCCAAAGATTATTTTTTTACGGAAAAACACTTGTCAGACGGAAAAACAACGGCTATAATCCATCTTACAACCAATCGCGATGGTTGTATCAAATATCTTATAAGATCTGAAAGAATTCTTTTATGGGATAGAGTCATCCCACATTACCACTTGTAAATCGAAGGAAAGGAGAGTGAGAATGCAACGAACACAGTAATAAAGGGTGTATTATGTTTTCTATTAAGTATTGCCTGCGGATATGATTACAGAAGCCGCAGAATCCCCAACGGCCTGATCCTGAGCTGCCTGATCGCCGGAGCGGCATTCCGATGGTGGGAACAGGGGATTTATGGGATTATGGAATATTTTTGCAATGTTTTACTGACGACAGTGGCATTCTATCTGTTTTTTTATATTGGTGCCATGGGAGCCGGTGACGTGAAACTCCTGGCTGTCTGTGCAGGATATTTTTCCGGTGAAAAAGTTCTCTGTTTTCTATTTTTCGCGCTGCTATTCGCAGCAGTTTTTGCACTTTGCAAAATGTACCTGGCACGTAATCTGTGGGACAGATTGTGTTATCTGGGTGAATATGTGTGGGATGTTGTCCGCTGTGGACGCTGGAAGGCGTATTTTGCAGAGGAGAGAGCACATCCGGCAAGCGGAATCTGTATGGCCGGTCCCGTGTTTTGCAGTGTGCTGTTATACATAGGAGGAATTTATTGATGGAACAGAAGGAAGCGGTTATGGTTCTGTTCGACCGTGAAGAAGAGTATGCGAGACTTCTTTCGGAGTTTTTGAGAAGGCAGAAGGAACTGCCATGGGAGATCCATACATACACAAAGATGGAGGAACTGTTGGAACGGGAGAAAAATGGGGAGGTGACAATGCTGGTAGTGGCGGAATCTTCCTGCATGGATACGCTGAGTACATTGGAGCCGGCATGCCAGGCGATTCTTAATGAAAGCGGGACACTTCGCTTTCACCAGTTTCCGAATATCAATAAGTACCAGGAAGCTGACAAGGTGTGGAAGGAATTGCTGGAATTGTATGTGGAGACGGTGGGAACACAATTGCCGTTTTTGTGTGCAGAGTATAAGACAAAATTTATAGGTATCTATTCCCCGGTACATCGATGTCTGCAAAGTTCTTTTGCACTGACGCTGGGCCAATTGTTGTCAGAAAAACATCCCACTTTGTATCTCAATTTTGAACACTATATTGGGATCTCAGAACTCCTTCCGGAGAGACAGAGCAGAGACCTTGCAGATCTGCTGTATTTTCTGACAGGAGATGCGGGAAAATTTTCTTTACGGATGCAGACGGTCATCCAGCGCAGAACAGCGGACAGAAGGTAGTGATCCGTCCGAAGGTGATCTTGTTGACCT
>OLSB01003323.1_pt1 | contig 11796 bp, 16 predicted proteins | sample 1672071 | NCBI WGS metagenome assembly OLSB01 (sample SAMEA3136642, study PRJEB25190) | human gut metagenome | biome: human gut; feature: human-associated habitat; material: faeces | place: Austria | collected 2013
GAAATGTTTCATGTGGAACAGTAAGATAAGATGTTTCACTTAGAACTAAGTGTTAACAACAGTTAATTTATTTCTTTAACACTATTTAACAAAAATAATTTGGTGGATTCGTAAAATTGACGTATCTTTGCACCGTGTTTTAGAAACAATAAGTTTAACAATTTAAATTAGGTAAATTATGAACGAAAATTTTAATGAAATTATTTTTAACTGTGTTACAAGTGTTAACGCTTTGATGACTTCTAACGAAGTAGCAAAGGACGACAAGGCGGTTATTAAGTTGAACCGTTTTAAGAAGTGGTTGAATGAGTTTGCAGCTGCAAACGGTATGAAAGAATGTGGCGATTCACAAAACGGTGACAACTCAGCAGAGTAACATACCACACAGATAACAATAAAGTTTAACGTTAAATATTTAAGTTATGGCTAAAGGTTTTAGTTTTGCAAGTAAGTTCAACAAAACAAGTTTCGGTATTGATACAACCGATTTTCCGTTTGTAAAGTTGACCGACATCTACAACAGTAAAAAGGACGGTGGCGGTGATGTTGTGCACCCGATTAACGGTTTGTACGTTCACAAATCACAATTAGGTGATTCACCTGTAATAATTGACGCAGAAAACAAACGTCTTGTAAATTTACCACAATTCACAGGTGACACTATTCGAGAAATTTTGGCGGATAGTGAGGCGGTCGAAGCTATCAAGGCGAACAAGGTAGGTTACACGATTTATGAATACGATTCACACGCTAAGAAGTGTTACGGTATTACCTTTGTAGATAAGTAGCGCATGTAGGTAAAGGGTGATAATTTCACAGGGGTAACAGTATTTTATTGTTATCCCTGTTTTTGTTTCATTTAAAATTTAACAATTATGGCAAACAAAAATCCTATAGGTTTCAGTAAAAGAACTTTTAGGGCTAGCAGTAACGTACATATAAAGAAAGACGTTATAACTGCTATTGAGCAAAGCCCAGAACTGAGAAAAGAAATTGCTAAAGTATTTCAACAGGCAAACAGACGTATACAGAATGTAGAAAATTCGGGTATTGTTTCGCCCGCAGTTGTTGCCCTAAATAAAGGTGATATAAAGGGCTTTACAAAATTTTCAATGAAACACGATTGGGACGAATTAAAAATAGAATATTCAAAAGCTATTTCTTTTTTGCAACAACCGACATCTACTGCTAGCGGTACAAAAGAATACGCTAGACATCTAAAGAAAACGTACAACTTGACCGACAACGAATTTTCGATAATGCAAAATAACTTAGTCGGTAAGATTGCGAGTGTTTCAGACCAAAAATTTTTGGAACAGTATTTAATGCAATATAAAGATTTCACAGGCGAACTTGAACAAGAAAGCAAAGATGTTTCAGACCAAATCGAAAGTGACGCTATAAAAATAGCCGATTCAGTACAACGAAATATTGATAATGCCGGCGAAATGGTCGAAAGTGCAGTACAAAAAATATTGGATAGTTTTAAAGATTTCGGTTTATAATGAAAAAAATACCCTTTGAACTACATGCAGAAGTTTACACCCCAAAAGATATTGCAAAGGTTTTATCTTTGGCGGTTAACGAAAAGAATTTTACAGGCAATAATAAGGGCGAAAAGTTCCTTAATGTGCCTGTGTCTTTCGATATTGAAACTACATCTTTCTATAGGGACGCAGACGGTGAAACATACAGTTATGACCGATATATAAAATTAGGCGGTAAAGAAACCAAAATGGAAAAGTGTTCTTTAATGTATGTTTGGCAATTTGGAATAAACGGTTTTTGCGTAATAGGTAGAACCTGGGATGAATTTATTAAAATGTTGTCTGAGATAGTAACTTTGCTAGAATTGAACCAAAAAAGACGTATTATTATTTACGTTCACAATTTGGCTTATGAGTTCCAATTTATCCGTGAATTGTTACAATGGGAAAAAGTTTTTTCTATAGATTTGCGCAAACCGATTTACGGAATAACTAAATACGGTTTAGAGTTTAGATGTAGTTACCTGTTATCGGGTTATTCGTTGGCAAAGTTGGGCGAACAGTTACACACTTACAAGTGTGAGAAATTAGTTGGCGATTTAGACTATAGTCTATTACGTCACAGTAAAACACCGTTAACGCAAAAAGAAGTCGGTTACTGTTTGAACGATATAAAAGTAGTTATGTGTTACGTACAGGAATTAATAGAACGTTACAAGGGAATAACAAAATTACCTTTGACAAAAACAGGTTTTGTACGTAAATATTGCCGTTCTGTATGTTTCAAGAAGACAGACGAAGAAACAGGAAAGACAATACCAAACTTTAAGTATTTCGATAAAATACATGACTTGAATATAACAGGTATCGAAGAGTTCGAAATGTTGCAACGTGCTTTCTCGGGTGGCTTTACTCATGCAAACGCAAAGTATACCGATTTAGTAATAGAAAACGTAGATAGTTACGACTTTACAAGTAGTTATCCCTATGTTATGGTATCAGAAAAGTTTCCGATGAGTACAGGCGTTTTTGTCCCTGTTAAGTCTATGAAACAATTTGAGTTTATGACTAGTAAATTTTGTTGTGTATTCGATATAGAGATTACAAACATTTTTGCAAAATCAGAAAACGAAAACCCTATATCGGTAAGTAAGTGTTTCGTGAAAGAAAATGTTTCTGAAAATAACGGTCGTTTAGTTTGCGCTAGTAAAATATGTATGACTATAACAGAAATAGACTTTAAAGTCTTTTCACAGTTTTACACCTGGGAGCGTATACGAATAGGAAAAATGATTTGTTACAGAAAAGAATATTTACCGACTGAGTTTGTGCTATCAATTTTGCACCTGTACGAAATGAAAACCAAACTAAAGGGTGTAAAGGGAAAAGAAGTTGAATACTTGAATAGCAAAGAAATGCTAAACAGTTGTTACGGTATGTGTGTTACAAACCCTTTGCGTGACGAAATTTTGTGTGACGGTGAAAATTGGGACGTGGAACACCTAACAGGCGAAAAACAGTTAGAAATGTTATGCAAGTATAATGACAGTAGAAACAGGTTTCTTTTTTACCCTTGGGGTATTTATGTAACGGCTTATGCAAGACGTAACCTATTTACAGGTATTTCTGAATGTTGTGACGATTATATCTATAGTGATACGGATAGCGTTAAGATAAAGAACGGTGACGCACACAAAGAGTATTTTAAGCTATATAATGATTTGGCACAACAGAAATTACGTGCAGCCTGTAAGTTTCACAAAATACCCTTTGAAAAGGTAGAACCTGTAACGATAAAAGGAATAGCAAAACCTTTGGGTGTCTGGGACTATGAGGGACGGTACAGACGTTTCAAGACTTTAGGTGCTAAAAGATATATGGTAGAAGAAGAAAATGCCCTTACTGTTAACGGTAAAAATTATAATTATTCTATGACAGTTTCGGGTGTTAACAAGAAATCTGCTATACCCTACATGTTAGAAATGTTCGGGGAAAACGGTATCTTTGACGCTTTTACTAATTACTTAGACATACCGCCAGCTGCAACAGGTAAGAATATTCATACATATATAGATTACGAACAGACAGGTACGATAAAAGACTATACAGGTGTTATTTCAAGTTACGACACAGTAACAGGGGTACACTTAGAACCAACAGGTTATACACTTAGTCTTTCAGTACTTTATATAAATTATTTAATGGGAATAAGATTAAAAAAGGAATAATATGAAACAGAAAAAAGAAAAGGTGGAAACACCTAAATTTTACAGTTTAAGCCGCATTTTGTCAAAAAATGCAGATTATAACGTGATTTTCGGTGAACGTTCAAACGGTAAAACTTATGCCACCCTGTTATATGGTATCAAAGAATATCTTAAAACAGGAAAACAAATGGCTTATATTAGACGTTGGCGAGAAGATTTAAGGGGAAAACGTGCCGAAAGTTTATTTGCAAATCATGTGGCAAACGGTGTGATACAGGAACTAACAGACGGTAAGTTTAACGAAGTGTTTTACGTTTCGGGTAAATGGTTTCTTTCGTCTTATGACCCCGAAACCAAAAAGCGTATACCCGACAACACACCGTTCTGTTTTGGTTTCTGTTTATCAGAACAGGAACACGAAAAGTCAAGCAGTTATCCGAATATAACTACAGTTGTATTTGATGAGTTTTTGACTAGACGATATTACTTACCTGACGAATTCATGTTATATATGAACCTGTTGAGTACAATTATCAGACAGAGAAACGATGTTAAAGTTTTTATGTTGGGAAACACCGTTAATCAGTTTTGCCCTTATTTTACCGAAATGGGGTTGAAACAGGTGCGAGTTATGGAACAGGGAACTATTGATATTTACCGTTTCGGTGAGCACGGTGCAACGGTAGCAGTAGAATATTGTAGTACTATTGTCAAGCATAAAGCTAGTAACAAATATTTCTGTTTCGACAATGAGAATTTGCAGATGATTACAGGCGGTAAATGGGAACTAGCAGCATATCCACATTTGCCTGTTAAATACAAACCAAACGATGTGTTGTTTGTCTTCTATATTCAGTTTAACGAAATGACCCTACAGGGTAACGTGATACAGGTTGAGGACAAAACAGGGGTAAACAATTTTATATATATCCACAACAAAACAACCCCGATTAAAGACACAGACAATAGTTTGATTTATTCGCTGCAAATGAACGGAAAACCGAACTACAAACGAAAGTTGTTGAGTAACGCAAGTTATTTGGAACAACAGATAACAAAGTATTTCGCCACCGATAAGGTATTTTATCAGAACAACGAAATAGGTGAAATTGTGCGTAACTATTTAATGGCGAGTGCACGCAGCAACATAATTACTTAACATCTGTTAACATGGGTTAAAAATGTTTCACATGAAACAATTTTCCCCTGTTTTATTTGGTTTTACAAAATAAAAGAACTATCTTTGCAGCATGAAATAACAAAGTTAAAATTTGCTATATGGACGTAAACGGAATAGTATCATTAATAAGTAACGTTGGTTTTCCTGTTGCGGTGTGTGTTGCCCTTTTCTACTATATGGAAAAGCAAAACGAAAGACACCAAAGCGAAACCGACAAGTTAAACGAAACAGTACAAAGTAACACTAAGGTGTTGACAGAACTTTGTACCTTAATTAAAACGCTAATTAAGTAAATGAAAAAAGAAAACTTATATACCAGGTATCAAACAGAAGTTAAAGACAAAGATTCTGCATTATTCACATTTATGCAACGTGTTCTTTGCATGACTTCTAAAATGTTTGATTATACAGGAACACCCGAAACTGTTCCACCTGTTGAACTTGAAAAGATTCTGCAAACATCGGGTAACGTTGGTATAGCAGAAGTTGACGGTAATTTGTATGCCTTACAGGGTTCAAGGGGTGGTGAGTGTGACGCTTATGGTTACGGCAAAGATTATGTTGTTGCAAATCCTTGGTTACAGTTGAACAAGACGTTCAAAATTGATGAGGATATTGTAGTTATCAATAACACACCGTTTGCAGATTCACTTTTGCCTATTATCGGGAAATATGGTGTTCTTTACACAGACGCAACAATAACGCTTAATTTGGCTAGCATTTTGACACGTATCACTATGCTAATTTCGGCGAGTGACGACAAGACCAAACAGAGCGCAGAATTGTTTTTGCAAAAGATTTTGAACGGTGATTTTTCTGTAATCGGTGAAAATGCCTTTTTCAAAGGTGTGAACTTACAGACACCGCCAACACAGGGAAACCAACAAATCGGGCAATTAATAGAACTTTTGCAGTATTACAAAGCGTCAATGTTTAACGATTTGGGTTTGAACGCAAACTATAACATGAAACGTGAGCGGTTGAACACGCAAGAAGTTTCAATGAATATAGACGCTTTAATGCCCTTTGTCGATTCGATGTTAAAAGAACGTGTTGAGGGTGTGAAACGTGTTAACGAAATGTTCGGTACGGATATTACCGTAACTTTGGGGTCAAGTTGGAAAATCGAACACGAAAATTATTTGTCGTTGCTCAAAGCAACAGAAGACGGGCACGACCACACTGACACAGAAGACGTTGACCCTGTAACGGAAAACGAAACAGAAGAAACGCAAGAAACAGAAGAAACGGAAACAGAAACAGAAGAAACAGAAGAAACGGAAACAGAAACAGAAGAAACGCAAGAAACAGAAGAAACAGAAGAAAAAGAAAACAAAGATGAGAATTAATGAACTTTTCACAACTGAAAATGGGTTGTTTGAAAAAATCTTTAAACCCCTGTTTCCTGTTTTGTACGATTCAATATTTGGGACAGATGACCCAAAAATAATTGATATTGATTTTCGTTTTAAATATGGAAACAGAACTTTAGTTAATGCTATCACAAACGAAACTGCAAACGATATTGTAAAAAGTATTATTACAGTCAAGTTTGACGAATGGCAAAAACAGATACAAGTGTTTAATAAAGAATATGACGTGTTAAGTCCTGTAACAGAAAAGACAACTGAAACGGTAAATAACACCGTGGACGAAACAGGGAATAACAATACAGTCGATTCAAGTGTAACGTTTAATAATGCAGATTTTGGAAATGACAAAAAGCAACAAAGAGATTCAACAGGGAACAGACAAGAAACAGGTACGAAAACAGTTGTTAAAAACAGTTTGTCGGGCGGTGTTCCTGTTAGCGAAATTATTCAAAAAGAAATGAGTTTGCGCAAAACTAATTTCAAAACGCAAGTTATAGCAGAACTTGCAAAAGAGTTAACAGTAGATATTTATTAATTACTTAAATTTTTATAAAAATGAACGTAAAACAGATTTATAGTTTAGTTAACACCGTATCGGGTGAGGTTTTGGGTAATACAGAACTTGTTCACGAAGACCTTACAGGTTTGGTGGATTTGGGTAACGAAGTGTTCAACCAAAACGCAGTAGACAATTATGTTAAATCACTTGTAAACCATATCGGCAAAGTGGTTTTCGTAAACCGCCCTTATTCGGGTAAAGTGCCAAGTGTGCTTATGGACGCCTGGGAATTCGGTTCTGTATTGGAAAAGATTTCTGCTGATGTGCCGGATGCAGAAGAAAATGATACCTGGAACTTACAGGACGGTAAAGAGTACAAACAGGACGTTTTCCACAAACCGACCGTTACCGCCAAATTCTTTAACTCAAAGGTAACTTTTGAAGTTCCTGTATCTATCACAGAAAGACAGGTAAAAGAAAGTTTCAGCAGCGCAGAACAAATGAACGGATTTTTGTCAATGATTTACTCAGCAGTTGACAAGTCAATGACTATCAAGACAGACGCTTTAATCATGCGCACAATTAATAACATGATAGCTGAGACGTTGGACGCAGACAAAACTGCTTTCGGTTTCGTACAGTCGTCACACGAAAGTGTTGACTATTCAACTGCCAGTACTGTTCGTTGCGTGAACCTGTTGAAACTTTACAACGATAAGACAGGTGCACACTTGACCGCAGCCGCAGCGATAACAACACCCGACTTTATCCGTTTTGCGGCTTATGTTATGGGACTGTACTCAGACCGTTTGCAGACAATTTCAACCCTGTTCAACGTTGGCGGTAAGGAGCGATTCACACCGAAAGACGTTTTGCACACAGTTCTGTTGTCTGATTTCGCAGCAGCTGCTAAAGCATACCTGTATGCCGACACGTTCAACAGCGAGAACGTTCTTTTGCCACAGGCTGAGACTGTTGCAAGTTGGCAAGCACCAGGCAAAAATTATGCCTTTGAAAACACGTCAAAAATTGACGTTAAGAGTGCGAGCGGTGCAAACGTTTCTGTTAGCGGTGTGTTGGGTGTTATGTTCGACCGTGACGCTTTAGGTGTAACAAACCTTGATAAGCGAGTAACAACCAACTACAACGCAAAAGCGGAATTCTTTAACAACTATTTCAAGTTTGACGCAGGGTATTTCAATGACACAAACGAAAACTTTGTTGTGTTCTTTGTTGCCTAAGTTTTGTTGTTTAACTGTTGTGGGGTGTGTTTCCTGTAGTTGATAGCACAGGGACACACCCTTTTTAAAATTTTGTGGTATGCTTATCAAAACTTATAATTATAACGGTGAACCTAACAGGGTTAATAAGACACTACAGGAAAACGAAGAATACACAGGTGTGTTAAATTCAACTGTAAACATATTAGAACCTGTTATCCGTTTCCGTACAACTAACGTAGTAACGTTTAATTACGTTTATATAGAAAGTTTGAACCGTTACTATTTCGTTTCTGAGATACGACAAGACGGTGATATATGTACGGTTTATTTGCGTACAGACGTTTTAATGACGTACAAAGATAAAATATTAGATTCTGTTGGTACGTTGGTTAAAGGTGAAAACGGAAACAAGTATCTTTCAAACCGTTCAAACGTTTTCGATGTTCGACCAAATATTAAAAAGGTAGATTTTCCAAACAAGAACCTTTTAAATACTGAGGGACAAATTATAATGGTAACTATTAAAGGTAACGTATAATTATGGCGACATACAATTTAACATATATTTGTACTAACTGTTCACAAACAGAAGAAAGTACTGAACAGTTGGTTGTTGACGGTACAACTAAAAACCCTTACAGTTTTATTTCTAAATATGGGTATAAGTTTACAGAAGAAACTAAACCTATAATTAGACGTAAAAACGCAAGTGGTGAATTTTACGATAGCAAATTAACAGGCACAATCACAGAAAACGGAACAAAATTAAATGGTACGGTTAGCGTATCTGCAACAAAAAATTTTCCTCCGTTTTCGCTTGTTATGAGTGCAGTGCGAGACGGAACAATAACTTTGCGCACACTTAATGTTACTAATAATGTACCTAATAGCACAGTTGAATATGAGCAGACAAGCGCAACAAGATTCAATATTAAGTTAACATGCGCAGACGGTTTCACAGGTACACCGCAAATTACGTATACAGACGATTACGGTAGCGAAAGAACAAAGGAAATGAGCGTATCGGGAAATATTGCGACAATAACCGTTAATATTGATAGTTATAATGACGATGTAACTTTTTCATATAACCAGGTAGAACCGCAAACTATCCCTGTATCTTATGACTTGACAAATTGCGATGTAGTTGGTAACAGACCCGATTCTATTGCGTTAAACGAAACTTTAACCGTAACAGTACAGTCAACAGAAAATACAACGTTGGAAACTTTGCAAATTGTTTATAACGATAGTTACGGAGCGGAAAAAACAATAGACGGTGAAATAGACGAAACAGGAAAAACAGGAACTGTTTCTTTTACCCCAACGTCTACAGATATAACCTATATCGAAGTAAGGGCAACGGCAACAACTGACGAACCAACGTTAAAGGGATACGGTGCGATAAATGTTTATAAAGTTACTTTGGAAAACCTGGACGAATTCGCAAAGAAACGTTTCTTTACTGCAACAGACGGAACAAACGCTATAGTTAATTTAGGCGATTACGTAAACCGTATTAAACGTATTTTTGCCGATGTTCCAACAAGTGGAAACGATACTTTGAAATGTGGTAATTACGACACAAAAATTTCTGTTTTGTCACCGAATACCGATATAGTAACAGTCGATTTCGGAAACGTAACTTTAACAGGTGAAAATGAAAATTCGCACGATTACGAAACAAAAATAAAGTTGTTCTTACCGTTTTATGGTTTTGTTGAAATTGATTCAAGTTATATCAATAAAGAAATTAATCTTACTGCAAAGATTAATATAGTAACAGGAAACGGAATAATGCAAGTATCATGTGACGGTGTACCGTTTCACTTTGAAAACGTTTCTTTTTCCCGTGATGTAATTTACAGAACCGCAAACGAAAGTTTAAAGCTAGTTGGCGATGATGATTTTAACGAATTAAACCTTTACGGTTTTGAACCTTACTTTATTGTAGAAAGTACAACAACGGTTAATGTGCCTATAAATGACACAAAAGAGCAGAAACGTATTGGGGACGTTACAGGGTTTGCACAGTTTGAAAACGTTAACCTATCTACAAATAACAGTATGCTAGTTGACGAATTTAATGAAATTGTTTCACAACTTGAAACAGGTGTTTATTTATAAAAGAAAACAGGCGGTAACAACTTACCGCCTGTTTCTTATTTTTTATTATTAAATTCGTTGGCTAAACCTTTGCCACAAATAAAATCTAAGGCACGGTTTTTCTTTGCCTTTTCTTCATCAAGTTTGCAAGAAATAGTTTTTATTACTAAAGTTTGCGCCTTTAATACATCAATAACAGAATTTAATAACATACCGTTTGTGCCTGTTGTTTCTTCTGCTATAAACTGCAAATTTTCTGTTGAGACTTTAATAGATTTCAACAAAATTTCTACTGATTTATCCATAACTATTTCTTTTCTAGATTCATTATAACTTGTTGTCTCGGTTTACCGTTACGGTTACATACCGAAACATGAAACCAAAAAGACGTAGACCCTTTGCGGTGTTCTTTAATAAGTTGGTCAAAACCGCCTGTTTCTCTTATAACCTTTTCTAAGGTTTCCATATCACTACAAACAACGTCAGCAGCCAAACCCTTTAGGTGTTGACTGTTAGCCACACCGCCAACGGCTTTATTTAACACAGGACAACGAAAACCGCTATTAACTAAGATAGGTTTACCCAACTTTTCACGGATTTTGTCTAAGTAATCCGCTAAACGATTCAAGTTGTCGACTACCTCAAAGGTAGGGGTGTTATCAATACCCAAACGTTTTGCAGTTGTTGAGTTTATGAACTCAGACAAACTAAAGTACTTAATCTTTTTCATATCATTATTATTTAGTTGAAATTACAAACCACTTTCTACTGTCTTTATGTGTCGGAAAACGACCCTTAACGGTTATTGAACAATCTCCCTGTAAGTAGTCGATTTTGTTGTTAAAGAACTCACTTACTTTGTCAGAACGTACCATATAAACCGTTTCTGTACTAGCCTGTTTAAGAGTGATTTTAAAATAACTATGTTCCATATATTAATTATTTTGTGCCTGTAAGGCGGTTAAACTTAAATGCTTTTAACAGGTTTGCCGTTAACGTCTATAACGTCAACCTTTGCATAATTACCAACAATTTTTGTGTGCATATATAAACCGTCACCGCAAAAACGGTAATCTTTTAACGCTTTTGTAATTGCCTTTGTATCTTTAGTTTCTAAAGATTCAAAAAGACAACCAAACTTAAACTTCTGTAATCTTATCATAACTTTATATTTTGTGCCTGTAAGGTATTACCCATACAGGCGGTTAAACATTTATTTAATTCTTTCACTTGTTTGAATTAACTGTAAGAACGAACTTGCATTTTCACCTAATTTGTTGCAAAGTTGAGTGACGCAGCAGCCGAATTCGTTTATATATTGTAAACTATCTTTTGATTCGAATATTGTGTATACGTCCTTTGTTAACTTTGATAAAGTGTTGTGCTTAATGCAGTTTACTTCGTGCTCATACATAACTTTTGCAACGTCTGCAAAAACACCCTCAACAATTTGCGTGTTACGTGTTGTTTCACTCTTTACACGTTTACCGTTAACTGATAAAACGGTTTCACATTCTAAAGTAATTTTATATGTTGCCATAATCTTTGTATTTAAATGGTTTAACTTCGTTTCTAAATCACGTTGCAAAGATACGACTTTTCAACTAAACAACCAAATTATTTTTGTTAAATAGTGTAAAAGTTTTAATTTAATTCTTTTTAACAATAACACTTAGTTCTAAGTGAAACATCTTATCTTACTGTTCCACATGAAACATTTC
>OLSB01003324.1_pt1 | contig 11794 bp, 9 predicted proteins | sample 1672071 | NCBI WGS metagenome assembly OLSB01 (sample SAMEA3136642, study PRJEB25190) | human gut metagenome | biome: human gut; feature: human-associated habitat; material: faeces | place: Austria | collected 2013
CGCAGCGCCTAAGGATATTTTTTTATTCATGGATTGTCCTCCGATTCACGGCTATAAAATGTTACGTATTCCATAAAGGAATACGTAACAGACTAAAACCGATTATACTGCATTGCCTTCGAGCTGCTTAACTATGACGGCTGTTTTACATAGTTCAGCGGATTTTGCTGTACGCCGTTAATCCGCACCTCAAAGTGCACGTGATTGCCGGTAGAATTACCTGTCGAACCAATTCCGGCAATAACCTGTCCCTTCTGCACAACCTGTCCCACGCTGACGTCAAGACGGCTGCAATGACCATAAAGCGTTGCAACACCGTTGCCGTGATCAATGATAACATGCCAGCCATATCCATAAGTAAGCTTTGCAACTTTCAATACCTTCCCGGCGTCCGCAGCAACAATATTGGTACCTGCCGAACCTGGAATATCAATACCTTTATGAAATGTTGAAGCTCCTGTTGTGGGAGCAATTCTTTTCCCAAATTTTGAGGAGAGAGTAGTATAACCTGGAATTGGCCAAGCATAATTAGAATTACCTAAAAATATTAAATCTTTTTTAATAGGTATTTGTTCAAAGTTTGATGAAGAAATTATTGGAATAAAAAGTGTGCATATAATAAGTGTAAATATAATTGTTGAATAAAAAGTTTTTGACAAATAATCAGTCCTTTCATGAAAAAATAGAGAATAGTTAATACTATTCTCTTCAATATGGCAGGGGTACTAGGATTCGAACCCAGACAAGCGGTTTTGGAGACCGATGTGCTACCATTGACACTATGCCCCTAAATCAATTACTTAATTATATTAACACAGATTAAAAAAAATTACAAGAGATTTTATAAAAAAATATTATTAGATAAAAAGAAAGTCTATATTTTATAGACTTTCTTTGATATTAGAAATTAAACTTTTTTGATTTTACTGCAAAGGCAATAGTTGATACTGTAGCAACAGTTATAAATCCAAATAATATCGGAGCACCTGTTTTTGGTAATTCTTCTGGGGCTTTTGTTTCATCTTTTGTTGGTTCAGTTATAGTTGGTTCTGTTTTTGGCTCTTCAGCTTTTATTGCAGTAAGTTTTAATTTTGGTGTTACAGTTGATTCTGTAGTTTTTTCTGTATTATCAAAATCTTTATAATTAATTTCAACTTTTTGGTTTGTATCTAATATTTGATCAATTATTTTTTCATTAAATTCATCTTTTAATGTTAATGTATATTGAACTTTTAATGTTTCTTTAGCCTTTAATTCTGGAATTGTCCAGGTTATACTATTTGTTTCTTTATCAATTTCAGATGATATTTTTAAAGCATCCATACCTTCAACATAAGCCATCTCAAAATTATCAATGATATATTGAGGGAAATAGTCAACAATTGTTATATCTTTTAATGTTTGTTCAACTGGAACTAAATCTGCATAGATTTGTTCTGTAATTGTTTTTTCAATTTCATTATCATTTATTTTATAGAACTTTCCAATAGTAGGTTGAGCTGTTGTTCCAAAAACACCTTGAATAACTTGACCATATGTATAAGATTTTCCTGTTGTATCAGTTTTGAAAACAGCTTCTTCAGAACTGATACCTGTTAAAAGTGAAATTACATTGATGTTTTTTAATGATTTTAGTGTTTCATTAGTTGTGGAAATAACTTTTTCTAATGCTTCAACAGATACTAAATCAGAACTTCCAACACACATATTAGGCAAGCCATCTGTTAACACGATTAAATATTTGTTATTGTCTTCAGTTGAAAATGTTTTTTTAGCTAGTTTTAGACCAGCATCTAAATCTGTATAAGCTCCAGTTCCTTCAATAGAATTGATTTTTTCTTTTAAAATAGAAAAATCGTTTGTAAAGTTAGATATTAATTTAGCATCTTTTTCTGTTCCTTGTTCTGAAACTTCAGAACTTGATGAGAATGAAACAATACCAATTTTTAATGTAGATGAGTTTAATGCTAGTAAGTTTTCGATAAGTTTATTGGCAGAATTTAAAACTAAATCTTTTCTTGTAACTTCACCAACTTTATCTGTCATGCTTGAAGAGTTATCAATTACTAACATTAATTCTCCTTCTGGTACTTTATTGATTGCATCATTATTAATTTGTAATTGTAATGTAACTTGTTTTTTGTCTAATTCAGAACTTACAATTTTCTTTTCAAATTTTGAATTTTCATTTAATTTAATATTACAAATATTATTTTCAACAATTTCCATTTTTACTGGTGTTGAGGCAAAAACAGTTGTTGAAATTAAAATTAATAGCAAACATAATGCTATTGAAATTTTCTTTTTCATAAAAATCTTCCTTTCTTCTTATTGTATCAGTAATATTTTAATATATTAAACAGAAAAATGCAATAGAAATATAAGGTTTTTTATAAAGAAAAAAGGCCCGTAAGGACCTTTTGTGTGTAGGAAAAATCGCCAATATAGGTGATTTTTCTATACATTATTAATTATGTCTAAAGGATTAGCAACATCCACCTCTGTTACCACCACAACAGCAACAAATTAAAAGTATAAGAATTATTATCCAGCAGCAGTCATCTCCAAAACCAAAGCCACATCCACAACCTCTATTTTCTGGCATACAAAACACCTCCTTTATAATTAAGATAAGATTTGCTAAAGAATTTTAAGTAATTCTTTAAATTTTTTCTTTTGATAATATATAATATGGTAAGTTAGAAAAAGTGTTACACAATTTCTTACACAATAAAAAATGAAAGAGAATTTTATCTCCTTCATTTAAATTTCTTTATTAAAGTTTCCATTTGTGTATTGATTTCCTTCAAGTTTTTTACCAGTTAAAACAGTTTTTATAATATCATTAATTTCAGAAATGTTTTCATCTAAAATATCAATTCTTGCAAAATCAATAGGGAGTCCATCATATTCGATTGATGTTATTTTACTATTGTAAATAGTTGTAATTGTTTGGATATTATCTGGTATAATTCTAAATAAAAATCCAAGTCTGTCTTTTAAATAATATTTATTTGTTGAATTACATTTATGATCACATTCAGAATAACATTTATTTGATTTTCCTAATAAACAATAATTTGAATTCATCAATGGAGTTCTTCCATAGACAATTAATTCTGTTTTCTTGTTTGTGTTAAAGTTTTTAAAATCAGTTTTGTTAAGTTCAGGTGATAGTGTTATTGTATTTGCAGGTAATTCATTAATAGTTAAATTGTTAAATATATTGAATGTATAATTACATATAAATTCATAATCTTTGTAATCTTTTAAAAGTTCAAAATTTCCTATATTTGATAAAACAAATCCTTTTATTTTGTATTTTCCTAAAATAGTTGGTAAGTTATTTTTTACTAATCTATTGTAATTATTTCTAATTATTATTGGCATATAAATATATGTATCAAATTTTTGGCAAACATTTAAAAGTAGGTGAGAAAAGTTTTTATTTATAAAATATTTGAATGGTATATATATTTTAGATACATTTTTTAATTCTAAATAATCATAACTTAAATTTAATGTATTCAATAATAAACTTATTTTTGTTTCTTTATGTGATGAATTTGGATTGTTTTCTGTATAATTTGCATTAGATAATCTTCTAAAACTTGAAATAAGTTTTTCTTCATATTGAGCTAATGCTTGTCTTCTAAGTTCATTAATTCCGCTAATACTTGGAACATAAAGATTTTCTCCTAATTCGATATTTACATTTTCAAAATTATAAGGTGTATTATTAATTTTACAGATTTGAGAAATAAGTCTTTCTTTTGTCATAGGTGATTTTTGAGCAGGTTCAGGAATTATATTAGAGTCAATCTTAACAGATATATTATCATCAAATATTTTTAAAGAAATAGGAGAGTTTAAGATAACTTTCATTTCACAAGATAATTTTCTTTTTCTAGACTCTTTTTCAATAGTTTCTAATGCAGAAGTTGTTAATTCTTTATCAGAAATTTTGAATAATTTATCACCTATAAAAATATCACCTTTCATTCTACCAATTTTTATTTTATCACCAATATGTGCTTCTGTAATGTTTTTATCATTTTTCATTAATTCAGAGATAGTATATAGATTTGTTTCATGTTTTTTATTTTCAACACAAATTTTATCTCCAACATGTAGAAATTCATTAGTTGTAAATGAAATGTATCCATGATTTTTATTGAAATTTGAAATAGTTCCTAAATATATTCCCATATTATTAGATTTTTGAGGATATATTAATTTTCTATTTTCAGTAGAAGATAAATGTCCATTTGAAAATCCACCTCTATTAAATACTTGTAATAAGTCTTTTTTGTCTTTTTCATCAATTTTAAAATCATTTTTTGACATGGCTAAATCAAGGTATTTCCTATAAATTCTAGTAACAGTTGCTACATATTCAGGAGTTTTCATTCTACCTTCAATTTTTAAACAAGTTACTCCAGCTTTTACTAGTTGTGGCAAATATTCTAATCCACATAAATCTCTAGGACTTAATAAATAACCTTTATCAATAGTTGTATCATTTTCTAACAATTCATAAGGTAATCTACAAGGTTGAGCACATTTACCACGATTTCCAGAACGACCACCAACCATACTTGAAAATAAACATTGACCTGAATATGAAATACAAAGAGCACCATGTACGAATGCCTCAATTTCAACATTTGAGTTTTTACATATATGTTCAATTTCTTGAATAGAAAGTTCTCTAGAAAGTACAACACGAGAAAAGCCCATATTTTGAAGAGTAAGAATACCTTCTAAATTATGTACAGACATTTGTGTACTTGCATGAACAGCAAGACCAGGAAAATTTTTTATCATATAACGAGCAAGACCTAAGTCTTGAACAATTATAGCATCAATACCATATTCATAAGCTTTTTTTGCTAAAGCAATTGCATTATACATTTCATCATTTTTTATAAGAGTATTTAAAGTCAAATTTGTTTTAACACCTCTTATTTTTGCATAATTTATAGCTTTTTTTAGTGTATCATCATCAAAATTTGAAGCAAAAGCTCTTGCACTAAAACTATTTGCTCCAAAATATACAGCATCTGCACCATTTTGTACAGCAGCTTTTAAACAATCAAAATCACCAACAGGTGAAAGTAATTCCATCATAAATCCTCCAATCATTATAAAAAACGGATTTAAGAATTTCTATGCAATGGAAATTGCTTAGAAATTCTAATAATCCCCATAATTATTCTGTACGGAAAAATCACCTACTAGGAGATTTTTCCTACATAATAAAAAACATTATATCATAAAAAAGGTAGAAACTACAAGAAAAATTAAGGAATTTGTAATATAAATGTAATATAAAATACATATCATCAAGGTTGACTTTAAGAATAAAAAAATGATATACTATTGTCGAAGAAAAATGAAAAAAATAACAAAAGTAGAGAATATATAAAATACTGTAAGAAGAGGAGAAAAAATGAAAAAAAAGTTAATTTTTATTTTAATAATGATAATTTTAATATTGCAATATTTTTGCTTTTTTACTAAAACATTTGCAGTAAATCAAACAATTAGTCAAGATATAGAAAATATAGATTCAAATACATATCCACAAATAAAAGAAATGATACAAAATTTAAAAAATGAACATCCAAATTGGAATTTTAAAATATTATATACAGATTTAGATTGGAATGAGGTAATTGAAAATGAATATGTAGGACATGGTTCATCACCAAGAAACTTAGTACCAACAAGTAATTCATATGCAGGAGAATGGATATGTCCTATTTGTGGTAATGCAACATATGATTCAGGAAAATGGCATTGTGCATCACAATCAGCATTAAAATATATGATGGATCCAAGAAATTCATTAAATTCATCAGATGTTTTTCAGTTTTTAGAATTAACATATACAGATTATAAAATTGAGACAATACAAGCAATGTTAAAAAAATATGATTTTTGGAATAATGAATCATACATAAATGCAATTATAGAGGCATCAAAAAAATATAATGTAAATGTTTATTATGTAATAGCAAGAATATTACAAGAACAAGGAAATGGAACATCACCATTAGTAAAAGGTGAAGGGTATAATGATCAATATGTTGGGGTATATAATGTATTTAATATTGGTGCTAGTGGAAGCGGAAAAGACAACGTTATATTAAATGGGCTTGCTAGAGCTGAACAAGAAGGTTGGACATCAATTGAATTATCAATTGATGGAGGTGTTGAATTTATCTCAAAAGGATATATTAATAGAGGACAAAATACAATGTATCTTCAAAAATTTGATGTTGATAATTCAGAAGCAGGATTATATTGGCATCAATATCAACAAAATATAATGGCCCCACAAAATGAAGGAACAAAATTAAGAGTAGCATTTGAAGAATGTGAATCAATAGATATGGATTATACATTTATAATTCCAGTATATAAAAACATGCCAAATACAGCATGCGAAAGACCAAATACAGATAATAATGAAACTCCTGAAATAGATAGTAATTTAGTAAAATGTAATGCAAATCCAAGTTTAAGATTAAGAGATAATCCAAATGGAACATATATTGGAGAAAAAATATATCTAAATGAGGTTGTAACAGTAATTGAAAAAGCAACAGAAAAAGTTGCAGGTACATATTGGGATTTTGTTAGAAAATCAAATGGTGTAGAAGGATATGCTGCAAGATCAACATCTGATGATGAGCCTGTATATAAATTATATTTAGTTCCAGTAAAAGAAGATAATGGAAAAGATACTCCTGATAATCCAACACCAGATGTTCCAGAAAATCCTGATGATGAAAATAAAGAAATTGTAGAAAATGAAAAAATAAGAACAAATAATACTACAAATGAAATAACATCAATTCCAAATTCAACAATCACAGATTTAAAAGAATTATTAGGAGCAGAAATAGTTGTAAAAAATTCAAATGGTGAAGTGGTTTCAAACGAATCAAATCTTGCAACAGGTTATGTTGTAAATGATAAATATACAATTTCAGTTCTTGGAGATGTAAGTGGAGATGGAGTTGTAGATGCAAGAGATTCATTAAGAATTTTAAAATATGCAGTTGGAACATATGAATTAAATAATGAATATGCAAAATCAGCTGACCTAAACAAAGATGGAATAATTGATGCAAGAGATTCATTAAGAATTTTAAAATATGCTGTAGATACTTATAAAATAGAATTATAAAGAGAGAGAGGAATAATTGTGAAAAAAAAGATATTTAACATATTACTTATAGCAATATTTTCAATTTTAATTTTAGAAACAAAAGTTAATGCTTCAAATATTGTTTCAACAGATAAGCAAGTTAATTCTGGTGATGGAAATGTAACAATATCAATAACTTCAAAAGAAACATTAGGAGCTTATAACTTGGAATTGGTTGATAATTCAGGACTTGAATTAGTTAGTTCTAGTGCTGGTCCAAGTGGAACAGCAAATGGAACTAAAATATCAGGAGCTTCAGCAACAGGAATAACGGATTTAGGAAGTTATACATTTAAAGTGCCAACAGTAACATCAGATACAACATATAAGATAAAATTTAGAATTACTGGAATAGCAAATGTCAATGATGAAGATTTACCTAATGTTGATAATAATGCAATATTAACAGTAAAAGCCCCAAAAACAGAGACACCAACAGAAAATAATAATACATCAAATAATGCAGGAAGTTCAAATAACAACACATCAAACAATTCAGCAAGTTCAAATAATAATAGTACAACAAAGTCATCAGAAGCAAGATTAAGAGATTTAGGCTTAAATCCAAAACAATATGATTTTAAAGGATTTAAACCAGATACATATCAATACAATGTAGAGGTTCCAAATGAAGCCGAAAAAGTATATATATATGCAACAACCAAAGACTCAAATGCAAAAGTAAAATCAGGAGATGGAAATATCGCATTAAATGAAGGAGAAAATAAAGTTGAAATTGTAGTTGTTGCAGAAGATGGAAAAACAAAGAAAACATATACACTAAATATTACAAGAAAAGCTGGAGAGCAAACAGCTACACCAGTAGAAGAGCCAGTAATAGATGAACAACCACCAACTGAACCAACGACAACTTCAACAAAAGAAGAAACTTCATCAACAACAAGTTCTGAAAATACAAAAATAACAACTTCAACAACAAAAACAGAAAATACATCAACCAAAAGTGAAAATCAACAAATTGTAGGAAAAGTTGACTGGTTAAAACCAGAAACTTGGGGACAAGAACAATATATATTAGTTGCAGTTTTAGTATTTTTAATATTAACAATAATAGTTTCAATAATATTAAAAATAAAAATCAAAAAAGATGAAGAAGAGGAGATTGAGTTCCCAGGAGCAGAAGAATTAGATAGAGCAATGTTTGAACATCAGGAATTGTCAGATAATGGAAATATGGATGATAATTATTACAATGATGATATGAATGATGAAAATCCATATAGTACAAACTTTAATGATGATTATTATAATGATAATACTCAACACGATGAAGAAAAAATAAATGATCAGCCGGTAGAAGTAGAATATAAAGAAGAAAATACTTCTAATGATTATAATGATAATGTATCAGAGAAAAATGATGAGGACATAGAAAGAAAAAGAATGCTTGAAGAATATTTTGCGGATCAAGATGGAAAAGATTCAAAAGCAAAAAGAACAAAAACTAGAGGAAAACATTTTTAAAATAAAAACGGCTCATTGAGTCGTTTTTTTTGAATATTAAGAATAGATATAAAAAAAAGAAAACATTTTAAAATGTTTTCTTTTTTTATGCAAGACCGTATTTTTTCTTAAATTTATCTGCTCTACCACCTTTAGTGTCAAGTCTTAAGTTTCCTGTCCAATATGGATGACATTTTGAGCAAACATCAACTTTTAAATCTTTTTTTGTAGAACCAACTTCTATAACATTACCGCAAGCACATGTAATAGTTGTTTGATTATATGCTGGATGTATTCCTTCTTTCATTTGCAAATTCACCTCTTTCTTACAATAGTAATTTTTGCCTTTTATTATATTACCATATCTTTATACTTTTTTCAAGCTTATTTGTTTAAATTTTTATTTTCTTCTTGATTAATTTGATTTACATATGTTGCAGAAGCTTCTAACTCAGTATTTAAAGATACTTTTTTCACAAGCTTATTCATAATATTAAAAATACAAGCAACTATTAAAATAAATAATCCTATTTTTTTCCAATATTTAGCTAACATAATAAAATCTCCTTTAAAAATTTAATACATAACAATTATACGTTTTTTTTATTGATTTGTCAATATTTTTTGAGGTTTTGGACAAAATAAAGTCAAGAAAAAATATATTATATAAGGAAGGAAAAATATTAAATGAAAAAAACTTTTTTGTTTATAGTGTTAATTGGAATTATGTTAGGAATAGGTATATGGATTTTTAAAACAAATAATGATAGTCTAAATTATCAAGCTCAAAGAAGTAGTACAAACAAAAATAATCTAGATGAGATTGATATTAAGTCAACACAAAGTACAACAGATACACAACAAGTGACAGAACAAACAGAAAAAGAAATTGCAAATTTTTCTACAAAAATTCATAATAAAGAAAAAGCAAGACAAAATAATATGCGAATAACATGTGATTCATTAACAAATACAGAAATAAAACCAGAAGAAATATTTTCATTTTGCAATACTGTTGGAAAAGCAACAAAAGAAAAGGGATATCATGAAGCAGATGTATATGTAGATGGAGAGAAGAAACAAGGTCTTGGTGGAGGAAATTGTCAAGTAAGTACAACTTTATATAATGCAGTTCTTAAAGTTGATGGATTAGAAATTATAGAAAGACATGAACATAGTGGATATGTGCCATATATAGAAAAAGGTAAAGATGCAGCAGTAGCATATGGAAGTTATGATTTTAAATTCAAAAATAATACAAATAAAACAATAAAAATTATTATGGAATGTCAAGAAAAAGATGTAACAGCCAAAATAATAGAAATGTAAAAGACCAGATTTTTTATCTGGTCTTTTATATACTAAAAATAAGGGAAAGCATAATTCATAATTACGAAGAACGAGTTAAATTAAACCAATTGCTAAATAGAGATTTCATTCTATTAATAAATGAAATTTTATTAATAGAATTTTCAGCAATAAGACTTACTTCTGCAATTTTATCATTGTTTAAATAATATGAAATTGTACCAAGTTGTTGACCTTGAGTTATAGGTGCTTGAATACTTTCTGGAAGATTAATTTCATAAGTAATACTAGATTCTTCGCCTTTTTTTATCAAAAATGATGGAGAAGATTCATAAATGGCATTTATTGTGTCAGCAGTTCCTTTTGTTACAGGAATAGATTTAAAAACTTCACCTTTTGTAGCAAAAGATTTATAAGAAAATGTATTAAATCCATAATCAAGTAGAGTAGAAGCATTAGAAAATCTAATTGCAGAAGTAGGAGCTTTCATAATTACAGAAATTAATGATAAATCATTACGAGTTGCAGATGCTGATAAATTAAATAATGCTTTAGATGTAGAGCCAGTTTTTAAACCAGTACATCCAGAATAATTACGTACTAATTTATTTGTATTAGATAATGCAGATTTTCCATCTCTAAGAGAATCTGTCCAAATTGTTGTATAATTTGTTATTTGAGGATGTTTTGTTAATAATTCACGAGACATTAATGCAATATCATATGCAGATGTTAGATGATCATCTTCATCAAGACCATGACAATTAACGAAATTTGTATCATTCATTCCAAGTTCTTTGGCTTTTTCATTCATCATTTTTACAAAATTTTCTGTAGAACCACCTAAATATTCAGCCATAGCAGTAACACAATCATTTGCACTAACAACAGCTATTGCTTTTAACATATCATTAACACTTAAATTTTCGCGAGGATCAAGCCAAATTTGTGAACCTCCCATATTAGCAGCATTTTCACTACAAGGAATTTGGGTTTCTAAAGTTATTTTTCCTAAATCAAGAGCTTCCATGATTAATAATAAACTCATTATTTTTGTAACACTAGCAGGATGTAATTTTTCATGAATGTTATGACTATACAAAATTTGACCAGAATTTTGCTCAATTAAAATTGCACTTTCTGCATCTAGATTAAGAAAATTATCATTTTGAACGTTTGCAGAAGATTGAGCAGATGTTTCAATACTGCTATCTAAAACAGACCAACTGTAGCTTGTAGAATATGCTAATGTCATAGGGGATAAACCAATAACCAATAAAATAAAACAACATAAAAATTTATATTTCATAACAAGTCCTTTCATAAATATATTTTATGAAAATAGTGAAAAAATATTCAAAAAAATGGAAAAAAGTATTGAAAATTAAAAAAAGTAGAACTATAATATTTCAGAAAAAAAAGATACTAACAAAGGAGAAATATACATGAAAAACAAAGGAATAACATTAATAGCACTAACAGTAACAGTGATAGTATTACTAATAATTTCAGGAGTAACAATATCATATCTTACTGGAGAGAATGGAATAATAAATCAAGCAAAAGATTCAAAAAAATTTGCAGGAGCAGTAGAAGAAAAAGAAGTATTGAATACATCAGTAGCAGCAGCTATTGGAAAAAGTTCGAATTCTAAAATTGATGAAGTAAATTTAAAGAAATATTTGAACCAAAATGTAGGAGATGAAGTAAAAGATTATACCTTAGAAAAGAAAGATGGATATTATAGTGTTACATTTACAGCAACTGGAAATGAGTATGCAGTATGGGAAAATGGAACAGTAC